>OBID01000007.1_pt1 | contig 82139 bp, 67 predicted proteins | sample 1519781 | NCBI WGS metagenome assembly OBID01 (sample SAMEA3991478, study PRJEB22521) | metagenome | biome: anthropogenic terrestrial biome; feature: sewage plant; material: sludge | place: Sweden | collected 2012-09-26 | reverse complement strand
TTTCCCTACACGACGCTCTTCCGATCTATCTCAATCAATCCTACACTCTGGCCCGCCTGTATGCCTTAAACAATAAAGTGGATAAAGCCAGTAAATTATTGGACGAAGTCATCGAACAGGCCAAAGCTAAAAATGTGGACACGATGGAGATGGAACAATTTAAGTTAAAGATTCAACGCAGCTGATCACCCCTATGCGATGCCCTTGGGCTTTGTTTTTTGTATTCATTTCTTCTTTGTCTTCTGTGCTTTTTGAGTCAGGAAGAAAAAATAATTTTCAATAATGCATCCTTCGAACAAGCCCAGCTACAGGGTGCTGCCAAAAATCAGCTTTTATATGTCACTCCCACAGCCTCCTGGAGATGAGGTAGGCCACCTCATAGAACAATCTGTATTTCTTGATACCAGGGTAGGGACGATTTACAATAAGAACTTTTACAGCATCAAGCTTGATATCGAGCGCTTGACCAGGCCACTGTTTGCAGAGATATTGCATCGATACCTTATGAAATGGCTCGAACGATCTCAAAAAACGGACACTCATTTAGAGTATACTAATCAGATCAATACTTTAAGACATACTATAAGGTCCTGATTTTTTCAGATATTGAGGTCTATTTTCACAGTAAGCTTATGTTGGAGTTTTTTCTTAGCCGCGTATTCCGAAATCGATTTCGCCAGGTCGAAGGGTGGATGCGTGAACCCGTGAGGTATCAAAATGAGCTGCTGCTAGATATAGTATACAAAGGATGTTTTACAGAGTTTGGGGCCAAACACGGTTTTGAAAAAGTCAAAGACTACGATTCATTTACCCGTCAGGTGCCTATCCGCACCTATGCTGAGTTTTTCCCCTGGATCGAGCGGATGCGTAAAAAAGAAGAGCATGTGCTTTGGCCCGGCCTCGTCGACATGTTCTCAAAATCGTCGGGTACTACCAGTGGTAAAAGCAAGTATATCCCTGTGACCCGCGAATATCTTGAGCTCAATCATATCCAGGGTGCCAGCGATACTTTATCCATATTATACCAGCAATACCCCCAGCTTGGCATTTTTGACGGTAAAAACATGGTCATCGGCGGTTCGATAGAAAATTTGTCTGCTTATCCAGGAGTGATTAGTGGCGATATCAGCGCCTTGCTCTTGAATAATATGCCCTGGTATGCCAAACAAGTGTTTACCCCTTCGTTAGACATAGCTACTGCGCCAGATTGGGAGTATAAACTGAGAGAAACAACCAAACAAATACTGCGTGAGCCCCTTGTCATGTTTGCGGGTGTACCTACCTGGCTGATAGTATTGTTTAGAAATATAATCGCTGAGACTGGCAAACAGGATTTGCTCGAAGTGTGGCCACAACTCAAATTGTATATTCATGGCGGAGTAAATTTTGCACCTGCCAAGCCATTGTTCCAACAACTGATTCCCTCCAGTCAATTCATCTACCAGGAGGTCTATAATGCTTCCGAAGGGTATTTTGCTTCGCAATTAAAGTCTAACGAAGGCGGTATGCTCTTGTTGATGAACAATGCCGTTTTCTATGAGTTTAAAGAATTACACAGCGATCATGTAGTACCCGTTGAAGGTCTGAAAACGAAAGTAGCTTATCAACTGATCATCACCAATACTTGTGGACTATGGCGATATGATACCGGCGATGTTATAGAATGCCTCAATACGGATCCGGTCACTATCAAAATCGTCGGTCGATCTACTCAATACATTAATGCTTTTGGCGAAGAAGTGGTCATCGAAAATGCAGAACAGGCAGTAAGTAAAGCTTGTGCCCAACATGATTGTCAGGCTACCGATTTTACCGTCGGTCCTAAATATATGGATCATGGCAAAGGCGCTCATGAATGGATCATCGAGTTTGACAAAAGTCCTGAACATCTAGAAGCATTTGCTGAATCTTTGGATTTAGCACTACAGGCAGTCAATTCTGATTATGAGGCGAAACGCACCAAAAATATTGCTTTATCGAGGTTGATTATTCATGAAGCACCAAAAGGCACTTTCTACAGATGGATGAAGGTGCAAGGAAGATTGGGGGGCCAACACAAAGTACCCCGATTAAAAAATGACAGGACCGTCCTTGAATCCTTACTAGATTTTATACTCCATGATGGATAATAACAGCCTTGAATATTGGTTTGCAAACTTACAAAACGAACGACCTTATCTGGACGAAGCTACCCTTATCAAACTGGTCGAATCACGGGTAACTGAATTATTGGACACACAACCCGATTTATTGTGGAGTTACCTCTATCGACTTGATGTGGAAGAGCACAAAATAGAACTGGCATTGCTGCAGGGCACTTCTGTAGCTCATGCGTTGGCTATATTGATCATAGATCGGCAGAAACAGCGGGTAAAAACCAAACGAGCGTATAGAGAAGGCGCTGATCCTGGACAAGATTTTAACCCGACTGATCTGTAAAAACGCTTTTTAACAAGCAAAAATCGTGAGACTATAGAAACTTAACATTGGTTGAATCTAACATTTTAACCACTTTTTGACTTAATTTTAAACCTATTTTTCGCCAAACGATCAGTTTTTTATTCATTTTAGCTAAAATTAAACCTGATTTGGGCCTTATTGAAAATTACAAGCTGGTCTAGAATTTTGATTTTGATTCGTCGTATGCTGATATAGATTTGACCCAACAAAAATAAAGAATCAAATTATGTCAATGAGTCGCAAACTAGCCCTGATACCCTTTTCGATCTTAATGATCCTGGTTATCCTAAGCCTTGTACATCCCGGTATCCCTACCGCGATCTACACAGGAGAAGAATTAAATGCAGGTGATATCGCCTGGATGATTACTGCCACGGCCCTGGTCTTGTTCATGACCCCTGGCCTAGCCTTTTTTTATGGCGGGATGGTGAGAAAGAAAAATGTGATTTCTACTATGGCTCAAAGTTTTATCTCGATGGCGGTCATCACCATTATCTGGGTAGTCGTCGGATTTAGCCTGGCTTTCGGAGATAGCATTGGTGGGATCATAGGCAATCCTTCCACTTTCTTTATGATGGGAGATGGTATAGGAGCAAAGCCCTGGAGCCTTGCACCGACCATTCCATTGATGTTGTTTGCTTTTTTCCAACTTAAGTTTGCTATTATCACTCCTGCTTTGATCACCGGAGCCTTTGCGGAGAGGATTAAGTTTACTTCATACATTTTGTTCATAGTATTGTGGTCCCTGATCATTTATTCTCCACTGGCCCATATGACCTGGCACCCGGATGGTTTTTTCTTTAAACTGGGTGTGCTGGACTTTGCAGGGGGTACAGTGGTGCATATGAGTGCTGGATGGGCTGCCTTTGCCTCCGCACTATTCTTCAAGAGCAGATCTACAGGTGGATTGGTTCCTGCACGGATTACCTATGTCATCTTAGGTACTGCGTTGCTTTGGTTTGGTTGGCTAGGATTTAATGCCGGATCAGCTTTATCGGCTAATTCGTTGGCAGTAGCGGCATTGGCTACGACCACCACGGCGTCTGCAGCAGCTGCTTTTACCTGGGTAATATTTGATGCCGTCAGAGGCAGAAAACCCTCTGCGATGGGTGCTTGTATTGGCGCGGTAGTTGGTTTGGTGGCGATCACCCCGGCCGCCGGCTTCGTTAGTATTCCCCATTCATTGATCATCGGTATTGTAGCTGCTTTGGTCAGCAATATGGTGGTAGAGTGGAGATCTCGCACCAGTATCGACGATACTTTGGATGTGTTCCCTTGTCACGGTGTTGGAGGTATGGTAGGAATGGTTCTTACAGGCGTTTTTGCCAGCCAGGCGATCAATCCAGGCAATACTACCGGCAATGGTCTGTATTTCGGCGAAACCAAATTATTTCTGCTTCATCTTCTGGCGCTTGTGATCGTGTCTGCATTTGCTTTCTTTGGCACCTGGATCTTATTAAGAGTGGTCAACAGGATATCACCATTGAGGGTCACCGCAGAAGAAGAGGAGATGGGTCTGGATCTGTCTCAACACGGCGAAAGTCTATAACAACATCATTTTATTTCCATATAGTTTAATCCAAATAACGCATTTGCGCTATTTGCCCTCCGTCAGAGGTTAACCCCTGACATTGAAATTCAAAGGCTCATTCATAATAAATTCCTTATAAACCTTTGAATTTCAATCGTCAATTGAGCCCTAGAATTTCTAATGCTCAATTTGGGTTTAAGGTATAGCCCCGGGTGGATCGATCCACCCGGGGCTTTTTTATATTGAGTTCAAAAAAAATTTAACAGTTATCCCGTACATTTGATTACATTTGGATATACACCTCAATTTGTGAAAAAAATACTTGTCCCGATAGACTTTAGTCCTTCTACAAAAGAAACTATGGACTTTGCCATCATGCTTGCTGATAAGCTTGGAAGTACCAGTCTTTTAGTGTTAAACGTAATAGATTTTATGGAGAAAATGGTTGGCCTTCGATCAGTCAATCAAGTACTTCAGGATGATGCTATAGAACGATTGGGAACCTTCTTAGAACCTTACAAGAAAAAATCGAATGTCAAGATCTTGTCTAAAATAGTCAAAGGGGAACCTTATAGTGTGATTTCTCGCCAAGCCAACGTAAATCATGCGGATTTGGTGGTTATAGGCGCTCAAGGGGAGGACAATGAAGAAAAGTACTTTCTAGGTAAGATAGCTGGAAGCTTGATCAAATTTGGATCTGTCCCGGTAATCGCAGTACCTCATCTCTACAAAATAAGGGATACCCGGAAGATCCTCTTTATGTATAGAAAGCTGCATAAAAACCTTTTCGATGTCATCAATCCTTTATTAGATCTGGCCAGAGCTTGCGATGCTGCTATATCTTCTGTACATCTCACCGGAGCCCAGACTGGACCAATAGCCTATTCCACCGATTTGATATTTGAAGAAATACCGCATACTCACACAGAACTATTGGCAGATACTTTTACCGAAGGTATCAACAAAGTGTTGGGCGAGGATGATGATATTGGCCTTGTATGCGTGCTCAGGCGTAAAAGAGGATTCTTAGAGCATATTTTCGAGTCGAGTCCTACACCCAAAAGCATAATTGATAGCCCGGTGCCAGTACTTTTTTTAAATGACGATGAGTAGTAGATAAAGAAGTATTTTTATTGAACTACAAGCATCCTGGTCTCTTCATTTAACTTTTCAATCTTTAGCCTTATCCAGCTTTCATCTATCCAATCATAGATCAGCTCAGGCCATTCTACAAAACAATAATCGTTATCCGTCTCCAGTATTTCCATAATCCCGGCATTAAAGGCCTCTTGGACACTTTTTAAACGGTAGAGATCCATGTGAAAGATTGTACCATTAATCTCAGAATGATATTGATTGACGATGGAGAAAGTAGGGCTTGAGCCATGATCCAAAGACCCAAGAATGCCGATCATCGCTTTGATCAAAGTTGTTTTGCCATTACCCATCTCACCGATCAAGGCCCATTTTCTTTTTTCAGGATGGTTGATCAGTAAAGCTTTTGCCACTAGATCCAGGCTGGTTTTATTATAAAGATATGATTTTGAGTAGCTCATTATATATGACAAATATTAATATATAAATCGATGTATAACTAACTTTTGTAAAAGATATCTGCCCAAATTTCTATGAATTAAACTATGGATTCTGACGATAAATTCGTACATTTGCAGTCGATTTATACTAAAAGATAGCATGACACAAAAATCAGGTGAATATACCGCAAAAAACATACACGCTCTAGAAGGTCTGGAGGCTGTCAGATTGCGCCCCGGGATGTATATTGGCTCTACCGATGCCAAGGGATTGCATCACCTGGTGTGGGAGGTGATCGACAATTCTATTGACGAACACTTGGCCGGATATTGCACCCAGATCACTACCATCATCCACCCTGACAATTCGATTACCGTCAGTGATAATGGACGAGGCATTCCTACCGGATATCACGAGCAATTAAAAAAATCTGCCCTGGAAGTCGTATTGACAGTGTTACACGCCGGTGGAAAATTTGACAAAGACACTTATAAAGTATCAGGCGGTCTGCACGGTGTAGGAGTATCTTGTGTCAATGCCTTGAGTGAGTATCTCAAAGCAGAGGTACACCGCGATGGCAAAGTATGGACCCAGGAGTATTCCATAGGTAAACCTTTATCTGAGATCAAAGTAGTAGGTGATTCGGATAAAACTGGTACGACCATCACCTTCAAACCTGATCATACCATCTTTGAAGTGCTTGAGTATAAAAGAGAGACTCTTTCCAATAGAATTCATGAATTATCTTTTCTCAATCCAGGATTGAAGATCTCCCTCATAGATGAAAGAGAGTTGGATGACGATGGCCAGCCCGTCAGAGAAGATTATCTATCAGTAGGCGGACTTGCTGAGTTTGTTACCTACCTGGACGCAGGCCGTACTCCGCTGATAGAAGCACCCATTGTGGTCAAAGGCAAAGAGGAAAATATCGAAGTGGATGTGGCCCTTCAATATAATGATGGCTATACTGAAAATATTTACAGCTTTGTCAATAATATCAATACCAGAGAAGGCGGTACCCACCTGAGAGGCCTTCGTATGGCACTAAGCAAAGTCTTTACTGAATATGGGGAATCCAATGGTTATTTCTCCAAATTAAAATTTAAAGTAGCCGGGGAAGATTTTCGAGAAGGCTTGACTGCAGTGATCTCAGTGAAAATACCAGATCCACAGTTTAAAGGACAAACAAAAGGAGAACTCGGAAATAGTGAAGTCACCACGATTGTATCTCATTCTGTCGGAGACATTCTCAAGCACTATCTTGAGATGAATCCCAATGATGCAAAGCGCATCATGGAGAAAGTGGTACTGGCCGCGCGTGCGCGCGAGGCTGCAAGAGCTGCCAGGGAGCTGATTATTGGCAAGAAAGGTATCAGTGCTATTTCGGTCCCAGACAAGTTTGCAGACTGCTCCAGCAGGAGGCCTGATGAGTGCGAAGTCTTCCTGGTTGAAGGAGAGAGTGCAGGAGGTACCGCCAAAACCGGGCGGGATAGAAACTTCCAGGCTGTTCTACCCCTCAAAGGCAAAATCCTCAATGTTGAAAAAGCATTTGAACATAAAATTTATGAAAGTGAGGAAATAAAAAACATCTTTAATGTATTGGGGGTGCGTATTGAAGAGATAGATGGCGAAAGAAAACTCAACCTGGACAAACTCCGATTTCATAAGGTGGTGATTATGTGCGACGCCGACATTGATGGTAGTCATATAGTCACTTTGATATTGACTTTCTTTTTCCGCTATATGAGGTCATTGATTGAACATGGTTATATCTATATCGCCGCGCCTCCATTGTACCTCATCTCCAGAGGTAAACAACAACAATATTGCTGGACCGAGGAAGATCGCAAAAATGCTGTTGAATTATTTGCCAAAGGTGGCAATGAAGCCAATGTAAAAATCCAACGATACAAAGGTCTTGGAGAGATGAATGCGGATCAGCTTTGGAATACAACGATGGACCCTGCTCAGCGTATGATTAAAAAAGTGGATATTGACGATGCTGCTGCTGCTGACAGAACATTTTCAATGTTGATGGGATCTGAGGTAGAGCCCCGAAGACAGTTTATAGAAGCCAATGCTAAATATGCAAAGGTGGATGTATAAGTAAAGTAGTTTTCGGTATAAAAAAATTATACCATTACTCCAGGCTTTAATCCCTTTTGAATTCTAAGCTTACATTTTAGTATTACTCACAAACGCCAGTCGCTTGCTATCCGGTGACCAACTCGGCACATTGATGGTGCCCTGACCTCCATAGATATAAGCTATCGTCTTCGGTATGCCTCCACTCGCCGGCATCAGGCGTAAGTAGACTTTTTGGTAAAATGGATGTTGTGTAGGATCGATCTCTTTGGGAAAGGAGATAAATACGATCTGCTTGCCATCTGGAGAAAAATGAGGAAACCAGTCATTGTATTCATCAAATGTGACTTGTTCTTGCCTGCTGCCATCCGGCTTCATGCGCCAAATCTTCATACTACCGGTCCGTACTGAATTGAAGTATATCCATTGACCATTGGGACTGAGTTCGGGACCATCATCCAGGGTGGGTTGATTCGTCAGTTGGGTCTCCTTTTTTGTGGCGATATCGATGGAGTATATATCGTATTGTTTATTTCGCTGGCCGGTAAAGATGAGTTTTTTCCCATCCAGGCTCCAGCTGTGCAGATACGAATGACCGGAATCAGGAGAAGTAATCTGCACGGGAGTATCTGATCCTGTGATGGGGAGCGTAAATAAAGTAGAGATTCTTTTTTCACCCACATGATTGCTGATGGCCAGTTTAGTGCCATCGAACGACATCACATGATCATTATTATTGCTTTTAATCGTACCGGTATTGAATTCTGCTATTTTACCATCTGCCAGATTATATTTATACAACACACCAGCAGAACTATTATAGATCAGTGACTTTCCATCCTTAGTCCAGTTGGGAGCTTGTATAGATGATGGAATGGTATAAATAATTTTTCGATGACCGGTAGCCACATCCATGATTTCAAGATTGCTGCCGATATAATCCCTGTAAGGTCTGTAACCGGGCGAAGGTGGTATGGTGATGCGGACATTGCTGAAGATCGCGGTCTCGGCCACATCTTCTAGGTGAGAGCAGATAAACAATCCTGCATATACCTCATCATTTAACACCATTTCTTTGGTGACTGCTTTGTAGTTTTCTCCTTTTGTAGCTGCTGAAAAAGTAAATACGTTACCACTTCGGGAAAACTCTATATCCGTAGGGTGATAGGATAATAAAGTGACTTGATCTGTGACGCTGGTATCGGTAGCACGGTATTGCAGGGAGGTCAGTATATCCCCATGCACACAGGCATCTGCGTACCTGGAGTTAGTGGTGAGTTCATCCCGTGCTATGATCCCGATCTTGCGGTGCAGTGCAGCACCTTTGCCGACAAACCGGATGGTAGCGCTGATAGTAAAATCACCTTTGATTTTTTTCCAAAGAAAATGAAACTGATCTATTTTGGTCCACATATTGATACCGGCTCCCGTAAGGGTATAGGTCTGATCATCGGCATTGTAAGTAGCTGATCCTGCTTTTTTGGGATTGCCTACATCCTGATGGTGCTCAAACTGACCCAAAGGTGACAAGGATTGACCAGCTACAGACCAGGTCAGCAGGGTACTCAATAAAAAACAAATATTTTTCATTTGATTATTTTAATTAATAGTACGAATTTAAAAATACACAGGATCATTTATTGTTCTTTCGGGCCAAATCCAGAAATGAAACAATATTATTTTGAATCCTATCCCTATCTTAATCCATATTAAAACAAAAGACTCATCAAGTGATTGACACCTGAGAGTCTTTGGTCTATATTCTGTTCAAAAAAATCAGCCTTTGGGGTATCCTGAAGCCATTTTGACTTCATTGAGTTGTTGGGTATGTCTATTGGTATGACCCGAAATAAACAATACAAACTGATATGCATCCATTTTGCCAAGAGGCAAGGTAACTACATGGTTGCGCAGATCGGATTTGGTCGTTTTGACAAAATCGATCAACATTGCCCTTTTTGCTTTGTAGGCGCTCAAAGCCTCATCGTAAGATTTGTATCCTGTATTTTGAGGTTCAAATGGAGGAGCTGTTTTGACTTTAGTGGTGCGGTTGGTGATCATGGCTTTGATCTGATCATCCGTTGCCTGGAGCTCAGCCCTGGAGGAGGGATCAGCCGGTGCATTAAGAGCTCCGTCCAAAGCGCCCCGCAAAGCGCCTTCAGAGAAAGCGATATGGTAGAGACACTCTTGAGGAGACCATCGGTCCGATTCGTGAAAATTGAGTTGAGCCGTACTAAGGCTTTTTAGGCTTTTATACAACTCTTTAGATGACCATTGAAGGTACTTGACAGCAGATTTTCTTTCTGCCTTCGTAAGTGATTGAGCATCTACGAATTGTATTAGCAGCATGGCGGCAAAAAGGATAGTTAGTTTTTTCATAAGATGATATTTTTTAAATGAGATTAATATGTAGATTACGAAAATTGATTAAACTTGGAGGTCAAACCTGAAGGATAATTTTTTAAAAATTTTCTCACCGGAATAACCACCAGTATCATAAATGACGATGAAGCCTTGAAAATCTGGACAAGAACATTTAAAATAATTTTTTGTCCAAATTGAAAGAATGACTGCGTCATATATTTAATAAAAAAACAACCTTTTATCCAATCATGGTAGATGTCCTGACCGAAATCCAAATCAATAGACCCCTTGAAGTAGTCTCGTCTTATGCTGCTGATCCGATCAATGTTCCTGCATGGTATGAAAATATTAATTACGCTCATAGATTGCCGGAGGGTACTACCTCACCACTGGAGGTAGGCTCGTTGATCCAGTTTAAAGCTGCATTTTTAGGAAAATCGCTGGACTACACGTATATCATTACAGAGCGCTCCTTTAATAAATTAGTCATGAAGACCAATGAAGGTCCATTCCCAATGGAGACGATCTACGAGTGGAAAAAGATAGATGATCAGACGACCCATATGACCTTACGCAATCGGGGCAATCCCACTGGTTTTTCAAGTTTGCTCGCTCCATTTATGTCTATGGCTATGAAGCGGGCCAATCGAAAAGACCTCCAGAAACTAAAATCGATTTTAGAAACTCCATAATCAGAATTCATTTTCTTTCAACAAAAACTAAAAAACAATAATATGACAGAGTATCTTTTTTTATTCAGAGGGGGTGACAGCGCTACCTTGAGACAATCACCCGAAGCATGGCAATCTCATATGCAAAAGTGGGCCCAATGGATGGGTGCTATGGCAGAGCAAGGAAAGTTTGTTGGAGCTCAACCGCTCGATCAATCGGGAAAACAAATCATTGGCAATAAAAAAATAGTAACAGACGGACCTTTTATCGAAGGTAAAGAAATGGTCGGTGGTTATCTTATGTGTAAAGCTGACAATTATGACGAAGCCCTGGAATTAGCAAAAGGATGCCCCATCCTGGAATTTGAAGATGGCAAGGTAGAGGTCAGGGAGATTATGAGTATGAGCATGTAAGTCATGGATACCTTCAGGAGATAATTCTTCCGAAGGTATTTTATTTATTGATAAGCAGTAATCGTCTGGATGCTTCCGTCTTCGTTGTAATGCAACTCAGTGACTTTTACACAGCGCAAATGTGTCTTGCCACCTGACAAGCTACTATCATGATAAAAAAGATACCACTTTCCATCTACCTCGACGATAGAATGGTGATTGGTCCAGCCGATGACCGGATTGAGTATGACCCCCTGATAAGTAAAAGGTCCATAAGGATTGTCGCCAATGGCATAACATAAAAAGTGGGTATCGCCCGTAGAATAAGAGAAGTAATATTTACCGTTGTATTTATGCATCCAGGATGCTTCAAAAAATCTTCGATCGTGGTCTTTTCCTGCTATAGGCTGGCCGGTGGCATCTACTATTTTTATTTCTTTGACCGGCTCCGCAAATTGTAACATATCTTTTGATAATCTGGCCACACGTGGACCCATCGCCGGGCGTTCATCATTGGGCTCTACTGCAGCAGTGTCATATGTAGCTGTCTGCCACCTTTGAAGCTGACCGCCCCAAATACCACCGAAATACATATAATATTTACCATCTTCATCTTTAAATACTGCAGGATCTATACTGTATGACCCTTTGATTGGTTGAGCTTCTGCCTTGAATGGTCCCGTGGGTGAGGCGGAGGTAGCGACACCAATCCTGAAAACATCCTTTTTATCCTTGGCAGGAAAATAGAGGTAGTATTTACCATTTTCATAGGCTGCATCAGGGGCCCATAATTGACGGCCTACCCAGGGTATATCATCTTTGTCTATTGCTACACCATGATCGGTCACCGGACCGCCTATTTTGTCCATCGATAGGATATGATAATCTCTCATCGCAAAATGACTCCCCAGGTCATCTTCTTTTACCCCAAAATCAAAATCATGCGATGGATAGACATAGATCTTCCCTTCAAAAACATGGGCAGAGGGATCTGCGGTATAGATATTGGTGACCAGTGGATCAGAGATCGGTTTGGGTTCGGCCCTGGCAGGCGTAGTATCTACTGCTGTAGTGGTGACCTCAGGTGCTGGGCTGGAGTTTTTACAGGAAAAAATCAAACTGGCCACAATCAGGCTTAAAAATAGCTGCTTCATGTTTTTAAGTAAAAATTAGGGAATAAAGATATGATATGTAATCGATTTCATTTTGATTTTGATTCGATATTTCCTTTGTTGGTTAGTTACTGAGTCCAGGACCCAAATTTTCCGGCGTGATAGTCCTGGTAAGCCTGGTATATCTCTTGTTCGGTATTCATGACAAATGGTCCACGTGCTACTTTTGGTTCATTGAAGGGTGTGGCGTGGCCACATAAAATCAGTGCGGATTGATCTGATTTTATATTCAATTCATGACCATCATTATTAAACTCTGCCAAATGTAGTTTTGGTATGATCTGTCCCCTTATCAGAATATGCCCATGCACCACATAAAGGAAAATATTTTTTTCATCAGGTACCGAAAGCTGGATATCCGATCCAGAGGCAAGATGTATTATACTCATGAAAACATCTGTCAAAGGCGTGATGGGTCCGGTGGTACTATCCAGGCTGCCAGAAATCAGTTGAATTCTTGTGATTTCATCCCTGGCCACGATGACTGGAATATCTGCCTCCTGAAGTCCTTTGTAAAATGGTGGAGTCATTTTATATTTTGCCGGAAGATTGAGCCAAAGCTGCAAGATCTCCATAGGACCACCATCTTCCAAAAACCGTTCTGAGGAGGTCTCTGCATGAATCAGACCACTCCCTGCCGTCATCCATTGAATACCCCCGGAGGTGATCACACTTTGATGTCCACTGCTATCTCTGTGCGCAATATCTCCTTGCAAAATGAAAGTCACTGTCTCCATACCTCTGTGGGGATGGGGGCCAAAAGGCAATCCATGATTGTGGGCCGGGTAAATCTGAGGACCGTGATGATTGAGAAAAATAAATGGATCTATCTGATCAAGTGTAGGGGTAGGTAATGGCGAGTAGGTGATAAGATCATCTATTGGGCGGTAGACAGCGGAGTGAATTCTTTTAATCGTGCGAAACATAAAATTATACAAATATGGACTTTAAAACTCTACGATTAGTCCAATCGAAGGAGTAAAAAAAGGATCATCGTTTTTGACGCGGGTCGGTATCGCATTACGACCATCAGGCTGTATAGCTAAACCATCCGAAGTTTTAAATGCAGTATTGTCGGCTGTTCGTTCAAAAGTATATTCCGGGATGGCAGGGTTTTTAGCAAGGTACCAGTTGCTAACATCCAAAAAGAGATCAATGGAGGTATGCCTAAAATTCCATTTTTTGTCAATTCGAAGGTCTGAGCTGTTAAAAGAGCTAAGCCGTTGACTATTGACCCGCATATAATCTGGAGTGCCGATTCCTTGTGAAAGATAATTAATTCTGGAGAGGTTTTCATCAAAAGGAGTGTAGGGTGCTCCTCCCTGGTATCGAAACTTGAGCCCAACCTCCCAATTACGCTTAAACTTATACCCAACCGTCATGGAGAGCAATTGTCGATTGTCCCAACTGCTGGGAGCATATTGACCATTGGTCCCGTTATAAAGGCTGCGATAAAAAGTATATGACAGAATACCAAAAAACCGATCGGTCAGTTTTTTCTGCGCGAAAAACTCCAGTCCATAGGCTTTGCCCAGGCCATCTGTCCTGACAGCTTCATTGCCGAGTATATTAAAGTCTGCTCCAAGATTGGACAAGGAGATACCATTCTGTATAGAGATCGGTACCTGACGATATTTTTTGTAAAATCCCTCCAGGGTAAAACGAAGGTTTTCAGCAGGAATGTATTCAAAACCTGTCACATAGTGATCGCTGGAGAGGTAATCTGCATTTTTATTTACCAGCTGATTTTGGTTATCCGCATATCCAAGTATCGTATAGGGGGCTAATTTATAATAACGGCCTAAGGATGCATTGACATTCCATCGATCACTCAAAGCATAAGTCAATGAAATACGCGGTGATAAAGTTTTTAGAGGCTGGTCACCCGTCTGTGTAAATGAATTCATGTCAGTTCTGATGCCTGCAGAGATGCCCAGCCGATCACTGGCTACTCTTCTACCCACTTGTAAAAAAGCGCCATACTTTATGATGGTGGGCAAAGGGCTATTAAAATTATATGCAATGGATGGTTGAAGCAGTGTACCCTGATCGTCTCTGATTTCTTTTCTGATCAAGGTATATGTCTGATTAAAATAATCTGCAGATTGAATAGAAGCACCGTAGGCTAGTTTCCAACCGCCGATCGTTTGATTGATATCCAGGCGCAGTTTGTTTTCTTGTTCGTTAGAGGCCACATCCAGGCTGGTATTGTCCGGAGTAGGGTTTGAATTGTCTTCAAATTTGTGAATAGCATTGTCAAAATGAGTCCTGCTCAGTGCAAGATTGAAATATCCATGAGCAATCAATTTTTTTAAAGATGCACCTACGGTGTAATTCCATTGGTTCACTAAGGGTCCTGAATTGATGATATAACTTTTTTCAGGGGTACTTTCTTTGGGTACAGCAAAGCTGAACTCATCGATTGCTCCCAAGCCTATAAAATTGAGGGTGGTCTTTTTATTGATCTGGTGCGTGATTTTGGTCTGAAAATCCCAATAATTTGGCCTGATGGGAAGATCTATCGCCTTGAATAATAGTTGCAGATATGATCGCCGGGCTGAAGCCAGAAAAGTGGTTTGTCTTTGTTTTGATAGCGGACCTTCCAGAGTAGCGGCCAATTCAGTGGCACTGAGCCGCACATTGCCTTGTACCTGATTGGGATTGCCGTTTTTCTGTTTAAATTGAAACACGGAGCTCATGGCATTGTCATACCTGGCATCAAAAGCAGAAGTAGTCAACTTTACATCTTCGATAAAGCTCACATTGAGCATACCCTGAGGTCCGCCACTACTGCCCTGGGTTTGAAAATGATTGATCACAGGCACTTCGATACCATCGAGATAAAATACATTTTCATTGGGCGCGCCTCCCCGGATGATGATATCATTTCTGAAACTACCTCCCCCTGCTCCACCACCTACTCCAGGCAATGTTTGTATGACTTTACTGATATCAAAATTGCCTCCCGGATTGCTGCGGATTTCTTCGGTAGTCACCCGCTGGACACTCAATGGTGTTTCGATAGTAGCCGCCTTGACAGTTCGATTAGTGCCTTTTACAACAATCTCAGTGAGTGTATTGGCTTCCTCCTCCAGTTCGATCGAAAAGTTACTTTGATTACCGCTGGTGATGACCACATTAAAGAGTGTAAATGTTTTGTACCCTAATGAACTGAATAACAAATTATAGGTACCTACAGGGATATTGTCTATTAAAAAATAACCCAACGAATCGGTGGCGCCTCCTTTGGCTGTCCCATCAACCTGCACATTGACAAATTCTAGTGGGTACTGCTGATATCGATCGATAACTTTACCGGTGACACTACCCAAAGATTGACTTGACAAAGTGAATGGCAGATATACCAGGATCAATACAATGCATCTAAAAAAAACCATAGGACGATTAAGTTATTAATGAAAACTGATAAATAATTCAGTCTAGAAACAACTCATGGACCATTTGGTTGAAGAAAATTCTACAATAATGTTTTGCAGCTTTTGTACTAAAAATCAAATATTACAAAGTACTCATATCGATCACAAACCTATAACGCACATCCCCTTTGACCATACGATCATATGCTTCGTCAATTTTTTGAATAGGGATGAGCTCAATATCAGAGACGATATTATGCTCTGCACAAAAGTCCAACATTTCCTGGGTTTCTGTGGTGCCGCCAATCATAGAACCCATGATAGTGCGTCGGTTTTTTATAAGTGCAAAAGGATCGACTTTAGGATTTTCAGGAGGCAAACCCACCAAGAGCATCTTACCATTGAGCGCTAGCAAGTCAAGGTATTTTTTATAATCGTGTTGAGCAGAGATAGCATTCAATATAATGTCAAAATAACTTTCATGCTTTTTCATCTGATCGGTATCGCTGGACAACAAAAAATGATGTGCTCCTAATCTTTTAGCGTCTTGTTCTTTAGAAGGAGTATGGCTGATCAGGGTCACCTCAGCGCCAAAAGCTACTGCAAACTTTACACCCATATGACCTAAGCCGCCAAGACCGGCTACGCCCACCTTCATGCCTTTTTTTACACCCGCATACTTAAGTGGTGAATAGGTGGTGATGCCAGCGCACAATAGAGGCGCTACTGCTTTCATATCCAGTTTGTCAGAAAAATGATACACAAATCGCTGATCTGTGACTATCTGTGAAGAATAGCCGCCCCTGGTGATGCCCGATCCATCTCTTTCCTTTACATTATAAGTTCCGGTGGGACCTTCGACACAATAGTTCTCCATTTCCTGACGGCAGTTGGCACATTCACGACAAGAGTCGACGATCACACCTACAGCTGCTAGATCACCCTTTTTAAATTTGGAGACATGACTACCCACCGACAGGACGATCCCTACAATTTCATGACCTGGCACCAATGGATAATCTGTACCCTTCCACTCACCACGTGCCCGGTGCAAATCACTGTGACACACTCCACAGTATTTTATCTCGATCTGTATATCGTGAGGTCCTACAGCTCTTCGGTTAAACTCAAACGGCTTGAGTGGTTGGTCTGGTTGATAAGCTGCATACGCTTTTGCTGGAATCATAGTTTTTATTTTTTGGGAAAAATAGAACTCTTTTTCTACATCCACCAATCTACTTTCTAAAAACCTTTCTCTGTGTATCTTCTTCAATACTATTCTAACTGTATTTAACAAATGTATTGAAGAGAATAGCAAGCTGATTTGCTTCCTGACCAAAAGACGGTTACATAATATTTTTTTATATATAGAAGTTAATTTTATATATTTACTTCGAAAAAAATAAAACCTTAATTATATGCTCAAAGGCTTTAAAGAATTTATCAAAAACGGCAATGTGCTCGACCTTGCAGTAGCAGTCATATTAGGAGCTGCCTTTGGCAAGATCGTCGGTTCTCTTGTGGAGGATATCCTGATGCCGGTGATCGGTTCTATTTTTAAGGTCAATTTTGCTGACTGGAAATACACCTTGCAAGATGCTGTGATGGGTGCTGATGGCAAAGAGGTTACACCTGGTATTTATTTTGGTATTGGCAAGTTTATTCAGTCTATCGTTGATTTCTTATTGGTAGCATTTCCAGTATTTCTCATTGTCAAATTTGTTTCTAAATTAAAAGCAAGTGAGCCTCCGGCACCTCCTGCAGGACCTTCTACCTCTGAAGTATTATTGAGTGAGATCAGAGATCTACTCAAAAAATAAGGATCAAAAAATTTCTCAAGGCAAATATTTTTGAATCAAAAGCCATTCACCCAGGTGGATGGCTTTTGTGTTTTAACGGAATGAATTCATTCAAGTTGCAACATTCACATTAAATATTTGTTCTCCATTGGCTTTGAAATAAATTTAAATGGATATTTTATGCAATTAGGATTATGTAGTTTTGTGGAGATGGCTCCTTCGCCGGAGGATGCAGGTATTCGTGGTCAGGTACGCATGGCCGAACTGATGGAAGAGATCTCTCTGGCAGATGACATAGGACTGGAGGTCTACGCGATTGGTGAACATCATCGTCCGGATTTTATAGCATCTTCACCTGCAGTGATACTGGCCGCAGCAGCAGCCAGGACAAAACAAATCAGGCTTTCCAGTGCGGTGACTGTACTCAGCAGCGACGACCCGGTGCGGGTGTATCAACAGTTTGCTACACTTGATCTGCTATCTAATGGAAGGGCTGAGATCATGGCGGGACGCGGCTCATTCATAGAGTCATTTCCATTATTTGGATATGACCTCAATGATTATGATACCTTGTTTACAGAAAAACTGGATTTATTGCTCAAGCTTGATCAGGATGAAAAGATCACCTGGAGAGGAAGGCATCGATCGGCAATGTCAGGTATGGGAGTGTATCCCCGTCCATTGCAACACCCACTGCCGGTATGGATAGCGATAGGCGGTACTCCGGACTCTGCTATCAGGGCAGGCAAATTGGGTTTGCCGCTGACCCTGGCTATCATTGGAGGTTCCTTAGACCAATTTGTACCGCTCATCAATCTTTATCGTAAGACATGGAACGACAACGGTCATGATCCGAAAAAAATACAAATCGGTATCAACTGTCATGTATATATTTCAGATACGGACCAACAAGCAGCTGATGAATATTATGGTCCCTATGCAGAAGTCATGTCCCGCATAGGACGCGAGCGTGGCTGGGGACCTATGAATAGAATGGGGTATGAGCAGATGCGATCTCCCAAAGGATCATTATTGGTGGGTAGTCCTACCACCGTGATTGAGAAAATAAAATACATCCGTAGCATATTTCAAAATACACGATTCCTTGCTCAGATGAGTGTGGGCCCTATGCCCCATCAGCAAATCATGCGGTCGATAGAATTATTTGGAAATGTTGTAGCGCCAGCTATCAGAGAGTAGGATCTGACTATTTTTAATGCAATCTATTATAATAAGACCAAAGTTCGATCAGATCGTCTTCTTTTAGTTTGGTCTTTTTTTTCGTCATGAAGGACTCCACTTCTTTTTGATGGTCAGGAAATAACTCCGCCAGTTTTTTGACATTGGTGATTTCAATAGCTTCCTGATTGACGGCTTTGATATAAAACAAGGTTTTAGAGGGAGTAAATTTTGCCGGTGTTTCATCAGCCATCGGTTTTGCCGGCAATTTTGGATTAAATTTTATTGTTTTTTTCATCAACAATTTGACTTGTCCGGAATCCAATTGATAAAAATAGGCGAGTTTAAACCTGCCCTGATCATTATACGGATATACATATACTGATTCGTCACCAAAATGAACTTGAGTAATTGAAGGAGTAGGGTCCATGATATAGGTTTGACCTTTCTCTTTAAATTCCATCCATTGACTGTAGAGATCGAATCTCAAAGGTATTCCCTCAAAAACTCCTTTTACCGTACGGATTGTGCCTATTATGAAAGAATCGTTTGAATAAGGGCTGCCCTGAATAGACTCATAGGATTGAGTATTAAGCCCTGATTTCATTTTAACCAGAAGTTGATCAGAGATACTATTACCGAAAATGGCATCTGACTGACATATCCCTGAATGGGTCGCCACCAGGATCGTGCTGATATAAAAAATGTATCTTTTGAATTTAATCATGTTGTAAAAGTATAAGTATTTAATTACCCCAGGTCGAAAACCACCTGATCGTATGGTAACCGTCGTCTTTCATTATAGATGCCCTCTGGCAATCCGACCCCACAAGCAATGATCATGCTGATATCAGCTTCGCTGGGTAGTTTTAAAAATTTTTTGACTTTTTTGTGATCAAAGCCTTCCATCGGGCAAGTAGCATACCCCTGATCTGTCATGCTCAACATAAAATTCTCAGCAGCCAGAGCCAGGGACTTGTGGGAGACCACCCGAAGATCAGAAGACGAGGTCCATCGTATAAAAGGATGGTGGCGTATATCCTGTATCAATAAGTTGACCTTCCTGATAATTGTATGGATACCTAAAAAGTCATTTCGATAAAAATAAGGTATGGAGGTACCGTAATATCTAAGGCTTTTATTCAATTTTTTGTGGTCTTCCGGCCTGGCCTCGATCTCTTGCAAGGTATGATCAAGATGCCACTTGCATCTTGCTTTCCAATGATCTTTTCTGCTGACGAAAAGCACCAGTTCAGAGGCAGTGCGTGCAGCATTTTGTTTTAAGCATAGCGGGACCATAGCCGCTATCCTGGATTTATCTTTTAAGCGGTAAAACTCCCAGGTTTGAAGGTTGGACGAATTAGGTGCCAACATAGCCAATTCGAGCGCACGGGTGACTGCCTCATGATCAAAGGAAGCCTTTGTATCAAATCGCCTCACGGATCGTCTAAGCTTAATAATTTCTGTCAGTGTCATTTAATAAAATAGGTTTAGTGAATCGGTACGATATAATGGTAGTGACAAACTAGTTTTTCTTCACCAAGGTCATTCGATGAAACAAAAGTTTGTTATGGGTAGCATCTGTTCTAAATCTTATCGTAAGTGTGTTTTGATTTTCATCGAGCTGGAGGTCATTGATCTTTAAGGCTGGTACGCGCGTTTCTGCTTGACTAAAAGTGGAGACCCAATCTGAAATCATGCGCTGTCGCTGCCATACAGAAAAATCACACCCTTCACTTAACTTACCTATGTCGAAATACAAAGTATAAGCACTAGCTGGCAGGTCTTTTAAAGAGATACGCAACCAGGTATCTTTGCCAGGAGTAAACAAATAACTTTCGCCACCTGTGCCATACTTCCAGCTGGTCTTTATATCCATATTGCCAAATACATTATAATCCATCAATTGAGGATAGATGACTAAGGTATCAGGTATAAAAACTTTGCTCAATTCATTACCAGGGGTTAAAACCGATATGGGAGGCGTGTCATTATAATAAAATGCCAGGGAGGTATAATCCACTGGAAAAGCATTGCCCACAGGCCCGTGTTCTATCGTATGGTAAAAGTCATGCTCGAAAGTTAGTTTGTCACCAAGACACCAACGATAGCCTCCGGTTCGGCAAAAGGGCAAAGAATAATCCAAAGCACCATGCAAGGGAAGACTCATAGCCCCGTCCCACCGGTCCAGCATGGCGTACCAGCCACCATTAAAATAATCTTCCGATCCGGTACCATGCAGCCGAGGCTGACCATCAATAGTCGTCTCATCGTCTCCTTCAAAAAAATAGGTCATACCGGCTAGTAGTCCCTGAGCTTGAAGGATCGTACCTATGAAATGTCCATTTCCTTTCACCTCAGCCAATACATGGGGATGACCTGGAGTAGAAAGCAGTTTCTTATTCCACTGCACATATAATCTGCCCTCATTTGCAGGATTCCTTTTTTGCAGGGAGTAATATATTTTTGAATTGATTGATACAGTCTGGTCAGGGTGCCTGGTTGTAGGCCGATAGATAAGTTCGATTTTTGCAGCATGATCAAATGGCATGGGTAGGTAGCAATAATTTTTATTGTCCTGGCAGCCAATAAATAGACTCTGCATGGCTGCTTTACCAAAGGCATAACCAAAAAAATCAGCCACAGGGCAATAAACTGCAGGTAGTTTTTCTTCATCCCAGGTGATTTTAATATCGATATTTTTATACAGCCCTTCAAATGCAGTACCTGGATCCAACTCGATGCCCAGGATACGACCTCCTTCATGCAGATCGAATAAGGTAGTCGTCTGCCCTGCATGAAGTATTGGTTGATCAGTAGCATGTAGGATGGTGCCTGAATAAAAATCAATTACCGATTTTGTTTTTTTAGCCCAAAGTGTTTCGATCTTTTTAAGTTCTGCTTTTTCATTCTCCTCCAGGTTGGGATTAAATGATTTGACCTGGTCGCCGGCAGCATACATTCGATACTGAATCTGGTGAAACTGTGTTTTTTTACCTCTGAATACAATTTTACAACCTTTGCTAAAAGGGATAGGCAAATAACAAAAATATCCACCCAATTGGTTTCCACACAAAGGAGCCACAAAGGGATATTGTAAGCCTGAAAATAAATCGATGTATCGAATAGACCAGGATGGCCTGGAGGCTCCATCCATATAAAAATCTAACGTATCAGAGGATGGAGTCGGTGTCCACATTCGGTTGATCACACCTGCTCCGTGAAGGTCCAATATGACCAGGCTGCTGTCTTCGTTCCTTTTTAAAAAAGAATATTTGCCACTAAAACCATCATCGTTACCTCCGGTAGTATCGTAAGAGGAGACCTGGCCACTGAAAGTATGATCTAAATAAACGGGCAAGCGACTCAAATCGTTCAGAGAGCGAAGCTCAGAGACTAAAGAATGGGTGTTCCTCTCCTGATAAGAAAGATCTACAGGGGCGGTCTCTTGTATCAAACCCAGGATCAAAGCCAGGATTGGGGCCAAAAATAATTGCATCATCAAGTCAAGATAACAAATATCCTAAAGTCCAGTTACTCACTCCAAGTATCAAAGAATCTGGATATGGTATAATCTTACAATCATTATCTTCGAATCATGAAGATCAGATCTATAGACTTTCATCTCGAAAATCTCCAACTAACTAAACCCTACAAAATAGCCTGGAAAACCGTCGATCACGTAGAAAATCTTTTTTGTATTATCGAATTGGACAATGGCATCGTAGGCTATGGCAGCTGCAATCCCGAAAATGAAGTAGTCCATGTATCGACCCGACAGACGGTGCTGGCTAAAGACAACCTGGATCTTGGATTGCTATTGGGTAGGTCTATAGAAGTTCCGGCATCGCTCATAAAAAGCCTGAGTCCTACCTTGGATAAAGTGCCCACGCTACTCGCTGCCATCGATATAGCCATCTACGATGCCTGGGCTAAATACCAGGAGAAATCATTGGTGGAAGCACTTGGTGTCAAGTGTGACCCTTTACCCACTTCAGTTACTATTGGTATTATGGATGTCGAAGCCACGCTGTCTGAAGCAAAAGAATTTTTACGCCTGGGCTTTGACCATCTAAAAGTAAAAATCGGGATCGACCCGGATCAGGATATCGAACGGCTTATGAAACTCCGGGAGACTTTTGGAAATAATATTAAGATACGCACCGATGTCAATCAAGGGTACACGATCGATCAATTTAAAAAATTATACACCGCCTGCCAATCGATTGACATAGAATTGTACGAGCAACCTATCCGAGCTGATAAATTTGAGCAGGTGGATCAATTGCCAGAAGCAATGCGAAATGCCATCGCTGCAGACGAATCACTACATGGTGAAGCAGATGCTCTCCTCATCGCAGAGCAAAAAAGAGCCGGCATCTTTAATATCAAACTAATGAAATGCGGAGGTATCCACGCCGCCAGCCGCATGGCCAATATCGCTAATGAATCCGGCATCGACCTGATGTGGGGCTGCAATGATGAGAGCAGGCTGAGTATAGCGGCAGCGATGCACCTCGCCTATGCGTGTGCGCGCACAAGATACCTTGATCTCGATGGCAGCCTGGACTTAGCGTTTGACCTGGCCACCGGAGGATTTGATATCAAAAATGGAGTCATGTACCCCCTGGATCGACCAGGATTAGGGATTGATTGGTCGATGAGTTGATCCTATGTCACTCCAGGTTCAAATATGGGATGACTTCATTTTAAAAAAAACAATGATCCGTCAATACACTCAATTGGTCGATTTTATAAAATGGTTATGACCTCGTTTTCTACATTTATTCTGGAAAGTTTTACTCACCTGTTTCTTTAATTCTAAAATCAACAAATCCTTCTCTCATGCAATTAATCATCTCAAACCTCAATAAAACTTATAGCAATGGGGTACAGGCACTCAAAGATGTTAACCTCATCATCAACCAGGGTATGTTTGGGCTGCTAGGTCCCAATGGGGCGGGCAAATCATCCTTGATGCGCACGATCGCTACCTTGCAAGAACCTGATAGTGGAACGATCATGTTGGGGGACATCAATGTGTTGACACAAAAAGATGAAGTTCGGAAAACCTTGGGATACCTTCCGCAGGAATTTGGAGTTTACCCCAAGGTGAATGCAATCACGTTGTTAAACCATCTTGCAATCCTCAAAGGCATCACCGATGCCGGTGAACGCAAATCCATCGTCGAAGCTTTATTGCAAAAAACCAATCTCTGGGACTCCCGTAAAAAAAACCTCGGCGGCTATTCCGGTGGGATGAAGCAACGCTTTGGTATAGCGCAAGCATTGATCGGCAATCCAAAGCTCATCATTGTAGATGAGCCTACTGCAGGTCTGGACCCGGCGGAGAGAAACCGGTTTTTAAATCTTTTATCAGAGATAGGTGAAAATACTGTCGTCATACTTTCTACCCACATCGTAGATGATGTAAAAGAGTTGTGCTCCGATATGGCTATTTTTAATCAGGGAGAGATCTTGTTTAAAGGCAGTCCCAATGAAGCTTTATCGGGTATTGGAGGTAAGATTTGGGAAAAACCCATCAACAAATCAGATTTGCCAGCTTTTAAAACCAATCATAAAGTAATCTCTGAAAAACTCATAGCCGGTCATCCTGTAATCCATGTACTGGCTGATGAAAATCCTGATGGCACCTGTATCCCCGTAGAAGGTGACCTTGAGGATGTATATTTTTCCAAAATATTTACTCAAGCTTAATCCTCAAATCATCATGTTAAAAGAAATACTTCGATTTGAGTTTTCTTATCGTAAGAACAGGCCAGCCACATATATATATTTTGGGATCCTTTTTTTATTGTGTTTTGCTGCAGTCACCTCCAAGTATGTCACCATAGGGGGAGTAGCAGGAGGTCAGATCAAAGAAAACTCTCCATACAATCTTGCGTTCATGACATTGATCATGACTTTTTTCTTCACCTTCATCGCATCCGCGATCATGGGTGTAGCTGTATTGCGCGATTTTGAGCATAAGACAGAATCGTTGATGTTCAGTACGACGATGTCCAAGTTTGATTATTTATTCGGTCGGTTTTTGGGCTCTTTTATCGTGATGGTTTTGATCTATTGTTCGATCTGGATGGCCTTTATGGCGGGATTTGCATTTGGCAAGCACTTACCCTGGGACCCTTCCTGGAAAGAAAAAATTATGTTGCCTTTTCAAGCCTGGGCTTACTTCCAACCGTTTATACTCTGGGGCCTCACCAATCTATTCATTCAAGGGGCCATTTTTTTTGCCGCCGGTGCGCTGAGCAGATCCACACTAGTGATCTATACGCAGGGGATTATTTTATTTGTCGCTTACCAGATATCGACCACAATCACCCAGGATCTGGACAATAAGACTGTAGCAGCGCTCATCGATCCATTTGGTTTTAGAGCATTCAATCTTTTTACAGAGTATTGGACACCTGCTCAAAAAAACAGTCAGCTGGTACCAATGGAGGGGCTGATGCTTTGGAACCGATTGATCTGGTGCTCGGTGGCCGTATTGATCTTAATTGGTACTTATTTTGCTTTCAGCTTTAATGTGGTCCGTAATGCTTTATTCAAGAAAAAAGCATCGAAAAACACGACACCTTTCATCAATCCGGAGTCAGTACTTATACCCGCTGTCACTCAATATTCCGGCTTTCCAACTCAAATGCAACAACTTTGGACCCAGGCTATTTTTTATTTTAAAATGGTCATTCGTGAAATACCTTTTATAGCTATAGTCTTTATTGGTTTGGCCGATTTGATTATAGGATCTTTTTATTTTCAAAAACTCTATGGCACCAGCTCCTATCCGATTACGGCCAATGTGCTCGGTCTCTTAAACAATTTTGATACCTATTTTTTGATCATAGCAGTATTTTATTCCGGCGAACTGATATGGAAAGAAAGAGTCACCAATATGCACTTGATCGTGGACGCTACACCAGTCGCGGATTGGGTAAATCTACTTGCTAAATTCTTTGGACTGATGTTGGTTTTTTTATCCCTGATAATGCTCTTGATTGGTGCAGGCGTATTGATACAGCTTGCTCATGGATATACCAAATTTGAACTGCCCTTATATTTCAAAACTTTGTTTACGAGTACGCTGGCCTTTCTGGTTCTCTATACCGTCCTTTCATTTTTTGTCCAGGTCATGGCCAATAGCAAATTTGTAGGTTTCGCCATGATGTTTGTTTTTTTCATCCTCACTTTTTTTATGAGTGCTGCTGGTATCGAACATCCCCTGGCCATTTTTGGCAGTGGTAGTCTGGACTCTTATTCCGACATGAATAAGTATGGACATTTTTTTACCTCTTTTACCTGGATTAAACTGTATTGGTTTTTGTTTGTATTATTCTTGTTTGTCATCGCTGTTGTCTTGTCGGTCAGAGGATCCGAAGCTATATTTAAATCAAGACTCAAAGTGGGAAAACTCAGACTTACACGGCCCATTCTCACCTTAGGTTTGTTTGCCTTACTCTCTACCGTACTGGCAGGGTGCTATGTATATTACAACACCAATAAAATCAATCGGTATATGTCGCGTGAGGACCGTGAAGACAAGCGAGTAGCTTATGAAACCACATTAAAAAAGTTCGAAAATATCCCCCAACCTAAAATCGTAGATGTCAATCTTAAGGTAGAAATCTATCCCTACGAAAGAGATTTTACAGCGGAAGGTTATTTCTGGTTAAAAAATAAAACAGCGCTGTCCATATCTGACATTCATATTCAGACTGATGTACAACATGACATGAAAAATGAATACCTCAGATTTGAAGGTGGGGCATCTGCAGATACTTCGTATCACCGATTTGGTTATACCATTTATACCCTGCAAAAACCGCTTACTCCGGGTGATTCGGTAAAAATGTCATTCAAAACCAGGTTTGAAACACAAGGATTTGTAGGAGGTGGGTCCAATACCGATGTGGTGTACAATGGTACCTTCTTTAATAATCTATATTTTCCTACCATCGGATACAACAATGCGTATGAAATCGGGGACGATGACACCCGTCGTAAAAAGAAACTCCCGGAGAAAGAGCGCATGATGGAGCAGTCGGATACCATTGGTTTGTCACAAAGTCTTTTCGGGGATGATGCCGATTATATCCAATTTGAGATGGTGGTCGGCACCTCCAAAGATCAGATAGCGATCGCTCCAGGGTATTTACAAAAATCATGGGAGGAAAACGATCGCAAATATTTCCATTACAAAATGGATGTGCCTATGTGTAATTTTTATTCCATCGTCTCTGCCGCTTACGAAGTAAAAAAAGATACCTGGAATGGAGTCAATCTCGAAATCTACTACCACAAAGGTCATGAATACAATCTTGATAAAATGATGTCCTCGATGAAAGCATCCTTTGATTATTTTTCAAAAAACTTCAGTCCATACCAGTATAGGCAGATGCGGATCATGGAGTTTCCACGCTATGCTACCTTCGCGCAATCTTTTGCCAATACCGTACCTTTTTCAGAGGGCATTGGCTTTATCCAAAAAATAGCCGACTCGACCGAAGATCTGGACATGCCTTTTTATGTCACTGCACATGAGCTTGCTCATCAATGGTGGGGACACCAGGTAGCAGAAGCAAATGTCAAGGGAAATGCCATGCTCTCGGAGACACAGGCTCAGTATTCTGCCCTGATGGTCATGAAGCATGCCCTTTCTCCTGAGATCATGCAAAAGTTTTTGAAATATGAGCTTAATAGCTACCTCAATGGACGCTCCGCCGAACGCAAAAAAGAGCAACCTCTGAACCTGGTCGAGTCACAGGGTTATATTCATTATCGCAAAGGCTCCCTGGTCATGTATGCCCTGCAAGATTATATCGGAGAGGATAAAGTGAACCTCGCGCTACGAAATTTCCTAACTGATTGGCAATACCCGGGGCCAGATCATCCATTCAAGCGCTACCCCACTTCTAATGATTTGTTGCAATATTTTAAAGCTCAAACGCCCGATTCATTACAATATATAATTACTGATCTATTTGAAACCATCACCCTTTTCGAAAATAAAACAGAATCGGTGACTTATAAACAACTTCCTGACAAAACCTACGAAGTGACTATCAAAGTAAAAGCGGAAAAATACCGGGCTGATAGTTCCGGCAATGAAAATTTAATACCGATACACGACTGGATCGACATCGGAATTTATGCCAAAGGGTCCAAATCTGAAGACAAACTGATATACCTGCAAAAACATCTGGTTGAAGGAAAAGACCAGCAGGATGCAGGCCAAATTTTTACCATTATAGTCAATGAAGAACCAACCAAAGCCGGTATAGACCCCATACATAAATTGATAGACCGGCATGCAGATGATAATGTCAAAAATGCTGTGAAAGACAATGAGTCATAAATAGTGGATGGATGTCGCAGTGCAATTGCTCCGGAACGATGGAGGCGCTTGGGAGGCGTTGTACTCCAACCTGGTTAAAGTTAATTTTCACGGACCTTAGAGGCATGGACTACACGAACCACCAATATTCAATTAATTTGCAGCGTATTTTCAATCTTAACTAATATCGACACCGGTAGACAAGTATGACAAAGCACATCTGTAAACTTTATCTGATCCTCGTCTTTTGTATTTTCTCTTTTTCATCCATCTATTCACAGCAAGGATTGCCTGCCCCCCACAAAGGAAACCTCTACTTTTATTGGGGTTGGAACACTAGTGCATTCACCAGGTCCGACCTGCATTTTAAAGGTGCCAATCATAATTTTACACTCAAAAAAATAACGGCGTCAGATCGGCAGACCAAGTTTAGCCTGGACTCTTACCTCAATCCCGGCAATATCACTACACCTCAATTTAATTTTCGGATCGGCTATTACCTCAACGACCACTATAGTATTTCCTTTGGCCTGGATCATATGAAGTATGTCATGGATCAGGACCAGGTCGTAAAAATCTCGGGTTCTATCCAGGCGGGATCAAAGTATGATGGCACCTATAAAAACTCAGACATTACCGTCTACTCAGATTTTTTAAAGTTTGAACATACCAATGGTTTGAATTATTCCAACCTGGAATTGCGTAGAATCGGCGAGTTATTAAGCCTTAATCACCTGAAAATAAACTTCATCTCCGGCATTGGTGCCGGCATCCTGCTGCCTCGCACCGATGCAACCCTTTTAAATAATAAGGAGTATGACGAGTTTCACCTCGCAGGTTATGGCATCGCTGGTCTGGCGGCGATCAATTTTACTTTTTTTAATTCATTCTTTATCCAATCAGAACTTAAAGGGGGTTTTATAGATATGCCCGATATTCGTACCACCATCAATAAAACGGATAAGGCCAGTCAACAATTTTGGTTTAGGCAGACTAATGTGGCATTTGGTGCCAATATCCGGCTAGCACGAAAAAATAAATAATCTTCATGAATAAATATGCACTCGTCACAGGCGCCGGATCCGGCATCGGCAGAGATGTCAGCATCACCTTATTAAAAAACGGTTTTCATGTGATCCTCACCGGAAGAAACGAAACTTCACTTCGTGAATCGGTCTCGCTCGCGCACGAAGCAGGTGATCATGCCCTGGTCATCCCTTCGGATATCACCCAGCCTGATTCAGTGATCCAATTGTTTGGGCGCATTAAGGCTGAGTGTGGCCGTCTTGATCTGTTGTTTAACAATGCCGGTACCAATACCAAAGGTCTGCTGGAAGATATCTCGTATGAAGCCTGGCGACAAGTGATCGATACCAATCTGACCGGATCATTTCTATGCACTCAACAGGCATTCTTATTGATGAAATCACAAGAACCACAAGGAGGAAGAATCATCAATAATGGATCAATCTCAGCCGCAGTACCGAGACCTAACTCTGCACCTTATACCGCTTCTAAACATGCCATTACCGGACTCACCCGGTCCACCTCCCTCGATGGGCGAAAATACAATATAGCCTGTGGTCAGATCGACATAGGCAATGTAGACACGACGATGGCGGCCACAATGAAGACTGGCATGCCCCAGGCTGATGGATCGATTAAAATAGAGCCAACTTTTGATGTCAGGCATGTTTCGGAGGCTGTCTTATACATGGCTTCGCTGCCACTGGATACCAATGTGCAGTTTATGACAGTGATGGCGACGAATATGCCTTATATCGGTAGGGGGTGATCTGCTGCAAAAAAATTGGTTGAACTATACCTACTCTAGTTTTTGAAGCTTGTGGAAGGTCCACAAAATGATTTTAGGCAAATATGTTTTTTCGTCCGTTCATGCTTATAGTTTTATTATACCGGTCCTGTATAGGTCCAACGCTGCTTGCAGAATAGTTTCGATGGTCTTAACGGGTAAATCTTTGTTTGGATTAACTCTAAAAATCTTCATTTTGGCGCGGTCGCCTGCTTCTAATTTTGGATGGTCAAGGTGTCTTCCTTCAACCATGAGTATATAAGGTCCGTCCGTTTTTTTATCAGTCCACAAGTAACAAAACATCTTTTTCTTATAACAGAAGCATGGCATTCCCCATTTCCTGGTTTCAATGATATTGGAGTCTTGGTCAAGGATAATACTGCGTAATGCAAGCATACAACTCTTGTTTGGCTCTTCTTTATCCAAATAGAAGTCGTGAAGACTGTCAACCATATTTTCTATAATATCAGTTTGATGGCGACCAATATCTTTGTTTATGAAGGGAGGAGTCTTTTAACAGAGTTTCTCCAAGCCTTCCATCGATGATCCTACATATTCTGGGGATCAAACGGGATTATTTCAATTGTGCGCTGCCAAACAACACCGCGAATGCCTTGCACCAGATCAATACATAAGACTTCTTGGTAGTATCCAATTCGGCTGGCACATCGATTTTAAAAGAGCCTGTAAATACAGTTTTGGACAATTCGGTATAGTTATTGGCAGACTTGTCTTCTGCTATCCAGATCCGTATATCAGGTCCTGCGTCGGTAGAAAAATTTTCAAAGACCAGGTATTTTTTGCCGGCAGTATCTTTTGAAAGTTTTACTGTCCCTGTGGTTGGGTGAGCTGCACCACTAAAACTGCCCTGAGAGATCACTGTCAAGTCAGTAGGTATATCTCCACTGCCTTCTTCCAGTGGTTTATTGCAGCTTATACTTAAAAGGCCAAGAAACATGATTGCAAAGATTGTTTTCATGGCCGCAAATATAAGTGCTTATGATCACGAATGTATCACAGCTTCATCAATTGATCCAAGGTGTCCTGAGCGATCGGGCAGAACGAAGCATTTTTTAAGGTGAGTTCTTTTCTCTTCAAAAACACATCTTCGTCCACATAAGGAAACCGATGACAGTCTGAAGGCCTCACTTCATAAATCGTACATTTATTCTGTTCATCTAAAAACGTACACGGTTTGGTATTCAGCACATAATCGCCATCTTCATCGCGGTGCAAATACCGATCCATGAGTTCCTTCTCGGACACGCCCAGGTATTTGCTGATCCGCTTGATATCAGGAGCTTTAAATCTCGGACTATAGTTTTTACAGCAAGCAGCACAAGTGAGACAGTCAGTTTTTTGATAGGCCAGATCTGATATCTTCTGCAAATGAGGAATAGCTTTTTTAATATCTGCCACAGACAGGTATTTTTTATAAGCAGTTTTATTTTTATCGTACTTATTCTTAACCAGCGTTGGGTCCATATAATTATACAAATAAGTCTATGATCAATACCACGCCAAGGCCGACGACGCTCACGACCGTCTCCATGAGCGACCAGGATTTGATGGTATCCTTGATATTAAGATTAAAATATTCTTTGAACATCCAGAACCCGGTATCATTGACATGGGAAAACATCAGGCTGCCAGCGCCAATAGCCAGCACCATCAGGTTAGGATCGACCAGGGAAGGATCGATACCTGGAGCTATGATCCCGGCAGCCGTCAACCCTGCCACAGTGGCACTACCCAGGCTCAGCCGTATCACAGCTGCTATAAACCATCCTGTAATCAGTGGAGAAAAAGACGAAGTCTTGACTAGATTGCCTATCTGATCACTGAGCCCTGCGACGGTAAATATTTCCTTGAGCACACCAGCTCCGGCCACGATCATTAATATGGGAAACACATCTTTGGCTGCCTCGATACCCTCAGGGATTAATTTGCTTAATTTTTCTCCACGAGACATGCCCAATAAATAATAAGCGACAAACAAGGATACCAACATCACAATATTAGCGTCGGAAAGCAAGGAAGCCACCTTAAACGATACGGTATCTTTTTCGAAAATATTAGTGAACCAGGTGCCCATCGCCAACATAATCACCGGCAGCAATGCGGCGACATAACTTTTTATGGACGAAGGCATTTCATGAGCTTCAAAGATCTTCACTTTAAGACTGGCTAGTGGTTCTCCTTTTATATTCCGCACAGTCATCGCAAACAAAGGTCCTGCAACCAATATGACGGGTATCGAGGCGATCAAACCATATACCAGGGTCTTGCCCAGATCAGCATGCATCATCGGCACCAGGGCGGTCGGAGAAGGGTGAGGCGGTAAAAAACCATGTGTCACGGAGAGCGAAGCACACAAAGCCACTGCAAGGTAGACCAGGGGTAACTGATATCGCTGGCCAAGAGAATAAATCAAGGGTATCAATAATATAAATCCAACATTGTAAAAAAGAGGGATGCCGACTATAAATCCTGTCAGTGCCAAAGCCCAGGGAAGATATTTTTTTCCAAACAAAGCCACAAGAGATTCCGAAATGCGTTGAGCAGCACCACTCGAGGCGATCACTTTACCGAGCATAGCTCCAAGGATGATCACTGAAAATACTGATCCAAGTATTCCTCCAATACCTTTCTCCAGAGACTTACCGATATTGGCAGGATTCACACCCAGAAACAAGGCTGCTAATATGGACACGATCAGAAAAGAAAGAAAAGGATGTACTTTGGCCCAGGTGATCAGTAATACCAACACAAGCAGGATAAGGACTACAGTAAAAATCATAATCTTCCAAAGATATCAAATGCGCTTTGATTTTTTAACAATTGGTTAGCAGGGTATCTCTTATGGATAAAATACTTTCAAAGATCCCTGATTTTTGCCTCGAACCCCTTAACACTTTTTAATAATGTTCTTAAAATTGTATTAAGTCGGCATATAATACCGCATAAACATATTTAGGTGTTATCTTAACGGCATTATTTTTCCTTTAGATATCATTCAACGTTCGATCTATCATTTTGTAAGCGCAATAACCGGGATCGAACTTTGTTTGTTTTTCGTAAATGAGTCACCTTATCTAATCAGTTGTATTGCGATTTGAATCAAAAGACCTGGTTATTTACCTTAAAATTAAAACATGAAATTCTGGTATATATGCTTTGCTTTGTCGTGTTGTGTCGGCTTAGGCTTTTCACAAAATCAAAGTATCGAAATCAAAGGGAAAGTGGTAGAAGCCACTAGCCAACAACCTATTGAATTTGCCACCATAATGATAGGGAGTAATGAATCCAAAAAGACCATTACAGGTGCCATTTCCGATTTAGATGGCCACTTTAACTTGAGTACAGAGGTTAAAGAATTTTATGTAGAAATTAGTTTTATCGGATATAACACCAAAACTATCAATGAATTTAAAATAATCGATGGCCTGGTAGATTTAGGGACTATCGCACTGACTTCGAATAGTCAAATGCTGGCAGAAGTCGAGGTCAGGGCCGAAAAATCCCAAACCGAGTTTAAATTGGACAAACGGGTTTTTAATGTAGGAAAAGATTTGAGCACTACTGGAGCCAGTGCTTTGGAGGTATTAAATAATGTGCCTTCGGTCAATGTAAGTATAGAAGGAGCCATCAGCCTGAGAGGCAGCCAGGGAGTCCAAATCTTGATCAATGGAAAACCCTCAGTGATCGCCAATGAGCAAGGCAAAGCGCTCGGAACGATTACTGCAGACATGATTGAAAAAATAGAAGTGATCACCAACCCATCTGCCAAATATGATGCTGAAGGCACTTCAGGGATCATCAATATCATACTGAAAAAGGAAGATCGAAAAGGCATCAATGGTTCTGCTACGCTCAATGTAGGAATACCTCAAAATTTCAGTGTCGGCTTAAGCTTGAATCGTCGTACAGAAAAGTTTAACCTTTTTAGCCAATTAGGCGTTGGATATAGATCGTTTCCCAGAAACCAGGAAAGCATCAATCGCGATCTGGTCAATGGCACTGCCATCCTATCTGAAGGAACAGAATATAGAAATGAGGTTCCTTATAATTTTATCCTTGGAACAGACTATCATATCGACCGTTACAATGTAGTTACCCTTTCCGGAAGTTTCGCCTACGAAGTAGAAGATCAACCCTCCGATATAAATTTTGCTTTTCAGGATGCCTCCGGGACTGTTATCAGCAAATGGAAGCGTAAAGAAATCACCACCGCTACCAATCCGAAATATCAATATGAACTACAGTATAAGCATGATTTTAAAGACCATGAGGATCATACTTTGCTTTTTAGTGCCCTGGGAAATTTGTTTGCCAAAGACCAGTCTTCAGAATTCGCCAATCTCCCTGTTTTGGGCAATATTACTGCAGACAGACAACAAACCAGAACCGATTTTAAAGAGGCCAATTATACTTTTAAATTGGATTACAACAAGCCTTTTTCGAAAAAATGGACTTTAGAAACAGGGGCTCAATATGTGTGGAATGATGTGGGCAATGATTACGCGGTGACTAATTTGATCAATGAGGAGTGGCTGGAGGACCCTAACCTGACGAACCTTTTTAAATACAATCAAAAAGTACTCGGAGCTTATGGTACAGGCGCCTACGAAGCAGATAAATGGGGACTAAAGCTGGGACTACGGCTTGAAAATACAGACCTGCAGACCCGGCTTGCTACTACAGGTGAACAAAATAATCACAATTACTCTAATCTTTTTCCAAGTCTTCATACCTCCTATAAATTGACGGAGCACTTCTCTGTGCAAGCAGGATACTCCCGCAGAATTTACAGACCTAGACTATGGAGTCTAAATCCATTTTTTAATATCCGCAATAATTATAATATACGTACCGGCAATCCCAATTTATTGCCAGAATTTACAGACTCATATGAATTAAACAGTATTTACATTTTTGGAGAGTTATCGATGAATTTGGGGGTTTACCACCGGTATACCACCGATGTGGTAGAATCAATCGCTACGTTTGAAGACAATATAAGTATTTCTAAGCCTTACAATATTGGTACAAATCAAGCTACCGGTGTAGAGGTTAATGCAAAATACAGTCCGAATAAAAGTTGGTCAGTAAATGGAGACTTTAACTTAAATTACTTTGATCGGAAAGGAGTATTTGAAGCGACTACTATAGATTTTAAAGGAAATAGATGGACTACCAAGCTTACCAACAAATTTAAATTACCGGCTCAAATCGAGTTTGAAATCACCGGTAATCTTGAGTCTAAATATAAAACGGTACAAAGCGAATTATCGGGCATCCTATTTGCTGACCTGGGTTTACGCAAAAAAATAATGAACGGAAGGGGTGTATTTAATTTAAGCATCCGTGATCTTTTCGCTTCTCGATTTAGAGAAAGTGAGACCAATCAAACCCGGTTTTATCTATACAGTTATTCTCTGCAAGGTCGATTTATCACAGCAGGCTTTAGTTATGGATTTGGCAAAGGAGAAGCCATGGAGTTTTCCGGATCGCGGCACCATTAAGTGATAGTATTAGTATATAGGACATCGGGACCACCATGTTCTCCCGATTGGCCATCTGGTGTTTTTGGGGGTTCAATTTGCATTACGGTCACAATTACTTTTTCAGAAAAAATGTATCCGCAAATATTTATACCTTTCAAACAATAAACTTTTTATTTTTAAAATCTTTAATTCGCTATTTATCATGTGGATAGAAAAACCAGATCATCTGTATGCCAGCTACCAGTTTGCAGATTTTGCATCAGCCTTTTCATTTATGACCGAAGTGGCCTTCGCTTGTGAAAAACACAATCACCATCCTGACTGGAGTAATGTATGGAACAGAGTAGAGATAAACCTATCTACCCACTCCGCAGGCAATAAGGTGACGGACAAAGACTGGGCGCTGGCCAAAGAAATTGAAAAAATCTATGAGCGCAGAAAAAACTAAGTCATGAAAAAGATATTGATCATTTATCTTTTCCAAATTATTGCTTTGGCTCTAACTGGTCAGAATATACCTGTACCGGGCACTGCATTCATTGGGGTAAACATCATCGATCCTGGTACAAAAAAAATCATCAAAGATCAAACCGTATATATAGAACAAAGCTTCATCAAACAGGTGGGCAAATCATCAGAGGTAGTATTGCCCAACAATGCCATTCGCGTGGAGGCTCGAGGCAAATACCTGATGCCAGGTCTGGCTGAAATGCATGCCCATACTCCGGTACCTGATTCGACAGGGGATTATACGCTGCTCAGTCAGACCTTGTTTTTATATTTTGCCAATGGCATCACTACCATACGCGGTATGTTGGGTCAGCCCTTTCATTTAGCGATAAAACAAGAATTATTTATGCGGAATCTATCCAACGCTACTCCTGATTTAATGTTTACTTCGAGCCCATCACTCAATGGCAATACGGTGCCTGATATAGCCACTGCAGAAAGACTCGTACGAGAATACAAATCAAAGGGATATCATTTTCTCAAAATTCATCCCGGTATCAAGAGGCAGGTTTACGATGCCATCGTGCGTACTGCCAGAGAAGTGGGGATTGATTTTGCAGGCCACGTACCAGTAGAAGTAGGCATTGTACACGCGCTGGAATCAGGTCAAAAAACGATCGATCATCTCGATGGATACATTGAAGCGATGGCGCCACCGCTGGCAGATCTCAACCAAAATGGTTTCTTTGGATTTAATGTAACAGACCAGGTAGATCTCAAAAAACTCAAATCTTTGGTCCAACTAACCCGTAAAAGCAAAGCCTGGCTGGTACCGACTCAATCCTTATTTACCCGATGGTTTTCGCCCGAGGATCCCAACAAAATGATCAATGAAAAAGAAATCTCTTATATGCCCGCCAGGACCAGATACTCCTGGTTGCAAAGCAAAACCAGTCTGTTGAAAAATGAACTGTATACTCAAGATCGATACAATCGGTTTTTAGCTATAAGAAAAAAAATCCTTCATGCGATGTACAAAGGAAAAGTTAATCTCTTGCTGGGTTCAGACGCACCACAAGTGATGAATGTACCAGGTTTTTCCATCCATCACGAGATGAAGACCTGGTCAGAAGCCGGCATCCCCAATTGGGCAATATTGCAGGCAGGGACTTCCAGTGTCGCCAGGTTTTTTGATGTACAATCCTATAGCGGATCTATAGCTTCTGGCAAATACGCCAATTTGATATTACTTGATAAAAATCCAGTAAAAGATATTCAAAACATTAATTCAATATCCGGGGTGATGGCCACAGGAAAATATTATTCAAAACAAATGATTGAAGATCGACTATTGTCTATTGCCAAGACAAATGAATAAAACTTGTTGGCATTTGCTTCATATAGAGTTAATATTGACTTTATACTAGCTTAATATTACATACTTAACTTTACATCATAATAATTACACATACCCCATAGGGGTTTTTTTAAAAGTCGCCTTTCAGCATGTACGGATAATGGAGCACTGAGGGGCTTTTTTATTTATTACATACCGCTCCGGCTTCTCCGCATCTTTTGTGCCTGCCTCCCGATGTAGGGATGGGCCTGCCTCCCGATGTAGGGACGGAAATAAAAGCGCGAGGCATAGCCGAGCCCTCCTATTTAAAAAAAATCCACTTCCCCTTCTTTTTACAAAATTTATATACCTTCAGCATTAAATCTTAAATGTATATGAATGTCTTCTTAGCCGAATGTATAGGCACTGCCATCTTGTTGATCTTGGGTAATGGAGTAGTTGCCAATGTAGTACTGAAAAAAACTTTTGGTCATCAGTCAGGTTGGATCGTCATCACTTTTGGCTGGGCGATAGCCGTATTTGCCGGTGTGATGATCGCCGCTCCGCACAGTGGGGCACATCTCAATCCTGCAGTGACTATCGCTATGGCCGCTTTAGGAAGAATCAGCTGGGGAACTGCAGGCAGTTATATCCTGGCCCAATTTCTAGGCGCCATGATCGGCACTACCCTGGTGTATTTGGGCTATAAAGATCATTATAAAGCTACGGATGATCGTGATGGCAAGTTAGGAACCTTTGCTACCGGGCCGGCTATCTCAAATCCGATATCCAATTTGATCACAGAGGCTTTGGGTGCCTTTGTGTTAGTATTTGCTGCACTTCATATAGCTGCACCAGATTATAAACTGGGTGCCCTGGATGCCTTGCCTATAGCACTGGTAGTCCTGGGTATCGGATTAAGTCTGGGTGGCCCTACGGGATATGCGATCAATCCGGCCAGAGACCTGGGTCCAAGGATCATGCATGCACTCCTCCCTATACCGGATAAGCGCGATAGTAATTGGTCCTACAGTTGGATCCCGGTAGTTGGTCCTATCGCCGGCGGATTGCTGGCTGCATTATTATATAGCTTTACGAAGGGTTGAATTTAAACTAACTGGAGTGATCTGTATATAAGTACCATTGACCTCGTAGCTTAATCATCAAACTGGAATAGCGCCCATCCTGCATTTTACCATCCTGATATTTTACATGGAAATAACCCGTGACATAATAAAATTTCTTTGATATCCGCTCCAGCTGTTCTCCATCAAGGGTGAGTGTACCCATTTTTTCTTTGGGCCAATACTTTTTATAGAATGCCAGGATATTCTCTTTACCCATAGAAGCTCCTTTTTTTAAAATCATCCGCGTCGAGTCCAGGGGTGCATACAGTTCTACGTAAGCTTCTACATCGCCACTGCTCCAGGCTTTTTCTTCCTGACGCAATACTGCCAGGATGTCTTTTTCATCTTTAGTTTGAGCCAGAACATGTTGGGACAATAGGGCTAACAGGATGACAGAAAAAAATAATCTGATATTCATAGCTAACAGTGAATAAGGTAGAAGGACAAAACTATATGAATCGCTTGAAACGCTGATCACCCGCTGCGGGGGATATTGAGCCCTGCTCAGCTTCCTGCCGGCAACATATTTCTTATAGCAGAGATTCTCCAATGGCGCTTTTCACTGACCACAATAAAAGTGCTCCACATCTTTCTGATAGATCCATCCGCGTTTTGGATTTCATACCGGGCGTCGACGACTGCAGCGGAGTTAGTAAGGTATTTTATTTTATCGATAATGATCTTACGGGATCCCGGGTTGCTTTCAGAGCTCCTCATCATTCCTTTTACCGCTACCTCTACGCCTATCCTCCATTCGCCGGATGATACCAATTGATCAATATCATCGGTCAATATGCTTTTGAGCAAGGTAGAGTCTTTGGTATCTCTGGAGAGGGTGTAATGATCGATCAGGGTAGTGATGGCTTTGGCGTCCCTTTGGCCGTAGTTTTGTCCCGTAGAAGATACCGGGACAACCAATGCCATAGTCAAAATCACTATGCTTTGCTTAAGGTATTGATAGAGTATCATAGATCCAATATAAAACATTTTTGTCGTTCCCTACATTCTGCCAATAGCTTACGAATAAAAATCATACTCTTAGTTGCTCCAGAATACTTGTTGCATAAATCTTCTAATTTTAGACATTTATCTATGTCTAGAGATCCAGGTTAAATCGATACTTAATAAAACCAAACGCTTTTTACAAAAAAATGGAGGCGATGTCTGTACAATATGGATTGCCCAACAGTATCTTAGGCAGTCAATCAAAATCAAGCCCATTTGAATCATGAAAGGCCTCCAGGATTTATTATTACTCGGTGATCCTCGTTTGTACGAAGTGTGTGCGCCTGTAGTAAAAGATGAGCTGCCCCAGGTATCAGCATGGGTTGCCGATCTGGATCAGGTCATGAAAGAGATCAGGCACAAATATCATTTTGGCAGAGCCATAGCTGCTCCTCAGTTAGGCATCATGAAGCGACTGATCTATATGCATATCGATCGACCTGTAGTATATATCAATCCTGAACTGACCTTTTTGAGTGAGGAGATGTTTGAACTTTGGGACGATTGTATGAGCTTTCCCCATCTTTTGGTCAGGTTAAAAAGACATAAATCGATAAAAATAAAATATCTGGATGCACACTGGATGCCCCATGAAGACATACTGGAAGATGACCTATCAGAATTATTACAGCACGAATATGATCATCTTGATGGCATACTCTGTACCATGCGCGCCATTGATGATAAATCGTTTAAATGGAGACCCTGACTACCTGCTTAATGATCAATTAAAATATATACATGATACTCAGAGAAGAATTTGACGCCTACACCGAAGATTACCTAAGGGGAATGGATTGGCTTTATCCTAATATGGAAGTGTACGATTACAAAAAAGCAGGTGAAGGCAATATGAATTTTGTAGTCCGCGTATGCACCAATCGCGGAAATTTTATCGTCAAACAGTCCCGTCCCTATGTAGAAAAGTATCCACAGATCCCAGCACCTATAGATCGAATAGCCGTTGAATATGCTTTTTACCAAAAAATCAATCAACATCCAATGCTGACTGGTTTTTCGCCTAAAATCAAAGGTTTTGATCCTATGTTTCACATTATGGCGATGGAAGATCTCGGCTATGGATCAGACTTTCTCGGGTTATATAGCGGCACTGTAACCATATCAGAAGCAGAGATCAGACTACTTGTTCAGTACCTCATCGCCTTGCATCACCTGGAGGCTATGCCTTTCCCGGACAACAGTGCAATGAAAAAACTCAATCATGAGCATATCTTTCATTTTCCTTATTTGGAAGAGAATGGTTTTAATCTGGATACAATACAGCCAGGGTTGCAATCCTTGGCAATACCATTTAAACAGGATACTGAACTGAAAAAGCAAATCGAAAAACTCGGAGCACGCTATCTGGCTGAAGGAACAACGCTGCTGCATGGTGATTTTTATACCGGCAGCTGGCTCAAAGTAGATCAGGATATCAAAGTGATCGATCCTGAATTTGCCTTTGTAGGAGATGCAGAGTTTGATCTTGGAGTGATGCTCGCCCATTTTAAACTAGCAGGTTTGGATCCAAACCTCGTCGAACTTACCCTTTCGGTATATAGCGATGTCCGAGTCCCTGATCAAAGATTGCTGGACCAATATATCGGAGTAGAGATATTGCGAAGATTGATCGGTATAGCTCAGTTGCCTTTAAACCTGACCCTTGATCAAAAGCTCGTACTTTTGACCGAAGCCAGGGCTTTGATCCTGGGATGATTTTTTTTATTTAACCATCCATTTCCTTATGAAAACCATCCAGGTATTTGCACTTATCTTTATTATAACCTTGATATCCTGTGGTACTGATCATGCCCCGATCGTGTTTGAAGAAAAACCCATCGTCAAACTCAATCTCACAGAAAAAGAATTGTACGACAAAGTGCTGGGTATGATCGTGGGTTCGGCCATCGGAGATGCTATGGGTGCGCCGACGGAGATGTGGAGCAGGGAGGATATCAAGACTCAGTATGGTTATGTGACCGGCCTCGACTCTATGGTTAGGGAAGCATCTGCAGAAGGACCCTGGAAGACCAATCTTGGAGCAGGTGGAACGACCGATGATACCCGATGGAAAAAACTTACCGCCGAATACCTGGCCAAACAACCTTCAAAAGATCTCCAGGCAGAAGGTTTTGCACAAGCCATTTTGGACCAATACAATGCATCGATAACAAACTACAGTAAAATCAAATCATTTGACCCGGAACCATTCGAAGAAAATACACTTCGTGTAGCCTGGCTCCAGGAATGGGCCAAAGTGAGCAAGCCTTTTATAGAAAAAAAATACCCTGAATACCATACCGCATTAAGTAAATTTTATGGCGGAGAGATGGTATGCGCAGGATTATTATACGCACCTGCTATCGGTGCATTTTACCCCGGCGATCCAACTACGGCTTACAACGAGATGTTCGATGTCAGTATCTATGACCTGGGATATGCCCGGGATATCAGTGCGCTGGCAGCGGCCATGACAGCGGCCGGCATGCCAAAAGACGCCACCAAAGAATCCATCATCGCTGTATTGCGCAGTGTCGACCCGCAGGGCTATTTTAAAAGCCGTCTGGTCGGCCGGACCTCATTTAATTTATTCAAGACCGCTCAATACCTGGTCAATGAAGCACGTGCAGATACCACCGATCCACTCAAAAAAGCTTTTACCTTACTCGATAAACATCATGAAGTCATGCCATTTCATGCAGGGGAGATTTACCTGGAGGTACTCACAGCTATGTTGTATGCAGATTTTGACTTTGTCAGGACCATGCAGTTTCTGATCAATTATGGCCGTGATAATGATACTACCGCTGCAGTGGCTGGAGGCATACTCGGTGCATTTTATGGTTTTGATAGACTACCGGCTGACAAATCAAAAGTCATCAAAGTAGGGCTGGAAGATCTTGATATCAATATGGAAGCGCTGGCGCAACAGATGACCCGGCGGATTATACATCTGAATTAATTCATGTTCGTGTTACGGCACAAAAAATGAAAACTACATTGGTTTGATTAGTCAAAATCATTACTTTTAAAAATCCTAATTGAAAGTACAGCTCTAATAAAACAGACAAGTCACCCTGAATTTTATGGTGTTTCGCAAATACATACCTGGTGCTCCCCTCGACCAATATGTAGATTGTATGGTATATGTCGAAGGCAATAATAAAGGGGTGGGCTTTCCCAAAATTGCCATGAGCCTGGTCTTTAACCTACATGATAGTTTCAAATTGTACAATGATAGCCAGTTTACCCGACATATTGATTACAAAAAATATTGGGCTGCCGGTATCCAAACTCAACCTACTTATGTAGAAAGCTATGGAGAAAGCAAAATGATCGTCGTTCAGTTTAAGACCTTGGGTGCTTATATATTTTTGAATCAGCCTCTTCGACATTTTACCAATCAATATATCAACCTGGACGATGTGTTTTCCAGGGAGGCAGAGCATATCTGGGAGCGCTTACAAGAAAGCAATACTATCCGGGAAAAATTTGAAATCACTGAAAATTTTCTTTTCCAAAGACTCATCAATAGCAAAATGCCCAATGAAAAACTCCTGGCTTCGCTTGGGTCATTGTTTAATCATCAGACGCCTCCTTCTATTCAGGATATTTGTCTTCAACATCGTATTTCCAGAAAACACTTAAGTTTTTTATTCCAGGAGTATATGGGTATTGCTCCAAAAATGCTGTCTTCTTTAAATCGCTTTCAGGGCATTCTTCAAGCTCTCAGCAGATCAAGACCTGACAAATTGGGCACCCTCGCTTATGAACTGGATTTTTTTGACCAGGCCCATTTTAATAATAACTTCAAGAGATTCACAGGTATAAAACCAAATGAATATGTCAAAAACCTTGAGTCAATACCTTCGCTCAGGCTCATTCCCCATTTTTTACCGGTTAGCTAAAAAATCAGCTAGTATCCTGCCTGGTAACATTTTTACAATTCTTCTATTCTACCTTAAAATATCTTTGTACCACAGGCCAAACGACTATCTTTAATTAAACATTTTCTATATGAAATTAGGAGCCTTCTCTATCAGCCTTGCTGTCAAAAACCTGCAGGCATCAAAACAATTTTATGAAAGTCTTGGATTCAAAGTCTTTGCCGGCAATGAAGCCAGAAACTATCTGATCATGAAAAATGAAAACGCCCTGATCGGCTTGTTCAAGGGTATGTTTGAGCAAAACATCTTGACTTTCAATCCTGGCTGGGACGAAAATGCACAAACCCAGGAGTCCTTTGATGATGTGCGGGAGATACAGCGTCAATTATTATCTCAGGACATCCAATTGAACAATGCAGTGGACGAACAAACCAAGGGGCCAGCGAGTTTTACTTTGGCTGACCCGGATGGCAATATCATATTAATAGACCAACATGTGTAAGTATCGGCATACCCCTTTTATATGAAGCTCCTGCCTGTTCACAAAGTATTTAATTTAAAAATGTAAGTTATGCGACTCCTTATCCTTTTGTTATCTCTTGGTATTTATTGTAGTTGTAGTAGTTCTAGAGAAATCAAACTTAGAACAAAAATGTTAAACGGCACCTGGATTCCTCTTAAACAAGAAATCGGTGGTACTGCTCTGCCGGCAATGGCTTTTGAAGGTCAAAGGCTCCTGCTCGAGGACTTGAACTATACCGTCACAGCCGAAAGCATCGACAAAGGCATCGTACAATATGATGGTGACAAAATGGATATTTACAGCAAGGAAGGTGTCAATGCCGGTAAACATCTCACCGCCATCTATAAACTTGATCACGATGAGTTGACCATCTGCTACAATTTGTTGGGGGATAGTTATCCAACCGTATTTGATACTAAAGGCAAACCGCTGTTCTTTTTATCTGTATTCAAAAAACTAAAAGCATAATTATTGCTTTCATTAGTCTTGTGTCATTAGGGAATGCTTTAATGTAAATCGCAAAGTAGCACGCGTCATTGGCTGTCACCGGCAGCTTCTTCTGCCGATGGACCATAAAAAAATACCTCATCTACAAACAACCACCCTTGCTGGCCCTTACCCGGATGCCAGGCAGGCAATTTTGTGATGTTCTGAGCCTTGATCCGATAATACGCTGCCGATATTGGTTTGATATCGATCATCAAAGCTTCGTTGCGCAGAGTACCAAGATCTTTTTTGGTAAGCTGCTCTGGTATAAATTTTTTGATCAATTTAAGTTTGTCTTTATCGTCTCCAGCCCAGATTTCAACCCCGGTTGGAGGCATCAGGAATGCATTGACGCTTTTATTATAACTCAGGATGATTTTATGAATGGGCGGCTTTTGCTCAAAATAAAAAAGTGCCTCCAGAGGTTGTTCTTTGAAGCCTAACCAGGAACCATCGATAAGATTGCCGGGATTGCCTTTGACCAGGTCTATGAGTGCCTGGCTACCCGTACTTCTATATTTTTGATTGGGTGTCGTCATCAAATCAGCGGTGGTAGGTACAATCCCCTTTTTGAAAAAAGAAAACTCTACTGAGGGGCTTTTCAACCATCCTTGTTTGACTGCCATGGCTTTGACGATGCCAAAATATTCTACATCCAGGGGTTTGATATATTCCGGCGAACTCAAACTATCTGGTGTAGTTCCATCAGTAGTATATCGGATAGTGACTCCGGGGATCTGATGTTTGAGTTCGATCATCTCGTCTTTGCCTAATAGGGAGTTTTCTTTTTTGAGCATTGGAGCTGTCAACATTAATATTTCACTGGTATCGACCTGGTAGCCGGTATGGATATCGAGGTTGGTGAGCTTGGCTGTGTGTATATCTCCTTCGCTTATCTGTGTATTCCAAATAAAAACTTCCTTAAGTGAAGGCATTTCTCCGAAAGTCTTTAATGCCTGCTGGTCCAGCTTGGTGCCAGATACGGCCAAAGATTTTAATGTCTTTAATTTGACCAATTCTGCCAGTCCTTTTTGGCTGATAGATGAATAGTTGATGATCAGTCTTTCAAGATTTGGAAACAATGCGATTTTGGCCAGGTCCTCATCACTCACCGGCATATTGTCCATATTGAGCTCTACGATTTGATCCTTGATCTTGGTGAGTTCGTTTAATTTTTGAGCATTGTATTTTTCTCTCACGAAAAAAGTGACTTTTAATGCCGGTGAAGATTGGGAGATAGGCGAGACCGTGCAAAAAGGGTCTATTAAACTTTGAACTAACTCGGGAGGCGCTGCTTTAAAATCATAACTGGTATGGACTACATTTTGATCAGCCATGATTTTTTTGGCCACCAGATATAAAGTATCCTCCCGGGCGTAATCATTGATGGGTTTATCCGTATCTGCCCCTGAGCTAATCCAGGAGAGGAGCATAAAAGTTTCAAGTGGTGTCAACTGGACCTTGCCCTGAGGAGGCATATGTTTTTTATCTTCTAGCGGAAGATGGATATGGTGGATCAAAGTACTGTTGGCAGTATCGCCTGGTACCCAGATGACACCATTTTTTCCTCCAGCTGTTATGGCAGCGACAGTAGTCATGTCCAGCCCGCCTTTTGCCTTTTGAGGATTGTGACACGATATACATTTTGCTTCAAATATAGGGAGGATCATCGCCTGGTAGAGGGAAGTTGAATCAGTGATCGCCAGCTGCGCGGTGGTGGATTTTAATGGCTGTAATAAAAATCCCTTGCCATGGGTCAGCTCTGCTCCATTATGACTCCCTATGATCAAACCCACCAGCGAAGCCAATAATAAGATATCAGATCCTAACGGAAAAGTTTTCCACCGGGCAAACGCCACGTAAGAAAGGTAAATCAATGCTGTGGTAATCAAACTTAAGAGTCGGTGGCGATCTCCCAGCGTCGTATCATATCCCTGCTCCTGGATCAAAAAAAAACCCAATAGGCAGGTAGTCAGCGAAAACAACACTGCCAGTTGAAAGATAAATCCATAATCAAAAGACGCTGCTTTGATATAGGGTCTGAATACACGCAGGATGCCCAGCAATACGATGATGCCTATCGGCAAATGCAAGAATAATACATGTGCTCTGCCCAGGCTCTGAACAATCGGCGGTAATGAAACCTTGTCCTGAAAAAGCAATAGAAAAGCCAGTAAGACAGCTATAAAAAAACTAATATTGGCAATAGCTCGATGCAGTCGGGTCATATAAGTCGGTCTAGTTTATGCCAGGATGTCTTTGATAACAGATCCCGCTACATCAGTGAGCCGGTACCTTCTGCCGAGATGTTTGTAGATCAATTTATCGTGTTGTAAGCCCATAAGATGTAAGATGGTAGCATGAAAATCATTGACATGAACAGGGTTTTCTACGATATTATACCCAAACTCATCTGTCTCACCATAGGTGATGCCGGGTTTGATGCCACCCCCTGCCATCCATAAGCTGAAACATCGTGGGTGATGATCCCGACCATAGTTTTCTTTGGTCAGTTTGCCCTGGCAATAATTGGTACGCCCAAATTCTCCGCCCCAGATCACCAGCGTTTCGTCCAACAGGCCCCGTTGTTTTAGATCTGAGACCAAAGCTGCTGAGGGCCGATCTGTATCCATAGCCTGACCTCTCATCTCTTTGGCCAGATTGCCATGCGTATCCCAACCCTGGTGATATAATTGGACGAATCTCACCCCTGACTCTGAAAGTTTTCTTGCTAGCAGACAATTAGCAGCATAGGTGCCGGGTACCAGGCACTCCGGTCCATACATTTTAATCACCTGGTCTGTCTCTTTTGAAAAGTCAGTGAGTTCAGGTACTGCAGTCTGCATGCGATAAGCCATCTCATACTGTTCGATTTTGGCTTTGATCTCCGGATCGCCAAAAGTCTCGAAAGAATGTGCATTGAGTTTTGATAGCTCGTCCAGCATTTTTCTTCGATCTGCTTTGTCGGTACCCTCAGGATTGTTAAGATAAAGTACCCGCTCATCACTATTACTAAATTGTACTCCCTGGTGGATGCTGTCGAGGAATCCATTGGTCCATAGTTTAGAGTATACCCCTTGACCATTTCCTTTTCCCCTGGAGAGGAGCACACAAAATGCAGGCAGGTTTTTGTTTTCACTACCTAAACCATAACTCATCCAGGCGCCCATACTCGGTCGATTGCCCTGCTGAGCCCCTGTCTGCATAAAGGTCAATGCCGGATCATGATTGATTGCCTCGGTATGCATCGTTTTGATCACACAGAGGTCATCCGCGATCTTCGCCATATTGGGGAAGATCTCACTCATCCAGGTGCCAGACTGGCCATGTTGCTTAAATGTAAACTCTGATCCAATCAGGGGAAATTTGTCCTGGCTCGCCGTCATCCCTGTCAGTCGTTGTCCGCCGCGGATGGATTCAGGCAGATCCTGACCAAACATTTCATTGAGCTTGGGTTTGTAGTCAAATGTCTCCAACTGGGAGGGAGCACCATTCTGAAACAGATATATGATTCGTTTGGCTTTAGGCGCAAAATGGGGTAGCCCTGCCGGCAGCCCACCTTCTAGTCCTTTGCCACTAAAAAGATCTTTGACCAGTAGCGAACCCAGCGCGACACTTCCTATCGTGAGGCCTGCTTTGCCCAGAAAATGTCTTCGGTTGATATTCAGTCGATGTTCTAAAAATTCGTTTGCCATAGATTAAGTTTTGGTGACTGCTTCTTCGAGATTATAGATCATATGAATGGTCTGCATGAGTGCTGCTGCAGTAGGTTTGTCTTCACCCATAGCTTTTTTGTATTCGCCGATAGCTAAGAGTTGAGTCGCTTTTTCTGGGTTGTGTTCAAACTTGAGTTTTTCTTCTGTAAAAAATCCAGTCAGGATATCTTGTTCTGTTTGATCGGGTTGACGGCACACGATGGTACGAAAAGCTTTGACTAGATTTTGCTTGGTATCTTTGGAATCTGTCAATAGTTTTTCGGCAAATACTCTGGAGGCTTCAAGTACCTGGGGATCATTGAGCAAGACCAGTGCTTGCAGTGGAGTATTGGTGATCACGCGTCGTACTTCGCACTGGTCCCGGTTAGATCCGTCGAAAGTCAGCATGGACGGAGGCGGTGCTGTACGCTTGATAAAATTATACATACCACGACGGTACAATAGTTGACCATGATCTTGCACATAGGCAGCCAGTTGCCCTCGGCCGGAGGTCGCAGACTCCCAGATGCCTTTGGGCTGATATGGTTTTACACTTGGTCCTCCGATCGCATCATAGAGTAAGCCACTGCTGGCCAGGATATGATCTTTGAGTAGTTCTGCCTGGAGCCGGGTACGATGCGCACTGCTCAGATAGATATTTTCCGGATCGATGGCATACTTTTCAGGCATTACTTCAGAAGATTGCCGGTAGGTAGCAGAGGTCACGATCTGTTTGACCAGCCTTTTGATATCCCAGCCATGATCCATAAAGTCTAATGCTAACCAATCCAACAGTTCCGGATGAGAAGGCAGCTCCCCCTGCATGCCAAAATCACCGGAAGTCCTGACCAACCCTCTGCCGAAGATCTCCTGCCACATTCTGTTGACAAAGACCCTCGCAGTAAGGGGATGTTTTTTGTCAAACAACCATTCTGCCAGACCCAATCTGTTGCGAGGCAGCCTGGTCGTGTCGAATGGGAATACTTTGGGCGGTGTATTCTTGTGCACCAGATCACCCGGTTGGTCATACACACCTCTTTTTAATATATAGGTTGGTCGCTCGACACTGCTGTCCCGCATGACCATCACGCGCACGGGCGAGGTATCTTTTTTATTGATGAATTGCATCATCTTATTGACATCCTCCGTAGTGATAGACATATATGGAGGGTCAGCCAAAGAGGCAAGGCTGATATCCCCTACGAGCCCTTTTTCATTAACTTGATTAAAAAATGCAAATGTGCTGTAATAATCCTTCTGAGCGATGGGATCATACTTGTGATCATGACATTTGGCACACTCCATGGTCAGAGCCAGAAAAGTCTTGGCGAAAGTATTGGTGCGATCAGTGACATATTCCAATCTGTATTCTTCATCTATGATGCCGCCCTCCTGGGTGATCTTATGATTTCGGTTGAAGCCGGTAGCCAGCTCCATCTCTTTGGTGTGGTCAGGTATGAGGTCACCAGCCAATTGCCAGGTGACGAACTTGTCATATGGGTAGTTTTCGTTGAAGGCATGTATCACCCAATCCCTCCAGGGCCACATGGTACGAAGGCCATCGTCCTGGTAGCCATGACTATCGGCATACCGAGCCACATCGAGCCAGGCTATGGCCATTTTTTCACCATAGTGTTTATTCGCCAGCAGTTCATCGACGATCTTATCATAGGCATCGGGTGCCTGATCTTGCACGAACCGATCCTGTTGCTCCAGGCTGGGTGGCAGGCCGATGAGATCAAAACTCAATCTTTTAAGCAGTCTTTCTTTGTCAGCCTCTTTATTAGGTTTGAGTTTTTTGTCTACCATTTTATTCAAAACAAAATGATCGATTTCATTGATAGGCCAGGTAGAATTTTTGGTCTGAGGCACCGGCTGGGGTTGAGGGGCGATGAAGGCCCAATGTTGCTTATATACAGCGCCCTGCTCGATCCATTTTTTAAACAATTTTATTTCGCGGGCGGACAGTTTAAGATTAGACTCCGGCGGAGGCATCTGGATGGAAGTATCCTGGGAGGTCATACGCACATACATCTCGGAAGCTTGCAGATCACCTGGTACAATGGCAAATTTTCCTTTGCTTTCTTTAAGTGGGGCATAAGCGCTATCCGGGATATCCAGCCTGAGCTGAGCCTCACGTTTATTGGCGTCAGGACCATGGCACTTAAAACACCGATCGGCCAGGATGGGCCTGATATGGAGGTTAAAGTCGACCGTTGAAGGTATTTTTTCTTCGGAATCCCCAGTACAGGATTGCATAATGCCTACCACTACCATCGATACCGCCAGCAGTAAGGACTTGGGTTGAAACAGGAGGAACAATGATTTGATTTTCACTTCTAAAATTCTGAACTTCAAATATAATCAATCAAACAGTCCGTATGGTTAATCTTTTGTCAAGTCTTGTGCGTCTCCCCTTTCGGAGTGGGTCGGGGTGGAAAAAAAGAACCATTAATATTATACAGGATTTTATTTTCATAGACTAATTCTGAAAATAGAAAAGCACAAACGCTAGAACACCGCCATTAAATCCATATCCAATACCAAGCGTATCCGTCTCCCCCTTCGGAGAGGGTAGGGGGTAGAAAAAATGGTTATTTCAAACTTAGCTAAGTCGACTCCCTACCAACTCTGCAGGGGGAAAACCTCCTGCTTAACATTGAAACAGTCTAAATCTTTCACTCCAAAATATAAAACACTAATTTTAACATCTAAACTTTCCACTCAGATTATGCCAATGATAATTTCAATGATATGGTTGATACTGCATTTTATTTCGTTAAATCAGTCACCGTATACAGCATCTTCCGTAAAGAACAAAACCAAAACCAATCAATTTATCATCGAACCCCCGACACTTGTCTGCGCAGGCTTCGAATGGACTATCTCGGGTGACGAAAATCGCAATGCCAGTGTAGCAGTATCCTATCGTAGATCTGGGGACAAAGTATGGCAGTCGGCTCTGCCTTTGCTTCGTATCGGAGATGAAAAAATATATGGTCATGATCAGCGATGGGTCTATACTACGGAGCCTATGTTTGCCGGTTCTATCTTTCACTTACAGGAGGGTATTAACTACGAATGCAGATTTGTCTTGAATGATCCGGATGGCATAGAAGGTGATTCGATCAAAACAGTTACGGTCACAACCAAATCCGAACCTCAGCCCTACCCTTTGGGACAGACCTATCATGTATATCCTCCGGGTTATACAGGGCAGAAAATCAGCCCTTCCTTCACCGGGCTCAATGCCGCCTATTATGGTGAAGGCAATACCGGCGATTGGTGGAATGTGCCCGAAGCCCGGGTACAGCCAGGCGATATCATCCTCGTGCACGCGGGCACGTACAAGGCGCATCGACTACGATATGCTGATGACCTGGCGCTGGATTTCCACGGCACCTATGTACTGACTCAAAAAGGTACCCCCGACAGGCCTATTGTGATCAAAGCAGCCGGTGATGGCGAGGTCATCTTCGATGGAGATGGGGCTTATCGACTCTTTGATGTGATGGCTGCCGACTACCACTATTTTGAGGGGATCACCATACAGAATACGGATATTGCTTTTTATGCTGGACTCAAACACGTGATGGGTTCCAAAGGACTCACGGTCAAAAACTGCCAGATCAGAGATGTAGGTATTGCAGTAGTCACTTACAGCGAGGACTCCAAAGATTTTTATATCGCTGACAATACCATCATCGGACGACATCCGAAGGACACCCTGATTGGTTGGTACGGCTTTGCAGAGCCCGAGGTATTGACCTCCTATTATGCGATCAAAGTATATGGTCAGTGTCATGTAGTATGTCACAATGCCATCTCTTTTTTTCATGATGGGATCTGTGTAGATACCCATGGTCAACCGCAGGCAGGCAAAGAATGTGTCTCCATCGATTTTTATCGCAATGACATCTTTAACACTTCCGATGATTTTATAGAGTCTGACGGTGGGGTGCATAATATTCGTGTGTTTGAAAACCGGGGCTTTAATTCCTATCATTCTGCGCTCAGTGCTCAGCCGATGTTTGGTGGTCCGGTATATTTTATTCGCAATATCTTTTATAATATTCCTGGCACCGCGCTGAAATATACTGTCAGACCCGCAGGCATTCTCACTTATCACAACACCTTTGTCGCAGAAGCTGCCATCAGCAATTACTCCAATGGGCATTTTAGAAATAATTTATTTATTGGCCCCGATGATCATCGCACGGCTTTTTCGGCCACCACCTTCACCAATTATTCCACGCTTGACTATAATGGATACCGGAAAAAAAATAATACTCTCCTAAATTACCGGTTGAGATATCCAACTCATGATAGCCTCAATCAGGCAGATGACCGAGAGCTGTCCTGGCAAGACGCAAAAACCCTCACAGAATTTTCTTCCAAAACAGGATATGAAACACACGGCATAGAACTAAATGCTGATGAATTATTTATACATGTACCCCTCCCCGATCCCGCATTAAAAGGTCATATCTACCCGGTGGCCGGCTATGACTTCAGGTTGAAACCATCCAGCAGGGCTATAGATGCAGGATGTTTGTTGCCTAATATCAATGATGAGTATTTGGGTAAGGCACCGGATTTGGGAGCGTTGGAGCATGGGGGTATGGGGATGGAGTATGGACCGAGGCATTAAGGAGGATGATATAGTTAGTAGAAAAGAGGCCAGCTTAAATGTATCTCATCCTATCACTGGACCATGGGTCGTTAGTTCCTTTATTCTTACCTGTCGTAATGGTACCTACATCCAATGATGAAGAGATCTTTTCCAACAATTTGATAAATAATCCTGTGTTCATTATCAATCCTTCTTGACAACGAGCCAGCCAAATCAAACTTTAATGGTTCAGGTTTGCCTATTCTCTCAAAAGGAGTCCGGGCTATAGATTTGATGAGTTCATTTATCTTTTTTAAATTCTTTTTATCTCCTTGATGCCATGAAAGATAGTCTTCCCAGGCATTTTCAGAAAAAATTATTCTCACTTAAAATCGCTTAATTTTTTAACTACTCTATGATCTTTTTGTATTTGCTGAATAGATTCATATATTCTATCCGCATTCTTCCTGGAATTTAATAGATACATGGTTTCCATGATAGAATTGTATTCAGCTAAAGAAATAATAACAGTGCCTTTGCCTGTACCTCTTTTGACAATGAGGGTTTCTTGATTGTCCTCTACCTCATCTAGATATTTTTTTAAGGAATTTCTGAGTTCGCTAAAATTTGCCACTATCATAATTAAGTACTTATATGAGTACAAATATACCCTGTTTTCAAATCCTATTTATTTGCCTACTGCTTCGCTCTATTTGTAAAATCAAGTGGTGTATTGTTGCCATGCTTCGGTGAGGGATTCTTGGATGTCTTCTACTTTATCAAGATATTTTTTTAAAAAAATTTCAAAATCTTACTTCCTATTTGTTAGTTCTCCCCCCACTCACTCCATCAAAATCTCCATCATCTTCTTCGCCGTCCATCTCCCCTTTTTATCAATAAAATCCCTCGGAGTATCATCTCCAATCTCATAAGTGATACCGACGGCCTTGAAATGCACATAAAACCAGTTTTTGGAGACCGGTTGCCTGAGGGCGGAAGGAGCTACCCTGGGTTGATAGCCTTCGAGACCTGACTTGATACTGTCGATCCATTGTTTGGTAAAATTGGGGATGACCGAAGCAGAATCGCTGAGATTGGTATAGTATACATCAGACCAGGTAGAGTGAAAGTCTAGTCCCAGGACGACCCGATTGCGGTTTTTGTAGGTATAGTGATTGATAAAATCGGTGATGACGCGGGTCTCCGGTTGGTTGTATACGGCCCAGTCGCGATTGAGGTCGATACCACCGACATTGTGACGCCAGTGGCCGAGGGCGACGCCATCCGGATTCATCATGGGGAAGACCAGGACATTGTGTCTTTTAAAAAAAGCCTCAGCCAGGGCAGGAGAATCAAACAAACCGTCGATAAAGGCTTTGAGGGCAAACTGTCCGGTCACCTCCGGTGGATGTTGTCTGCTGAGCAAGATGATGAGGTCTTTGTGTTTGGCTTTTTTCTCCCCGAGATCCATATAATATAGGTCGCGGCCTAGTTTGGTTTTACCGGCGATACCATAATCCACTGTCTGGTGATGAGCAGCCTGGAGTGCATTCATCCAGGAGCGTAGTTCGGCCTCTGTATACAATTCCTGGGCCACGATCCAGGTAGTGTCTTTGGTTAAAAAAAATCTGGCGGTAGTCTTGCCATCGATCGAGTCGATTTGAGCCGAATCTATAGCCATCCAATGATGTCCATCCGAGCTGGTCTTGGGAAAATACCGGTGTGCAAAATCTCCATAGTCAAATACCAGCGTCACTTCCCTGGCCTTATCCGACCAGATTTTGAATGCATACCAGGGACTGGGATTGATGGGTTCGTTTTCGGGAGTAGATACGATGCGGTAGGTCGAATCATTGATCGCTATAAAGTCACATAGCCGTGCCCCGTCAAATTGATTGGTTGCACTGACCCCAAAAGGTGTATGGTATATTTTTTTGGTTTGAAAGGTGATAGGTTTTGATTTGGTATCGATGGTTTCAGCATAAGTAGCTCCTGGGGCAGCTTGCCTGGCCAGGTATTGTACTCCTCTGCAAGAAGTCAGTATCAAAGTGGCAAAAAGCAAATACTTATAATTCATCATTCAATAACATTTATTGGTGAAGGTAAGATACCCATTCATATTAAAGAATCAAGCAGGACCTGGGGGAAATTATAGAACATCAACGAAATTATAAAAATGGACATTTCAATAGAGTAGGCATCGGTGACTATGACTGATTGCACAAAATAAATTTGATTTTCACCACATCCCTGCTGGGGAAAATAGGTATGCAAAGTGCCATGATCACATACACACGTGATAGGGTAAAATCTTAGCTCCCCTAATTTATACGTAAATTTGCAGCTTCCAGTGTAGAGTCCTTGTTTATTTCCTGTGTTGAGGGATCATGGTATTAATACATCCTCCTACAACTTGTTCTATTTGGATTCTGTCTTGATCTGGATTATTTATTCTCCTAAACTACTATATGAAAGAAATAGAAAATATCGAATTGACCTTGCTCACCATGGCAGATTATGACGAACTCAAAACCGTCATGATCGAGTCCTATGTCACGATGCCTGATGCATTCTGGCGGGAGCACCAGATCCGTACTTTGATTGAAAAATTTCCCGAAGGTCAGGTTATCATAAAAATCAATAATCGTATCGCAGGTTGCGCGTTAGCAATTATCATCGATTATGACAGTTTCGAGCAACAACATACTTATCGGGATATCACCGGCCGATATACTTTTGACACCCATACGGACCTGGGGGATGTGATGTATGGCATCGATGTGTTTATCAAACCAGCATATCGTGGACTCAGACTGGGACGCCGATTGTATGACTACCGGAAGGAGCTTTGTGAAAAATTAAATCTCAAAGGCATAGCCTTCGGTGGACGCATACCTAATTATCACAAATACGCAGATACCATTACTCCTAAAGAATATATAGAAAAAGTGAAGCGAAAAGAGATCCATGATCCTGTACTTAACTTTCAAATATCCAATGATTTTCACCCGGTCAAAATACTCAAAGGCTACCTGGATGGAGACAAAGCATCCAATGAGTTTGCCGTGTTATTGGAGTGGGACAATATCTACTATGAAAAACCCGCTACCCAATTAACATCAAGAAAAAAAGATATACGACTCGGGCTGATCCAATGGCAGATGCGACCTTATGACAGTCTCGACAAGCTGATGCAGCAGGTAGAATATTTTGTAGATGCGGTCTCGGGTTATCGGGCAGACTTCGCCTTATTTCCTGAGTTTTTTAATGCTCCGCTGATGGCAGAAAACAATCACCTGTCCGAGTCCCAGGCGATCAGGGAGCTGGCCAAACATACCCCCGAAATCGTCAGGAGATTTTCAGAATTGTCGATCTCTTACAATATCAATATCATCACAGGCAGCATGCCGGAGATGAAAAATGACCGGCTGTACAATGTGGGTTATCTCTGTCGCAGGGATGGTACCACCGACCGATATGAGAAAATCCATGTCACTCCCGACGAATCCAGGGTCTGGGGTATGCAGGGAGGTAATACGCTCAAAGCTTATGACACAGACTGTGGCAAGATCGGGATACTGATCTGTTATGATTCAGAATTTCCGGAGCTCAGTCGATTGCTGGCAGATGAAGGCATGGACATACTCTTTGTTCCGTTTCTGACTGATACTCAAAACGGGTATTCACGTGTTCGCCACTGCTCCCTCGCGCGCGCGATCGAAAATGAATGTTATGTAGCTATTGCGGGCAGTGTGGGCAATCTCCCCAATGTACACAATATGGATATCCAATTTGCCCAGTCGATGATCATCACCCCCTGCGATTTTTCTTTTCCTACCAATGGGATCAAAGCAGAAGCCACCCCCAACACTGAAATGATCGTGATCGCGGATGTTGACCTGGACCTTCTGCGGGAACTCAATCAATTTGGCAGCGTACGTAATCTCAAGGATAGGAGAAAAGATATGTTTGAGGTTAAAAGGCATCCGCTCTCCACCATATAGTCCTCGTGATAACTGTTTTTTATTAGCTTTGGCGCTTACCGTGCTGAAACGGTTTCTACATTTTCCATATGTTAGTAGATTTCCTTACTTTTTTTGTTGCCCTGGTCACCCTGCTGGCAGCAGCAAAATATTTTACAGAAGCGGCGGAAGTCATCGGAACCTGGATGCGTCTACCTCCCTTTGTCATTGGTATCTTTATCGTGGGTATAGGCACCTCTCTACCAGAACTGATATCCGGAGTATTGTCTGTGCAACATGGATTGTCAGAGATCGTGCCGGGCAATATCATCGGGGCCAATATCTCTAACCTTTTACTCATCACCGGACTTGCAGTAGTACTCAATAAAAAAAATATTATTTTACTGAGTGACTATCTCTACATCGACTTACATTTTTTGTTAGGCAGTTTTGTATACTTTGCGATGATTGCCTATGATGGCAACATTGTTTTCTCAGAAGCAATAATAGGGATATTCATTTTTATCATTTATTCCATCTACCTGATCAAAGGAGAATCAAAGACTAGTAATGAATTGTTGGTGGACAAATCACTTCGTGAAAAATTTCCTATCAAATATTTAGGAATAATCGTGGTAACGGCCATTGGCATATTTTATGGTGCAAATTATACAGTACAATCATTAGAGCACCTGGCCAATGCCCTGGCTATTCCACCTGCCATCATTGCCCTGACGGTATTATCCATAGGCACCACCCTGCCGGAACTGGCAGTCAATATCACAGCTATACGCAGAGGCAAGGCTGAGCTCGCTATGGGCAATGTATTGGGATCTTGTGTCTTCAATACCCTGGTCATTCCAAGTGGTGCAGGGCTTTTCGGCACGATAACCGTGCCTCATAGCTTATTGATATTTTCCCTGCCGATGATGGGGGCGAGTGGTTTGTTGTTTTATTTACTTACCCAGGACAAAAAAATATCGGTATGGGAGGGGCTGCTGTTTTTATGTCTGTATGTGTTGTTTATTTTTAAGGTGGCGAGTGGGGTGTGAGCGGTAAGGTGGCTACTTTGGTGCCCGAAGCGAAGGTATATCCATCCCCTTCGATACGCAGTTTGAGTTTGACCGGCAGACTGGGTTCTTTCTGATCCAGCAACGCCAACGTTATTCTAATCTGATCCTGACCCAGCGCTACTTAGTCTGACAGATACGGAGAATACGGTTGCAGGACCCTGGATCGTCGCCTGTACCGGGAAGGGCTGCACATATAAATCATTACTGATATAGCAGCTTAGGAGTTCGTGCAGGGAGGATAGCACCATACAAATCATTACTTTAGCATTCAATACAAAACCATCATGAATAAAAAAATATCATTATTAATCCTGGGTACCTGTTTCTGCTGTATCCTTTCCATAGATTTGGCGGCTCAAAAATCAAAATCACTTTATACAGCTCCGTTTGGAGTACAGGCATTTACTTTCCGTAGAAGTTTTCCCAACAGCATGGAGAAGACGCTGGATACCATCGCTATGATGGGATTTACGGAGATTGAAGGCGGTGGTGGTCGTATAGCGCCGGAAGATTTTAAAAGACTTTGCAATGACAGAGGAATCAGTATTCCATCCACGGGTACGGGTTATGAACAACTTGTAAAAGATCCTATGAAAATAGCTCAAACTGCAAAAGCACTCGGGGCGCAATATGTGATGTGTGCATGGATACCGCACCAAGGTGCATTCAACCTGGACAATGCCAAAAAAGCAGTTGAAGATTTTAATACTGCCGGAAAAATATTGAAGGAACAAGGACTCACTTTTTGTTATCATGTACATGGCTATGAATTCGGGCCTTACGAAAAAGGCACGCTGCTAGACTACATCATAAAAAACACTAATCCGGATGATGTATCCTTTGAGATGGATGTGCTGTGGACACAGTTTGGTGGAGGTGATCCTGTGAAGCTTTTAAAAAAATATAAAGAACGTTGGAAGCTGGTCCATTTAAAAGATCTTCGCAAAGGGGTGAAAAAAGATCTTACAGGTGGTACCTCTCCGGAGAATGATGTCCCACTCGGTACAGGAGAAATAGACATACCTGGTATCGTCAAACAAGCCAACAAATTAGGCATCAAACATTTTTTTATAGAAGATGAAAGCAGCAATGTGCAGGGCCAGGTACCTCAAAGCATCGCATATCTTAAGAGTTTAAAAAAATGATCCGGTGTCCGATGTGCCATAGAAGTGGCGTCACACCTTAAGAAAACTTTAATCTTTGAAGGTTAATTTTTGTAAAAAGGTTTTTGTTGATTATATTGTGATGATTAAGATGAAATTATTTTTTTCCAGCATTATTATTTTATTCTTTACCAATTTGTGGAGCTCTAATACAGTACCATCCATTGCTGATGGCCCTTATGTCAACTATCGTGACAAACAAATAGTGGTGACTACCATCTATCATGATGGCAATGGTAAAAAATATGTAGGCGCAGATAGTTTTGCTGTTTCTTCGAAAAAATCAATTGAATTATTAGTACCGACTGATGAGGCCGGAAAAAACTTTGTCGTCAAGTTTAAATCCAAGCTTGAAAATGAAAAAGCAGAGTATAACAAGGTAAAAAAACAATTTATCGTCTCTGATATAGAAGCCAATTTTAAAGCATTCAGGACTTTACTGCAAGCCAACGGTGTCATAGATGAAAATCTGGATTGGACATTTGGTGAAGGCCATCTGGTATTGACTGGTGACTTTTTTGATCGTGGAAATCAACTCAATGAAGTCTTATGGTTGATCTATTCTCTCGAAGATAAAGCCAATGCTGCCAAAGGATATGTACATTTTATCCTGGGCAATCACGAAGTGATGAATCTCAATGCTGACCTGCGATATGTACATCCTAAATATCATGAAAATGCGCAGCTGATGAATCGTACCTATTTATCGCTTTTTGGGGACGATACAGAGTTGGGCAGATGGTTGAGGACCAAAAATATTATCGAGCGGGTAGGTGATATGTTATGTATGCACGGAGGGGTATCCCGGTATTTAAACATTATGGGTTTGTCGCTCACAGAGATCAATGGCCTGGCAAGGCCGTATTACGCTGATACCTCTTACAACTATCCCAATGTTCAGACTGAGATCATGTTTAGTGATCAAGGTCCTCTTTGGTACAGAGGTTATTACGCAGGTCCTGCCAATGAACGTGCTACACAAGGTCAGGTAGATTCCAGCTTACAACTTTTCCGCGCTAAATATATCGCTACGGGCCATACGATCGTCGCGCATACCGTAGGCCTCTATTTTAACGGCAAAGTATTTAATACGGATGTGCCCCATGCCCAGGGGATCTCCGAAGCTATTCTCATAGAAGACAATAAGTTTTTTAAAGTCAATCTAAAAGGGGAACGCAAGGAGATGGTGGTTGAAAAATCATAGTGACTGCAGGATTCTTATATAGAGTACAGCAGTTGAATCCAAGTCATCAGATCACAGTTACAAAGCAAATATTTTAAATTCCCGCATGGTCCAGGGGGTTATGTAATCGAAGGGTTGGCCTCTTCGTTCACCCTTAACGATGGATGCAGATTGGGTGAGGGTCAAGCGGATATACCTGGCCTCAATGGGATCAAATCGAATGGTCGTGGAGGATCCGGTACCTGCTCCTTTATCTATTATTTTAGTCCACGTGCTGCCATCTATCGATACTTCGAGATTATATTCCCTGGGACAAGTTTGGAGGGGTGGTGGCATCGGCGGTCTGAATCCCCTGTTGATCTGAGGTGACTTAAATTGAAGCTCAGATATTTTTTTGGTAGCCGGCAGTTCTATGTGGAACCACATACCTTCTTGCTGTAGCTTCTCTGTGGTCCAACCTTCGAAAGTAAAAGCACCGCGTGGGGAGGCAGTGCTGCCCTTGCGCACATTGCCGGTATGACTGGCGGTCACTTTCCAGTTTGGCTGGAGTTCCAATACTTTGGGTATAGATGCCCACAATGAATCAAATTTATAAGATTTGGTCTGACTGCTGGTGGCTTTACGCACCCTGCTGACATCAGCCGGGCTGACAGGAGAGGATTCATTCTCAAAATTGGCTCGGATAAACGAAGCTACTGAAGCGATCCATTCATCCGAGTTTTTGCCCATTGGTGCCATCATGATGCCGGCATAAGATTCTTTTTGCAGTTCGCCGATCACTCCATGCAGCAAGGTTTTGATGACATAGTCAGGATGCGCCTGCACACGGGCTGATCCAATCAGGGAAGGTGCGATCAATTTGCCAGGGCCGGCAGAAATCCCATTGCCCAGGGCGCCATGACAGGTGGCACACAGACTGGCGTATATTTTAGAGCCATTGTCTACCAAAGCTTTTTCTTCTTTAGTGAAATTGGGATTGCTTCTTCCAAAAAAGGAAGTCACAAGCTGAGGTTCCAGCACTTGCTTGCCGACCAATTGTACTCCTGCAGTGGTATCCCGGGTCAATACTTTTTTTACCAGATCATTAGTCCCGGGTATCTTCAATAATCTTCCGGTCATCATAGCCCGCATCTTGACCTGGATATCCGGATCATTCATCATGTCCAGGTAGATTTTATCAAAAGATTTGTCTCCTGCTTTATAGAGCGATTCACTCACCCATAGCGCCATTATGCGCATGCGGGGATTGGAGTCTTTCATTTGTTCCTTCACCAGGTCGGATTCCAGGGTGCCGATGCCTTCCAACGCCCATAATGCGTGGAACCTGGCTTCAATTTTATTGCTCTTGCGCACCAGGTCGACCAAAGCACCAGTGACAGAGGAGTCTTTTCGTTGCACGAGGATCTGTTGCGCCATATCACGCCACCATCCATTGGGATGTGCCAGGTGTACCAGCAGCTCTGCCGATGTCTGATCATACATATGCGGTTTGGTTTTGTCCCGCTCCATATCTGTATGGGTCAGCCTCCATATCCTTCCCAGGCTGACCACTTTGTCCAGTTGATATTGTTCTATTTTGGCCCGGAGGTAAGATCCAACCGGGGTCCATTCACCTTCCTGGATGATGCCATGATACATGTCTACGATATACATGGTACCATCGGGTGCCGTGGCCATGTCTACAGGCCTGAACAATGGGTCTGTAGATCGAATAAATTCAGATTGTTGTTCCTGATATACATTGTGGAGCGTAGTCAGTCCTTCTTTTACTTCAGCATTGATTTGCCGGACGATGCGGGCTACAGGTTCACCATAAAAATATTGGCCCACCAGGTCCTGGGGTAGTCGGTGACCTCTGAATATATCATTGCCGGAGGCTCCGGTGACTCGATTAAGCGTGCCTTCGGGCATGCGCACCGCACCCATACCACCTTGCATGTCGGCTAAATGGATTGGCGCTCCCCAGGGCACATCAAAGCCTTCTGCAAAATTATGATCCTTTACTACGTAATCACCATAATGTACCGGAAACTGAAAGTAGGATGGCAGTCCATTGGAACCTCCCTGGAACCAAAGCTTGCCGTCATCATCATGGGTGATACCCCACTGGGCATGATTAGAAGCAGTGGATTCCCTGATGACCCCGAGTGCTGTCTCCCGCACTCTAAATGGATTGACGGTGCTGTACAGCCAATTGTCCATACCCCAATATAAAAATGCCTGTTGATGTTCTACATTTCCTGCCCGGCCAAAATTATCTGTGAAAAATTCTTTTTTATCAGCACGGCCATCCTGATTTGTATCGGTATACTTATATACGATGTCGGCATTGGATTCCATGGTCAGGATACTGTTGGGTCCTACCGGTAAAACAAATCTTGGAAATACAAGGCTATCTACAAACAAGCCACCTTTTTCATAGACTCCATCATTGTCTGCATCTTCCCACCTGGATATCCCACTGACCGGCTCCAGCGTACCTTTGGAGTCAGCTGTCAGCATATAAGAGCGAAGTTCGAGGACATACATCCTTCCATTGCCATCAAAAGTGATAGCAGCTGGTTGCTCGATTTTGGGCTCTGTCAACACTGCTTCCATCTTATATCCCGGAGGTAGGAGAAACTTCTCTTGTTCTTTTTTGACAGGAAGAGGCACTACCGGTGCCTTTGGCTCTAAATCTATTCCTTTCCAATATTCGCTTGTCGTATCGGCTCCTTCAGGAAGTTGTACCACCGGCCAGGTTTTGGGATCACTTTTTTGGGGTGCACAAGCTGTAAGCAAAATGATACCGGAGGCAATACAAAGTGCATAAGGAAATAAAAATATTTTCATTTTCGAAAATGGTTGATACGGTGTAGGGATATTGAAAAAAATGAAGAAGTTAAGGTAATATAATGGATGGAATTATGACGGATAAGAATTACTAAGACCCATCATAAGCATCAAATTATTGATCAATCTTTGCAAGGAGTAATTCAAAATCGACAGTCAGTGAACGACAGGATTAGATTTTGACAATTCTTTCCTACATACAGATTTATTACATTTACTTTCTATAGACAGCATTTTCATTACATAAGATCCAACGATCTAATTTGTGAGGTCAAAGGATGTGTTTATAATAGTATCAAATGAATGATTTAAAACAAAGACTTCGCCTGGGCCAAACCGTCCATGGATGTTGGTTGAATCTAGGAAGTGCATTGACTGCAGAGATCGTAGGCTCCTCCGGATTTGATTGGGTCCTGATCGATCTGGAGCATGGTGCAGGTGCGGAGAAAGATGTGCTGGCACAACTTCAAGCACTGAAAAATACTGGTACTGCCGCTCTCGTCAGAGTGGAAAGTGCAGAGCCTGCTCGCATCTCGAGAGTCATGGATATGGGCGCCCTGGGAGTAATGTGTCCAAAGGTTAATAATGCTGCAGAAGCTCAAAAAGTAGTGCAGGGACTGCATTATCCTCCCTTGGGCCGTCGTGGAGTGGCCATCATGGTCAGAGCGACAGATTTCGGTAACTCATTTGATCAATATTACCAGGATACCAGGACACATGCATTGTGCATCGTACAAATCGAAACCAAAGAAGCTTTGCTTCATCTGGATGAAATCGCCGGGGTAGATGGAGTAGATGTCCTTTTTATCGGGCCGGCTGATCTTACGATGGACATGGGCATTTTTGGCCAGTTTGATCATCCCCTGTATTTACAAGCTGTGCGAGACATAGTACAGGCGGCCGACAAGTCTGGTAAGGTAGCGGGCATTTTGTTTTTTGACCCCAATAATGATTACCCAAAATATCACGGCATGGGTATCCGGTTTTTGGCCTGTGGTTCGGATTCTGTCTTTGTAGCAAATGGAGCCGGTACTTTAGCAAAAAAACTGGATTCGTTAAGATAATAGCGCAAGGTTCAAATATTAGAAACGTGGTGCTAAAATTAGGTGCAGGTTGAACTTTGTTCCGGCAGTTGCAATGCGACCTAACTACTGTCCAAGAGTTGGAGTGAAACTCCTCCTTAACAGTATTTCTTCGTTATTCAAGGAGGAACTATGTTCGGGAAGTTACAGTGCGACCTAACTACCTGTCCAAGGGTCGGAGTGAAACTAACTCCTCCTTAACCTTCACTGCTACTTAACTATCTATCTACAAGAGTTGAAGTGAAACTCCTCTTCAACCTTTAGTATAGCCTGAAAAAATTTCAAAAAGATATGTTGCCAAAAAGTTTACATTTGGCGCGTGAAAAAGACTTTAAAGTTAATTTCCATATCTGCTTTTTCATTACTGTATTTATTTGTTATAAGTTTTTACAGTAGCAAAGCATTTTTAGACAATTTTGAGAATACCCGGCTTTCCGGTTCAGAAAAGGAACAATTCTGTTCTTTGGATTTTTCGGTTTCACTTTGCCATACAGACAAAACAGAGGGGCTGACCACTGTTTTTGCTAAAATCCCCACTTCTTTTTTTAAAAACCCGCTTAAGGAGTCTGCTGCGTGGTCCCGGGCAGAAGAAAGCCATTGGTTTAATAATTTTTCTCAATATTCATTCTATTCGAGAACGCTATCGATCAGCCTGCTCCACACTGCTTTGATTTTTCCTTTTCATTATTTCTGGTAATTTAAAAATTTTAGGTTATTAGTGATCTCCGGATCACTCCATGTATTTGCATTTATAAGCTTACAGCTAGAAAATGCCTTCAAAATCATATATAAAATTTTAAATAAAAAAACAAATGGATATCGCATCAGGCATCGTAGGCATTATCATTATATTAATCATATTGACTCCTTTCGCCATAATAAAAATTAATAGTGGCAATAAACAAAAGGCCCAATTGCAAACCCTGTTCAGTTTTGTTGAAGAAAATGGTTGTTCTCTTAGCCAATTTGATTTGTGGAACAATGTCTCTATAGGCATAGACGAAATAAGCCGTAAGCTCTTTTTTGTCAGGAACGCAAAAGAGGCAGCTATTTTTCAACTAGTGAACCTCAATGAAATTAGTAAATGCCAGGTAATAAATTCCAGCAGGACTCTGAATAATAAGGAAGGAATCGTCAAACTAGTAGATAAACTTAAATTAACTTTTACTCCGCTCGACAAAAACAAACCAGATATTATACTTGAATGCTATAATGTTGCATTTGACAATTTAACTTTATCCGGTGAGTTGCAACTTGTTGATAAATGGTGTACCCTGTCCAATTCAAAACTACCCAATCCTGTAAAACAAAAATGATGATCCGAAAATCACTGTAGCTGCAGTTACAGTGCTTTTCTATGATCGGTTTGACACAAAAAAGCTCCCTGAATAATCAAGGAGCTTTAAGTAAGGTTTTATTATTCTACAATCAATTTAATACAAAACGTTTCTGGTTCAGTCTTACTGATGCTGCCATCTATCGGTTTACTTCTGTCTCAGCAAATATACCCGGGTCAGCAGGAGCATTTGCATTGGCACTGATCTCAGCCTGGGAGACTATAAAGCGTTGAGGATATTTAGAGGCAGTAGCTGTGTTGAATGGAGGCAGGACCGCAATATCTTTTTCTTTGGTACTCAATCTTCGCAAATCGTCAAACGGCATCAGTTGGGTAAATCCGGATACATATCGTTCTTCGATAATTTCTCGGAGGAGTGCTCGGTTCTGAGGTATTCCATCCGCATTTTCCATTCCACCTGCTGCAAAGTCGTCCAATACATAAGGATCGTATTTTAATGCATCGGCAGCAACGAGTTTTTCAAATCCCTTGCCTGAAGCCAGGTGAGCGCGAAGCTTATTGAGATTGGTCAGTGCCTCATCAAGTTTGCCGGCTCTTGCGGCGGTCTCGGCGATCATCAGTAGATTTTCTTCGTATCCAACCATGGTGATTGGCCGGTCTATTTTGGCTATACCCTTATTGTTATTGGCTGCATTGCCATCAAATTTATAATAGGTGAGGCGGGCTGCTTCCTGTGTCTTGGCATTGTTCCTTTTAGTGGTAAGCAGATTGGACAAATAGGTACCACCAAAAGCCCAATAACCTCCCCGTTGGTCTATCATTTTGTAATTATTGTTTTGGCTTCCTATACCTAAATTGGGGGGAGTATAGGCAAGCACTTCAGTTGTAGCGGATATACCTTTGAGTGCCTCCTGGTAAGCTTTATCATACTCGCGGGTATACAGATACAAACGAGCTTTGAGTGTATGGGCTACTTTGCCCCATTTGGCGACATTACCAGCAAATTGAAGATCTTCTGCTAAGGTACTGGAAGTCGTGCTGGCCAAATCGGTAATAGCTCCATCCAATAAGGTCTGCACTTGTGCAATAACTTCTTTTTGTGATTGGAATACAGGATCCAGTATCTCGTCATTGGATATCTCACTATAAGGGACATCTCCAAAATAACTGGCGATCGTACCCATCGCATTTGCTTCCAATACTTTGGCGATACCGGATAATTGCGCTGCTTTAGGGCTACCTGCCGTATGCTCCCTGAGCAACCTTGCTTGTTTTACCACACCCTGATAGGCGTTTTGCCAGATTCCATCGGTCTCTTCAGCGGAAAGGTTGTATTCGTAGATACTTTTATATAATAATACTGCACCTGTAGTCTGACCACTCCACATACCGGCGATCCGGTTTTGATGGCCTACCTGTACGGAGATATTGGCCAACTCGATGCCTTTTAACAATAATACCCCTGCATCAAAATTGTCAGAAGAGATATTGTTGGGATTGTCATTGATCCCTTCTACGACTTTTTCGCAACTGAAAGTAGATGCAATGAATAGAGATAATATGATGAATCGTATATTTTTCATAATCAATAGTTCTTAATTTGTTTTCGGATCAATAATTTATTTTTAAGGAAACTACCCATGATCTGGTACTGGGGTTGGTGAAGTATTCTATACCAAATCCATTGTCTACTCCGGACTGATTGACCTCAGGATCTATACCCAGGATGTCTGACCACAATACCAGGTTACGACCTGAGATCGAAAGATCAATAGAACTGAGTTTGGTTGCTTTTTTAAATTTAGGTCCTGTAATGCTATAACCCAGTGACACCTCGCGCAAACGAGTCCAGCTGCCATCGGCGATAGAAAATTCATTGATGGCAGAACCACCGAGACCGCCTCCAAGACTGGTATACCAGCTTTCATCCTGCAGTACATCTCCACCTCCATAATTATAAATATTGCCTCTGACAGTACTTCCAGCGGTAAATGTTTTACCAGCAGAATTCTTCAAATCTTTGGTCAAAGTCACTTCATTGCCCACATCAGCATAAGTTCCAAAACTGTTTAATACAAACCGGCTTCGTTCCGCAAAATCACCTCCCTGATAGGTCTCAAACAATACATTAAAATTGAGGTTTTTATAATTTCCTCTAAGGCCAAGACCTCCCCTCCAATCGGGATTGGGATCACCGATGATGCCTTGTACGGGATCGAGTGTTGGAAAACCGCGCTCATCAAGGATTAAGGCACCACTCGCTGTCCTGGCAGCCCGGCTACCGAACAATATGCCCAGAGGTTGTCCGACGATGGCATTGGAGGTGATAGATTGATCCGTAAGGGGCACTCTGTCTACTCCAGCCAGGTCAGTAACTTCATTTTTATTATTGTTGAAATTACCATAGAGTTCCAGGCCATAATTTTTCTTATCAAAAAGTTTAAATCCATAGTCGATCTCAAGTCCACGATTCTGCATACGACCGGCATTGGCATATTTGGATAAAAATCCTGAACTGGGCGAAAGACTCACTGCAAGGAGAATGTCTTTGATCTCATTGCGATAATAGGTTGCGCCTATACTGAACCGGTCTTTAAAGAATCGTAAATCAGTACCTATCTCAAATTCCGTTTTGATCTCAGGCTTTAAAAATGGGTTGCCCTGATCATCGTTGAGGCGGAATCCTCCACCAAATTCGTTGATGTCTATGGCATCATCATAGGTGCTGTAACTAAAAGTCTCGTAGGTAGTACCAAAACGATAAGGATTAGGTTGTACCCCTACTTGTCCCCAGGACAATCTCAACTTACCAAAAGACAAAAGATTGCTTTTTAAATCAGCCAATTTGGTAAACTGCCATGCCAGGTCTGCAGAAGGATAAAAATAAGTCCCACTGATAGAGGAGGCTGCTTCCTGGGTACCCGATAGATTTAAAAATAACTGGTCGAAGGCATCAAACGAAAGCAAAGTATATAAACGATTAGAGCGGATATGATTGAGCGAGTTGGACACATCAAACGGCGATACGCCATTGTTAAAATTCTGTATTTTGCTGTTGACCAAAAAATTGCTGGTAGCTACGTATAAGACTTTACGCTGACGGTCATTGATATTATAGCCGAGCGTGACATTCATACCGATATTACTTCCCAGCAGTTTGGGGAAATCTGCCCGGGCTATTGCATCAACATTGATCTCGGTATTGGAGATGTCTTCATTGTCCAATCTTCCATTATTAAATGAGGCGGAACCGATAGGTGAAAAATACACCCGTTTGTCAAGATAGGAGTCCATACCACCTCGTAGGTCAAAATTGAGCCATTTTACCGGATTGATATTGAGGTTAGAGGACACATTGAATCGATTGACCTTGGTAGTTGCTTCTTGTTCGTTGGTAGTCCAAAGCGGATTGTTATAGGTAGGATTGATATTATTACCGAGATATCTTCTATAACTGCGTTGCCTTCCGGGTGACGCTACTCCTGCAGCGGTAAAATGAGTGCCTACATAGGGTTCATTATTAAAATCCGGAGGTGTACGAAGTAATCCCAGGTATAATCCTGCTGTATTGGAGTTTTGTTGGATTCTATTGCTTCCCGTAGCAATATAATTAGCCTTGGTAGTCAGGTTGATGATATCATTAAAATAAGTCTGGTTATTAAACCGCATGGTGAATCTGTTATAATCACTGTTGCGGACGATACCTTTCTGAGTAAGATTACCTATGCTGAAGAAATTAGTCGTTTTACCACTCCCACCGGTGATGGTAAGGTTGTTTTCTAAAAAATTCCCTTTTTGGAAGACCCCGTCAAAATTGGCATCTTCATAAATATCTCTGGAGTTTTTGGTTTTGATCGGAAACACTTTTACCCCGTTGTCCCCCAGAAAATATTCGCCGGTAGTGGTCAACACATCCTCTCCTCCTGGTCGGTCAGCGATTTTATCTCCCCAGCTATTGGTGGCAGTAGGGCTGTATTTGCCAGCGGCACCCTGACCAAAAACGGTCTGCATGGGGTGCCTGCGATTGACTTCATCTATAGAGTAACTGGATGAATAAGATATATTGATCTTTTGATTGAGCTTGCCTTGTTTTGTCGTGATGACCAATACCCCATTGGCGGCCCTGGAGCCCCAAAGTGCTGCTGCTGATGCTCCTTTAAGCACTTGCACAGACTCTATATCTTCAGGATTAAGGTCATTTAAACGTGATTGCTGAGATACCCCACCACTTCGTGAACTACCGCTACCATATAAATTGTCATTGGACAGAGGCACACCATCTACGATGACAAGCGGCTGGGCGGATCCTCCGATCGTATTGGCACCCCTGATTTGGATGCTGGTACCTGCACCAGGGTCTCCATTGGCACGGGCTATTTTCACACCTGCAGCTTTTCCTGCAAGGCTGTTTAAAATGCCAGTCTCTCCTGAAGTGCGTATGGCGTTAGACGAAATGGATGAAGAAGTAGATCCTGCACGGTCACGCTTGCTGGTGAATCCCAGTGCACTGACTACCACCTCTTGCAATTCTGTCACATTGTTCATCACTACATTGATCACAGATTGTCCATTGATCGCTACAGTGATAGCTTCGTAACCGATATAATTAAATATCAGATCTGTTGCTTCATCAGATACTGTGAGAGAATAATTGCCATCGATATCAGATGTCGTACCGATGCTAGTCCCTTTGATGATGATGGATACCCCTGGTAAGGTCTCATCATCGGCATCTTTGACCTGACCGGTGATCGTGCGCTGTGCCATTGAAAAAGAGCAAATGCCAAGCAATAGCAATATAAATGTTGCTTTCATAAATTAAGAGTTCGTTTTAAAATGTATTTACAAAATATTTTCCCGAAATTATCCCTATAGACTAAAATCTACCTAGGTCATAATGTAATAAGAGAGCAGTCCTTAAAAACCGAAATATAAAAAGAACTGTCGAAAAAATTATATAAGAAGATAATAAAATACAAGGTTTAATACCGAACTAATTGATAATGTGACAATAAGAGATCAATTTTATATCATTAATCATTAGATCACTGGAGGCAATATCTTTGAATACTAATAGATTTGAACATCACTCGTTTAGTAGAAGCTTTAGATAAATTGGATTAAAAATGACAGAGAGAAATGGTGGATTAGATATTTTTGAGTAGGTTATGGTATTCTTTAAAAGTTATAGAATTATTATTGTTTCTTCACGTATAAAACATATAATAATCTTCATCGTTAATCCATATATCTTTCGAATATGAAATTTCTTTTTTTAGTCTTTGTTGTGGTCGGGTCCTTATCCCTTAAATCCCAATCTGTCACAGGCACCTGGAAGACAGTGGATGACCGCGACGGCGCCGAACGATCTTATGTTGAGATCTACGAAACTTCAGGTCAGCTCTATGGAAAGATCACCAAGCTATTAAAAGAACCGCCGGAAAAGCTTTGTGATAAATGTAAGGGCGAACGAAAAGATAAACCCTTGCAAGGTATGATCGTCATCGAAGCGCTCTCCAGGGTCAAAGATACTTATAGCAATGGCAGGATCTATGACCCGGTGACAGGTAATGACTATAGTTGTAGTATCTGGATCGAACCTGACAAACCTGATGAACTAAGGGTACGGGGAAAACATTGGTCCGGCATCTATAGGACTCAGACCTGGTATCGGGTACAAAGTCAGCCGTAGGTGATAATGGGCCTCCCGAAGCTTCGGGAGGCAATAGGCAATGGGCAAGTTGTCTGATTCTGAGTTCTGATTCTTCCTTTCAGGCCATTCTTTTTTTGATCTCTTCCAGGCTAATACTGGAGTAACATTTACCTCCAAAAGGGCCCCACTCGGCATCTTTACATGCAAATAATTGATCTATAAGATATTGCATTTCCTCTTCACTCAATTTTTGACCGAGCTTGATACTTTGATAACGAGCTACGTATCTGGCTATATACGCTCGATGATTCTTTTTTTGATCTGATTCTTCGACTTCTTGTCTGAGCAAAGTCTCCAAAAATTCATGGATAGAACCTGACTCTCTCCAGTCCATAGGCATACCATGCACGATGAAACTCGTCGGGCCAAAGGGTTCTATTTCAAATCCAAGTGCCGCTAGCTGGGGCAGCATTTGACTTAAAAGCACCTGATCAGCCCCTGTATATTGTATAGTAGTTGGAAATAAGGTTCTCTGACTTGGGGCCGGTTGGTCTTGCATCTGAGTTAGGTATTTTTCATATAAAATCCTTTGATGCGCCTTTTCCTGGTCTATAATCAAAAAACCGGATGCGATCGGAGATAAGATAAACGACCGATGTATCTGGTAGGGGACCTTTTGCTGGCCACCCTGATTTTGTTCAGTAGAAGAAATATTGCTCTGGTGGATCTGTCCATCTACCACCGATTGGCCAGATGGATCATCTTCATAGTCCATCTGACTACTGATGACCATCGCAGGCTGGTCCTGCAGACTACCCGGTGATTTTAACCCATCATAAAGTTTTCTCCAGTCTTGCTGAGTTTCTACAGGGCCCCCTCCTTGAAAGGTAGTGGTCCTATGCATGGTCGCAGCATGCATTCCAGGAGACAGCTGGTGATCAAAACCAGGATTCGATTCATCAAAATTCAAATACAAGGGAACATACTGGCCCAAAGCATGCCTGGAGGCTACTCTTATATATTGATAGATGATGCGTTCGTCCAGGAACTTAATCTCATGTTTGCTGGGGTGTACATTGACATCGATTCTGGTAGGATCTATGTCCAAAAATAATACATAGAATGGGTGATCCTCCTCCGCGATCAAAGCCTCATAAGCTGCCCGGATAGCGTGATGAAGATAGGAGCTGCGGATATATCTTCGATTAACAAATAGATATTGATCGCCTCTTTTTTTCTTACTCACCTCCACTTTACCGATAAAACCGCCAATGTTGACGAGATCCGTTTGTTCGTCTACGCTGACTATTTTATCACCAATACTTTTTCCAAAAACTCCGATGATCCGTTGTCTCAGATTTCCTTTCGGCAAATTGTATACTTCGGTGTCATTGTGGTGACAAGTCATCTCCAGTTCAGGGTAAGCAAGGGCGATGTGCTCAAATTCTTCGATGATATTGCGCAACTCTACCGGATCTGATTTTAAAAATTTTCTCCTGGCAGGGACATTATAAAACAGGTTAGACACCGCAAAGCTGGTACCGCCAGGTGACTGGCAGGGTTCTTGTGACTGAAACGCCGATCCAGCTATGGTGATTTTAGTACCCAGGTCTCTGTCATGCAACCTGGTCTTTAATTCTACCTGGGCCACCGCGGCCATAGATGCGAGGGCTTCTCCTCTAAATCCCAGGGTGCGAATATGTTGGAGATCTTCAGACTTTTTGATTTTCGAGGTAGCATGCCGTTCAAAAGCCATGCGGGCATCCGTATCCGACATACCGCTGCCATTATCTATTACCTGGATGAGGGTTTTACCGGCATCTTTGATGATCAACTGGATGCGGGTGGAATCTGCGTCAATGGCATTTTCTAATAACTCTTTTACCACAGATGCCGGGCGTTGAATGACCTCACCTGCAGCGATCTGGTTGGCTATGGAGTCGGGGAGTAGTCGTATGATGTCTGACATCGCCGGGCAAAGGTAAAGCATTGTATCAGAGTAATACCGATTTTAGCATTTCGAAATCCCAATCGTAGTTGTATTGCTTCATAAATATTAACGACAAACAATAACCATTGCCTACCGTTTAATAATATTCATCATATCCCTACATTGTGCCATCATGCGAGTACTTATACAGCGGGTAAAAGAAGCCAAAGTCACCATAGAATCCGGTAAGGTGACCGGTGCTATTGGTGGAGGACTGCTCCTACTGATAGGTATAGAAAACGAAGATACCACTGAGGATATCCATTACCTGGTGCACAAAATCGCTCAGCTTCGCATCTTTGACGATGCAGCAGGGGTGATGAACCTGAGTGTCATGGACATCCGTGGCAGCATATTGGTCGTCAGTCAATTTACCTTACATGCCTCCACCAAAAAAGGCAATCGCCCATCCTATATCAAAGCTGCGCGACCTGAGGTAGCCATCCCTTTGTATGAATCGTTTGTAGCAACGATCAAATCTTTGTCAGGTCTCGAGATCCAAACCGGGGTGTTCGGGGCAATGATGGAAGTGACATTGATTAATGATGGACCGGTAACTATCTGGATGGACTCAAAGATGAAAGAATATTGATTTTAGGTTGTTGGTTCAAAATAGATTGTCAAACGACAATAGGTTATTAGAGAAAGTTTTAAATTGGTATTGAATTCGCCTCTTTGTGGCTTCTGATTTAACCCTTAATATCATCCATTATGAAAAAGAATAAAAACAACAAACCCAATCGCCGGTCATTTTTGAAGTCTACCGGTACGGCACTCGTAGGTAGTACCATTGCTTTAAATATTGGCTTTCCAGAACAAGCTTTTGCTTTTGGTGGGCATGCAACCACCAAGTCGAACATCTTAAAAGTAGGCTTAATTGGTTGTGGAGGCAGAGGGACCGGAGCGGCCGCTCAAGCGATGGCCGCTGACCCTGATGTAGTACTTACAGCCATGGGTGATGCTTTTGGAGATAGGTTGGAAGAATCCTATAAATCTCTGATGGAAGTCGATCCTAAAAAAGTACAGGTAGACAAGGCTCACAAATTTGTAGGCTTTGATGCTTATAAAAAAGTGATTGACTCTGGGGTGGATGTCGTCATCCTGACTACACCGCCTTTTTTCCGGCCTGACCATCTGATAGCAGCTATTGAGGCAGGAAAACACGTGTTTTGCGAAAAACCGGTGGCGGTCGATGCTCCTGGAGTCCGTAAAGTAATCGCTGCTGCTAAAAAAGCTGCTGACAAAAAACTATCCCTGGTATCAGGATTTACATTCAGGTATGATTTTCCCAAAAGGGCCTTTTTTGAAAGAGTGTTGAACGGAGAAATAGGTGATATCAAAACCGTGTCGTCTACCCGCAACGGTGGTTACCTATGGTACAAACCCAGGCAAACTGAATGGACGGATATGGAATACCTAATGCGTAACTGGTATTATCAAAACTGGTTGTCGGGAGATTACCTGGTAGAAATGATTGTACATAGCCTGGATATGATGTCCTGGGCCATGGGTGATCGCCTGCCCCTCCAGGCTACAGGTACAGGTGGCCGACAAGCCCGGGTGGACAAAATGTACGGAAACATCTATGATCATTTTGCTATCGAATATGAGTATGAAAACAGCGTTCAGGGGTTTAGTTTTAGTCGACAGCAAGCCGGCTGTTCCAATAGAAATTCAGTAGAGATCGCCGGTACCCTGGGTAATGGTTTTGTCAAAAGTAGTGGAATGCTGGAAATAACCGGCAAAAATAAATGGACCTATCAGGGTGAAAAAAACGATCCTTATCAGACACAACACAATGAGCTTTTTGCCTCCATCCGCAGTGGCCATCCAATGAATGATGGAATAAGAATGGCCAATAGTACCATGTTGGCGATTATGGGAAGAATGGTAGCCTATAGTGGACAAACCCTGAAATGGGATGAAGCGATCAATTCCAACCAGGTTTTAGGCCCACCCTCTGATCAGATGTATTGGGATCTGAAATTCAGTGGTCCGGAGATCGCGATTCCTGGTCTCACTAAAATATAGCGTGATCTTGTTAAAAGTTTAATAACCAATGAAATATTCAATCTCAATGGTAACTCGAATATTGCTGTGGCTTTTCTCGTGTATTTGCATTCAAGGTTACGCCCAACCATCCACTTTAAAGTTTGGTAAAGAATTGAGTTCAGTGCATATCGCTTCAAAAAGCAAAAAAAAGTCTGTCCCCATCGAATGGGTCAATGTCAACACAGCTCCTGATACCTGGTCCTTGCTAAAAAAGGAGCTGATTTGCACCGGAAGACCCATCGGGGTGATGCGCAGTAAATATCAATACGAAAACTTCCTCCTGCATGTGGAGTGGAAACATATCGAACCAGGTGGTAACTCCGGTGTATTCATCTGGAGTGATGCCGTTCCGGGTGAACAGAATCGCCTTCCCAATGGGGTGGAAGTACAGATGCTGGAGCTGGATTGGGTGAAGCTGAATACTAAAGATGGAGTAGAGCCGCCGATCGCTTATGTGCATGGTGAGCTTTTTGGGGTTGGTGGGGTAGAAACCATTCCTGATAACCCTCGGGGTACCAGGAGTAAATCGATTGAAAACCGGTGTAAGGGAAGGGGAGAATGGAACACGTATGATGTAGTATGCGTCGATGGTGTGGTAAAACTCTCTGTGAATGGAAAATTTGTCAATGGCCTGGCCCGGGCAAGCCAGAAAAGAGGATATCTCTGTCTTGAATCTGAAGGCGCTGAGATACACTTTCGCAATTTTACTTTGATGGAACTGCCGACAGGTATAGTTTCAAACCACGAGGCCGCTGCGATTATCAACGAGTGAATAAATCTATTTTTTTACCGATTATCCAATCATTGATTTATGTCTGGGAGTCCGGAGGTCATCGAGCAAAACAACCATATATCTGGATTTAGTAAATGAAAGGCCGACCGATTTGTCGAATTTAAGATACTCCCTGTCTGAATTTGGTTTCTCAAAGGGCCTAATAGGTCTTATAAATCCTATTATGGGCAAAAGCGTATTTTTTTTAAGTAATTTTGCACTCCATTTATTTAAAGTTTTATCATGCAAAAAAAGATTTTTTTCCTGGCATCCATATTGTTGATTGGTTTGATATTTATCGCTTGTAATAATAATAGCGTCAAAACCGGACCTGCAAAAGTGCTGGTGTTCTCCAAGACAGCCGGCTATCGGCATGCTTCAATCCCAAAAGGTATCGCAGCGATCAAAAAACTGGGAACTGAGAACGGTTTTGAAGTAGATGCTACCGAAGATGCCGCCAGTTTTAATGAAGAGAATTTAAAGCAATATGCTACCATTATATTCCTTTGTACTACAGGCAATGTCCTGGACGGGGCACAGGAAGCGGCTTTCGAACGATATATTCAGGCAGGAGGAGGATATGTAGGCGTCCACGCTGCGGCGGATACAGAGTATGACTGGGGATGGTATGGTCGCCTGGTTGGTGGTTATTTTTTAGATCATCCGGGTATTCATGACAGTTCTCCCAATGTTCAGGAAGGCGTCTTTAATGTAGTAGATGCCACCAATATAGCTACAAAACATCTGCCTAATCCATGGAAACGAACGGACGAGTTTTATAGCTACAAAAATCTTAACCCTGACAATAAGGTTCTTCTCACTATAGACGAAAGCAGCTATCAGGGAGGACACAAGATGGGTGATCACCCGATGTCCTGGTATCATGATTTTGATGGTGGTAGATCATTTTATACTGCTTTGGGTCATACCGATGAGTCTTATACTGAAGACAATTTCACCAAACACTTGCTGGGTGGGATTCAATATGCCATCGGTAAAAATCAAGTGCTCAATTATTCAAAAGCCAAATCTCAAATCCCCCCTGAAGCTGACCGGTTTGTCAAGAAAGTGCTCGCGATGGGAGAATTTTACGAACCGACGGAGATGACGATCCTCCCCAACCTGGATATATTAATTGCTCAGCGACGCGGAGAAATAATGATGTACAAAAATGAAACGCAAAAAGTAAAACAAGTTGGCTTCCTCAATGCATATTTTAAAACATCTACCCCGGGAGTCAATGCAGAAGAAGGAGTACTTGGCCTGGCCAAAGACCCCAATTTTTCCAAAAACAATTGGATCTATATTTTTTACAGCCCTATCGATACTTCTGTAAACCGACTGTCCAGGTTTGAGTTTAAAAATGATACCCTTGATCTTACTTCTGAAAAAATCATATTACAATTTTATTCGCAGCGGGAGATCTGTTGCCACACCGGAGGATCGATCGCTTTTGGGCCGGATGGTTTGTTGTATTTATCTGCAGGGGATAACTCTACCCCATTTAATGAACCCGGTCAGAAATTTGTCAATAATGGATACGCTCCACTCAATGATGAACCAGGCCATCTCCAATACGATGCCAGACGATCCTCGGGCAACTCCAATGATCTGCGCGGAAAAATACTTAGAATCAAACTGAAAGATGACGGAAGCTATGATATTCCTGAGGGCAACCTTTACCCAAAAGGTACTCCTAAAACCCGGCCTGAGATCTATGTACAGGGTAACCGAAATCCATACCGTATCTCTGTGGATCAGAAAAACAGCTTTTTATACTGGGGAGAAGTTGGCCCTGATGCGGCCAATGACAGCCTCGATACCAGAGGACCAAGGGGGTACGACGAGGTGAATCAAGCCAGAAAAGCCGGCAATTTTGGTTGGCCACTTTTTGTGGGCAATAATTATCCCTATAGGAACTATGACTATACCAATGGTACTTCCACAAAATCATTTGACCCTGCTAAGCCTATCAATGAATCCCGCAACAACACTGGTATACAAGAACTACCACCAGTGAGTCCGGCATTTATCTGGTACCCCTATGCTGCTTCGCCTGATTTTCCATCGGTAGGCACCGGGGGCAGAAATGCTATGGCAGGACCTGTATTTTATAGTGATATGTATCCGAAGGAGACAAGCCTGCCTGCTTATTATAATGGAAAATTATTTATCTACGAGTGGATCCGCGGCTGGATCAAAGTGGTGACAATGAAAGAAAATGGCGACTTTGATAAGATGGAACCGTTTATGCCAGGTGTAAAGTTTAATTCTATCATCGATATGGAAATGGGACCTGAAGGCAAAATCTACTTACTTGAGTATGGTTCTGGTTGGTTTAGTAAAAATCCTGATGCGGCCATCTCCGTAATAGAATATGTATCCGGCAATCGTGCTCCGGCGATCGCCAGTCTGAGCAGCAATCGATCCACAGGGGCCTTGCCATTTACGGTAAAATTATCTGCCGAGGCCAAAGATCCTGAAAATGATCCCATGACCTATACCTGGAACCTCGGAGATGGCACTACTAAAGAAACTACTGTACCCACCCTGGATTACACCTATGACAAAATAGGGGATTATTCAGTGAATGTGGATATTAAAGATGATAAAGGAGCTTCAGCTAAAAGCGAAACCATTCAACTCTATGCGGGCAATGAGACTCCAGAAGTGTCCATAGCGGTGACTGGTAATAAATCATTTTATTTTCCTGGTAAAAAAGTCAATTACAGTGTTTCTGTCGCTGATAAAGATAATCCTACAGGCAAGACTGATCCAGCCAATCTATTTATTTCAGCAGACTATATCGAAGGTACTGATCTCGCGGGAGCTTCCCGTGGTCACAAACAGGGAGAGATGATCATGAGTGGTAAATCCTTGATGCTCTCACTTGATTGTAAAGTATGTCACAAAGAAGCCGAAAAATCAATAGGCCCAGCTTATACCCAAGTGGCTGAAAAATACAGCAAAGACAGAGGAGCCAGAACCTATCTCATCGACAAAATCATCAAAGGAGGCAGTGGGGTATGGGGTGAAACGGCCATGGCTGCACATCCCAATTTGTCGACTTCAGACGCGGACCAGATCGTGAGATGGATTTTATCACTTGGAAATAAAGGGGCTATCCAAAAATCCCTACCCACTTCCGGTATGGTAGCTTCCACGCTGGACAAACCGGTAAAAGACAATGGAGTGCTCAGTATCTCTGCCAGCTATACGGATGCAGGAGGTGCAGGGATCAAACCCCTCACTGGAAGGAGTACGATGATGCTCAGAAATAATAAAGTAATGTTTACCGGCAAGGAGAAAATGAAAGGTTTTTCCAGCATCAGTTTTAATGGTATGAATTTTATGATCACGCCTAAACCTGAAGGCTGGCTGGCATTGGATCATATCGACCTGACTGATATAGGATCTGTGATGATCGCTTCCGGCTGGCAGACTCCTCCCCAATATGGATTTGATATTGAGCTTAGATTAGATGGTCCTGATGGTCAGGTAATCGGTAATGGCAGTATTGTGGCTCCACCCGGTAATGCTGCTACAAAACCAGGTCAGATTGGAGGCACTGCCTCTAGTATCAAGATTACTGCACCCAACGATGGCAAGATACACGACCTATATATTACCAGTAAAGTGAAAGATCCCGCCGAAGGTGGGCAGGTAGCTTTACAATCTGTCCAGTTTAATATGAAGTAGACTCACGTTTGATCACTTGTTTTGTGTAGGTTGATTTATTGCAAGCTTTTATACATGATGTACACATTGACATAGCCCAAAGTTTGGTGTTTGAAGGCTAAAGGGATTTCTCCGACGATCTCAAATCCAAGAGATTTCCACAAATTGACCGCGGCTGTATTGGTTTTTACTACAAAATTAAATTGCACCGCATGATAGCCAAGCTGTCGTGCTTGTTCAAGAGAATGAATCCCCATCGACCGCCCGATCCCTTGTCCTTTGGCCTGTGGTGACACCATATATGCTCCGTTGGCTATATGTGATCCCCGATCTGGTTGATTGGCTTTGATCCTATAGGTGCCAACGATTCGGGAACCATCTTCTGCTATATAGACATGTGCATCGGGGTCACACCAAAAGGCCATCATTTTGTCTTCTGAAGAGTCCGGGTTAAATACGTAGGTGTCGCCTGTAGCTACGACAGCTTTTAAGATCTCCCAGATTACTTCATGATCCTGGGTGGTAGCTGGTCTGATGGTCATCACCTATTGATTGAAAAAGTACTTCAGCAAAAAGTATTCTCTCTTACCGATTGATCACATTTTTAAACTTGGGCCGTTTCGGAGTCAAATCACCCAGGCGTGCTTTTTTCTTTTCTTCGTAATCACTGAAGTTTCCTTCGAAGAAGACTACCTGGCCATCATCTTCAAAAGAAAGAATATGGGTCGCAAGTCTATCCATAAACCACCTGTCGTGCGATATCACTAGTACAGCGCCGGCAAAATGGTCGATGGCTTCTTCGAGTGCACGAAGGGTATTGATATCAATATCATTGGTAGGCTCATCGAGTAAGAGTACATTGCCTCCATCTTTTAAGGTCATAGCGAGATGCAGGCGGTTACGCTCTCCACCAGACAATACACCAATTTTTTTCTGCTGATCACTGCCGGTAAAGTTAAATCGTGCCAGGTAGGACCGTGCATTGATCTCTGTCTTGCCGATGGTGATGATATCATTGCCCTGGCTGACTACTTCGTAAATAGTTTTTTCAGGATTGAGGTCTTTGTGGGTCTGATCTACATAAGAGAGATGGACCGTCTCGCCGATCGTGACAGAGCCACTATCTGCCTGCTCCAGGCCCATAATGATTTTAAATAAGGTAGACTTACCTACACCATTGGGGCCGATGATCCCTACTATGCCGTTTTTAGGAATAGAAAATGATAGGTTTTCAAACAGTATTCTTTCGCCAAAACCTTTGGTCAGTTTATTAGCTTCTATCACGACATCGCCCAATCTGGGTCCCGGTGGGATATAGAGTTCGAGTGTAGCCTCTTTTTCTTTTACCTCTTCATTGATCAGTTTGTCATAAGCATTGAGACGGGCCTTGCCCTTTGATTGTCGGGCTTTGGGTGACATGCGTACCCACTCCAGTTCCCGCTCCAGGGACTTTTTGCGTTTGGTTTCTTGTTTTTCTTCCATCTCCAGTCGCTTGGTTTTTTGTTCCAACCAACTGCTGTAATTGCCTTTGTAAGGGATGCCCTCTCCCCGATCAAGTTCCAGTATCCAGCCTGCCGCATTGTCCAGGAAATATCGGTCGTGGGTGACCGCTATGACCGTACCTGGAAAGTTTTGCAGATATTGCTCTAACCACAGTACACTTTCAGCGTCCAGGTGGTTGGTAGGCTCATCCAGCAAGAGAATATCCGGGTTGCTCAATAATAATCTGCACAAAGCGACTCTTCTTTTTTCACCACCGGAGAGCACTTTGATCACCTGGTTTTCTTCCGGACAGCGGAGTGCCTCCATGGCTGTATTGAGTTTGTGATCCAGCTCCCAGGCATTTTGCTGATCGAGTTGATCCATTAGTTCCGCCTGACGATCGATGAGTCGGTTCATTTCATCATCTTCGAGCGGTTCTGCCAGTTTATTGCACACTTCCTCATAGTCTTTGATCAGGGCCACGAGCGGGCCGACTCCTTCCTCTACAACCTGCCGCACTGTTTTGTCCGGATCCAGGTGAGGCTCCTGCTCGAGCATACCGATCTTATAATCTTTGTCAAAAACTACTTTGCCCTGGTAGTTTTGATCCGTGCCGGCTATGATACGCAGCAAACTGGATTTGCCGGCTCCGTTGAGACCGAGCACACCGATCTTGGCACCATAATAAAAGCTGAGATAAATGTTTTTGAGTACTTGTTTGTTGGGAGGATAGATCTTATTGACCCCTTCCATTGAAAAAATGATTTTTTCGCCTGCCATATATTTATTTGAATTGGGGTGCAAAGATAAGAAGAAGTATGAGCTGTGGTATCTGGAGTTGGTATTGATAATAAAAGCCCTTCTTCAAAAAAGGTAAGGATTCTGCCTCTACCGGCAAATGTTGACTCATTGCCGGGAAGCTGTCCAGTATATCACACGACTATCAGCTATGTTTGTAAAAAAAAGGAATCATGAAAATCTTTTGCATCTTTATTTTAGTTGTAGGTTGTTTTCTGAATACAGTTGCTCAAAATCCGGCATCTGCTCCGGATCCCCAACCACCCACTAAGCTGACCCTCTCTGAAGTATTATCAAATATACCCGGAGCCAAAGGCGAACGATATGCCCTGGGTATGAGACACGGTACGATGCGAGTGCTCGTCTATGCACCCAAAGGCCAGGACGACCAGTCTCCGCACAAGCAAGATGAGGTATATATCGTGGTGAACGGTTCAGGCACCTTCGAGTGTGGTCCGGAAAAAGTGTCCTTTGGGCCCACGGATGTGCTCTATGTACCGGCCGGAGTTACTCACCGTTTTGTAGACTTTACCGATGATCTGGTACTGTGGGTAGTGTTTTATGGAGTGGAGGGGGGTGAGCATTAACCATTGAGGGCATTTAAAAAATTTCCTTGTTTTTAAAGCACTTAGAGCACTAAAGGGACACTCCATTGAGGACCTTCATCCTAAATAGAAAATGCTTAGTGACCTTAAGTTTTCTTAGTGGTTAAAAAATTAAGTGGTCTAGTGGTTAAGACGCAAGCCAAAATATCAATAATCC
>OBID01000006.1_pt1 | contig 84771 bp, 75 predicted proteins | sample 1519781 | NCBI WGS metagenome assembly OBID01 (sample SAMEA3991478, study PRJEB22521) | metagenome | biome: anthropogenic terrestrial biome; feature: sewage plant; material: sludge | place: Sweden | collected 2012-09-26 | reverse complement strand
GTCCGGTTCCACGCCCCCACCACCTGCGAACACTCCGCCGACGCCAGCAGGGGAAGGAGACCCAGGCGTGCATGAGGGTTCTGTGTCATGGCCGTGAGCAGCGTCTCGAGCTGCCGCACCATGCAGGCAGCAGTCTCGTCGCGGAACCGGTTCCGGTGATACCAGAGTGAGAGCGTCAGTTCCTTTCCGGGTAACACGTTGAGCGTCAGGGGATAATTCGTCTGTCCTTGCAGCGCGACGCCTTGAATGGTGAGCTCGGTCGCTTTCTCCAACGACTCATCCAGCGGGTGGTTGTCGAAGACGATCAGACTCTCGAAGAGGGCTTGCCCGCGAGGCACATCGCTCCAGCCTTGGATCTGCACCAGCGGCGTCTGCTCGAATTGCCGTAGTTCGCTATTGTGCTCCAGCAGAGCTCGCAGCCATTCGGAGAGGACGGCGTCTGGAGCCACCCGTACCCGCAGCGGAAGGGTGTTGATGAACAGACCGACCATCCGTTCGATCCCGGGTATGTCGGCGGACCGGCCGGACACGGTCGTACCGAACAGCACCTCCGATTCTCGACTGTACCGGCTTAACAACAGCGCCCACGCGCCCTGCACGAGGGTATTGAGCGTCACATGATGCCCCTGCGCGAACGTGCGCAACTGCGCACTGGCCTCGGGCGAAAGCGTGATGGCGGCCGTGCCGCTTGAGCGGTGTTGACCGGCCTCTTCAGGCGCGACCTCTTCGCCCAGGACCGTCGGCGTCGTCACTCCCTTCAGGGCCTTGCGCCAAAATCGCTCGGCCTCGGCCTGATCCTGTCCGAGGAGCCGAACGATGTGATGGCGATAGGGCGCGACCGGTTCGAACAACGGAGCCGCTCTTCGCCGCAGGGCTTGGTATGCGGTCAACACTTCCTGCAACAGAATCGGCAGACACCATCCGTCCATGAGGATGTGGTGGTGCGTCCAGAGCACGTCGTAGGTGTCCCGGCCGACGCGGAACAACAGGATCCGCATCAAGGGCGGCCGTTCGAAGTCGAAATCCGTCAGCCGATCTTCCTCCACTAATCGGCTGAACCGGGCCGCCTGTTCGTTTGACGCACAATCCCGCGCATCCACCTCGCGCCAAGCAATCTCGGCGGCCGGCAGCACGATCTGAATCGGCATCGACACTTCTCGCCACAGAAACCTCGTCCGCAACAGCGGGTGACGATCGACGATCTGCTGCCACGCCTCGCGGAACAGCGGGACGTCCAGTTCGCCCGCCATCCGCCAACTCATCTGCTCGATATAGACGCCGGAGGCCGGGGCATACAGACTGTGAAAGAGAAGCCCCTGCTGCAAAGGGCTCAGTGGATAGACATCCTCATGGTTCGGACAGGCGGCCTTCGCCGCCGCGGCGGTCGCAGCATCAGGCAGCTCAGCCAAGAGCTCTTCGTCAGTAATCACCGGAGAGACGTCGCTCGGCTGCGCCAACAGGGCCGCCAGTTCCGCGACAGTCTGATGTTGAAAGACCTGCCGCGGCGTCAGGCTGAAACCGGCCTGCCGGGCCCGGCTCACCACCTGCAGACTTAGAATGGAATCGCCGCCGAGCTCGAAAAAGTTGTCGTGGATTCCGACTCGCTCCCGTTGCAACGCCTCCGCCCAGATCAGCGCCACCTGCTCTTCGACTGAGTCACGGGGAGCTGCGTAACCCCCGTCGCCCGGGTCGTCGGGAACCGGCAACGACGCTCGATCCACCTTGCCGTTCGGCGTGCGGGGCAGGGTATCCAGTTGGACGAACCGCGACGGGATCATCACTTCAGGCAACTGTGACCGGAGTGTGGCGCGCCATGTCTCGACCGATGACGCCGCCTGCTCGCTTGTCACGACATAGGCCACCAAGCGTTTCTGGCCCGGCCGATCTTCTCGCACCACCGTGACGGCGTCCCGAATTCCCGCCAGCTCCCGAAGGCGCGCATCGATTTCTCCCGGTTCGATCCGCACCCCGCGCAATTTGATTTGATGGTCCACCCGGCCCAGAAATTCCAGGCTGCCATCTGTTCGACGGCGCACCAGGTCTCCGGTTCGGTAGAGGCGCGCACCAGGCTCCGTTCCGAAGGGATCGGGCACGAAGGCGGCAGCCGTGCGACCAGGATCCTGCAGATAGCCCCGTCCGACCCCGACGCCACCGATGCAGAGTTCACCGGAAACCCCGACCGGCACCGGCGCCAGCCATCGATCCACCACCACGAGCCGCATCCGTTGGATGGGCCGTCCGATCGGCATAGAGACCTCATCGGCGGCCGGAGGCGAGGCGATCGTCGCCGTCGCGACGTCATCGGCACATTCGGCCGGGCCATAGGCATTCACCAGCGGCACATGGGGATACCGTCGCAGCCACTCGCGGCAGAGCTGCGGCGGCAGCGCTTCACCCGTGGGCAACAGCCACCGTAACGATCGCAAGGGAACGTCGGCTGCTTGTGGGCCATCCACCATGCCCTTGAGCAGCGCCGGCACAGTTTCGGCGACGGTGACCGCATCGCGTTCGAGACAGGTCAAGAGCTGCACAGGATCACGGGCCTCGTCCTCCGGCACGATCAGGGTCCGCCCGCCGCAGATGAGCGCGGCCATGTGTTGCCAGACGGAAATGTCGAAACAGGCCGAGGCCGTCTGCGCCACTACGTCATTCGGGCCCAATCCCAAGGAATCGCGCTTGCTCCAGAGGTGGTTCATCAAGCCCCGCTGCGTGACCATGGCGCCCTTGGGAATACCGGTCGAGCCGGACGTATAGATGACGTAGGCCAATTGGTCCGGCGAGCAGGTGTGAGGATGAGGCGGCGCATTGTCCGGCCTTCCGACGACGTCCTCCAGGGCGAGGAGAATCGCGTCGCCGGATGCGAACCGTGGAGAGGCCTCCCCCACACGAGCGCGATAGGACTCACTCGCCAGGACGACGGACGCCGTGCTCGAGTGAATCAATTCGCCCCAACGGGCCGGAGGGTGAGAGGGATCCAGCGGCAGGTACGTCCCGCCCGCCTTCAACACCCCCACGATGGCTGTGAGGAGACCAATGCCGCGGTCGAGCAGCAGGGCGACGATCTTGTCCGGGCCGATGCCGGAGGTGGTCAGTGCGCCGGCGATCCGGTCGGCCTCTCGGTTCAACTCGGCATACGTCCTGGTTTCCCTCCGGCATTCGACGGCGACGGCACCCGGACTGCATTCGACTTGGGCCGCGAATACGGCGGCGAAGTCGAAGCACTCGTCTGTGACGCGGTCATCAGGTCCGACCAGCAGAGCCTCTTGCCACTCTTCGACCGACAGAAGCGGTAACTCATGCAGTCTGCAGTCCGGCGTCGCGACGATGCCGGCCAACAGGGTCTGGAAATGTCCGGCCATGCGGGCAACGGTCGCCGCATCGAACAGGTCGGTGTTGTATTCGAAGGCTCCCTCCAGGCCCGCCTCCGTCTCGGCCATGTCCAGCGAGAGATCGAACTTCGCGGCTGCCGCATCGACCTCGGTGATCTCGACGTGCAACCCGGGCAAACGAACGGCTTCGGCCAGCGTGGTCTGCAGCGCAAACAGCACTTGAAAGAGCGGAGAGTGGCTCAGGGCCCGCGCGGGCTTCAGCGCGTCGACGAGTTCTTCGAACGGCAACTCCTGATGCTCCTGCCCGCCGAGAACGACTTCACGCACCCGTTCGAGCAACTGCCGGAAGGTCGGATTCTGCGAAAGGTCCGTACGCAGGACGAGGGTATTCGCGAAAAAGCCGATGAGATCTTCCGTCTCGCGTTTGGTCCGGCAGGCGATGGGGGTGCCGACACAGACATCGTCGATGCCCGTATAGCGCATGAGCCAGGTCTGGAACACGGCCAACAGGGTCATAAAGAGAGTCACGTTGTGGCGCCGGCTGAGTTCCCGCAACCCCCCGGCCAGGGCCTGCGGCAGAGTAAAGACATACCGGCTGCCCGACGACGTTTGGACGGCCCCGCGCGGGCGGTCTGTCGGCAGTTCGATCACCGGGAGGTCTCCAGCCAGTTGCCGAGTCCAATAGGTCAGGTGCCGATCAAGCACCTCTCCCTGCAACCACCCGCGTTGCCATTCCGCATAGTCCGCATATTGGATGGGGAGCGCAGGCAAGGCTGCATCGGTCCCCTCCACCGCCTCGACATACAGCTGCGCAAATTCCCGCGCCAGGATCTGCGCGGACCATCCGTCGCACACGATGTGGTGCAGGGTGACGACCAGCAGGTGGTCGTCGTCTGTGATGTCGAACAGACGCAACCGGAGCAGCGGCCCCCGCTGAAGATCGAAGGGACGTTGCGCTTCGTCACGCGCCGCGGCCAGGATGGCTTCCGGCTGATTCGTCACCAGGTCGGTCTCCAGTGTGACTCGACCGACGGTCGCGATGATCTGAACCGGCTCCCCGTTTTCGGTGCTGAAGCTCGTGCGCAGGACTTCGTGCCGTTCCACGATCCGGTTGAAAGAATTCACCAGGAGCCGGCGATCCACCCTCCCCTTCATCCGCACGGCGATGGCCGTGTTGTAGGAGGCGCTCTCCGGTTCCAACTGCGAGAGAAACCAGAGCCGCCGCTGCCCGAAACTCATAGGAAACAGGTACTGCTCCGGCTCCGATCCGAGGACATCGGCCGGCCTGTCTTGCGTCTGGTCGTGAGGCATCAGCATGGATGACCGGCTCTGCAAGGTTCCGCCATAGCCACCAGAATCTGCCGCCGGCCCTTAAAAGGCGTGCGGCCATGGGCGGCCAGCATGTTGTCGAGCATCATCACATCGCCCTCCTGCCAGGAGAATTGCACGGCCACGCTCCGGTAGACGTCGCGAATTTCATCCAGCAGATCAGACTCGATCGGGCTGCCGTCTCCGTAACAGGCATTTCGGGGCAGGTCTTCCTCCGCCACGACGGCCAGCAGGTCCTCACGCACCGCCGGCTCCAGATTCGAGACATGAAACAAATGCGCCTGATTGAACCAGACCGTTTCGCCCGTCAGAGGATGGACCGCGATCGCCTGCGCCACCTGCCTGGTGCGCAATTCGCCGTCGGCTTTCCACTCGTACAGAATTCCATTGGTCCGGCAGAATGCTTCCACCACTGCAGGGTCTTCCGTGTTGAACACCTTTTGCCAAGGCACATCCAGACCGTTGCCATAGTTGCGCATGTACATGACCTGCTTCCGGTTGAAGTGTTCCCGGATGCAGGCTGGAATCCGCCGATAGACCTCGCGGCTGTCCGCGATCGGGGTGTAGCCTCCCTCCTCGGGTGCCTGCCCGCAATAAAACCAGATCTTCATCGGCCATTCCCGCGTGTAGGCCTGCTCGTTGTGAAGCGGGATATGTTGATGCGGCGGGGATTCGGTCGAAGTGTAGACCTGTCGCTGCACACGCGACCGGGGGGTCGAGCCGAATTCGTAGGACACCAACGACGACGTGAACCCACCGACGAACGACTCGAAATCAGCGACCGATCCGATCGGCAGGCCGCGGAAGAGCAGGCCGCCGCTGGCCGGCAGAAATGCCTCGGCATAATGGCGCGCGGCGGCGAGATAGCCGTCCAAGGTTCTGCCCTCTACCGGTGTCACCACCAGGGGAAGGCTGCCGTCGGACGAGAGGGGCTCGATCATGAGGCCACCGTTCCGCGTCACTATGCCGTTCACTCCGGGACGCGTTCCGCAGGACGATCCTGATTCATGGTTCATCGAATACCTCCCACTCATGGTTGAATGCGTGTGTTCTACCGACCATCTGCATCACAGCCGCAGCGACATGTATGGTTGCAGGAGCAACATCACGGCCTCCACCACCGCCGCTTGAGCGGTGCGGACAAAAAAGTGATCGCCTTGGAACAGCCACAGTTGAAATCCCCCGGTCGTATGCGCGCTCCAGGGATTCAGCTTATCGACTCCGACAGCCCGGTCCGCCATGCCGCCGAATGCCGAGATCGCACAACCCAACGGCGATTCCGTGCGATGGCGGTAGGTATCGCGCAAGGAGAAATCTGCACGGAGCGTCGGCAGGACCAACTCCATCATTTCGGCATGCTCCAGGATTTCACGCGGCGTGCCGTTGAACCGTCGCATCCGTTCGAGAAACTCCCCGTCCGGCAACTCGCTGAGGCGTTCGTCGTCGGTCAACTCCGGTGCAGGACAGCCGGAGACGAAGAGGTGCACGGGTTCGATGCCATAGCGTCGACGCAGTTCACGCGCGAACTCGAAGGCGACCAGTCCCCCTACGCTATGACCGAAGAGGGCGAAAGGCCGGTCGAGAGACGGTTCGATCGCATCGGCCAACTCCACCACCAGCCGACGAAGGTCGCCGATCGGCGGCTCCTTCATCCGCGCCTCCCTGCCCGGCAGTTGCACGGCACAGACCTCGACCTGCTGAGAGAGCTCCAACGGCCAACCGCGGAACAGCGATGGCCCGCCCCCCGCATAGGGGAAGCAGATCAGCCGAAGACCATCACCGCGACGGCAGGTGACGATCCATGGCCGCCGATCCGCCGCCGTCAGCATGGGGCCGCCGTCTTGCCCGCCTGTTCGGCCTGCTCCGCCATCCATTTGCGTAAACTCAGCGGCCGCATGTCCGTCCAGACGTCTTTGATGTAGGACAGACACTCATCCTTCAGGCCGGTCTTGCCGGCGTCCTGCCATCCCAATGGATTTTCGCGATAAGAAGGCCAGATCGAATACTGTTCTTCGTGGTTCACCACGACCTTGTACACCGTCGTATCTTCCTGCTCGTCCTGTCCCATGATGCCTCCTTGTTGGTGAGAATGAACTGCGACGCTATGACGCCCCGCCACGATCCGACGGCTGCAACGTCAGGTTGTGGGTCGGCCTTCCTGCGAGCAACGGCGTTGGAACCCCCTCGCTCCAATTGCGCTGTTGATCCCGGTAATGTGCCGACATGGGATGCCCCGATTGGCCCCCCGGCATGTGAAAGATGGCATCAGAATGGTGCGAGGGCGACACCACCATCCGCTGACTGGCCGCAAGGCTTCCGCTGAGCACCCGCACGCATTGCCCGCAACCGGACGCTTCCTCATCCGTCATATCCAGCCAGCGCCCTAATCCGGGAATCGCCTCGCTCAAGGGATGGGTCATACGCACGCGATTCATGATTCCCCACGTCAGGTCGTCCGGACTGAGCAGGTCGTAGTCGGTCGTGAGTGTTTCCACGGTTTGCTTCAGCTGTTGGAGGAGGAACGTGTTCCAGTCCGCAAATCGAGCCGGGTCGGGCAGAACGGCAGGAGCCTGTTCCGTCAGCAATGTCCTCAGAGGGGTGTCGAGGTCGCCGTCATAGACGAACCCCGCGTCCTGTTCCCGGCAACTTTGTAAGAACGGTGCGAAGACGGACGCCGCTAACGTCCGGCGGAACGCCACCAGCAGGCCGAAGCCTTTGCTATCGCTATCGGCCCTGCCCTCCCAAGCCTCCACGGCACGGCGCACGTCGGCCAGATCGGGGGTTCCCTCGATGACGGACTCGTTCAGCAGACGTTTCACAAGGTCTCGATAAAATTCGTACAACTGGGCCGTCGTATCCAATTGCAGCGCCAGTAAATCCGTCTCATGGAAGCGGTCCTTGTCGCGCAATCGTTCCGTGATGCGATAGGCCCGGTAGCCGTTTGCGAAGGCATGACCGATGACATGGGGGTATTCTTCTCCCACCATGCGGTGGTTGGCACTCACGAGGTAACCCGATGGCGGATCGACGATCCGCGGCAGTTCGTCCGGCGCGATGAATCCATTCCAGCCCGTCCGTCCATCGGCCCAGGACACACTGACGGATCCGTCGAATCCGCGCCTGACCGGAATTTTTCCCATGAACGTCCAGGCAATGTGCCCATCGGCGTCCGCGAGCACCACATTGTTCGGAGGCCCGCCGGCGCGATTGGCGACCGCGATCGCATCCCTCACCGTGCGAGCCTGATCCATCTGCAGGAGGCCGAGGTCCACCGCATCAGGATCGAGGGCGATCCAACGTAGCGCGACGGGATGTCCCATCAATGGCTTCTCGGCCACGGGCCCCCAGAGCGTCTCTTTGATTTCCACCACCCGGTCTCGATCGCCCTTGACGGCAATGGTTTCGTTGCGGATCGTGAACCGACGCCAGCCGTCAGGGGTCGCATACTCGTCCGCATTGTTCGGATTGAGATCGAGGCGCACAAGGTCGAGAAAATCGCCCTCGACATTGGTCATGCCCCAGGAGACCAGGCCATTGGACCCGGCGATCACCACGGGAATCCCCGGCACGATCACGCCGGCCACTTCGACCCGTCCATATCTCAACTGAACCCGATACCAGATGTTCGGCACCCCGACGTCGAGGTGCATATCGTTGGCCAGAATGGCGCGACCGTCTTCGGTTTTCGCGCCGGCCACAGCCCAGGCATTCGAGCCCAGCTCCCGTTTCCGGCCTGGTACGACTGAGGTCTGAACGGCACGGCTTTGTCCGCCCGCTTGACGCAATGACGCCAAAGCTTCGACCGGCACGGAGGCAGGCGACCGTTGTGTCATGTTCCCCGTAAACAGCCGTGCGGTGTAGGAATCGAGCGGCGGCAGGAGGAAGGCCGCGACTTCCTCGGGAAGCGAAGCCTTCATTACCGTGCGCATCCGTTCGTCGTCCTCATATCCGTTCAACATCTGAAACATGGCCAACACCAGCAGGATGCTGTCCGTCGGGCTCCATCGAGCGGGCCGATACCCCAGCAACAGAAATTCAAAAGGAGGAACCGTCATCTGTTCCAGAAACGCATTCACGCCTTCCGCATAAGCCTCCAGGACGGCTCGTTGTTCCTCCGGCAACCGTCTGAGCACCGCCTCTGCGACCGGCGACAAGCCCAAATTCCGCTGCCTGAGATCGACCTGCAGTCCGGACTCCCCCAACACTTCGGCCAGTCGTCCCGCGCTGTTTCGCCGGAGCAGGTCCATTTGAAAGAGCCGGTCCTGGGCCGTCACATACCCGAGTGCTCGCATGGCATCGAGCCGATCCCCGGCCGCCACGACCGGGATTCCATACGCATCGAAGGCAACGGCCACCGGCGCCTGCAACCCCGGCAGCTTTAGGACGCCGTCTCTCATCGGCAGGGACGCGGAACCTGCAAACAGGAGGGAGACAACCCCGAACCCCAGAATGACCCCGACGGCTGCGAGGACACGTCCTCTGCTGATCATGCGACGCCCTGTTCCTCCGCTGCTTTGACCGCTTCCGAAAAAATGGTCGCGATCGTATCGATCTGTTCCGCCGTGACGATCAGCGGCGGCAGAAAGCGAACGACGCAGTTGTGTCGCCCGCCGAGTTCCAGGATCAGACCGCGACGCAGGGCCTCGTGCTGAATCCTGGACGCGAGTCGCGGCGCCGAGGGATGGCAGCCCGGCAGTTCGATCGGCGCATCCCGATCCACGATCTCGACGCCGATCATGAGGCCCCGTCCCCGCACATCCCCCAGGCTCCGGGCTTCCCCCTGGATCTGCCGAAGACAGGCAAGTAGCCGCTCACCCATCCGGGCCGCATGTTCGTCGATGCGCTCTGCGGTGATGAACTCCATGGTGGCCAGGCCCGTCGCCATCGCCAACTGGTTGCCCCTGAATGTTCCGGCATGCGCTCCCGCCGTCCACTGGTCCAACTCGGGACGGTAGACCACCACGCTGAGCGGCAGCCCGCCGCCGATGGCTTTCGACAACACCACGACGTCCGGCACGATGTCCGCATGTTCGAACGCAAACAACTTCCCGGTCCGGCCGAGCCCGGTCTGGACCTCATCGACGATCAGCGGAATGCCGCGCTCGTCGGTCATTCGCCGGATCTCCTGCAGCCAGGACTTGGCCGCCGGTATCACGCCCCCTTCTCCCTGCACTACCTCGAGAATCATGGCAGCCGGTTCCACCACGCCGCTGTTCGGATCATCGAGCAACCGTTCGATGTAGGCGGCGGACAGGCGACTGCCCTTTTCTCCCCCGACGCCGAAGGGGCAGCGATACTCATAGGGAAACGGCAGGAAGTGTACGTCTGGCATGAGCCCGCTCAGAGCCTGCTTCGGCGCCAGATGACCGGTGAGTCCCAGCGTCCCGTGCGTCATGCCGTGGTAGGCGCCGTGAAATGCCAGGATCGTGCGGCGTTCACGGGCGATTTTCACCAGCTTGATCGCCGCCTCCACCGCATCCGCCCCGGAGGGTCCGCAAAATTGGATCTTCGCGCCATCGGCAAACGCGGGCGGCAGACAGTCGAACAGCATGCCCACGAATCCGTCCTTGACCGGCGTCGTCAAATCCAGGGTTTGAAACGGAAGGCCGTCCCGCAACATCCGGTTGATCGCCTCGACGACGACCGGATGGTTATGCCCGAGCGCCAATGCGCCGGCGCAGGCCAGACAATCGATATAGGTACGCCCGTCGGTATCCTGAACGTAGATGCCCTTGCCCTTGCTCAACGCCAGAGGCAAACGCCGCGGATAACTCCGGGCATTCGACTCCCGAGCGGCCTGCCTCTCCAGATAGGGATTCGCAAGCGACAGCTCTCTCGGGGGAACACATCCGGTCGGAATGGCTTGCCACATTTCATCGACATGAACCGTCATCAGATCTCCTCCTCGTGACAGACACACGTCCTCTCACTTGCCCGCTCCTGCAACTCGCGACGGCGCGGACAGGCCGCCGTTCGCTCCCGCCGCCCCGTCCTGTTCGCGACACTCGACCAGCCGGCCGAAGTCCATGCGAAGACAGCGATCGGCCATCGAAAAATACCGGTCGTCATGCGTGATCACCAACACCGCTTTTCCCCGCGCTTTCAAGTCGGGCAACAACTCCGAGTAAAACACCTTGCGGAAGAGAGGATCCTGGTCGGCTGCCCACTCGTCGAACAGATAGAATTGACGGTCTTCCACGTAGGCCGTCAGCAGGGCGAGCCGTTTACGCTGTCCCTGCGAGAGGGCCTGCGTCGAAAACAGTCCTCTTTCGATCCTGACTTTGGACTCGAGCTGCAATCGCTCCAGATAGACGCGCGCCACCCCGTCCAGATTCTCCTGTTCCAGGCCGAGCAGCGAATCGAAGAGATGAAAATCGCAGAAGACCGTGGAGAAGAGTTGCCGATAGGTGTCACGATTGGCGTCGTCGATCGGCACACCGTCCAGGAGAATGCTGCCGGATTCCTGCTGATAGAGCCCCAGCAGCAACAGGGCCAATGTGGTCTTGCCGCTCCCATTGCCGCCGACCAGAAAAGTCACCTCGCCGGGGCGGAAAGTCAGATCGATGGGACCAATTCGGAACGGCCTCTCATCTCCTTCGGGCGCATGGTGATGCGTAATGCCGATCAGGTCGAGCCGGCTCCACCGACGGATATCCAGCTCGGTCCCGGCCTGTCGCCCATCTGCTTCGCGACTCGGTGTCGATGCCGCGAGGGACAAGCCCAGCGCATCGATTTTGTTCAACGCCACATTGGCACGCCCGAGACCGGGCAGCAGCTCGACGATCTGAGAAAAAGGACCCATCATGTACAGCAGCACCAGCGTGGCGCCGACCACCGTATCGATGGACACCGGCCGCCACGACGGCCACAGGAACAACAGCGCCCCGATGGCGGCGTAAAACAGAAACAGGCCCCAGCTGGAAGCGATGGAGTACACCGTCATGCCGCCGACGAAATCCCGTTCGTACGCCTTCACCGTTCGATGGAGTAGCGTGGTGAGGAACGCATGCCGCCGCTCGCGGTGCAGCTTGAGCTCCTTGATCCCTGCCATGATCGAACGGAAATGCCGGAACAGCGCGTCACTGGTCTCCCGGGATTGTGTGAAGAGCCGGATGGCCTTCCGCTCCTGTAACTGAAAAGTGAGGGCACCGACCGCCATGAATCCCCCCACGAGCAGCAGCATCGGCCAGGATAACCAGCCCAGGTAAGCCAGGCACCCGATCGTGGTCGCCACATTGATGCCGATGAGCGGGAGCTGCACATATGCCTGCGCGATCACGTCGGTGTCCTCGCTCAGCGCAGCCAGCAAGCGATGATGGCCCAGTTGTTCGAGCTGACTCAGCGGCGCATCGAGGATGCGCCGGCTCAACTGAAATCGGAGTTCGGAAATGGTCGACTGCCCGAGCCTGGTCAGGAGAATCTCCGACAGGGCTTTGCAGGCGGCGACCGCCAGAGCCAAGACCAGAAAACTCCACGCCAGCGTGGACGACACCTGTGTCTCGTTCATCCCACGATGGATGACGGCGATGAGGCCTGCTCCGGCCAAACCGCTCACCAGTCCGGCAACGACCGAACAGAGCACGAGCCGCCAGGATTTTCGTAGTAAGAATCGAATCAGATCCATCGTCGTATTGTTCTTTCCAAGGACTCGGGCCTCGCCTAGGCCGAGACGCCCCGGAGACGTCTACCTTCCCGCGGGACCGGAACAATGCCTTGTTCTTTCCGTCGCCCTGCCGCCTGTGCCGTCCGGATCTGTCCTGCCAGTCCGTGGATGGTGGGCGCGGAGAGGAATTCCCGCAGCGACAGCTCCACGTGGTGCAGTTCCTGAATACGGTTTAAGATTTGCAGGGCACTCAGGGATTCGCCCCCCAGTTGAAAGAAATCTCCCTCAAGGCCCACGTGTTCCAGCCCTAAGACCTGTCGCCACAGTGTCGCGAGTTGCGCCTCCAGTCCCTCTATCTCCACCTCGCCGAAGGAGCCTGGGAGCAGTTCGTCGGGAGACTTGTCCTTCTGTGAGAAGCCTTCGCGATCGAGTTGACCGAGGTGTGGGACGGAGGCCATCACCGCAGGCAAGTCTCGAATCGATTGCACCACCTGTGCGAGATCCGGCCCCGCGATGATGCGGCGGAGGACCTCCTGCCCTTCCACCGCATCCATTCCATCCAAATCGAATTCAGCCGCGCCCAATGCCCGGAGCGTGGCCTCGGCCTGTCTGGCCATGCCGAGGTGACGCCAGCGATCGAAATTCACGGAGATGACCCGACGCGCTTCTCTCCGTCCTGCATGGGCAAGGGCATCCAGAAAGGCATTCGCCGCACAATAGGCACTTTGGCCGACTCCCCCGGCCACCGCCGTCAGTGAGGAACAGAACAGCAACAACTCCAACGGTTGATTGCGGAACAACGCGTCGATGACAGCCGCCCCCTGCACCTTCGCTCGAAACTCTTCCCACACCGCGTTCGGCGTCTTCAGGGCCAGGAGTCCGCCGCCTGCCACTCCGGCCGAATGAACCACCGCATGGATCCCACCGAACCGTTGATGTGCCTCATCGATCACCCTCTGCATCTGCGCGCGATCGGCCACGTCTGCCCGGCACACCAGCACCTCGCTCCCGAGACGCTCCAGGGCTGCCACGGACTCGCGCTGTTCCGCCGTCGGTTGCGATCGCCCTACCAGGACCAATCGCGCCCGCACGGTTCGTATGAGATGTTCCGCCACACGGAGGCCGACTCCGCCCAAGCCGCCGGTGATCAGGCAGACACCACCCTGACGAAACGGCAACCGGTCTCCATCCTTCGCATCAAGGCAAAGCGGCTCGAAGGTTCGCACCCACCGATGCTGTCCCCGGTACGCCACCACGCGATCGCCGCCGGAACGCCCGGCTTCCGTCACCAGCCGCTCACCCCAGTCATTCACGAACGGAGGCTGAAATGCCGTCCGGTCGAGATCGATCAGGCGGCAGGAGAGCCCGGCGTATTCCTGCGGTATCACCAGACAAGCGCCCAGCATGGTGGTCCATTCCGGACGCAACAACTCATCGCCGGTCACATCATGGAGTCCCTGGGCCAGCACCAGGATCGAACGCCGGCTGTCGCGCCGCGCTCCGAACGTTTGTGCCAGGATCACAAGGTGGAGGAACCCTCGTTCCTGAGCCGTACGCATCCGCGCATCGGCAGACGTGTCTGTCCCAGTCGATTCGAGCCCCCAGACATGCAGGAGGCAATGTGGAACCTGGCCCCTGGCCGCCAGCTCTTCGAGCAGCTTTGCATGATCCTCACGAGAGTCCGGACGCACTCGATAACTCCCATCCGCGTGACGTTCGAAGCCGGTTCCCGGGAATACGGTGGTCACGGAGGCCACGCGCGACTCGAGTTGGGAACGAAGCACGGATTCGGTCTCTCGATCGCCGACAAAGACCAACCAATGGTCATGGCTTCGACGGGACGATGTCGGGACGAGCGCCGACCGTTTCCAGGACGGTTCATAGAACCATTGCGAGAGATCGGCGCGGCGCCCACCGTCCGCGACGGAATCGGGCCGGTCCTCACGAGGGTCGAGCCAGTAGCGCTGCCGCTCGAACGGATAGGATGGCAAGGGCACCCGTCTGGGAGGACGCTCGCGTTGCAGCCCGTTCCACTCAACCGGCACTCCGGCCCCCCAGAGCGATCCCAACGTCATCAACAGGCCGGCCATTTCGTCCTGCTCCCTTCCACTGAAGGAGGCGAATGAGGAAACAGCCGTCGAACCGGAGTGGCGCTGGGCCAAGGCCTGTAACGTCCGCCCCGGCCCGACTTCCAAGAGCACCGGGGGCTGGTCATCGAGCAACGTGCGCAGTCCATCGGCGAACCGAACGGTGGCACGAACGTGACGGCTCCAATAGGCGGGATCGGTGGCGTCCCCGCGTCGGATCCAGGTGCCGGTCACATTCGAGACCCAGGGAATCTGCGGCTCCTGCGATGGCAGGCTCGCCAGAAAGGATTCGAAACGTGCGAGCATGGGTTCCATCATGGAGGAATGGAAGGCATGGGACGTCACGAGGCGACGCATCTTGATGCCCCTGGCGGCCAAGTGGGCCTCAAAGGATTCGAGCCGGTCGTGGGGCCCGGACACGACGCATTGGGCTGGAGCATTCACCGCCGCGAGATCGAGTCCGGCGGACAGCAGAGGAACTACTTCCGCCTCCGTCAGAGGAACAGCTGCCATTCCTCCCGCGGGCAGGGCTTGCATCAACCGCCCCCGCATGGCGACGATCGCCATCGCATCGTCCAATGAAAAGACACCCGACAGGCAGGCGGCGACATACTCCCCGATGCTGTGACCGATCATTGCGACGGGGGAGAGCCCCCAGGATATCCAGGTCTGCGCGAGGGCATATTCCAACACGAACAAGGCCGGCTGGGTCAGCGCCGTTCGATGGATCAATTCCGCATCCCCCGGCGAACGGGGAAACAACACCTGCCTGATATCCCGTCCGAGGTGCCGGGACAGGAGAGAGGCGCACTGATCGACATGCCGACGGAATGTCGGCTCCTGGTCGTAGAGCGACCGGCCCATCTGCGGATATTGCGAGCCTTGGCCGGAAAACATGAAGGCCACCTGACGGGCTTCGCCGGTCGGCCCGGCCGTGCCGGACATCAGAAACGGATGTGCCAGAGCCTGTCGAGCCTCCTCGATCGTTTTCGCTACCACCCACCGCCGATGCGCAAAGGCCTTGCGCCCGCACTGCAGCGTGAAGGCCACGTCGTCGAGATTAACTTTGGCCGGCGTGGCAAGATGTTCGGACAAACGCTCCGAAACCCGGTCGAGGGCGGCGTTCGAACGGGCCGACAGGATCAACAGGCGCCACCGTTCATCATCGGGAGACAGGCGATGTGTCGCTGCGGGAGCTTCCTCGATGACCACATGGGCATTCGTCCCCCCGAGGCCGAACGAACTCACGCCGGCCCGGCGCGGAGACGAGCCGCCGGCCCACTCCGTCAACGCTGTCTGCACATAAAAAGGCGTCGTCGAAAACTCGATGGCGGGATTGGGCGCCGCGTAGTGCAGGCTCGGGGGAATGCGTCGATGGACGAGTGCGAGCACCGTCTTGATCAGACCGGCGATGCCCGCCGCCGCATCGAGGTGACCGATATTGGTCTTCACCGACGCGATGGCACAAAACCCCGTCCTGGAGGTGGACGCACGAAAGGCCTGGGTCAAGGCCGCCACTTCGATGGGATCTCCCATCGGCGTGCCGGTCCCGTGAGCCTCGATGTAGGAAATCGTATCCGCCCGAACGCCGGCCGCCACGTGGGCGGCCTCGATGACCTGCGCCTGGCCCTCGATACTGGGTGCGGTATAACCCACCTTTGCAGCCCCATCGTTATTGACGGCGGACCCCTTGACGACGGCCAGGATGTGATCGCCCTCATCCAGCGCATCCTGCAGCCGCTTGAGAAGCACGAGCCCCACCCCGCTGCCGCCGACGGTGCCTTCCGCTTTTGCATCGAAGGTGCGGCAGTGTCCGTCCGGGGAGACGATGCCGCCTTCCTGATAGAGGTAACCGACTTTTTGCGGCACCGTCACGGACACGCCGCCCGCCAGCGCCATGTCGCATTCGCCGCTCAGCAGGGCCTGACAGGCCAGGTGCACGGCCACAAGCGATGTGGAGCAAGCCGTCTGTACAGCCAGGCTCGGTCCGCGCAAATTCAATTTGTAGGAGAGTCTGGTCGCCAGCGTGTCTTTTTCCACCCCGAGCATCGCCGACATCTCTGCGGGCGACTGCAACAACACCCGGCGCGGAAACAGGTGATAGAGATAGCCGCTCGTGCTCGAACCGGCATACACCCCGATCGACCCCTTGTAGCGGGACGGATCGTAGCCGGCATGTTCCAACGTCTCCCATGCGCATTCCAGCAAGAGACGTTGCTGCGGATCCGTCGTCTCCGCTTCTTTCGGCGTCATACTGAAAAAAGGCGCATCGAAGAGATCGATCCCCTCCAGCACGGCGCGCGCCCCTACGTAATTTGGACGCCCGGCCGTCTTCCGGTCGACGCCCGCCTCGGCCAATTCCTGCGGAGTCAGGCGCGACACCGACTCCACCCCGGCGCAGAGATTGCGCCAGAACGCTTCAAGGTCTGGAGCACCGGGAAAGCGCGCAGCCATGCCCACGATGGCGAGATCCAACCCATCGCGCGGCTCGGTCTGGTCGAATTCCAAGGGAGAATGGCTCATTCGTTCCTCGATGCGATCTGCTTGGTTCGCCGCTGCTTCATCCGACGCGCTCCCGCGTCGCGTGTCTCTTTCAATTGACGGCTGCCGACTCCATCGGCTTGTGTATCGTGAGATCCGGCGAGAGCGGCGGCCAGCGCATGGACGGTGGGATATCGAAACAGGTCCACCATCGACACCTCCCGGTCGGTCATTGCCCGCACCTTCGTCAACACCTTAGGCAACAGCAGGGAATGCCCTCCGAGGTCGAAAAAATTATCGTGGGCACCGACGCCGCGAACCCCCAGGACCTCTTCCCATATCGCCGCCACCGCCCGTTCGCGGTCGTTGCGCGGCGTTCCCGACGCCGACAAAGCTTCTGGTTTGGATCGCCCCGTCGCCCGCAACGCCTTCCGGTCGATCTTTCCACGAGACGTCATGGGAAAGGCCTCCAGGAAGACCCAGCTGCTCGGCACCATGTAGTCCGGGAGCCGTTGCGCGAGAAAGCCGCGAAGGTCCTGTCCCGTAACCCCGCCGGTCGTGCGGGGAACGATGTACCCCACCAACCGGGCTTCGGTCGCCCGCGCCTGTCGTCCCGCGCGCAGCCCCAGCAATCGGCGCTGGGCATCGCTCAACCGTTCGATCCGCTGGAACCGCTCCTCCATGTCACTTCACCGCCTTGACGACCGCCATGGAGTCGGCCCACCAGTAGTGGCAGTCGTCCGGAGGGAGAAGCGACCGGACGATGCTGAGGGTGAACGACCCGAAATGATCGAGCAGGAAGCGTTGATGTCGCCGGCTGAACGAATCGATCTCGTTGGTGTAGTACGTGAAGACGCCGCCCGGACGCAGAAGCTTGGCGGCCATCGGAATGAACCCTTCGGCGAAATTGATGCTGTTGATGACGTACTCTTCGAATTCGACCTCGCTAGCCGGGTAGGTATCGAAGAACACCCCGTCGAACAGGCCGATGTCCTCCACGACATCCTGCCACCGTCCCTGCACGAGCCTGATGTCGCGATCCGGGTACTTGTCCGTCCATTCCGCGAAGGCGCGCATGACATCCCGGTTACACTCGATGATGGTATGCGAGCGGGGCCGGCCCGCCTGAATGTACGACGCCGAAATCCCCATACCGAACCCCACCTCAAGCACATCGCCGTGCCCGTCGGTCACGATGTCGGCCATGGCCTTCATCAGCGGCGCTTCCCAATCCTGCATGACCTGCTGCCCTTCGATGATGAGTTCCGACGGGTTGTACTCCGCCCGGCTCTCGGCCCAGCCGCGTTCGATGTCGGCCCGATCCGATCCTGAGACGAAGCGTTTCGACGCCTCATCGAGGGCCAAAAGATCATCAGAGAACTCATCGAGGGCGCGGCGCAGCAGCCAATTCCGTTGGTTGGCGCGTGGAGGCGTCAAAAATTCTTCCTTGTTGATCTTGAGATACACCTCGAACTCCGGCTTCCGTTGAATCACCGTCTTCCTCCGTTGTTCTCCATCCGACTCCAGGTCGTACAACCAGCGCGCTTCCGCAGCCGACAGGGCTTCCACCTCCCGCACCAGCCGGTCTTGCTCCTCGTCACCGAGACTGGCCAGGACCGCGGTCCAATCGCCGGGAGCGTCGGATTCCAGAAATACGCGCGCGTCTTTGACCTCGGGATGGGCGCGCACGTGGCATTCGATCTCTTGTGGTTCCACGCGGAACCCACGAATCTTGACCTGCTCATCGACACGCCCGAGAAATTCAAGATTTCCGTCCGAACGGCGGCGGGCCACATCGCCGGTGCGATACAGGCGCGCCCCCCTGTCATGACTAAAAGGATGGGGAATAAATTGTGCGGCTGTCAGCGCCGGTTGCCGATGATAGCCTCGCGCAAGGCCTGGACCGCCGATGTACAGGTCGCCGGGAACCCCGGCCGGCACCGGGTGGAGATGGCGATCCAGGACATACATCTCCACGTTGGCGATCGGCCGCCCGATCGGAATGGTCTGCAAGACAGTGCCATCCTGAGCCGGTCCGGGCCGGTAGGTACTCGCGGTGATCGTGGCTTCAGTCGGCCCATAGGAGTTACACCAATCAACCTGCTCTCCAGCCGCCCGTCGCCACCGCCGGAGGTCGTCCGGCAACGCTTTTTCGCTTCCTACGATGACCAGTCTGACCGACGATGGAACGGCCGCAGCCGTGCGCTCACTCTCCTCGGCCCAGCCGGCCCAATAGGGAGTCGGCAGGTTCAGCACCGTCACCCCCTGGGCATGTAAGAAAGCCTGGAAATCGCCATAGGCTGGAACCGGCTCATTAGGGCGCAGGACGACTGTCGCCCCGGCCAGCCAGGTGGGGAAACATTCTTCTGCCGCGACGTCAAAACTCACAGAGGCAAACTGCAACACGCGATCCGCCGGGGACAGGTCATAGGCCTGAACCATCGCAAGGCCGTGGTTCACCAAGGCCCGATGAGTAATCCCGATGCCCTTGGGATTCCCTGTGGTGCCGGACGTATAGAGCAAATACGCAAGGTGGTCCGGATTCGGGCCGGTGACAAGATTATCGTCAGGCAAACCGGCGACAGCCGGCCATCCGGCATCAAGCGCCAAGACAGGCGCTGTGTGCTCGGGAAGGCTTTCGAGATGTCTTCCCTGAGTCAACAAGAGGTGAGGCTGCGCATCCCTGAAAATGGCCGCCTGCCGTTCAGCAGGATAGGAGGGATCGACCGGTACATAGGTCGCGCCGGCCTTGAGACAGCCCAGGATGCCGACGGCCATCTCCAGCGAGCGGTCCACGCAAAGCACGACAGGCGCCTCAGGGACGATCCCCTGCACTCGCAGATAACGGGCGAGTTGGTTGCCCAGGCGGTTCAACGAATCATAGGTGATGGGGCCTCGGTCGCATTGCAGCGCAACCGCATCCGGTGTCTTGCTCGCCTGCGCTTCTATCAAGCGATGGAGCGAGGCTTCCTGCGGATAGGCCTCCCGTGGACTGCGACTATCGGCAAGCTCCAAGGCCTGCTCGCCGGGCGAGAGGATCGACAACTCACTCACCGATGCCTCCGGCGAGGCGACGATCTGTCGCAGCAGTGCTTGCAGATGCCCGGCCATCCGCGCGATTGTGTCCGCGGCAAAGAGATCCGTACTGTATTCGAAGACCGCATCCAGGCTTCCATCGGTCTTCTGCGCCATCTCCAGCGTGAGATCGAAGACGGAGGTCCCCGTGCCGACGTTCAGCCGGGAAGCCTCAAGGTCCGCGAACCGACGGACGTCCGAGGGGCTATCCTCCAGCACGAACATCACCTGAAAGAGCGGCGTGTGGCCGAGATCCCGCACCACACCCAGTTCGTCGACCAAACGCTCAAAGGACAGGTCCTGATGGCTCTGCGCCCCGAGCACCATCACGCGAACGCGATCCAGCAGAGCCGGCAACGAGGGATTGCCGGACACATCCATCCGGAGCGCGACGGTGTTGACAAAACAGCCCACCAGTTGTTCCGCTTCGCATCCCGCGCGGTTGGCCACCGGGGTGCCGATGCAGAAATCGGTCTGGCGGCTATACCGAGACAAGAGGAGACCGAGGGCAGAGACCAACAACATGAACGGCGTGGCGCGGTAGCGGGCCCCCACTTCATACAGGCGACGCGCGAGCTCCGGTTCCAGCGTCCACGGATGACGGGCGCCTCGATGACCTTGGATGGCCGGTCGCGGATAGTCCCAGGGCAGGTTCAGCAACGGAGGCGCCCCCTCCAATTGATTCGCCCAATATTCAAGCAACCTTCGATCAGCTGCGCCCTTGGGTCTCTCTCGCTGAGCGGCGATCAGATCGACATATTGAATCGAGAGAACCGGCAGCGGTGACGGGCGACAGTCCTTGAAGGCCTCATACAAGGAGGCCAATTCCCGCCTGAGCACATCCATCGACCAACCGTCCGCCACGATGTGATGCAAGGTCAGCGAGAGCACGTGATTCATATCGTCGAGCCGGAAGAGGCAGCCACGAATGAGCGGCCCATTGGCAAGGTCGAACGGGCGACAGGCTTCTTCTCCGGCCAAGCGCAGGATCTGCGCCTCCCTGTCAGGCTCAACCGATGTGCGCAGGTCTTCGATATCCAGAGCGAGGATAAGTTGGGGCACGATGATGTGTGAGGGACGGCCGTTGCGCAACGCGAAACATGCGCGAAGGATCTCGTGGCGCTGAATGATCTCATCCAGCGACCGGCGTAACGCCTCCACGTCAAGGGCACCGACAAGCCGCAAGGCGACCGGAATGTTGTTGATCGAACTGCCTGAAGACAACTGGTCCAGAAACCAAAACCGTTCTTGCGCGAAAGACAGCGGCAGTGTTTCGTCGCGTGACACCCGCCGGATCGATTCGATCGGGGCACCTGGATCGGCCGGCAAACAGGTCTCGACATGAGCCGAGAAAGCGGCAAGCGTCGGGTGATCGAACAGCGCGTCCAAGGGAACATCGAGTCCGCGGACCTCCCGCACCCGCGCCACCACCTGAAGCCCGCGCAAGGAGTCGCCGCCCAGGGCGAAGAAGTCGTCGCCCGACTCGACGTTGGGCCGGTTCAACACCTGCGACCAGATGTCCGCCAGCACCTGCTCGAGGCCGTCCTCGTCCCCGACTGTTGCAGGCTCCTCCTCCACAACGACTGCTGCGGAGGAATCCCTCAGCACCGACTCTTCGACCGCGATCAATTCCCGGGCGAGAAATTTGTCACGGCACAGACTTCGCTGAACCTTTCCGCTCGAGGTTTTTGGAAGCGTCCCTGCCTTGATGAGCACCACTGCAAAAACCGACACCTCATGCGCCTGCGCCACCGTCTGTCGGATGGCAGTGGTGACCGCTTGCAGATCGAGGGCCTGGGAGCGCGGCTCCATCTCCTGCACCACCACAAGTTGCTCTTCATCCCCTTCAGTGATCGCGAATGCCGCTCCGGCTCCAGGCCTGAGCGCCGGATGGCACTCCTCGACTGTCCGTTCGATGTCGTGCGGATAGTGATTGCGGCCCCGGATGATGATGAGGTCTTTCAATCTGCCGGTGACGAACAGTTCCCCGTTTTTGAGGAACCCGAGATCTCCGGTCCTGAGGAAGGGCCTCTCTCCTGTCCCGGCAAGTGATGCCTGAAAGGTCTCCCGGGATTCTGCTTCCCTCTGCCAATAACCCTGAGCGACGCAAGGTCCACCCACCCAAATCTCCCCCTCCTGACCATCCGCACAGGCGATTCCGGAGTCGGGATGGACGATGCGGATCTGACGCCCTGATCGGTCGACACCGCAGCTCACCAGGAGATGGCTTGCCGAGCCGGATGCAGACGCCGTCGGCTCAGACCGGAGTCGGGAGCGCTCGAACGGCTGCACGAGGGGTCCCGCTCCACGGGTTCCACCCGAGACCAGCAGCGTCGCCTCGGCCAATCCATAACAGGGATAAAAAGCCTCCTTGCGGAATCCACGGGCTCGAAACCTGCCGGAGAACCGTTCGATCGTCGCGGCGCGAACGGGTTCGGCACCGTTGAAGGCCAGGGTCCACGAACTCAAATCCAGCAATTCCCGCTGCACCTCGGTAATCTGCCGCACACAGAGGTCATACGAGAAATTCGGCCCCCCGCTGGTCGTCGCGCGGTACCGCGTGATCGCCGACAGCCACCGTACCGGCTTCTGAAGAAAATGCACCGGAGACATCAAGATGCAGGAGGCGCCGAGGTAGAGGGGTTGCAACACATTGCCGATCAACCCCATGTCGTGATACAGCGGCAGCCACCCGACGATGACGTCTTGCGACGTATGGCCGAAGGCCTCCTGAATCAGGCGCTGGTTATGCAACAGATTGGCATGACTGACCATCACGCCCTTCGGAAGGCCGGTTGAGCCGGAGGTGTATTGCAGAAAAGCCAGCGTCTCCGCTGTAATGTCCGGCTCACTCCAATCTTCGTCGACACCCGACGGCACGTTGTCGGTATTGAGCCACTGGAGCGTCGCCAGACTCCCGTACCCGTCCTCCTTGACGGAGAGCCGGTCGATCACCCGCGCGATGCCGCTCGTCGTTAATGCGTAGGCCGCTTGCGAATCTGCAAGTATCGCTCGAACTCTCGGCCAGCCGCGTTGCCGCTGCGGCGGATAGGCCGGCACGGCCACCACTCCGGCATAGAGACAACCGAAAAACGCGGCCAGATAGTCGAGCCCCGGCGGGTACAGCAACAGCGCCCGCTCTCCTGCCGCGCCACACGACTGCAACCACGCCGCGATGGCCCTGGCGCGGCGATCCAACTCGCCATAGTCCCACGTCAGCGCATCCGTCTCACCGTCGCGAAGATACGTATACGCATGTTTGGATGGGGCGTCCGACATCCGCACACGAAGGAGTTCGACGAGTGTCTGGTATTGACAAGCGTTGCGCAGCATCTCGAATCCACCCTGCCTTCCCGACCGTTGCGTGAATTTGTGTCTACTCTACAAGACGCACCTCATCGAAAATCTTGCATGTTCACATTCCGGATCCTGCTGCTCGATCACCAGATCCGCCCCATCGATGGAAACAATTCGTGTTGGACGTCGAAGAAGAAGGGCCTATGGACGATGACGGAAAGATGGGGAGGGCCCGCGAATAATCCAGTGCAGGAGGTTGGGAAATCGGTCTGCAGCCGCTGGTTGAATCATCACGCGGCTGCGAGTGCAGTCGTCATGAGTTGCTCACAATTCACGGCAGCCCCCCATTCGAGGGACACCTCTCGCGGAATGACATCGTTCGATCCCGGCATATACTTGGACCATAACGAGACATGAGGGGCTCACCTAACCAGGAGGCATTGTGAAACAGCGATACACCAAGCGCGAACCGGTCCAGAGCACTTGTATCCTCTCCTGTGAAGGAATGATGGGGCAGGGACAGCTGCTGAATCTCTCCGTGCCGGGTTGCCTGCTGAAAACCAGTATGAAACTCAAGGTGGGGCAGTATGTGGACCTGCGCCTATCCTTCCCGACCAGTGCGACGGCCCTGCAAGTCAAATTGGCGGCTGTTCGATGGGCGAAGAACGGGCAGGTCGGGCTCGAATTTATCCGGATGTCCGAGACCGACCAGACCCGGCTCCGTTTCCTCTCCGGCCATATCGAGAAACGGACGCCTCAACAGGCTTGGAGTGAGCGGGTTGTCTGCGTGGGCACCACCGCGGGATAGCCGGTTGGAGCCCGATCAGCATCCGCCATGGGCATGGTCTCCACTCTAACCGTCCCGCATCAAGAGGCTCCTCTCCACGATGGGAATGCGCCCCGGAGGTGCATTCCCATCTCCCCCCATATCTCCACCTCCGAACAACTACGGACTTGCACGACCACCTGACGGCATGGTTGACTGAAAAAGGGTGAAGGTGTCTGCTTTGGTTGTGCCCACCCAGGGCGGCAAGAGGTCTCGACATCCTCCTGGCGGGATCTGCCTTCACCCCCGAATTTATCTTCCTATTCTCTCTGCGGTCCCGGCGTATTCAGAGCCATCCCTTATCTTCAGCTTCCTGACCCTGAAAATATCTCTCAAATCACATCATCTATATCTCATATGTATTTGATATTTAAATATTACTAGATACAGGCACAAAGGCAATATTTCCGCTTCACCGCACCCCCTCCTTAGATCACAACCCCTCCCCTCCTCCACGGTATTCTCAGCATCCCGCTTGCTGGGTATTGTTGAGCATGCACGAGTCATTACAAACCCTGCCCCAATCCCCCGGCAGGCTCCCCCAAATGACTCTCCCCTTTCACCGGAGGCACTATGCATAAACAAGTCGGAAGAATCGGATCCGTGCGCCGAGAACTTCATGGCAAGGCCTGCCCGTTCTGCGGAGGACACAAGTATCAATTGGTACTCCGTTCTCAGACCTCACCCGGCACCGACGGCCTCTTCGCCCGCTGCAGCCAATGCCAACGAGCCAAGGAACTCGACGAAGATCTGGGCCGTATTCTGTGGATGTAGCGATCTTCGTCCACCCGGTGTCACGACCCACACATACTGCACCACGAGGATTCATGGCCAGTTCGAAAAAGGTGATACGCAAATCATCCCAACAGAAAGCGCATGCGCTGCGAATGCTTCTGACCAGCGGGGTGATCCGATCCGCCGAGATCGATCCCCCGGGCATGGGAACTTCACACGCACAGATGAGTCCGTCTCGGACCTTGTCTCCGGGGAGATCAGTGTATGGAAAGCGCGTTCACACCACAGACCACAAGCGACACATGGGCCTGCTCGCCCAGTGGCAGACCACTTTTCTCGATATCCTGAAGGAATTCGGAAAAAGATAGTTGAAGATCGCGGCACGTCCCCACGTCCACCTCACTCCGCTAAAAGCCGGCCGCTCCGGCGTCAAAATCATTCGCGAGAATTACTTGAGTGCGCTCCATGCTCTGGGGTATGATCCCACCTCTTCTTCGAGAGGGTTCGTATTCGAAGGATCTAGGCGGGGGAACTCAATACAAATTCTGCGGGTAGCGACTTGCGGAGAGGTGGCCGAGTGGCCGAAGGCACCGGTTTGCTAAACCGGCACAGGTCAAAAGCCTGTCGCGGGTTCAAATCCCGCCCTCTCCGCCACGTCGAACATCAAGAGTTGATTTTTCTTCGGTGATCCTGTAGACAGAAACCCCTCCAGCATCCTGCCGAAATGCCGAGGTAGCTCAGTTGGTAGAGCACAGCCCTGAAAAGGCTGGTGTCGACAGTTCGATTCTGTCCCTCGGCACCATAAAATCGATACTCTAGAAACTCACGGTATGAACGACTGTGCGCGGCCCTCAACTGCTCACGCACTTCCCGGTTTCCCTCCCGACTTCAAATGGTTTCCGCAGCAAGACAGTGACAAGTCTTCATGTGGGCCACTCGGTCGAGATTCTCTGCTCCTAACACCCCCCGCCATTCCCTGTGGACGCGAAACGTTTCAAGTACGGCACGGTCAATTCCCATTCAAGCATAGAGACCGCACCAACAGTACTTAGATTTGACAATGGCACGATCGAATGCGCGACCCGGCCGACACACACCTTAGCCTCAATCAGTGATCACAATTTGCTAGCGCGACAGGCGACGCGAGACACTGACCTCACGAAGACCCATCGGTTGCTTCTGGTCTAACGGATGGGACACGGTTGAGGGGACCTGACAATTTCTCCGAGACTGTTCTCAGAAACCGGAAAGAGCGGGCGCCCACCATTTCCCGGCAGAAATGAACCAGGCACACGAGAGAGAGAGAGAGAGAGAGAGCATGTATCGGCGTTCTGCGATTAATCCGAAAGTGGATCCGACGGGAGGAGTTTTCACACTCGCAAGGTTGGGGAGAACTTGGAGGAACGCAAATGGGGCCGGTCGTGGAGGAAAAGCGTTGGCGTTTTGGTGCGGGAGGCGGGACTTGAACCCGCACACCTTTTACAGTACAGGATTTTAAGTCCTGGGCGTCTGCCGATTCCGCCACTCCCGCAGTAGAAACTGCCGGGGCGAAATCTAACATCGGGCTCCCGGGGGGTCAAGCTGCCCGGACGAACATCTGCTCACATGCAAACGGCCTGTCCCTCAGGAGACAGGCCGCTGCAGTATGCCTCTTTTGTCAGAACCGGTGCCGGCAAACCACCAGGCTTACGCGGCTTCTTTATGATCGTCCCTCTTCACCAATGCCTTGCTACGTTCCACCATGGTGGAAACGCCACTCTTCACGGAACGACTGAAACGGGTGGCCTGGACTTGCGCCCGCTTGGCATATCGCGCAACATCCCGCCTCGTTTCCGCCCCGGTCTTCGGAGCCAGGAGTAATCCCAGCGCCGCCCCCACAACTGCGCCCCCTCCGATGATGGCTGCAATCTTCGCTGCTTCACGCCCCTTGGTAGACATCGTGACATCCTCCCTTTAGCACCACAAGGTTTACTGTCCACTGACTTCCGGCGAGAGCTACCGATGAGTACAGCATCAACCGTGCCACAGCCGCACGATGCGGATTCGTTGGGATTTCTGCGCTACGGCGACACCGGGTTAACGACTTCTCATAAAGGGTGCTGTTTTGTGAACAACGGAAGGAGACAACCGTTTCAGAAAAGCGACAGATGTGCGTAGGGAAAACAGCTGAACCGGCTGCAGGCCTTGCCAGGCGCCGCTTCGCGCCCTGCCTTGCATTGCAGAACAGGCTCACATAAGATCGCGAAACTATGTGGAGTCCTACTATGCTGTCCTGGTTGCACGCCATCCCCTATCCCGACATCGACCCGGTCTTCCTGCGCGTAGGGCCGCTTCAGTTCCGGTGGTACGGCCTGATGTATCTCATCGGCCTCACGCTGGCCTATTTCATCATCGCGGCCCGGGCCAGGGCGCAGAAGCTGCCGATGAACAACGATCAGGTCTACGACATGATCGTCTATGCAGCAGTCGGCGTCTTCGCCGGGGGCCGGTTGGGTTACGTGCTGTTCTATAACCTGTCTTACTACCTGGAGAATCCGCTCAAGATTTTTGCCGTCTGGGAAGGCGGCATGTCGTTTCATGGCGGGCTGATCGGCACCATTGTGGCGTTGATACTGTTTGCCAGGCGGCAAAGTATGACGGTTCTGACCATTGCCGACCTCGCCGCCGGTGTGACCCCGGTGGGTCTCGGACTGGGGCGAATTGGTAACTTTATCAACGGCGAACTCTACGGCCGCCCCACAGATGTGGACTGGTGCATGGTGTTCCCGGCCGGCGGTATGGCCTGCCGCCACCCGTCACAGCTCTATGAAGCGTTCCTGGAAGGGCTCCTGCTCTTTACCGTACTCTGGCTGATCACCCGACGCCTGCCGCCATCGGGCACCGTCTTCGGCGCCTTCCTGATGGGCTATGGGATCTGCCGGATTGTGGTGGAGTTCTTTCGCGAGCCGGATGCGCAGATTGGATTCCTCGTCGGTACGATTTCGATGGGACAGATGCTCAGCATTCCCATGATCGTGGCGGGAGCGGTGATCCTGGCGATCGCGGCCCAGCGGAAACGTCCGCTTCAGCCGGACTCAGGTACAGCCGCCCCGCTCTGAAGCGTGGGCGGCCGTTACGGCACTGCTACTTGGGATTGGCATCCATCCAGGATTTTCTGTCCAATCCGATCTCGCGGTCATATTTCCGAAGAGGCGGCGCATCCCAAATCACCTTGTTCCCGGGAGCCAGGTTGGCCGCGGCGACATAGTGTTTCCTGGCTTCCGCTTTCCCTCCCAATCGCTCCAGCGTCAACGCAAGATTGTAGTGGGCTTCCGCCAGCGTCTGGTCTGCCTGGATCGTCGCCAGATACACCTGCTGAGCCCCAGCCCAGTCCTGTTGTGCAAACAACTGATTGCCCTGCTCCAACTGCTGACTCACCACCGCGCTGGTCCCGGCCGCCGCATGCAGCGGCCGCACCTCCACCTTATGTTGACTCGCACAGCCGACGACCGCCATCATGACCAACACCGCCCATCGAAACGCCCTCATGCCACCCTCCTTTGCACTCAGACCGTGACCGCCACTCCATGTCGCAGGAAAATGAAGTCAAAACCCGCCACCGGTTCGCCCGACGACTGTTCGACCGCCGCCCGATACAGGCGCGCCTGTTCCCGATAGAGCTCAGCCCTTGCCGCCACCTGGTCGGCCGGGATCATATCCGTCTTATAATCGGCAATCCAGAGCGCGCCGTCGATCCGGTACAGCAGATCGATGACCCCTTCCATGATCTGACGACCGCCGTTCCATGGCACGAGAAACGGGACCTCGCGCCCGATCACCGTCGCCCGCCGCAGTCGATCGTAGGCCGCAGATTGGGCGAAGGTTCGCAACAGGTCCCGTACCTCCTCGATCACAGCCTCCTGCATCGCCGTATCCGGTTCATCGAGCGCCAGCGAAGTGTGGTCGATCGACGCTACCTGTGACGCCACATCGGCGGTGAAATCCCAGTATTGCAGAAGCCGGTGGACGATGGTCCCCACGGTCTTCCCCGGCGTCACCCGTCTCACCTGCCCTGGTTCCCTCTCGGATGCCGGGGCCGGTTTCTGAATGAAGTCCGACGGAGAGACCAGCCATGGTTCCGATTGCTGCGCCTGCCAGTTCCGGTCGCGCTGCATCCAACGTTCGGAGAACGCCCGGTCCATGACCGCACCTTCTAATGTGACGGGCCGTTCGCGCTGCCTGGCGGGCGGACGATCATCGCCCTGCAGAACGATCTGACGCAATCCGACAGCACCGACCGGAATGTCCTGCTGTTCGGCCAGGCCGAGTTCCGCTCCGGCCGCTTCCTCCAACAATTCCAACAATGCCCCTCGCACCCGTCGCCGCGGCAGGGCTCCGGACAACACCAGACACTCCCGTGCGCGCGTCATCCCGACATAGAACAGCCGACGCCGTTCCGCCTGTTCACGAGTACGCGCTTTCTCGGCCACCAGCACCGCACCCAGGCTACAGCGATCCCCCAAGTCGAGACCCTGCACGCCCGTCGACCAGTCATGCCAGATAAGCGGTCGCGCAGGACCACGTCCCGCGCCATCTCCATGGTGTAACCCGGCCAGAATCACCAGCGGGAACTCCAAGCCCTTTGCCTTATGGATGGTGAGCACACGCACCGCATCCAACGTGTCCTCCGAGAGCGCACTCTCCGCTTCTTCCGGTTGCTCCGTGAGCCGGTCCAGCATGAGCGAGACAAAGCCGTTCAACGTGAGATTCGGACGATCCGCCAGATCCGCCGCCATCTGGCGAACCTTGAAAAGATTGGCCACGGCCTGTTCTCCGTGCAGGGATGCCGCCGCGAGTTCGAGTACCGGGAGCTGCGCAAAAATGAGGTCCAGCACCTCAGCCAACGGACAGCGGGGCGCCTGCTCATGCAGCTGCGCCAACAGGCCGTACAGCCGACGGAGCGGCTCGGCATGCGGACTGCTCCAGTCTGTCAGGCGCTCGACTTCGCGGTAATCCAGCGCCTGTCGTTCCTGCAGGCCGACCAGCGCGGAATCAGGCAGCCCCCCCACTGCCGACCGGAGCAACCCTACCAGGGCGATGCGGTCGTGAGGATTGTCGACGCACCGGAGAATGTTGACCAGGTCGATCACCTCCTGCCGGCGGTAAAAATGTTTCTCTCCATCGATGATGTAGGCAATGCCATGCCGCCGGAGGGCTTCCAGATAGTGCTCGGCCTGAGTCAATTTTCGAAAGAGGAGCGCGATATGCCCGGGTCGAAGCCCGCTTTCCGGCCCCCCCGCTTCGCCCCCTTGCCCGGCTGGCCGCAGCAAGCCCGACACCATCAGTGCAATCTGTTCCGCCTCCACTCGCGTGGCCGCTGCCGAATCCAAGTCGCCGTCGTCTTCCGATGCGACCAACCGGAGTTCCACACCGGGATTGCGAAACTGACTCGATCGATTGGGCTGCACCGTCAGCGGAACGTTCGGCGGCTGAATAGCAGGTTGCGCCACCAGGAGCCGGTTGAATACGCCGTTGACCAGATCGAGCACCTGCGCATGGCTGCGAAAGTTCGTGGCCAGTTCGCAGCGCAACGCCCCGCTGCCTTCCAGCCGATCGACGACGTGGTCGAACGCTTCGATATCGGCCCGACGGAAGGCATAGATCGATTGCTTCGGGTCACCGACGATGAACAGTTTTCCCGATTCGAGTTCCGTCTCCCGCCATGAACCGGCTTGTGTGCCGGGGCGCTCCGCCAGATAGAGCACAATCTCGTACTGCACGGGGTCCGTATCCTGAAATTCATCGACCAACAGCGCGCGATAGTCCCGTTTCAACTGCTCACGGATGGGCGGATGATCGCGAAGCAGGGTCCGGGCCTTGCCGACCAAGCCGTCGAAGGTGAGCCAGCCGGAATCCAGGAACGACTTTCGCACTGACTGCACGAAGGGCGCGAGCAGGGCCAGAAGATTCTGCAGTAGTTCATGATCGACCCTGAGCAACCGTTTGGCGATCCGCTGCAATGACTCGACCGCCTCGTAGTCGTCTTCCTTCCAACCGGTCGGGGCGGCGCCGAGATCTTTGGCCAACAATTCCTGCGACTCGCGTGGGAAAGAGCGCACCGCGCCCAACCCCTCGGCAAGCAGGAGGGCGAACAGGTCCGCGGCAGCGGCGAGCATCAGTTCGATTTTGCGTCGCTTCGGGCGGTCATATCGTGCGAGCAGACGTTCCGCCTGCGCCTTACGGAGGGAGAACCAGTCACGCAATCCCTTATTCAGGCCGGTCCCGGCCACCTGTTGCATCAGCCCATTCAGATCGATCAAGTCACTGTGCAGGCTGTAGGCCAACTCGCGCAGTTCGTCCAGGCTGAACGTATCCAGGAGTATCCGCCAGCGACCGTGATCACTCCCCGCCGCCCCCAGCTCACCATCCAGCCACAACTCCCACTCGCTGGTGAAGTGTTCCTCAAACCGTGAACCGTCTTCGTCCGTTTGAAACGTCGGTGTGACTCCGGCTTCAATCGGGTACAGGCGCAAGAGATGCGCGGCAAAACTATGCAGCGTTCCGATCTGCGCTTTCTCGACGTCACGGAGTGCGGCATCGGCCCGGGCCACGATCTCATCGGTCGTCCAGCCATACCGCATGCGCAGGTCGGCGATCGAAACCGTGCCACTACCGGCCGCAGGATTGTCGCGGCCTTCCACATTCACCAACGAGCGAAGCCGCTCTCGTAAACGGAGTTTCATCTCAGTGGCGGCTTTGTTGGTGAAGGTCAGGGCCACGATGCGCGACAGATCCAACGGATCGGTCCGGCGCATGAGCAGGTACAACAACCGGTTCACCAGCAGTGTGGTTTTCCCGGTTCCCGCCCCGGCGATCACGACGACATTCCTGTCGAACGTGGTGGCGGCTGCTTCTCTGGCCGCCTGATCCGGAATCTGCGCCGGTTCAGTCACGCGCCACCTTCTGCGATCGCACGTCCCGTAACGCCCTGGCCTGCGAGGACCGATAGGCCCGCCACCAGCTCGGTTGATGGGCGCGGCGGCAGGCGGTTGAGAATTCACAATGGGTGCAGTGGGCGTCCGGGACGATGAAATATTGTGCGGCGCGTATGCCATCGAGCAGCACCTGCATCGTCCTGCTCAACATCGGACCGGAGGGTCCCTGCCAGGCCGAAGCGGCAAAGGACACACGCTCAACCGCAGGATCGGCATGCGGGAGCAAATAGAGAAACTCGACCTGCTCCGGTAGAGCTTTCTCCCGGTCACCGGACGACCCGGCAGGGGTCATTAAGGCATAGAGCGCAGGCTGCAGCCGTTGAGCACGCAGGGCCGCTTGTAGGAGATTGCGATCCTTGGCCTCCACGCGGTCGTTCGCTCGATACTTATAATCGATGACCCTCACCGCGCCAGACTCCGGATGCCGATCCACCCGGTCCCATCGTCCACGCAACGGAATGTCCTCCCCGCCGGAACCATCCGGCAAAAGTCCGTTGGCATCCAATTCGAATTCAGCGGGATGGAACCCCGAGGCCAACGCCGTTTCACGATCGAGTGTGACCGTCGCTTCGATCAACCGCCGGACCGACTCTTGTGCCAACTCCCAGGTCAGGGCGTACCCGGTTCCATGCGTCAGGGCATAGGCTTCAAAGGCCTGCGCGACAGTCCGATTCACCTCCGCAGTGATGACGGAGGCAGGCAACGCCGTCGCCGGCCAGCCCTGTTGGATCAGCGCCAAATAACAGAATCGCAACGCGTCATGGCAGAGTTGCCCCATCGCCGGAGGCGTGAGTTCCATGGAGGGGACGTGGCGCACCGATTCAAGCTTGAGCACCTGTCCGGAAAAATATTGAAAGGGACAACGAGCATACGTTTCCAGCGCCGTCGGCGAAAACCCGCGTTCCGTGACCGTATTCCAATGGGCGCCTGCATGTTCAAGCATCCCGTCGTACGCGCTCAGCGCCGGATGACCGCTTTCAATCACTCCTTGCGCCCCCAGTCCATGGGAAAATAACAACCCGTCACGTCCGACCACCTCCAACAGGGCTGTCACGTCGCGCCCCTGCAGTACCGTGCTCACGGCCAGTTCCTCTCTCGTCTGCAGGTGGGGCGTGAAGAGCGGAAGATCGACACGATCCGGCCACCGACGTGGGAGGGCGAACAGAGACTCAGGGTCCGACGGGTGTGGCACCACCCCGACCGCATCCAGATAACCGGACGGCGCCAACGGGCGACCGGCGGCATCCGCCCGTTGATAGGAGAGATACAGGCGTTCCCCGGCCGACGCTCGCAACAGCTCGAACAGCAGCGCCTCCTCCCCATATCCCTGCAGCTTCTGGTCGATCTTGTAGCCCAGGGTTTCGCTCAGCACCAGGCGGTGCCGATCACGGAGAAATCCATCCTCATGGATATACCGGGGAAACAGTTTTTCGTTCATTCCGACAAGAAAGAGGGCACGGAATCCCACGCCGCGGGCCGCCATCGCATCCAACACCTGCACGCCGTGATGGGAGGACGGCGCCAGGGCACGGGACGTTCGCGCCAATATCTCCGCAAACGTTTCTGTCCATTCGTCCCAGGTGAGGTTAATGTCGAGGCGATCGAGCGCCCGCAGCTGGGCGAAGACCCGGGAGAGCGCCTCATTCACATCCGGGGCATCGTCCCAGTGCGCCGTCGCGTCAATGGACGTGGAGACTCCGAGGGGAACGGTCAGATGGGTCTCAGCGAGGGAGCAGAAGGCATCGGTCAGGGTGCCATACCCGCCCTGCTCAGGAAGGCGCTTCACATCGTCGATCAGCGGCGAGAGACAGCCCCACAGCAGACGCAGCTGCACGCCATCGATCGAGAGCGACTCGAGCTCTTCCGTCACGGGGTCGTCGGCATCGGACGACCAGGATTCCAGACGACCCAATTGCGCCAGCCGTCGCCACTCCTCCTCGCCGCGGGTAATCCCAAGTGCCAGCACCGCCAATCGCCAGAGGTCCGGGCGCGGTTCAACCCCGGCGCGGTTGGCCGTCAGGCGGCGATTCCACGGGGAGGTAATCACGTCCAACATGGCCGGTCGATGCAGCCCGCTTCCCTTGAGCCGAGCCAGGTGAAGCAGCGTCTTCACGGACGGTTCCTGTAACAGCGGCACCGTCGCGCTGGAGAGAAACGGAATGCGATGCTGGTCGAAAGTTCGTTTCAGGGACGCCTGGTACGGCACAAGGGTGCGACCCACCACACCGATTTCGTCGAACGCGAAGCCGTTGGTTTCCACCAGCGATAGGATTTGTTTGCAGACCAGCGTCAGCTCATCGTCAATCCCGGCGGCATTTCGTACCTCAACCGATACATTTACTTCCTGAGAAGCATGCGCACCATCACCGGAGGGAGCCCCCGCTCGCTCGTCGCCCCCTCCGGCAATCGGGTAGAGGTGCCGCTCCAGAAACTGTCGCGCAAAACCGTAGGCCGGTCGTTCGCTGAGCGGGAAATATACCGTGACCGGCAGGGAGATGCTGAGCGATTCCAGGAGAGTCAGCTGGGTTTGCGTCAGGTCGTACGACCCATAGTACCAGAGACCGTTGAGACTACGAAGAAACGGAGAAGCGGGTACAAAATCGGTGACGAGCGCGGCCAAGTCATCCGGAGATCCCACACCCAGTGCGGCACTGCCGTTCCGCAGCGCGGCATATAAGGTAAACAATCCCTTAAGCTTCTCACCGTCTTCAGGCGGAAATTGGCCTTCCTCCACTGCGCGTAACGCCAGGGCAGAATCCACCGTGGCATCCTTGAGGTCTCGCACGCTGGCCCACAGAGCCGGCCAGGCTCCGGCCGGCAGCTGTGGCAAACGAAGCGCCCCGGTCTGAGGCACGTTGCGTTGCCCGAGGTGCTGAAGCAGGCGCTCGAAAAACGTGTCGGTGACGAGTTCGAGCTGCCGCACCGCACCAGCCGCTCCTGCTGTAGTGCGGCGCTCGCGCAGCAACTGCAACGCCAACTGGTGAAACGAGAGAATGTGGACGTTCAGTAGTGCCAGCCCCCGCTTGACGACCAGCAGCCGCTTGAGCGAGCGACGCAACTGATCCGAGGGCACCACCAGCGCGACTGCGGCTTGGGGGTCGCCGGACTTGAGAACACGCAGATCGTGAACAAGTTGCGATTCGAGTGTGGGATGAAACGGACCGGTGACGAGGCGGAGCATGGAGACCGTGGGCCGTTAATCGTAAAGCGCGGAGCGGAAGGCCGCAGAGAGTATCTCGGCAACCCTCCGCTCTTCACGCGTGAGAGGCGAAGAACGCCGTTGACTGCTAGCCGGTTTCCGGACCGAGCAGCTCACCGTTGCAATCGACGCAGGCCCAATCGCCATCGATGAACTTCATCGGGTCTCCGCACGTCCCGCATTCAGGCGGCGGTCCCTTATCGATCATGGGAAGAATCGGCAGTTCGAAATCGTCATCATCGGGAACGGTCATATCTCTCCAATCTCACGCGCCCTGCGGTTTCATCTTCAGCTGCAACGCCTTCTCGGCGCTTTGACGAGGCGGCACCCCCACGAACGTCAGACGGCCGTCGATAATCGTCGCGGGCACGGCCCGGACCGAATGCCGATTCGCCAATTCCTGACCATCCGGGGTCGTAATATCGACCTCGCGATAGCTAAAGCTATACTTTACCCTAAGTTCCTTCCACAAGCGTTTCGCTGATGGACAGGCTCCGCAGGTCGGTGAGTGCAATAAGGTAATATTCGGCATGGACAACCCCTCTCCTTAACGTAAGCGGATCTTAACACCCGCGCAGAGGACCGCGCAAGCAAACGCATGCCTGACATTGCTCATCGAGCCGTATATACTGAGCGAGGCATCATTCAGAACCGCCTCATCCACCCATCATCGTTTGCTGAGGAATCTATGGCTCTCCACCCTCGTGCCGGACAACCGGCACAACCGGAACAACTGGTCAATCTCGAGAAACTTGAACAGGCCTATTATGGCGAAGTACCGGACCCGTCCGATCCCCGGCAGCAGGTGAGTTTCGGCACCAGCGGACATCGCGGTTCCTCCCTTCGCCGCACCTTCAATGAAGCCCACATTCTTGCGATCACCCAGGCCATCTGCGAATACCGGGCTCAGGCCGGAACCACCGGACCCCTGTTCATCGGCAAGGATACCCACGCCCTCTCCGCACCGGCTCAACGCAGTGCACTGGAGGTACTGGCCGCAAATGGTATTCAGGTCCGCATGGATCAGGCTGACGGGTATACCCCCACTCCGGTCATTTCGCACGCAATTCTGACCACGAATCAGGGCCGCACGTCGGGTCTTGCGGATGGCATCGTCATCACCCCTTCACACAACCCTCCGGAGGACGGCGGCTTCAAGTACAACCCGCCGCACGGCGGTCCGGCCGACACGGAGGTCACGAAGGCGATTGAGACGCGCGCCAATGCATTGCTGGCGACCAAACTACACGGCGTCAAACGCGTCCCTTATAACCAGGCGTTGAAGGCCGCGTCCACGACGCGACACGATTTCGTCGGCCACTATCTCGCCGATCTGGCCAACGTCGTGGATCTCGAACGCATCAAAGCGGCGAAGTTGCGTCTGGGCGTCGATCCGTTGGGTGGCGCCGCCGTGGCCTACTGGCGTCCACTGGCAGAACGGTATGGATTGGACCTGCACATCGTCAACGAGTCCGTCGATCCGACCTTTCGTTTCATGACGCTGGATTGGGACGGCAAGATCCGCATGGACTGCTCTTCCCCCCACGCCATGGCCTCGCTCATCAAACTCAAAGACCGCTTCGATCTTGCCTTCGGCAACGACACCGATACCGATCGCCATGGCATTGTGACACCCGGGGGCGGTCTGATGAACCCCAATCACTACCTCGCTGCCGCGATCTCGTATCTGTTTACCCATCGCCCAGGATGGAACGCCGGCGCAGGAATCGGCAAGACCGTCGTCAGCAGCAGCATGATCGACCGGGTAGCGAATGACTTACAACGTCGTATGGTCGAGGTGCCGGTCGGCTTCAAGTGGTTCGTCGCAGGTCTTCGAGACGGTTCGTTAGGATTCGGCGGTGAAGAAAGTGCGGGGGCGGCATTTCTCCGTCGTGACGGCGCCACATGGGTCACCGACAAAGACGGCATCATCATGGATCTGCTCGCGGCGGAAATGCTGGCGGTCACCGGAAAAGATCCGGCGCAACTCTATGCGGACTTGACGGCCCGCCTCGGCGAGCCGGTCTACGAACGGATCGATGCCCCGGCCACCAGAGCGCAAAAGGCCGCGCTCCAGAAATTCTCCCCGCAGCAGGTGCAGAGTCGGGAACTCGCGGGAGAACCGATTACCGCCATGTTGACGGCAGCGCCCGGCAACATGGCTTCGATCGGAGGGTTGAAAGTGACGACGGCCAACGGCTGGTTTGCCGCGCGCCCCAGCGGAACGGAAGACGTCTATAAACTCTATGCGGAAAGCTTCAACGGCCAGGCCCATCTCAGGCGGATTCAGGAAGATGCGCAAGCGTTGATCAAACAGGTCTTCTCCAGCGCCGGAGCCTGACCGGATGCCGGAATGTTCCGTAGAAAAGTTCACATGAGTCGTCAAACGTGAGACGTGGGACGACAGAACGCTCTTTTTAGACACCTGCAACACGCGACGTTTCACGTCTTACGGATTTCTGGACGGTCATTTCCAGCCTGCAGTGAGTTGTTGCTATCGGGCATGATTCTGAAGACCAGCTATACTTAAGTCAGTATGTCCAGATTCTCTCACACGCTGTGCACCCTGCTTGTCGGCGCCGCCCTGAGCGCCTGCGCCGCACCGGCATCCCAGGGTCTCCGCCAGGCGGTTACCCCGCTTCCTGACTGCTGCCGCACAACCCAAGCCGACCTTCGCAAACGGGCGATCGTACAAACCGCCGTCAACCTGGTCGGCGCGAAAACGATCGAGAGCCAGGGCCGCCGCATCTCTTACGATTGTGCCGGAGTGACCCGAGCCATCTACCTCGCCCACGGCATCGACCTCTTTGAAGGAGGTGCTGCAGACGGCAAGGCCAACGGCGTGGGTCTGATCTATAACCATCTTCGCAAGCATGGCCAACTCCATCGCGGTCCGGTCGTACAAGCCGGCGATCTGGTGTTTTTCGATAATACCTGGGACTACAATGGGGACGGTCTCGTCAACGATCCCTTGACCCATGTGGGAATCGTGGAGAGGGTGGAGAGCAACGGCACGATTGTCTTTATCAGCCGCGTGGCCGGAGCGATCGAGCGCTACCGGATGAATGTGGCGCATCCTCACATTCACCGCACCGCCGACGGCCGCTTGCTCAATGACTACATGCGGCGGAAGCATTGGCGGGATGGCGAACAGACGCCCTACCTGACCGGGGAGTTATTTGCCGCCTTCGGCACGAGGGTGGTAGAGTCAGCCTCATCACCAGACAGACGGTAAACACCTTGTCCCCTGCTCCGTTGCGTACCACCCGCTGCCCCGAATGCCACCAGCCCACTACGTGGCAGGACAATCCCTGGCGTCCATTCTGTTCGGAGCGGTGTCAAACGATCGACTTGGGGGCTTGGGCAGGAGAGCAGTACAGAGTCGCAGGACCCAGCCTGACGGTGGGCGGATCGGAATCATCTTCACCGGACAACGAGTGACCGGGTCGGTCTACTCGCAGCGACAGTTCGCCTTGTAGTCCATACACATCGGGCCGAAGCTCCGCTCGCAGTCACAACTGCACTTGGGCGTCTTATCGGCCGGACAGGTGATCTGACAGGTCTGCTTGATCCCCATGCCACAGGACACGATCTCGCAGGAATTGGAGCCTTCGGCGAACAGCAGCGGCAATGACGGCGCCACCGGAGCCTGGGTCTGCTGAAGGACGCCGCCACGACTCTCCGGTATCTGGGTGATCGCTGGAATGCTCCCTGCTCCAGCCTCCTCTGCCCAAACCGGCGCAGTAACCCCGATCAGCAGGACGACCAGCAGAACCACTGCACTCCCCGCCATGCGTCGCGATGGATAACGTGTCATACCCTCACCTTCCTTTCAGACGGCAGCAGAATAGGAAGAATGGCCTGTAAAATCAAGTCTCGACTCACTAAGTAAGACAGTCGAGCGCCGGATAGCGCCCGGTTCCGAAAGAAACGGCAGGCAATCCCCACCATTTCTCAATGACGGTCGCATACACAGCCCGATAGTCGAGCGTATGCTTCAGATCCCCGTCCTGGAGATCTCTCAGTGAGGGAGATACTCCATAGAGGCCGCCCTTCACGCGCCCGCCCATGAAAAAGTGCGGGGCCGCCGTGCCATGGTCGGTTCCATGGCTGGCATTCTCTCCTACTCGGCGACCGAACTCCGAATAGGTCATGACCAGCACATCCTTCCAGGCGCCCAGCTTCTCCATTGCCGCGCGGAAGGTCGTCAGGCCCTGCGCCAGTTCCTCTAACAACCGGTGATGTGTCGCCGACTGGCCGGCATGGGTATCGAAACTTCCTTGCGTCACTTTGATGACTGCGACCGGCACCTGCGCGGCGATGAGCTTGGCTGCGACCTCCAGCTGTTTGCCGATCTTATTCGCCGGAAAGTCGCTCGTGAGTGGCGGCGCCTGCCGAATACGGCCCTGTAGATCGGAAGCGGCCTGGGAGATTTCCCGCTGGACCTCCAGAATATGGGCCAGAGCAGGGTTGCTCGTCGAGAGGGAAGCCGGTCGAACGGACCCGGCCTGCTGCAGAAACTGCCCCGGATCATGCAGGGCAATGGTGCGTGCCTTCCCTCCACTCAATGGACCGCTATCGCCCTTGCCAAGCACAATCCCCTCAGCGGTGAATCGCGCCGGCAGCGGATGTTGCTCAAACACACGCGAGAGCCAGCCGGTGTCCAGCACCTGCTCGCTGTCTGACGCCGTCTCCCAAATCTCGATGGATCGGAAATGGGAACGATTCGGTCGGGGATACCCGACCCCATGCAGGCAAGCCAGCTCCTTGTTCTTCCAGAAGGGCATCAGCGGGGCCAACGCCGGATGGAGTCCGAACTGAGGGGTGAGTTGGCGGACCTGGTCACGCGAAATCGCTAATTGCGGTCGAGCCTGATAATAGGCCGCCTCTGCGTAGGGAATGAGCGTGTTGAGCCCGTCGTTCCCGCCATGCAACTCAACCAACAGCAACAGCCGTTCCCGGTTGCCCGCTCCGGCACCAACCCCGTTCTTCTCCGCTGCCCGGAGTTCCGGCAACCACTGTGGACGCAACAGAACGAGCGGCAGAGCCACTGCGGCTTTCAGCAACGTTCTTCGATCCAACCCCTTCCCGTTCATGGCGGCCTCACTTGAGTTGATACACCGGATCCAATACCAGTTGGTGCACGGCCTGGCCGCGCTCTTCCCCTTCCATCAAGGGCTGCACCGGGGGGAGCGGGAGCAGCGTAGCCTGCACGACCTCGATGGGCTCCGTCGCGAGCCACAGCCAGCCGGGCACGTGGCCCATATCGGCCATCCCGTGCGAATGACCGGTCTCGTGGCCGCGAATCGCACGATGCAGCATCTGCGTGCGGTCCAGCAGGCTCGAAGTTGTGATCCACCGTGTACCACCTGGCCAACCCTTCACGTTGGGAGGGTCGAAGAGATCCTGCCCGAGCCGGCGGGCCAACCCGATCTGTTGCACGGTGTCTTCGATCGGCAGACTGAAGAGTCTTGCGGTGCCCACAATGAGCTCGACCGGAGACTTGATCAGTACACCACGGTTCTCGGGTGCCCAGAACTGCGGGCTCAGGAGCAGGTCCTGGAGCAATCCGGCGATCTCATAGTTCTTCTTTCTCAATGAGTCGGCCAGACGATCCACTTCCAACGAGTCGGGCCGGTCTGAAATAAATTCACGCCAGAGCTTCCCGACGATGTACCGGGCCACCTGAGGCTGCTCCAGCGTCAGCGAGAGAATATCATCGCCCTCGAAGGGACCGGACTTTCCGAATACGACTTTGCGTCCGTCGTCATGATGACGCAGATCGACACGGAACGCGCCGGTATGGCAATCGAGATGCCACCCGGTAAATGCCCGTGCAGCCTCCTTGATGTCCTGTTCGGTATAGTGGCCTTCTCCCAACGTGAAGAGCTCGAACAACTCACGGGCAAAATTTTCATTGGGATGTTCTTTGCGGTTGCTCTGTGTATCGAGATACAGAAGCATCGCCGGATTCCTGGCGATGGTGGTGAGCAGCGTGCGAAACGACCCCAGAGCATAGAGCCGCAGCAGAACATTCTGCTGATACAAAAACGGCGGCCACTTCACCTTGTGCAAACTGGACGTAAAGTGGTTGTGCCACCATAACGTCATGCGCTCCAGCAGCGGGCACCGCGAAGTGAGGAGTTCCCGATACCACCAAGCCTTGAGTTCCTGCCCATCCGCCTTCAGTCCCTCGCGGAACGTCTTCCTCTGCGCCTCGCTCCAGTGCTTACGCACCTTCGGCAACGGAGGGAGACGATGGATCCAGGCAGGCGGCGTGGTCTGAGCCTTGTTCGTGGGAATCGCCAACGCCTGCGCCACCGCGGCGGCGCGATCCAGCTGCATCACACGCCGGATTTCTTCAGGCGTTCCACCGAACGCCGTGCGGGAGAGAAAGTGGCGGGCCTCGTCGAAGGTCAGACTCATGCATGAACTCTCGGAACAATGAACGCGGCGCTCTCTCTGACAACGACCCTGTCGGAACCAGGTTGACAGGGTTTCTTCTCGTCGCCCTACCTGGTAACAATCCTAGTAGCCAACGCGCGGCGTAGTTCTGTAGTATCGCGCATGCTTCGAACGCTGTCGCTTCTGATTTTACTCGGCCTGCTCGTCGCCGAGGCCGGTTGCAGCACCCCATCCGGCCCGCGCCTCACCGGTGCGGTCCGCTATTTCAATATCCGCTCGGAGGTCGCGCCTCGTCATTTGATCGTGCAAGTCGGCGATGAAATCCGATGGCAGAACCTGAATTCCCAGGCAGTCCGGTTACGGATGCTCGAAGAAACCAACCCCGAGTTGATCTCCTGTCACAAAGGGTTTTCCCAATTTGGAGTCCTACAGGACTCGGTGACCATCGCTCCCATGCAATCCGTCAGCCTCTGCTTCTCGAAACCCACCACCGTGCGCTTCAATGTCTGGCTCGAGGCCGACAATCCACAAGGCGCCATGACTCCCACCGGAAGCATCCGGATCGAACCATCCGCCTCGAAACGCAGCTCCTAAAACCAGCCATCACGCAGCCACGTGCGCCGGCCGAAGACTGGCTATCCGCAACGGTTCGTCAGCAGGGAATATTGATGGACGGATCGCAGAAGAGCGGAGGAATCACGGTAGGCCGCATGTAGCGTGAGGACGGATCTTGCGACCCCATCGGCGCGGTGAGCGCCGGTCCACCCGTCATGCCGGGCAGCCCCTTGCCGATCGTGCCGAACGACTTGCCCTGACTGGAGGGAGTGGTGTTACTTTGCGGCGCGCTGGCGCCGGAAGCCGTGGCCGTAATCGACGACTGCTGCGCGAGGGGATTTTGGAGCGGGAGGGTTCCCAGTGATTGCGGGTTTTGTCCGGGCTGATTCTGTGGGGTCGATGCCGGTGGCGAAGTCTGGGCCGTCACGAACGACGGGGCCAGCATCATGGCCACACTGAGGCCGAGGGCACAGATATTTACGTGACCGAGTCTTCGATACGATCTGCCGTGCCGACTCACCGAGACTCCCCTTCTTCAATTACACCAGCTGCCTGCAAGGCCAGCTGAATACCGTAATGGAGGGCTTCTGTCCACCGGGACGTTGGAGCACCTCATCACGCCACGCCTGAACGGCTCGTTCAACCCGCTCGGCATGCGCATCGTCCACGGCGACCATGATCACCTTGTTGACCCCCGGATAGAAGGAGACACCGTCAGCAGGTCCCGTCTGTCCGGCTCCGGTCGTCTCGGGCATTTCGGTGTAGGCGCGAACATCGCACTGTTCGAGTAACACATGCACCCGTTCCTTCAATGACGACCGGAAGGCCAACATCAGCATATTCATATCGTGACTCCAGGAACGTAACGATGCTCGTTCGACGCGAGGCCCGGTTGGAGGCAATGCGGAGCCCCTCCGCTAATCCAACCAGTCCTTTTCCTTCAGCTTGCGCGGCAGATACTTCTTGGTCAGGTATTGAAAGTCTTTGTTCGCGAGCGCGTCGAGTTCGTACTTCAGCCCGTTCGCGAGCATCCGTTTGATTTCCTGCTGCCAGGCCGGCTTCTGGAACCATTGATAGTTCAGCAGTTCCTTGGCGCGGGTGATGTCTTTCTCGTTCAGCTTGATGCCCACATTCCGCGGCAACTCGTAGCGCTCCGGATCGGCGCTGGAAAGCCCGATGAATTTCGCTTTCGGAATCGCCATACGCTGGCTCTCGAAGGCCAGATTGATCGAGCCCTGCTTCACCACGGAATAAATATAGTATCCCCAGGGATCGTTGTCGACCAGCACATACACGGGGAGCTTGTGCTCCTCATGGAGGCGGCGCGCCAGCCGCCGCACCCCGCGCGGTGGCTGCCCGTTCCCCGTCAGAAGCACACAGTTGTATCGCCGCCAGAACTTATCTTCCGAGAGCCGGTTCCACTGCGTGCCTTTTTCAACCAGCAGGAGAAAATCGGCGGTACAGCGGCGGATCTCCAGATATTCCGGTTCGACGATCGAGGGCACAGAATATCCGCCCTTGCCCAGCTTGGCACAATCCACCCGGTCACCGTCGTCCCCGAACACCACCGGCCCGACGATGCTGCCGCTGTTTTCCGCGCGCACGTGGAGTTCTTCCCGGAGCGCGACCAGCGAGACTTCGAGATCCTCGATAATGGGATCGGATTCGTCCTGTGTATCGAAGGTATTCTCATGGGAGTCCTGAATCGTATGTTTCGTACGATAATAGATTTCCCTGAGCGAGGTGGTCAGATCGGCTTGTTGCAACTCCGCCAGCGCATCGGCCACCAGCATCGTCTGCATGAATTTCTTCGCCATCCCGACGTTAAAAAACGAGCGGGATTGCTTCTTCTCGCCCATCTCGATCAGCCCCCTGCGGGGATTGAACGACACGTTCGACAACGCGCGGATCGGAATCTCAAACGTCGGGTCTTTGGCCCGTTGCGCCGCCGCAATGACCACATCGGCCATCCCGACAAGCTTTTTCCCCACGGCCCCGTTCTTCTTCGTCTTTGCCTGTGCCATACCCTGTCCTATTTCCTTTTCCGGGTGGCGGATACCTGCGCGGGTTTTTTCTTGAGCGGTGCCGACTGTTTCGTAGACGGCTGCTCATCGGCAAACAAGGCTTGCTGCCCGACTTTCGCCTTCGTTGCCCCGACAGACTTGCCCTTCCCGACCTTCGGTGTCTCCTTCGAGCCGCGCTTCGCCTTCACCGGATTTTTCGTCTCGGTGATCGGCTCAGCCTCCGCCGTTTTGGTCGCAGGCGCAGGCGATCCAGGAGTCTGCTGAGCCATCTCGGTCTCTCCCTCGATCCCCTCGGCCGTCACGATGATCGAATGCGGCAGCCCTTCCGGTCCCGCGCCGGTCTTTCCCAGGGCCTCATCGGTCTTGAGGCCCCCCGTCCGTGAACTGGCAATCTTGTGCAACTGTTCCTTCAATTTCTCCGTGGGAAGGTTTCCGCCTTTCAGGCGATTGCAGGCGGCCACAACCTCCTCGATATAGAGATCGAAGATATTGCGGCGACGGAACTCACTGGCAGCCCGCTCTCTTCTTCGCAGAAAAATCCCCAGCCGCCGGCCGGCTTCACGAAGCGCGAGCGTGATTTCCTTCTGAATTTCGTCGTAGTCGGCAATAGCTTCTTTCGACTCGCTGGTGAACGGCACCCACACGGATGCCATGTGCACGAAGATCACCATCGGCCCGGCAGGCAGCGCGCCACGGGACTGCGACACCCCATAGTTTCGCCAGGTGGTGCTGAGCACCGCTTTGAACGTAGCACACGCCGATTGTTGATAGAGCAACGGCACCCGATTCGCGTAGCGGATCACCCGCGCCTGTTCGGTATCGTTCCCCTGGTCTTCACCCTCGGCCAACGGCACGGCGGCCTGCTGCGGCTTGGCCGCTTCGTCCGGTCCTTTCCCGAAGGCCAGCCCTGCCTCGATGATAAAGGGATAGCCGCGATAGACGGCCGGTGGACGACTCACGGCCGTATAAAACTCACCTTTGATTTGCTTATAGAGGCCCGAGAGGATCGCCTTCTCCCCGATCGGCGAGATGCAGTTCGTCGGCGGCGCCATGATCTTGGTGGTCTGAATCGTCTTGTAGAGCGTTTCGGCCGCCTGATGCTTCACATCGCGAGGCTTGGTTGCGGGCGACACTTTCGCCGCCTTGCAGATCTCCTCGGCCAACGCAGGCGAAACCCGGCAGAAGTCGCTCGCGAGGAAACCGGCTACCGTATGGCTCTTCGTGTCCTGCAACATCTTGAGCAGGGCCCCGAACTCGATGCCATAGGGATGCGGCTTGATTTCTTTCGGGGAAGGCGGCAGTTCGTGATAGGTCCGGGGATACTCTTTCGTTTCCCCTTCCGGCGTGTGATAGACCAGCCGCACATGCGGGTTGGCGATCGACGTCTGCTCCAGCCACTCATCGACGGACGCGCGGCCCTTCTGGTAACGCCCTTCGACCTCGAGCGCCACTTCGGTGCCCTGCGGCTGAGCCCAGTCGATCTGCTTGTTCTCGTGCACCAACGGCTCGTTCTTCTTCGTGTCGATTTGCACTTCGAAATAGTGCGCCGCCGCGCGAGGCCCCGTGCGGGAAATCACTTTCACCGGCTTGCCGGTCGTCAATTGCCCATACATGCCGGCCGCTGAAATGCCGATGCCCTGTTGCCCTCGGCTCATCCGCATGCGATGGAATTTCGAGCCGTACAGCAATTTGGCGAACACACGGGGGATCTGTTGGCGCACAATGCCCGGCCCGTTGTCGGTCACCGTGATCCGGAAGCGTGTCGCCTGGCTGGGAGTAACCGGCGCCTGCCCGTTCGCGACCATTTCAAGCCTCACCGTCACCTCGGGCAGGATGCCTGCTTCTTCGCACGCATCCAACGAGTTGTCTACGGCCTCTTTCACGCAGGTCAGCAGCGCTTTGCGGGGATTGTCGAAACCCAGGAGGTGCCGATTTTTCGTAAAAAATTCGGAGACGGAAATTTCCCGCTGCCGCGCCCCCATTTCGACCGCGGTCACCGCAGCGGACGATTCATCTCGGGAGGTGGATTTTTTTCGTGACGCGACTGATTCAGACACGGTGGTTTCGGACTGGGGCGCAGGAGCGGAGGACTGAGCACGTGGCGATGATGTCTTGGTGGCCATTCAACCTCTCACGCAAGGAATTCACACTGGAACGGCTCGCTTAGATTCACTTGACGAATACGTACGCTCTTCGTCGTTTACAGGGAACGACCAGGAGAGTCAAGCCTTGAGCGTATTCTCGTCGGCATCTCGATGCAGGAAAACACGGTGCAACGAGTGGACGAAATGCGGGGTGATCGAACCGGGAGTGATGAGGAGCGACGATGCAGGGTGGTGACGGAGGTTTGGGTGGGAGGAGGACGCACCTACCGAGGAGAGGTAGATACGGCGGAGATCTCGGGAGGATTTCAGGCTTCCCAGTACAAGCTGGGCATGCACACCACCCTCAACACTCAATCCCCTTTTTGTACATATTCCCCCGGGGCGTTAACTCCCCCCACCCGGTTACGATAGGCCTCCTCACGTCGATGAGTCAAGAGCATGGGCAGGCGATTTACGGACCGTCCGTGTCGGCCTGTCGATGTGTGATGGTCGGGTGATGGAGCCAGGCCGCCTCGATCCGGACCTCCGCCCCGATCGGACAGTACAACGGCACTGATGTGTTGTTACTCTCGACCAGCGCTCTCAAGGAACCGCGTTCGTTGTCGAGCTCCAACACACCCAGATGCTCATGGAGATCCACCACGCAGGTGATGCTCCGGGACTCGCGATCACTCACGATCGTCCTTGCCACCACCGGCTCTTGCAGCGTGAGCAGGTCATTCGGCCGGAAGGTCGGTTGATCCTTCATCTCGATGGCAATCAACACGCCTGCCCCGGCCAGGAGCAGACACACCCCGAACAAAACAGCATTGGCCCGCTGCGGATAATGGATCTTCAACCAACGAACAGCCGTGCGGATGCCAATGACCAACAGCAGAACGATGAAACCCAGCGCGACGACGGTCAACACAAGCCGAAAGTTCATGCGATCCCTTGTGCCTGGTTGACGGCAACCACTGAATACAGTCCGTTCGTCGTCATCAACGGAGTCAGCGTCATCGTGAATGGAAACTCCGTGCCGTCTTTCCGTAAGCCGACGCATTCACAAACAGGGCTCACCGATCGGTCGTCCGGGCGGATCAAAAAAACGCCAGCGTGGTCTGAGCCTTGCGGGCGCAGTCTCGCCGGCATGAGCCGTTCAACAGGCTGGCCGGGCAGTTCGCCTCGCTCATAGCCGAACTGCGTGTCCACATGGGGATTCGTCAACAGAATCATCCCTTCGGCATCCACCACGATGATGCCATTCGAGGCCGATTCCATCACCAGGCGAAGGCAATCCGCGCTCTCACGCAACGCCTCTTCGGTCCGTTTCCGTTCAGTGATGTCCTGCGCGAACACCAAGACCCCGAGCACATTCCCCTGCGAGTCCAGGTACGGCACCTTGTCGGTTTGCACCCAGCGTTTTTCACCGTCCCCTGTCTGATAGGGCTCGATGATCCCGAGCTTCGGCCGCCCTGAAACGATCACCTCCAGATCATCCTGATGATACCGCTCGGCCTCTTCCGGATAAAATTCATCGGTTGACCGGCCCTCGATTTCCGCCACGGTTTTCTTGATGGATGCCGCCGCCCGGCGATTCGCGCGCAGGATCCGATTGTGCGCGTCCTTGTACCAGACCATGGCCGGGATCAAATCCAACAGCGCCTGCTGCTCAATCTGCTGTCGCAACAGTCGCGCTTCCGCCTCTTTCCGCGCCGTGATGTCCCGCACAATGCCGCAGTGCACGCGCTGACCGTCGGAGATCCAACTGCTCAGCGACATCTCAATCGGAAATTCACGGCCATCCTTGTGCAACCCGTGCATGGTCACGACCGTGCCCTTCAGGCGTAAATCGCCCGTGGTACGTACTCGCGCTAAGGCCTGTACGTGCCTGGCACGGTACCGTTCGGGCATGATCATCGTCAGGGACTCTCCTAACACCTCCCCGGCCAGATACCCGAACAGACGCTCGGCGGCGCTGTTCCAGGACAGGATTTTTCCCTCCCCATCCGCGAGCACAATCGCGTCGGGCGCGGTCTGCACAACTTCCCGAAACCGGTCTTCGCTGGCCGTCAACGCCTGCTTGGTCGCCGCAGCTTCGATGGAGAGATGCTTCACTCCCACGGCACGCCGGATCAGCGCTTTTAATTCTTCGGCATCGTAAGGCTTCGTCAAATACCCGAACGCTCCTTCGGTGAGGGAGCTGTGCTTTTTCGCCACCTCGACAAACGCCGTCAGCATGATGACCGGAAGCACCGGGTCGATTTGTTTCAGGAGGGCGAGAACCGAGAGTCCGTCCATATCAGGCAGCATCAGGTCCAGCACCACCGCGGACAGAGATTCCGCCTTTGCCTTGGAAAGGGCCTCGGCACCGGTGCCGGCGACTGACACACGGTAGCCGACGTGCTCCAGGAGATCATGCAGTACGAGTGCAATATCGGGGTCGTCGTCTACGATCAGGATTTTGGGAGGTGGAAGCTCGGTCACGCTGGGCGGGGTCTTTGACATGGCGGTCAACGAAACCATGGGTATCGTCATACGACCGGTCTGACGCTTCGGCTGTCATTGTCCTCTTTTCGATGACAAGAATCCAGGTGTCTATCGAGCCGCTGCTGAATGGCTCATCGGATAGGCACAGGAAAGACCTCGCCCGGCCTTCACTGGTCGATTACCCGATGAACCATTTCACCTCAGAGCGCCTCACTTCTTCCGGTAGACATTCAGGCCGATTTTCTCCTCTCGCCCCGGAATGGTGACATTTCCCTCCGTCGAGGCAATAATCGTGGTTTTCCCCGAGGCTGATGGCCCGAACTCTTTCGACAAATCCACCTTGATGGTCAGCACGGTCCCCTCGACGGTCATCTCTACATTCTTCATGTTGCTCCCCTAATCCTTCAGGACGAATGTGACCTTCAACGCCACACGATACTGGGTGATCTTTCCGTCTTCGATATCCACTTTCTGATCCTCGATCCAGGCGCTTTTCACATTCTGTAACGTCTTGTTCGCGCGAGCGATTCCAAGATGAATGGCATCGTCAAAACTCTTGGGGGATGCAGCAATGATTTCCGTCACACGTGCGACAGACATGATAGCCTCCCTGATTTGAATGGTGGATACCACACTCGGCACCTCAGGCTAGGCCGACCATACAGCCCTGTCAAGCCTGCATCTCATTGAACGGCCCGCCGGCAGTGACGGGTGAAGACGACGGCTGAATCTCAGTAGCCTGGGAAAACACCCAGGTTGACTTGTTGCCCCTCGGAGGATAGCGTGCCCCACATCGACGGTCGTAACACCCGTATGGGCTCCCCTCCATGCCGACCGAGATCGAGATCCAAATCACGCATCTTTTCTCCACGCCTCTGCTGGTGTTCACGCCTGCGCATCACGAACGCATCAATGCCGAGCTCTCTCAACTGATTCTGGCGCGCGAGGCTTCCGTCCCGAGACACCGAAGTGATCCGGTGGTCCTCGCCTCACGACCTGTCGATGATGGATTGGGCAGGAAGCCCCCTGCGCGAGTTGTTTGCGCCCGTCATCGAAGTAGCCAAACAAGTCACAACCCTCTCCGACCGATGCCGCCATGCTGCCCGTGGACCCGATTGGGAAGTCGTCGAGGTGTGGGCCAACGTTCAACGAAACGGCGGGACCAATGCAGCCCACTCTCACCCCGGAAGTTTTTGGGCAGGCGTCTATTATGTCGATGTGGGCGAGGTCTGCCCGACCCTAGGAAAGGGAGGCGAATTGCAGATTTACGACCCACGAGGCTGTCTGCCGCGTATGCTGGCGCCCTATCTCCAGTACAGCATGACCGAATTACATGATGCCGGAACCAGCATTTCCTACTCCCCTGCGGCCGGACAATGCCTGCTGTTCCCTGGCTGGTTGTTCCATGCCGTGAATACGTATCGTGGAACGGCGCCCCGAATCAGTGTGGCGTTCAATCTCGATCCCGTCTTACAGCAGGGCCCCCTGAGCAGCGCTCACGCGGATGCCGTCGGCGGATCACGCCGGTGAGAGACCCCTCGCCGCAGCCTGCGCAGCTCGCACTCAGGCGATGCGCATCGTGGCCTCCGGCTCTCGCTATGGCAGCGCGTTCGCCTGAATGAAGAGAGCCTGCTCGAGCGCGCGAAAGAATTGCTGATACGGCTCCGGGGACTCGATGGCCTTGAGGTAATACTGCGCACTGGCACGCACGATCAGCTGCCTGTTTCCGCGTGGCCGGACGGTGACCGTGAGGCGGACAAGATTGCTGCGGTGATAAAACGGCCCCCAGCTCCGGAACTGCCGGGTAAGGATCAGGAGTCCGTCGTCCCGATACAGGTGATAGGAAGGATCACCCCATGGCGAGGATTCGTAGTCATCAAATTTCTTGCCCGAGACAATGCCCAGAGTTTCATCCAATACCTCCACCGCAAAACCTAAGTCCTGACAAGTGGCAACAACCCCCTGAATCGTCTTGAGACGATCAGCGGTATCGAAGACGCGGCTTTGAGCCGCCCGCACCTTGACCTGGCTGGCCTCGGCAAGCCAGATCTGGTCGCGCGACTCCCATTGGTTCTCATGTCGCCACTCATAGGGCGAACAGCCGGCAGTCAAGGCCATCAAGGCGAGGCCAACCACGACCATGCAGTTGTTCGACCGGCGGCATCGATACATGGCGGGGCGAGCCACCGACTAGTCCTTCACCAGAAATAACGAACGTTCCACCGCCGCGAAGAAGTTCTGATACACCTTGGGATCTTCGATCGGCTTGTTGTTGTAGATCGCATTGGCACGGATCATCGTCTTGCCGTCCTGTTGTGAGCGCACGGTCACGGTCACGCCGAGCACATCGTAATAGTTCGGTTCGGCAAACCGGGCCGCCGTCACCAGCCCGAGCGGTTCGTTCGCGCGTTCGATGATAAATCCCAGGTCTTGCAGAGCCGCGATGACGCCGCGCATGGCGACGGTCTGTTCCTTGACCTCGAACGTGCGGGTCTGCGCGCTGCGGATCTTCATCTGCGCATCGGTCGGCGCAAAGAGCTCCTGCCTCGGCTCCGGCGCAACGCAGCCTTGCAAGATGACACTTCCCATCACGACCACCACTGCGCCGACGGCCTGTGTCCAGTTCATGAATCCTCGTAATTAAATCGAATGCGGCTCCAGGAACACAGCCTTAGAGAGCTTCGCAAAAAATTGCTGATAGATCTCAGGGTCCCGGATCATTTCCATTTTCTGTTCACCGGGTGGAATGTAGTTGCGGTCGGCCTGCCCGTCCCCCTTCCATACCGCCCGATAGAAGACAATCCGGACTTCCTGCCGCGATTGTGCCTCGTTGAGCGGCCGCGTCACGAGGCTGGCCGCAATTTTTTGGTGCAGGTCGATCGGGATGACGACGTGCCCGAGTGACAGCAGCCAGATAAAGAACCGGTTTCGGTACTGACCGTACTCACGAGCGCTACGTTCCTTCGCGGCTCGCAGGAGCCCGACTTCCCGCACACTTTCCTCGACTTGAAACCCGAGATCCTGCAGCGCGGCAGCCGAGGCGGACAACAATTCCTGATCGTTCTCCGTGTCGAAGAAACGGGTCTGCATGGCCCGATTGGCGCTGCTCTCCGGCGTGAGTTGAAACAATTCCGCCGGCTGCGTCTGTTGCACGCAGCCCTGGGGCAAGACCAACAGCCCCATGAGCAGAAGAACGGCCGCAGGGAGCCGCTGCATCAATCGACCGGCTCTCTCAGAATTGGGTGGAGTTGTAGGCAAAGTCCCGGACCTTCTTGTCTTCATCGTACTTGATGATAATGGTGAGGGTGCGCTGACGCTGCGAACTGGACCGATCGCTGGAGTTGGCTCCGAGGATGATCAATCCGGCATAGGAAGAACTGGCCGTATCGACACGATCCGTGGACACCTTGTCGTAAATCCACACTTCACGGCGCTTGTCGTCGGTCGTGACGATATTCGGCGAACCCAGCAGTTCCGCCACCTGCGCCGCCGACATGCCGACTTTCACCTCGCCCTGGACCCGCCCGACCGTCAACCGGTCTTCCTTGATCTCCGCTTGCCTACCGCCGCACCCGGTTACGCCCGTCAGCACACAGAGCCCGAGCACTGCCACTCCCCATCGCATGTGTCTCATCGTATACGTCTCCCTTCCTGACATGACCATGTCTGCACCACACCGTTGGGCCATCTTATCCTGCCGACAACCTCGTGGCAAAGGACGATCTGTGCGACGGAATCACATCGCTCCCCTCAGATTGCTGGACAATTCACCGGAGGCCGCTACAATTGGCTGATCAGGAGGTACTGCGATGCCGATACCGGATGCCATAGCGAATGATGATGTTGAAGCAGCGTGGAGAACGTTGGTCGAACAGACACGAACAGGCGTGTTACTGACACTCCGGAACGGGCATCCCTTCGGCTCCCATGTACCCTACCTGCTCGGAGACGACTGGGCTCGCGTGTATCTTCACCTCAGCCGGCTGGCCTTACATACCCAGCATCTCCTTGAAGACGCCCGTGTCAGCCTGTTTCTCGCCGAGCCGGACAAGCCAGGCAAAAACCCGCTGGCTCTGCAACGCATCAACCTGCAGGGAACGGCCTCAATCCTCCCCCAGACCGACATGGCCTATGAATCGGTGAAGCAGCGTTATCTCGCAAAGTTCCCACAGTCACACATGATGTTCAGTTTCGGCGACTTTGCCTTGTGGGAGCTACGGATGCAGGATGCCCACCTCGTGCTCGGATTCGGCCAGGCCTATCAGGCCCGTTCAAGCGCCCCCGGACAGTGGCAACATCAGAAACCCGACAAAAAGTCCTGACCCGGTTCATTCGCGACACCCGTCGATCAACGGCCAATCCCTCTGCCGAACACTCCTCGCCCCTCCAAAGCATTAGTCCCTTCGTCGAAGGACCGATGGTGATTCACGCACCCTGCACAGTACCCTGCGCAAGGTCACGTGAACTCATCGAAAGGACGTCCGTCCATGTTGCTTGTCGTCGCCGTCATCGCCGGCTATATGTTGTTGCTGGCGGGTCTTGCCGTCGCTTCGCCCGGCATCGGATTCACCGGTTCGCTCCTGCACCTTGTCCCGGGTGACTGGCGTGATGCGGCGCACGTACCGGCCTACGGCCTCCTGGCCTGGTTGGCTATGGTTGGGTTCCGCCTGCGTGGCTGGCCTATTCGCTACGCCCTGCTCGTTGGAATCGCGTTTGCCGGGGTCTTTGGCTTATGGACGGAGGTGGTCCAGGGGAAGGCCCCGGGACGCGAAGCCTCCCTCTCTGATCTCTTGAACGATCTCACGGGTGCCATGATGGCCGGCGCCCTGATGCTGTGGCTGCACAGCACCTCCAGACAAACTGACCGGTTCGTACCGGCTCTGAGAGCGAACGTACACCCCCTGAGGAAAGGAACGTCGTCGAAATGAACACTGCCCATCGTGAACGCGGGGCCAGACGTATTCCCGTGCAGTACCCCATTTATTATTCAAACGGCACATTTCAAACCATCGGCGTCACTGAGGACTTCAACGCCTCAGGCGGGCGCATTCGCGGGAAAGAGCAAGTCAGCGTGGGAATGGAACTGGTGGTGATCGTCATCCAGCCGACCCCCGAGACGCCCATGCTCATCCGCCGGGCCACGGTCCGCTGGTCGAAGGGCCACAACTTCGGTATCGCGCTCTCGGGCGTTCCCCCACAGTCTGAGTCCGAGCTCAAGGCCATGGCCAAAGTGATGCTCCCCGGCCTCTGGTCCTGTCTCAACTAGAAGGGGCTTCACCAGCTCGGGAGGTCCTCCGAACCGAATGGGAGCGCCACGCCGCTCCCTCGCTTCGAGACGGACTCCTCCGCGGCCTCATTTTCTTCGCACATGATCCAGTGGCTGCCGCGGACCGGCAAAGAACAACTCCATCAACACAAAAAACATCATGAGGAGTGCGCCCAGCCCGATGGCGACGGCCCAGTTTTCCCACGACATGTCTGACCTCCTCTTGCCCATGAAAATCGTCGAACGATTCCCAGGGGGCAGCGTTACCTGCCTGAACGGTGCAACTGCAACAACGTCTCCAGCTTCCACAGCGGAATACTGTCCACCTCCCTCTTGCTGCTGAACGCCAAACCGCCCACGAACAATGCAATCAGCCCCAGACAGGCCAGCACCAAGGCCCCGCGTGAAATATCCGCAGTGGCAGTCGAGTGGTATGCGACTATCGGACGGCCGGCCGGCATCTCCTTGAGCAGAGCCAACCGATCCACCGATGCATCCGTGCGAACGGCCGCACTCATCGCACTGGCGAGTTGAATCTGCCCGGCCGCCTTCGCCTCCGCATACCCTTCTTGCGCCTGCGTCACCTGAATGACGGCCCGCCCGATTCGCTCCTGGACCGCCGCCGCCATACCATCCTCCTCCTGAATCGCCTCGACTATCGAGCGGCCAAGTGTCGCCTGCCTGGTCGATTCAAACTGATCGTGCATGCGCTGCCCGATCGATTCGGCCCGCTGAATCAGGTTCGTGTTGAATTCGCCGGCATACTGATCGGCAGAGAGGACTCCGCTTGCAAGACCGCGGCGAGTCTGGTTGACGACGGACTTGCCCATGACATACTGCATGCGCGCACGATGATCGGCTTCCTGTCCAAACGTGCGCAACTCTGCCAACACCAGCGGACTCAGCAACGTCGTCGAGATCAGCTGAGACTCACTCACCGCCCGGTTTAACTCCATGGCTGAAGCAGAGAGGGCGGCACCGGCCTCCCGGTCGAGCAAGACATCGTGAAGAATCGCCTGGCCTAAAACCGGCTGCAGATACTGCATTCCGGTGGAGGGGTCGTGAGTCACGATGGTCATATTGGCAACGGGAGCGACCGGCGCCTGCCAGAAACCATCGGCAGCCGTCACCAATAGGTACCCGCCGAACAGCGTCGCCACCAATCCGACGGCGACCACCACATCAACGAGGTCATATTTTCGTCCCATGATATCCTCCTATCCTGCCTCGGGTAGTTCGGCGCGTGGCAAACAGGCAGGACGCCGGCGCGCCGGAATCTGAGCCGCACCAGATCGCTGTCGTTTAAGCATAGAGACCTCCTCCTTGGTGTGATGGAGCACTTGCAGAATGGAAATATATTCCCGGCCTGGCGAGGCACAAAGCGCGGGCTGCAGATCTTGATGTGGAACGTCGTTGATGAAGGATACCGGCCGGAGGAGACGGGACAAGGCTGGCTTGGTCAGAGCGGCGGTCATGTTCGCCACGGAAGACCATGCGACCACCTGCAGAAAGGGTGGCATTGAATGACTCAGTTAGTCTATGCCTCGCTCAAAAAGCAGTCAATACGGCAAGAACTAAGAGCCGGCGCGGGTTGCCGGGCATGTGCTCTCCCGCATCATTCAACATTTGAATAGCGTGATTCACCTCTCAGGAATAGACATGCAGTACAATGTGGAAAGAGATCCCTATGCGTATCTTCGAGAGGGAGTGTCCTATGCCAACCACCAGCCTGCTGATGCTACTTACCGCATGGACGCTATTAGGCCCGGTTTCCATCGCCGGCTCCCAGCCATCGATCCTTCCACAGCGAGACGGGACCACCAGCACCCTGACCCCGCTGGGGGAGCGGGACGCCATCTATTCCGACGCGCATGGAGGCAAGGGCGTCACTCATCTCGGGTCCGGCATTCCGTCACACACCTTCAGTTCTCCCCATGGCGCAGTGCCCGGATCAGTCACACCATTCGGAACACCGACACCGCCGAATCTCGTCACACCGGCGCCGTTACTGCCGCTCCAACCAAGAGATATGGCGACTCCATACCCTCAGCCCCCCGCATCATCCGATAGTCCAGGCGGATACAGCAGGTTCGGCGGGCGATCGGGGCGCTAGCCGGTCGAACGACCAGTCTGGGATGATCCTCCCCCAAGCCCATCCGCCAAAGAGCACGGTTGAATCTCTTCAGGTCTTTCGTTAAGTTACAGGCAATGACCATCTCCCGCGCACGCCTCATTCTGCTTGCCTGCGCGAGCGGTCTTCTCTATCCCCTCTCCTTCCCCGCGTTCGACCTCGGCATAGTGGCCTGGTTCGCGCTGGTCCCGCTGCATATCGCGGTCGAATACCTGTCGCCGGGTCGCGCGTTCCGTATCGGCTGGCTTTCCGGCACGCTGGCCTTCACGGGCTCGATGTTTTGGGTCATTACCGCCATGAACGTCTACGGTAAGGTCCCGTTCCCGATTGCCACCCTGGTGATGTTGTTGCTCACGGTCTACCTCGGACTCTACATGGCCGTCTACGCAGGCGGACTTTCGTGGATCCGGACAGCGTTCCCGACTCTGGGCTTCCTACCCGCGCCTTTTCTCTGGGTGACATTGGAACTGATCCGTACCTACTTTCTCTCCGGCTTACCCTGGGCACTATTCGGATATTCCCAATACCAATGGCTCCCGATCATTCAGCTGGCCGACCATTTCGGGGTATACGGCGTCTCCTTCCTCCTCGTGTTGGTCAACTCTGCGCTGGCTGAAACAATTATCTGGGGCTTCAAGGCCTATCGCGGATTTCAGATTCGTTCGTTTCCCTGGCCCTCGTCGGTGGCGGCTACCGCCGGATTCAGCGTCGCCCTGTTTTATGGCACCACCCTCTTGTCGTCCGTCCAGCATGTCCCGACCCGAACGTTGTCGGTGGGAGTCGTACAACCGAATGTGGAACAGGCGCAGAAATGGGATGTGGCATTTCGCCAGGAGACGATGGCACGCTACGATCGGCTCACGGCGGGACTGGGCGACAATCTGGATCTCATCGTCTGGCCGGAAGCCGCCACACCCTTTGTATTTGAAATGGAACCGCAGTACCGCGCAGTTGTGAACGACATGGCTCGCCGTTCCGGCGCCCCACTGCTGTTCGGCAGCCCGGCTTTGCGACGTCATCCGGACGGTCGCCCGTTCTTGCTCAACAGCGCGTACCTGCTCGCCACCGACGGCCAGATCCTCGGTCGCTACGACAAGCAACATCTGGTTCCCTTCGGCGAATACATTCCGTTTCACAATTCATTCTTGTTCTTCCTGGACAAACTCGTCGAAGGCATCGGCGACTTCGAGGCCGGACCGGGATCGACGTTATTGATGTTCAAGCCTCGCGGGAAGAACCCGCCCGCGGTGACCGCAGCCACCCTCACCGATTTCCACGTGAAGTTCGGCGTCGTCATTTGTTACGAAGTGATCTTCCCCAACCTCGTGCGGCAGTTTGCGGCGAACGGAGCCGATTTCATGGTCACGGTCACGAACGATGCCTGGTTCGGTCCGTCGTCGGCACCCTATCAACATTTCGGCATGGTGGTCTTTCGTGCCGTGGAAAATCATGTCGCCTTCGCGCGGGCGGCCAACACCGGCATCTCCGGCTTCATCGACCCCTACGGGCGTGTCGTGCAACAGTCACCGATCTTCACGCAGGAAGCGCTCAGAGGAACGATTGCCGTCAGCCATCAGCAGACCTTTTACTCGCAATACGGTGATCTCTTCGCGTATGCCTGTGCTATACTCATCGCGCTTTTGTGCCTGACCGGCTACTTCTCACACGACACAGAACCCGCCGGTGGTGAACCAGCCGGGCGACCAGCCTGAGCGAGAAAGGACCGTGCTATGTTAGATGATGTCCGAACCCGTGTGCGTACCCTCGGCGAACAGTTGGCTCAACTACGGGGGCATCTTTGACCTGGCTCGAATGACCGCTGAACTCAACGACATCGAAGTCAAAACCTCTCAGCCGGATTTCTGGAAAGATACGCAGGCAGCCGCCAAGGTGAACCGCCGCAAGGCCGCCCTCGATCGGGAACTGTCCCGCTGGCGGGAGACCGAACGCCGGCAGAACGACATCGAGGCACTTCTCGAACTGGCGCTGGAATCCGGCGATGCCGGGCTGGAGCAGGAACTCCTGGCCGAACTCGAACCATTCGAAAAAGCCGTCGCCCAATTCCGCATCGAGTTGCTGCTCTCAGGCGAATTGGACTCGAGCAACGCCATCTTCGCGATCCATCCAGGAGCCGGCGGAACCGAGTCGCAGGACTGGGCGCAGATGCTGCTGCGCATGTATGTGCGATGGGCCGAGCAAAAGGGATTTAAGGTAGAGACGTTGGATCTGCTGGCGGGGGACGAGGCCGGCATTAAGAGCGCCACGCTGTCCGTCAGCGGACCCTATGCCTACGGCTATCTCAAAGCCGAAGCCGGCGTGCATCGCCTTGTGCGGATCTCCCCGTTCGACGCCAACAAACGACGGCATACGTCCTTCGCGTCGGTGTTTGTCTACCCCGAGCTCGATGACGATGTGCAAGTGGTGATCGACGACAAAGACCTGCGGGTCGATACGTTTCGAGCCGGTGGCGCCGGCGGTCAGAATGTGAACAAGGTCGAAACCGCCATCCGTATCACCCACATTCCGACCGGCATTGTGGTGCAATGTCAGAACGAACGGTCTCAATTGCAAAATCGCAACGGCGCCATGAAAATTTTGAAGGCGCGCCTCTTTGAAGTGGAGCAGCGGAAGAAGGAAGCCGAGTTCAATGCCATCGTCGGTGAAAAGAAAGACATCGCCTGGGGCAGCCAGATCCGGTCCTATGTGTTCCAACCCTACCAGATGGTCAAAGACCATCGGACCGGATACGAAGTCGGCCAGGTCTCCGCTGTCATGGATGGTGAGCTGGACGGTTTCATCGAAGCCTATCTCCAAAGAAAACTGACCGGCGGGAAAGCCCCGGAGCCGGTCGCCATGAAGGATGATGACCTGTAAAGAAAGGGAGCTGATAGCCTATGGCCTATAGCAGATAGCAGAAAACGGAACCTGTTCCGGACCATCAGCTATTCGCCAGTAGCCATACGCTCCGTGTGATCATGGATGAACTGAACGATCAACGCCAACAACGCATCAAGAAACTCGACCAACTTCGGCAACTCGGGGTGGCTCCATATGGCACGCGCTTTGAGGTGAAGGACCGGGCCGGACAACTCACGCGTCTGCACGGTGAAAAAACCAAGGACGTGCTCGAGCAGGAGCAGATCAGCTGCACCATCGCCGGCCGCATCGTCGGACTACGCCGGTTCGGTAAGGCCGCCTTCGCAGTACTGCAAGATGGGGCGGACCGCCTGCAGGTGTATCTGAAAAAGGACACATTGGGCGAGCAGGCTCACCAGATTTCCGAAGGACTGGATCTCGGCGACTGGATCGGAGTCACGGGTGTCTTGTTCCGCACCAAGACCAACGAATTTACCGTCGAAGTGAGGACCCTCACGTTTCTGAGCAAAGCGCTACGCCCGTTACCGGAAAAGTGGCATGGGCTCACCGATGTCGAAACCCGGTATCGGCAGCGCTACGTCGATCTCATTGCCAATCCCCAGGTACACCAGATATTCGCGCTGCGCAGCCGCATCGTGTCCGGGATCCGCGCGTTTCTGATCGAACGCGGCTTTCTCGAAGTCGAAACGCCGATGATGCACCCGATTCCCGGCGGCGCCGCCGCAAAACCCTTCGTCACCCATCACAATGCCCTGGGCGCCGAGCTCTATCTTCGCATTGCACCGGAACTCTATCTCAAGCGGCTGATCGTCGGCGGCTTCCCGCGCGTGTTCGAGATCAACCGGAATTTCCGGAACGAAGGCATCTCGACGATTCACAATCCTGAATTCACCATGTTAGAGTTTTACGTCTCCTACGCCGACTACCACGACTTGATCGTGCTGACCGAAGAACTCTTCGGCCGGTTGGCCCAGGACATTCTCGGCACCACCACCATCGACTATCAAGGCACACAGATCAATCTGGGATCGCCGTGGCGCCGATGGTCGTATCACCAATCGATTCTGGAAGTGAATAGCCTGCCGACCTCCGTCCTCACGAATCGCGATGAGGCCCTTGCGGCGGCCCAACGCCTCGGTGTCGAAGTCTCTCCCAAAGAATCACTGGTGAATATCCTCAACGAGATCTTCGAAGAGACCGTCGAGCCGCGCCTCCAACAGCCGACCTTCATCACCGACTACCCGATCGAAATTTCCCCGCTCGCGCGAAGGAAAGACTCCGATCCGTCGCTCACCGACCGGTTCGAGCTCTACATCGCGGGGCGTGAAATCGCCAACGCCTTCTCCGAGTTGAACGATCCGCTCGATCAGCGCGAGCGCTTCGAGACTCAGGCGGCGAAACATGCGGCCGGAGACGAGGAAGCCCACCGCGTCGATGAAGACTTCCTGCGCGCCCTCGAATACGGCATGCCGCCTACTGCGGGCGAAGGGATCGGCATCGATCGGCTGGTCATGCTCTTCACCAATCAGTCCTCTATCCGGGATGTCGTCCTTTTCCCGCAGCTGAGGCCTGAAAAGTAGACATGGCGCTGCCCTACGAAATCTTCATCGGATTGCGGTACCTGCGCGCGAAGCGACGCAACCGCACCATCTCCTTCAATACGATCGTCTCGATCGCCGGGATTACGCTCGGCGTCGCCGCCTTGATCGGCACGGTCGGGATCATGACCGGGTTCAAGGAGGATGTGCAGGCCAAGATTCTCGGCACCACTGCGCACATCCTGGTGAACGACCGCATGAAGGAATCGATGGTCGACTACGAGGAACAGGTGAAGAAGGTGGCAGCCGTCCCGGACGTCGTCGCCGCCACCCCGTTCATTTTCCGCCAGGTCCTGCTCACTTCTCCGTCCGGCGTCCAGGGCATTATTCTTCGCGGGATCGACCCTGCACGCGAAGGCACGGTCACCGAGTTGGCCCACAACCTCGTCAACAGCAACCTCGACGACCTCGCGCGTCAGAATAAAGTCGTCATTCCCGAAAAAGAACGGGAACCGAACGGTCCCGACACAGCCATGCGGCCGGGAATCATTCTGGGGAAAGAACTCTCAATGCGACTCGGCGCCTTCCCCGGCGACACCCTGAATGTGGTCTCCCCCGTCGGCCCGGTCACGGGCGCCAGCATGACGCCGAAAATCCGGCAATTCGTCGTCGTCGGCATCTTTCAGTCCGGCATGTACGAATACGATTCCTCCCTCGCCTACATCGAACTGGGAGAGGCGCAGAAGTTTTTCAACATGGGCGCCAGCGTGACGGGTATCGAAGTCAAAGTGACCGATGTGTTCCGCGCGGCGGACATTGCCCGCGCGATCGAGCACCATCTCGGATTCGCCTTCTGGGCCAGAGACTGGATGCAGATGAACCGCAATCTGTTTTCGGCGCTCAAACTGGAAAAGACGATGATGTTCCTCCTGCTGGTCTTGATCACCATCGTGGCCTCCTTCAATATCGTCAGTACCCTCACCATGATCGTGACGGAAAAGCAGCGCGAGATCGCGATCCTCAAAGCGATGGGCGCGACGCGTAAGGGCATCATGCGTATTTTCATGCTCAATGGTCTGATCATCGGCTGTTCCGGTGCCGCCATCGGCGTCCCGCTGGGGTATACATTTCTGTGGCTGATCCAGACTTTTTGGACCTTCGACCCGACCGTGTACTACATCTCCCGCATTCCGGTCCATGTGCTCGGTTCAGATGTGTTGCTGGTTGCCGGTTCGGCGATTCTGATCAGCTTCGTCGCCACGCTCTATCCGTCACTCCAGGCGGCCAAACTCGATCCGGCGGCGGCCTTGCGCTATGAATAAGAGAGTCGGGGCATTCCGGGCAGTACGATTGAACGTGAACCATTACAGATCGCAGCACCGACATGATTGACGTCGTCGATCTCTACAAATCGTTTCCGATGGGCGGGCGGGAACTCGTCGTGTTGAATAACATCAACCTGCACATCAAACGCGGGGAATTGATCGCGATCATGGGCGCCTCCGGAGCCGGCAAGAGCACCCTGCTGCAAATCCTCGGAACCCTGGATCGCCCGACCAAAGGCACCGTGTCGTTCGACGGCCAGAATCTTTTTACGCTCACCGAGCAAGAGCAGGCGGAATTCCGCAACAAACGTGTCGGGTTCGTGTTTCAATTCCACCATCTGTTGCCGGAATTTTCCGCCCTCGAAAATGCCTGTCTCCCGGCGATGATTCAAAAACGCGATATGGCCGATGTCGTCGGCGAAGCGACGAAACTTCTCGGCGAGGTCGGTCTGGCCGATCGACTCCACCACAAACCGGGCGAACTCTCAGGCGGCGAGCAACAACGTGTCTCCGTCGCGCGCGCCTTGATGCAGCAGCCCGATCTGGTGCTGGCCGATGAACCGACAGGCAACCTTGACTCTCACACCGGCGACGCCCTCTTCACCTTGCTCCGTCAATTGAACCGCTCACGGGGAACTACGTTCGTCATCGTCACCCACAACGACAAGCTCTCATCGCAGGCCGATCGTATCGTCTCCATGCAGGACGGGATGATCGTGTCCTCATAGGCCGATACCATCAGCGATGGCCCGCGCCGGCTCACGCGGCACGGCTGAGTCGTCCGACCTTGATTGGGATTTCTTGACGGCGTCAGCATCTTTTCGTAGACTGACCCATCCTCGCACTGAAGTGGGAGTTCGACCTGGTTTATGAAGACATCGTTCGCACCGTACGTCCGGCTCACGACCCTATGTCTGGCCATCCTCCTGCCTCTTCAGGCGGCGGCAGTGGAATTTGTGTTTGTCGGATCGCGCCAAATGGGCATGGGCGGAGCCGGAGTGGCCACGACATCCGACTCCCTCGCCACCTATTGGAATCCGGCCGGCATGGCGATGAGCAAGAAATTCGATATCCGTTTTCAGGGCAGCGGTCAGGTCGTCGATCGAGGCGACGTGTTCGATTCCCTGAAAGACATCAACAACCTGAATTTGAACGATACGTCGGCCGGCAACATCGCCCGCCTCCAGCAACAGATCGATCGCATCAACCGTCCCGGCACCAACCTCACCGCAGCTGCCTCCGGCGGATTGTACGTCAAAGGCAACTTCGGCGAACATGCACTGGGGTTCAACGTCTCCGACGTCGCCACCGCAGGCGGCTTCCTGCGCGGCCCGGTCGGATTTACGAATAACGGCACCAATCTCAGCGTGAACGGGCAGTTCGCCATGAACGGGCTGGAAGTCCGCCAAGCCGCCCTCTCCTACGCCTACGCCTTCATGGACCGGATGTTTTCGATCGGCGTCACCGGTAAGGTGATCCAGGGCGCGGCCTATACGGGGTCTACCAACATCCGTGGCGCCAGCGACGACGTGAGAGTGTTCGAAGACATCGGGCGCGCGAAGATCTCGACCGCCATCGGGATCGACGTGGGAGCGATGTTCCGGCCTTCGTCCTGGTTACGGATGGGGATCGTGGCGAAGGACATTAACGCGCCGACCTTCGATGCGCCGAACGGAGACAAATTCAAATTGCTCCCGCAGGTCCGCACCGGCGTGGCCGTCAACCCCTATAACTCGTTGACCTTGTCTGCCGATGTGGATATTACGAAGAACAATACGCTCACCCCGGGCGTGTACAGTCAGGTCCTGAGCCTGGGCGCGGAGCAGACGATCCTGTCCGAACTCCTGTCTTTCAGGGTCGGCGCATTTAAGAATATGCAGGATGCCAAGACACCGTTCATTCCGACGGCAGGCTTCGGACTTCGCATCCTTGCCTTGCGCATCGATATTGCCGGCGGGTATGATTTCAGAGACCAGGCTGCCCTGGCATCCGGGTCCGTAGCCTTGACCTTCTAAGGTTACGTTCGCACTGAATCAATCTGCTACACTTGCTATATCAACCATGACACGACACACAGTACGCACTATCAGTGTTGTTTTCTGCCTCGTGATGACCGGCCTCCTGACCGGCTGCGGAGGCTTGCAAGAAATGTGGGAAGGGCCGGCCGCGCGCGGGTTCTACCCCAAGACCATGGCCATTCTCCCGATTTCCGGCACCTACGATAGCGCCCGGGAAGACGTCGAAGAAGTGGTGGCGAAAGTGCTGATCAAGAGCCGTCGCGTAGAGAAGGTCGTCCCCCCCGATCAGGTCACCGATACCTTCCAGACCACGAAAGATGCGTTCGATGCGCTCGTGACCTACTTCTCACGGATGGAAACGACAGGCCAATCGGACAAGAATTCCGCGATCAAGATCGGGCACGCGTTGGGTGCCGACTCTCTGCTGGTGGTCAAGGTGAATGCCTGGGAATATACGAGGGAAGAAGGCGATAACATCGCCCGCGTGGGCCTGAGCATGCGGCTGGTCGATGCCGTGAACGGCGCCATTGTCTGGAAAGCGCGCCACCAGGTGCAGGAAAGTTACCTCTTCATCCGTCCGGATATGCGGGATCTTGCCACGAAGCTGGCAACGGACATGATCAAGTACATGCCGCCGGAAAAACGGTAGCCTTAGCCGACCCGTTTCGGCCCGCCCTCCCCGACGGTTCCTCTGCGCAAATTGTCGATCGCCAATCCGAACTGATTCGAGAGACTCGCCAGTTCCAGCACATCCCAGTTGCTGAACGGCTTGCCGCTTCGTCTATTCACCACCTCCAACACACCCACGGCCTGCGTTCCCATGCGGACAGGCACAGAGACGAGGGACGCCACCGGCAAGGCGGCTTGCCATCCCTGACCGGCAACCAATCGGGCATCCTGCTCTCCTCGCGTGATCAATACCGCCTGACCTGTGCGATGCACGCCAGTCGCGATGGACGAGTGAAGGGCCGAGAGACCCGTTACGCGCTCGCCGGCGACCGTGCAGAGTGTCAATGCTCCATCACCGGCACTGAGGAACAACGCCCCGGCCTCCGCTTCCACCAAGCGAACCGCGGCATCCAACGCCCGGCGTAACTTCTCCTCTTCGGCCAGCGACGAATTCAAAAGATCGCTCACCTGCTCCATATGCTGAATCCGAAGAATCTTCGCCGCGTACTTGACGGTCAGTCGCGCATGGTCCAGCAGGACCGCCAGCCAGGGCTCGACTGCCGTCAACACAGTCAGCAACTTCCGCGAGGGCAACCGCTGGGACTTCCCGGTCTGAAACATCACGACGCCGTCCATCCGGCCGATCCGGTGCAATCGTAAACCATACAAGTCGCCGCTGCTCACCTGTGCATTCTGTTCCGCCCTGGCCAGGCCCTCCCGCCATTTCCCGGCCACAGAGGCATCGCTGCTCCCGGCCTCCGCCAGACAGGTCATCTCGCGGGTCTGCTCATCACGCACGTACACGGCGATCGCCTGAACCTTCGTCAGCTGCAGGAACGATTGGACAAATGCCGCCGAGACGCTGATGGGTGAACGGCCCTCCCCTTCGGAACCGGACAGGGTATCGAACAATCCCTGTTGCAGGGTGCGGATGATGCGCTCTTCACCCATTGCCGCAGGCACACGCGCCGTAGCTTTGCGGCGTGGAGCGACCGATGCGGTTTTCGATGTCGTCTTGCGGTTGGTTCGGCTGACCTTACGACGAGCTACGGCCATGGCGTCTCCTCATGTGAAGCGTCAAACGTTGCACGGCAGGGAACATCTCCGCTGCCACGAATTCCTTGGATCAGGACAATACGCAACCAGGAGCCGCCGTCCCGGTCGGAACGACCGGGCGGACAGGACTCCACAGGAATCATGTACGAAGATGTTGGCTGAAAAGTTGAACAGAATACGGAGGGGGGAGAAGAGCTGCCGGCTAGCCCGGCTGCATCGCCTCCTTGAGGGATCGCACGAACGCACCCACTTCCTGAACGAGTCGGCCATCCTGCCCATGCTCTCCAACACGACGCACAATTGCGCTGCCCACGATCACGCCATCGGCGACCTGAGCAACCCGCGCGGCATCCTCCGGAGTCGCCACGCCGAATCCCACAGCCACCGGGGTCTTGGTGTGCTTTCTGATCTTGGCGACGTTCTCGCGTACGCCCGCCACGTCCTGTAGTTTAGCCCCAGTAATGCCCGTGATGGAAACATAATAGACAAATCCGCCGGACTCCTTCGCCACATAGGCCCGCCTCGACGCAGTGCTGGTCGGAGCCAACAGAAAGATCAGATGGAGTCCGGCCTCACCAGCCGGACCACGCAACGGCCCCGCCTCATCCGGCGGCATATCCGGCACGATCAATCCATCTACACCCGCATCCGCAGCGATCCGGCAGAATTCCGCCTCACCGAACGCGTGGATGTTGTTGTAATAGGCCATCAATACGATAGGGATCTGGGTCGAGGTCCGAAGATGCCGCACCGATTCCAGAATCCTTCGAAGCGACGTACCGCTTTGGAGACCACGCTCGGCTGCTTTCTGAATCACCGGTCCATCGGCGATGGGATCGGAAAAGGGCACCCCCAATTCGATGACGTCGGCGCCGGCCCGCTCCAATTCGAGCACCAACTGCTCCGTCTCCTGCAACGACGGGTCCCCCGCCATGATGTAGGTGATCAGCGCCTTCTCCCCCTTCGCCTTCAACTGCCCCAATGTGTGATCCAAACGATTCATATGGATATACCTATGCCTCTCGCTCGTCCTTCCAATCAATTGCAGGAGGTTCAAAACGGTCATCCAGCGCGGCCGCAGCAAGCGCGGAGGTGAGGCGTACTCCTGCAGTACGTCGAACCTGTGCGCGCCGCGAGAACAAAGCTGGAGGCCGTTCTCAACCTCCTGCTACAGCGTCACGCCTTTGATTCTCGCCACCTGCTGCACATCCTTGTCGCCGCGCCCGGAAAGGTTCACGATCAGGATCTGGCTCTTCTTCATTGTGGGCGCGCACTTCACCACTTCGGCGATGGCATGGGCGCTTTCCAGCGCGGGCATGATGCCCTCCTCCCGCGCGAGCAGATCGAACGCCTCCAACGCCTCGTCATCCGTGACCGACGTATACTGGGCACGATTCGTTTCCTTGTAGTAGCTGTGCTCCGGCCCCACGGCCGCATAGTCCAAGCCTGCCGAGACGGAATGGGTGAGATTCACCTGACCGTTCTCGTCCTGCAGCAGATAGGTCATGGTCCCTTGCAACACGCCGGGGCGACCGCCCGCAAACCGGGCCGCATGTTTGCCGCTCTCGACACCCAGCCCCCCAGCTTCCACTCCCACCATCCTGACCTTCTTATCCGGAACGAAAGCGTGGAACAGCCCCATCGCATTACTGCCGCCGCCGACACAGGCGATCAGACAATCGGGCAGACGCCCTTCCGCGGCCAGAATCTGTTTGCGGGCTTCACGGCCGATGACGGACTGAAAATCCCGGATCATCATGGGATAGGGATGCGCGCCGAGGACGGAACCCAGCACATAGTGGGTCGTCCGCACGTTGGTCGTCCAATCCCGCATCGCTTCACTGATGGCGTCCTTCAACGTCCGGCTGCCGGCATCCACGCCTGTGACCGTCGAACCCAGGAGCCGCATCCGGAACACATTCAGCGCCTGCCGCTGCATGTCTTCCGTGCCCATGTAGATTTCACATTCCAGGCCGAACATGGCAGCCACGGTGGCCGTCGCCACGCCGTGCTGACCCGCGCCGGTCTCTGCAATGAGGCGCGGTTTCTTCATGCGCCGGGCGAGCAGCGCCTGCCCGATCGCATTGTTGATCTTATGGGCGCCGGTATGGCACAGGTCTTCGCGCTTGAGGTAAATCTTCGCGCCGCCCAATCGTTTCGTAAGGCGCTGGGCAAAATACAGCGGCGTCGGCCGCCCGACATATTCTTTCAAATAGTGCTTGAGTTCGGCTTGAAACCCCTTATCCCGTCGTGTGCGTTGGTACACCTCTTCCAACTCCAGCAAGGCCGGCATGAGAGTTTCAGGGACATACCGTCCGCCGTAAGGGCCGAACCGCCCATGTCGATCTGGTATCGCCATGTGAATTCCTTCAGCTAGTCGTGAAAAATGAAAGTATAGACGCTGACCTAGCGGGAGACAAGCCTGACGGCTTGCACAAAAGCCCGGACCTTGTCATGGTCTTTCCTGCCTGGCGAGGCCTCGACTCCGCTGCTGACATCGACGCCGTAGGGCCGCACCTGTTCGATGGCTTGCGCGACATTCCCCGGAGTCAGTCCTCCGGCCAGCAGAATACGCGCCACCGTGGCCGCTTCAGCAGCCAGCGCCCAATCGGCCACCTGTCCCGTACCGCCATAGGCGTCGGGAGAAAAGGCATCCACCAGAAATCCCCGCACGCCGGCGCGCCCTTGAAACTCGGCAAGCGCCAGAAATGAACATCGATCCCGGAGACGAATCGCCTTCAGCACCGGCCGCCCCAGCATCTCGCAATAGGCCGCCGTCTCATCGCCATGAAGCTGCGCAAGGGCAAGACCGCAACTGTCCATGATGTCCCGCACCACCTTCGCATCCTCATTCACAAACACGCCGATCGGCAACACAAACGGCGGCAGTTCCTTCACGATGGCCTTGACCGCCGCCGGTTCCGCGCACCGAGGGCTCTTTTTATGAAACACGAACCCGACCGCATCCGCGCCGGCTTCCACCGCCACGGCCGCGTCCTCGGCATTCGTTAGACCGCAGATCTTAACCTTTACAGCCATGGCGTCAGCAGCTCTGCTTGCTCTTCTGCATGCCGTAGAACCCGCGATAGGACCACTGGCAGGCCTGCCCCTTGGCGTTGAAGGTCAGGCCGATCAAGTCCTGCCGCCCGTCCTGCTGGGGAACAGACCACTCGCACACTTCGCCGCCGTCCTTGAACGAATGGCACTTCGTGGGGATGCCCATGTCCTTGATGCGGTCGTCTTTGCTGCTGCCCATCCAGGCATCCCACTTCGGGGAATATTCATGGATCTCCTGATTCATACAACCGGCCAAGGTCAGCAACGCCGCCATCACACCGAGAGAAAGTCGCGTCTTCATGGCTTCTCCTTGTTGGATTCATCGCCCAGCAACTCACGAATCTTCACGCCGATATCCTGAGCCCGGATCAGCGACTCGCCGATCAGCATGGCATGGACACCGGCCTCCACCAATCGCGTGACATCCTCCCGCTTGTGAATCCCGCTTTCACTCACGATCAGCTTATCGCCGGGAATGCGCTTCGCCAGTCGCAGGGTCACGCCCAGATCCGTCGAGAAGGTTTTGAGGTCACGATTGTTGATACCGATCAGACGGACATCCGGGAGCCATTCCAACACGGTATCGAGTTCACGCTCATGATGCGTCTCCACCAGCACATCGAGCGACAACTCTTTCGCCAATGCGGAAAAGTCGATCAATTGGCGCTTCTCCAACCCGGCCACGATCAACAGGACCGCGTCCGCGCCATAAGCCCTGGCTTCATAGAACTGAATATCCGCCACCATGAACTCTTTGTTCAGCGCAGGCAGGCCGACTTTCCGCTTCACATCGGAGAGATACTCCAGGCTGCCCTGAAAAAATTCCTTATCCGTCAATACGGAGACAGCCGCGGCCCCATGCTCCCGATAGGCTTCGGCGATGGCCACCGGCTCGAAGCGCTGCTCGAACTCCGGCCGCAACAGACCGAGACTCGGAGAGGCCTTCTTGACCTCCGCGATGAGCGCGGGCCTGGTCCGAGTCCGGCGCGCGTCCAGGTTCACGGCAAACCCCAGTGTCGGGCCGGCATCGCGAATTCTGGTTTTCAGATCCGCGAGATAGCCACGGCTGTTCTTGTGGCGAATTTCCGCTTTTTTATGTTCGAGAATCCGATCGAGAATCACGATGTCACGACGCCTTCTTCGTAAATGCGATGAGCTGATCCAGTTTCTCCATCGCCGCACCCGAGTCGATCGTCTGCTGGGCGAGTTGAAACCCTTCCTGCAGCGTCTTCGCCTTGCGTCCGGCCACGAGCGCCGGTGCGGCATTCAGACACACAATGTCGCGCTTCGGTCCTTTCCGTCCCCGGAAAATATCGCGCGTGATGGCGGCATTGTCTTCCGCACTCCCACCGACCAGTTCTTTCGGCCTGACACGTGTGAGGCCGAATTCGGTCGGATCGATGGTATAACTCGACACCACGCCGGCTTTGCCCTCTGAAATCCGGGTCCGGTCCGTGACGGTGATCTCATCCAATCCGTCCATGCCGTGCACGACAAAACAATGTTGCGCGCCTAGGTGGAGCAGCACCTTCGCCAACAACTCCGTCAAGCCGGCATCGAATACCCCGACGACCTGTATGCGGGCACCGGCCGGATTGGTCAGGGGGCCGAGAATATTCAGCAGCGTCCGAATCCCCAGTTCCTGCCGCGGCTGGGCACAGTGTTTCATCGCACTATGATAGAGCGGCGCGAAGAGAAAGCCGATCCCTACCTCGTTCACACAGTCGGCGACCCGCTCAGGCGGGAGATCGATCGCCACACCCAGCGCGGCCAACACATCGGCACTGCCTGACTTGGACGAGACCGACCGGTTGCCATGCTTCGCCACCGTCAGCCCGGCGCCCGCCGCCACGAACGCCGCAGTAGTCGAAATATTGAAGGTATGCGCCCGATCACCGCCGGTCCCACAGGTATCTACGACCTGAGAATCCCGCACCCGGATTTTGGTCGCGCGAGCTCGCATGGCCTGTACGGAGCCGGCGATCTCGGCCACGGTCTCCCCCTTCATCCGAAGCCCCATGAGATATCCGGCGATCTGGGCGGAGGTCGCCGCGCCGTCCATGATCTCGCCCATCACGGTCTCAGCCTCTTGTTCGGTGAGGTCCGACCGTTCGGCCAATGTATTGATTGCGTCTTTGATCATGAGGGGCGCGATCAGCGATCCGCGGTCGGTAATCAGTCGGAAGGCCTCATAGAGAGCACTGATTGCCGGTGGCCGACAGCCGTGGATTAGAGTTTCAAGAAATTCCTGAGCAGCTCCTTGCCGGCGGTGGTGAGAATCGACTCCGGATGGAATTGCACCCCTTCGATGCCCAACATCTTGTGGCGCATCCCCATGATCTCGCCTTCGGCGGTCTCGGCGCTGATCTCGAAACAGTCCGGGAGATTCTTGCGATTCACGATGAGAGAGTGATAGCGGGTGGCCTCGAACGGATTCGGCAGATTGCGGAAAATGGTGCGACCGTCGTGGCGAACCATGGACGTCTTGCCGTGCATGAGACGCTCGGCGCGGATCACTTCGCCGCCGAACGCAACTGCCAGCGATTGGTGACCGAGACAGACGCCCAGCAGCGGTAATTTGCCGCCGAAATGCCGAATCGCTTCCACCGAGATTCCCGCCTCGTTCGGCGTGCAGGGGCCGGGCGAAATGACGAGCCGGCGCGGCTTCAACGCCTCGATCTCCTGGATGGAAATCTTGTCGTTTCTGTAGACGACCACATCTTCCCCCAACTCGCCGAAATATTGCACGAGGTTGTAGGTGAAGGAATCGTAATTATCGATCATCAACAACATATGGACCACTCGTCGCTCGTCGTTCGTGAATCGTATCTCGTGGGGTCGCCGTTCCTGCGTTTCACGTCTGACCTTTCACGTTTCACGCGCTCATTCCAAACCCTGCTCGGCGAGTTCGATGGCTTTCATCATTGCCCGCGCCTTGTTGCAGGTTTCTTCGTATTCATGTTCAGGAATCGAATCGGCGACGATACCGGCTCCCGCTTGAATATAGGCCTGCCGCCCCTTGATCACGACGGTCCGGATGTTGATGCACATGTCCATGTTGCCGGAAAATCCGAAATAGCCCACCGCGCCCGCATAGGGACCACGGCGTGTCGGCTCCAACTCTTCGATGATTTCCATCGCGCGAATCTTCGGCGCACCCGACACGGTCCCCGCCGGGAAACAGGCTCGCATGACGTCGTACACGGATTTCCCCTTCTCCAGCTGTCCCGTCACCTGCGACACGATATGCATGACGTGCGAATACCGCTCGACCTGCATCAGCGACTCCACCTTCACCGAGCCTCTGGCAGCCACCCGTCCCACGTCGTTGCGTCCAAGGTCCACCAGCATCACATGTTCCGCTCGCTCTTTTTCATCTGCCAACAGCTGTCGCGCCAGGTCCTGATCTTCTTCCGGCGTCTGCCCGCGGCGACGCGTCCCGGCAATGGGACGCAACGAAATCTGGCCATCCTCACACCGCACCAGGGTCTCCGGCGAGGACCCCACCAACTCCACTCCGGCCACCCGCAGGTAATACATGTAGGGCGAGGGATTGATGACACGGAGGGCACGGTATAACTGGAACGGAGTCGTATGGATCTGTGTTTCCCATCGTTGAGACAGGACCGCCTGCACGATATCGCCCGAACGGATGTACTCCTTGGTCCGCGTGACCATCTTCTCGAAATCGGCCTTGTTCATGTTGGACGTAAAGGTGATCGGCTTCCGGCGGCGTCTCTGCCGCGGTTGCCGCACCGGCCGCTTCAACCGCGCGATCATCTTTTCGATCCGCGCGGTCGCATGGCGATAGGCGTCACGGATGTCCCGTTCCTTGGTCGATTCCAGGTAGGCGTTCGCGACCACTTTGATTTTCTGCGAGACGTTGTCGAAGATCAGCAGCGTGTCGGTGAGCAGAAAGGCGAAGTCCGGCATCCCGAGGCTGTCTTTACGCAGCGCCGGCAGGTCCTCGAACGTGCGCACCATATCGTAACTGAAGTAGCCGACCGCGCCGCCCACGAACCGGGGCAGGCCGGGCACCGTCACCGGACGATATTCTTCCATCAATTCGCGCAATCGCTCCAGCGGATTGCCGCGACTCTGAATCCGCAGGTTCTTCTTCCCTCGGATCAACACCAGATCGCCCTTCTCCTCCCGGATCACCGCCGAGGAGCCGCTTCCCAAAAACGAATACCGCGCCCAATTTTCACCGCCGGCCACACTCTCCAGCAGATAGGCCGTCGGCCCATGGTCGATTTTGGCAAACGCCGACACCGGCGTCTCATAGTCCGCCAGAATCTCCCGATAGAGCGGAATCAGATTGCCTTCCGCCGCCAGGGCTCGAAACTCATCCAAGGTGAGAGAGTATTGCTGTCTGCTCATACAATACGACGATCGCTACACTAGGGCCGGCTGACAATCAACTTCTGCCCGACCACAACCGTGTTATTGTCCAAATTGTTCCACTTCCGCAATTGATCCACACCAACGTGGTACTTCTGCCCGATGCGATACAGGGTTTCACCGGATCGCACCGTGTGAGTGTTGCCGGTTGCCGATGCCGAAGCTGCACCGAGGGCATCCACTGCCGCCTGCTCGTGACCGAATGTATCCTTGGCCGCGTCCTTCGCCGACTCCAGGCTCAACTCCGACGACACATCCGTCTTCAACGCCTCATCAACGGCGGCCGTAAAGTCTTTCTTCGCCGCCGCTGCCGCCTTTTTCGTTTTGGATGGAATCGTCGTCAGGCGCTTCATATCTTCATGCGCCCGCTTCTCAAGCAAACTGGCTTCCTTCATCGCCTGAGCCTCTTCCTGAATCTGTGCCGCCTGCTGACGCACCGCTTCCACCTGAGCGCCGAGTTCCCGATTGCGCGCCTCATACTCACTCAGTTCGCGTTTGCTCCGTTTGACTTCGCTGTCCAATTCGGCGCTTCGCTTTTCTTCCTGCGCCAGGAGCCGCTGGAAGTTCAGGCTGCGCGCTTTCTCGGCCTCGTACTTCTCCGACATCACGCATCCGCCCAGATTCAGGCCGCTCAATACGAGCAACCCGATCGGAACTACTACCGCGCGTCTCATCCGTGAGTTTCGCTGACTCATCATGTCGCTCCTTCGTTGCTGTCTTCTCCAGGGGGCTTCCGAATGCCATCAAAACAACCCGCTCGTGGCGCATCCGCTTCCGATTCGTAGCCTTCGAAAGTGGGTAGAATACGGTGCAAGGCAGCGAAAGTCAAAGTGAAATGGGCCGCTCAGACGTTTGACCCCCTCCCCACCCCTATGCTACCGTTCGCACGAGATTGCTGTTCCGCCTATTCTATCCAATCGCCGGCACGAAAGACCATGTCACCTAACACACAACCGGGCACCTCCCGCACCGTCACCATCGAGGGCATCACCCTGCACCTGGCACAACCCATGACCATGGACCAGGAATGGATCGGGAACCGGGAGATTCTCAAACAGTTGCTGGCCTGCTGGCTGGTGATCGACGAGCGTGACCTGCCGCTGTCTCCCCGCATCACCGGCCAACCGGGGATCGGCAAGACCACACTGGCCATGGCTGGAGCCCGCGAACGCAAGCAGGACCTCTACGTATTCCAGTGCACGGCCGACACCCGGCCGGAAGACCTGCTGATCACGCCCGTCCTGGCAGAATCCGGCACCATCAGTTACCACGCCTCGCCGCTGATCACTGCGGTGCTCACAGGCAGCATCTGCGTGCTGGACGAAGGCAACCGCATGAACGAGAAAAGCTGGGCCTCGCTGGCTCCGCTTCTGGATCACCGGCGCTGCGTGGAATCCATCATCGCCGGCATTCTGATCAACGCCCATGCCGAATTCCGCTGCTGCGTGACCATGAACGAAGACGCGTCCACGTATGAGGTGCCCGACTATATTCTCTCGCGCTTGCAGCCGACGCTGGGCATGGGGTTCCCTGCGCGCGAAGACGAACTGGCGATCCTCCGGTATCACCTGCCCTTCGCGCCCGCAGAGATGCTGGCCATGACCGTCGACTTTCTCCAGGAGGCCCACCAGCTCAGTCTCGAATATTCCGTGCGCGACGGCATTCATCTCCTGCAGTACGCGCTGAAGCGTCGCGCGCAGGACCCGACGCACCCGCTGTCGGCCGATGCCGCCTGGCGGGAATCACTGATGAAAGTCCTCGGCGAAGAAGCGCTCGATCTGCCGACTCAGTCACGCCGGCGAAAGCGCGCCCTGGGCGACCAGGCCCTGCCGCAGGGCCTCGGCGATTTCTTTTTCGAAAGCGACGACCCTCTACATCCCGGCCGATAATGGCAGTGTCATCCTCCACCGCCGACTCCGTCTTCCGCCTGTCGCCACGCATCGAACTGTTCCCGCTCCTGCACGGCAGCGGCGATGTCGCTCAGGAAGTGCGCGAGAGGCTCACCGACCGCCGATTCGATTGCCTCGCGGTTCCGCTTCCGCCTTCCTTCGAGCATCCGCTGGAAGAAGCCGTGATGGACCTGCCGACGATCAGCGTGATCGTCCAACCGGAACGCGATCAGGAAGGCGCCGCCACGGTGAACTACGTGCCGGTCGATCCCTGCCAGGCAGTCGTCATGGGGATTCGCGTCGCCATGGGAGAAGGCATCCCCAGGGCCTATATCGATCGCGAAACGGCCGTCGTGGAACCGGTGCCCTTCGTCTCTCCCGATGCCTACGCACTCAAACGCCTCTCCTACGCCACCTTTGCCGCCGCGATGGTACCCACGCTCACGCCGCCTGCGGAGGGCAGTCAACAGCAGGCCCGCATCGCCTGGATGGCGTTTCAACTCCACCAACTCGAAATGGAGTACGAGCAGATTCTCTGCTTGTGCCACTTCGCAGACTGGCCCTGGATTCGTCAGGCCTATCAGCAACGAACCGACTATCAAATCCCGGCGCTCGACTTCGGACGCCCCGAACGGTACCTCGTCGAGCCGGCCTCACTCTATTTTGTCTTGGGTGAACTGCCGTTCCTCACAGAGCTGTATGAGCGACGTCGCGCGACCGTCCATTCGGACCGCCACCTCTCCATCGACGGGATCAAAGAACTCCTGCTCGAAACACGCACAAGGTGGCAGACCGGCCATGACGCGGAGGGGCAAACCGTCCCCACCTGGGTGACACCGCAGTTGCTGCAAGCCTACTTGCAGTATGTGCGGAACCACGCGCTGTTGGATCGGCGATTGACGCCCGACCTCTACACGCTGGTCCTCGCGGCAAAACAGATGGCAGGTGACGACTTCGCGGTTCGCCTCCTCGAAACCGCCAAAAGTTACTCCTATCAAGAGATCGAACAGAGCCACGTCCCTCATCTCTCGGCCGGGCTCGGCCGGTTCGCCCTGCCGGATGAGCAGATCGTGCGGGCGAAGAACCGGCTCCAGGGTACGCCCCTGGCCTGGCGTTCGCTCTCGCTCCGGCCCCGCCCGCCGCGGCGCACGAGCCGGCAGTGGTCCTATCTGTGGAATCCGCATCGACAATGTTCCTGGCCGCCGGAAGATTCCAAGATCGAAAGTTTCCACACCCATGTCCGCGAGCAGGCCAAGGCCATCATCGGGGCCGATCTCGTCAAGAGCGAGAAGTTCACCACCTCGATGAAAGACGGGATCGACATCCGGGAGAGTCTGCGCCATTGGCATCAGCGGCAAAAGCCGGGTCGTCCGCAACGGATGGAGATTTACGTCAAAGAGATTCCCCCCGCGCGCGGGAATGTGGATACGGTGATCTTTCTGTTCGACACCCCCGGCGATCCGGAGCAATACAGCTGGCAGGCCACCTGGTATGCCGAACATGCGCAGGAGTCCACGCTCTGTTTCTATGCGACACCCTTCCTGAACAACATGATCGCACCGGGTATCGGGCAATCGCGCTACGGCGGCGCCCTGTTTATGTTCCCGCCCCGCCCGATCCCCGACATCTGGACCGACGAAGCACTGGGATTTGCCAGGACCCTCGAAGAACGTTTGATTGCGGCCGGAGCAGTCCATTCACGTGAAACGCACGTGGCCCTGGTGACACCGGTTCCACCCAAGGCGCGTTGGAGGCAGATCGCCAGACAATTCGACCGGCGTCTGGTGCCGATTCCGTTGAGCCGGTTTTCAGGACAGATGATCGACCGTCTGCGGCGGTTCCATGTATTGAATGGACACGAGATCCGCAGCTTCGCGGCCCAATTTATTCGTGAGTAACCAGTCCATGCCTCATCAGACAGCCGAGCAACGAATCGCCGATCTTCGTCGTCAAATCCGCCATCACGATCACCTCTATTACACGAAGGACCGGCCGGAGATTTCCGACGCGGAATACGACCGGCTCTTTCGCGAGCTCGTCGACCTCGAAACCGCCCATCCCGACCTGGTCACCGGCGACTCGCCCACCCAACGAGTCGGCGCACCACCGCTGGAGGAACTCACCAAGGTTTCCCACGAGAAACCGATGCTGAGTCTCGATTCGATTACCGATCAGGATGATGTGCGCGCCTTTGATGCGCGGATGAAGCGGGAGCTGGAAACCGACCAGATCGTCTACACGGCGGAACCGAAATTCGATGGCCTGTCGGTGGAACTGGTTTACGACCGGGGCGCCTTCGTTCGTGGCGCGACTCGTGGAGACGGCATGGTCGGCGAAGACGTGACGATCAATTTGCGAACGATCCGCGCGTTGCCGCTACAGCTCGATCCCCAGCCCTCCCTGCCCGCACACCTGGTCGTGCGCGGCGAAGTCTACATGCGTTTGGATGAGTTTCAGGTCCTGAACCGCCGCATGACGGAACGGGGCGAGGAAGCCTTTGCGAACCCGCGCAATGCCGCAGCAGGATCGTTGCGGCAACTGGACAGCCGCATCACCGCGTCGCGACCCTTGACCCTGACCTGTTACGACATCATGGCACTATCCGGCACAGCCCCACCCACCCACTGGGAGGAGTTGGACGCCTTGGCCGCCTGGGGCCTTCCTGTTCCCGAACACCGGCAACGCTGCCGCTCGATCGAGGAAGTCCTCTCGTTCCATGCCGGCACCGATGGGATGCGGGACTCTCTGCCGTTTGAAATCGACGGCATCGTCGTCAAACTCGACCGCCGGACGTGGCAAGACCAGCTTGGCAGCAAATCCCGCAGCCCCCGTTGGGCCATCGCTTACAAGTTTGCACCCCGAAAAGAAATCACGGTCATTCAGGACATCGCCGTCTCGGTCGGTCGCACCGGTACCCTGACGCCGCTGGCCCTGCTGAAGCCGGTGGAGGTCGGAGGTGTCACGATCAGCCGGGCCACCCTCCACAATGCGGATGAGGTCGCGCGAAAAGACGTGCGCGTGGGGGACACCGTCAAGGTGGAACGCGCCGGCGACGTGATCCCCGCCATCGCCGAACGGGTCCCCGTTCCCGGGGAAACGAGACAGGCTCCGTTCGTCATGCCGGACCACTGCCCGGTGTGCGGATCGGCTGTGGCCCGCGAAGGGGCTTACTACTACTGTACCGGCCAGACCGTGTGCGTCGCCCAACTGAAGGGCGCCATTGAACACTTCGCATCCAAGAGCGCGCTGGATATGGACGGGATGGGAAAGAAGACGATCGCCCAACTGGTCGACGTAGGATTGGTCCGCGACCTGGCCGACCTCTACAGCCTCACCAAAGAGCAGCTGCTCAGCCTGGAAGGGTTCGCCGACCGGTCGGCCACTCTGCTGATGGAATCCATAGAACGAAGCAAATCCACCTCTCTCGACCGGCTGTTGATGGGACTGGGAATCAGGCAGGTGGGGCAGCACATCGCCCGCGTCCTGGCCAAACAGTTCGGCACGTTGGCGAAGCTGATGTCGGCGACGCAGGAGGAATTGCTGCAGGTGCGCGAAATCGGCCCGGAGATTTCTACCAGCCTGGCCTCGTTCTTCAGCGAAGAACGGAACCGGGCGGTGATTGCCCGCTTGATCGAACGGGGTCTGACCATCGCTCCACCGTCGTCTGAAATCGCAGCCGGCAGCCAGAGCCTGGCCGGCAAGACGTTCGTCTTTACCGGTGGGCTGGCCAACTACACCCGCGACCAGGCCAAACAATTGGTGGAACAACAGGGGGGACAGGTCTCGTCGAGTGTCAGCAAGAAGACATCGTTTGTGGTGGCAGGGACCGATCCGGGGTCGAAACTGGACCAGGCCCGGAAACTGGGGGTGCGGGTTCTGACGGAAACGGAATTTACCGCTCTAGTGACGCCTGAGTGACCGAGACATGCTCATCGACGATGGGCTCATGCGTGATGGGGTGTTTTTCTTCCTTGTAGATATTGACGCTCTTGATGACCCGCGGGTCCGCCTCATGAATGACCAGGCGACAATTGGCGATATGCACTTCTTCACCGACCTTGGGAATCCTGCCCAGTTCATGCTGCACAAGACCGCTGATCGTCACGGCATCGTCGCCTAAATCCACCTTGAGGAAATCGTTGACCTTCCGAACCTCGGTGCGTCCATGCACCAGGATCTGGTTCTTGCCGATACGCTTGATCAACTCTTCGGTGATATCCGTCTCATCGACGATCTCGCCGACCACCTCTTCCAGCAGGTCTTCCAACGTGACGAGTCCCATCACACCCCCGAACTCGTTGACCACAATCGCCATGTGGCGTTTGTCCAACTGAAACTGCTTCATCAGGTCGTCCGCGGATTTCGTATGCGGGATGAACAGGGCCGGTTGCGCGATGTCGCGAAGCTTCATCTCCGTATGACCCTGGGCCAACGCCGTCAGCGCCTTGGTCTTGTAAAGAATCCCGATAATGTTATCCAGCGTGCCTTCGTATAACGGGATACGCGAATACTTGGACTTGAACAGGAGTTCCTTCGCTTCGCGCAGATACTGATTGCAGTCGAGCGAGAACATGTAGATGCGCGGGGTCATGCAGTCTTCGGCCGTGATGTCCTTCAGCTGGAAGACGTTCTTGATCATCTTCACTTCCTGTGCCTCGATGGCGCCGCTCTTGCTGCTCTGATCCAGCATGATCTTCAGCTCTTCTTCCGTAACGAAGGGCACGTTGAGCCCTTTCCCACCGGTCAGTTTATAGATGAGCGGCACCACGAAGAACATGATCGGCGTGAGCACCTGCTGGGCCGCATAGGCCGGATAGGCCATGTTCAACACCACAGGGACCGAGTATTTGGCCGCCAGGGTCTTGGGCACGAGATCGGCAAACACCAACAGAACAAAGGTCAGAATACCGACCAGCACCGCGAAGGCTTCGCCGAGCACACCTTCCAATCCCTGCCCTCCGAATCGGTTCAGCGCAATAATCGTAGCCAGCGATGCGGTGGCGGTGTCGATCAGTCGATCTCCGACCAGGATGGTCAGCAGGAGGCGTTGCGGATCGGTTCGAAGATGGAGGGCCATCTCCGCCCGCTTGCTGCCCGTATCGGCCAGCGCCCTGAGCTTGGTATCGTTGACGGAGTAGAATCCGACTTCAACAACAGAAATCACCGCGGACAACAGAATGAGGACTATCAGAACGATAATGTCCATACAACCTATCGAGGTTAGAGGTGCAGACTCACGTTGAAGGAGTGATTGGTGGAACCTTGGATCAGTCCGAAGCCTTGGGTTCGAACTGCAAGACTTGCCCTCTGTCGTGAGAAGACGACCAGACCGGGTCCTCTCGGGTCACTTTCATCCATTGCGTATTACAATTAGCACAGGCAGACAGACGCATCAAGCATTACGACACTTCCATGCCGAGCACAATTATTTAGCATATCAGTCATTTAGACCATTTGCCATGCTCCCGCACCCTCAAGGATTCCCCGTAGTCGCCCCCGGCGCATCGTCGCGCACGATGAATGGATCGGTCTCCAATGCCCGTCTCAGATGTGCGGCAGCCTGCTCGGCTGCGGCCTCCGTTTGAAATTGTCCCGCATACACCCGATACCGGCGACCATCCGGAAGATCGACGCCGACGATCTTTGAACCAGGATAGGCACTCCTCAACCGTTCGACCAACGCTCGTGCGTTGGCCGGATCGGCAAAGGAACCGACCTGCACGCGCAACACCCCCATCCCCCCGGCTCGTCCCTCGTAACTGATCACCCGGAGTTCGATCTCATCGGTGCCGCGCCCGACCATCCCTACAGCCTGGGCTCCGGCCAAAGACAGGTCCAGAATTCTCCCGCGCGCAAACGGCCCCCGATCGTTGATCCGCACGGTCACCTGCCGGCCGGTGCTCAGAGATCGCACGACCGCCACCGACCCCAGCGGCAACGTCCGGTGCGCCGCCGTCAATTTATGCATGTCGTAGACTTCACCGTTCGCCGTGCGGTTGCCGTGGAAGCCGGGCCCATACCAGGACGCGCTGCCCCGTTCGATAAACCCCAACGGATAGCCGGGCGGATAAGAAGGACGCGCCGGACTCCAGCCGGAGCAGCCGCTGAGCCATGTGGTGAGGAGAAACGCGAACAGGGGGAGAAGAAGACGGCTGGTGCTTGTCCTCTTCTCCTCCGGCATAAGGCGGATTAGAATTCGTCGAGTGAATGGGTGCGCAGCACCCCGAGGGCTTTGGTCGTGTTCGAAACGGTCAGCACCACGATCGCGCGTTTGCCTTCCCGCGACGGGGTGCAATAGCCGCACTTCACATTGATGCGAGCCCTGGTGAGCGAATCGGCCACCTGTTTCAAGGCGCCGGGCTTATTCTCCAGACTCAAAATCAGGGCGGTCTCTTCACGGAACTTGATCTTGGATTTTCTGAGTGCAATACGAGCCGTATCCACATCCGCCACGATCAATCGCAGCTTCCCGGGGCCGGTGACCTCGGGCGCGGAGAAGGCCTTGATGTTGACTCCCGCAGCCCCGAGCACGGCCGCCACTTCAGCCAGCACTCCAGGCTTACTCTGTCCACTCACCACAAATTGCGTCGTTGTCGGCATGGGCTCCTCTCCCTCTGCTGAGTCAGTTCGTCTCGGATGTTAGCGACTGTATCCATACAGCCACTTCACGCTGGTGCCGCCGATGTTTCTGACGGTATGGGACACTCCGGCCGGAATCAGGATTTCCTCGCCCGGTTCGGGCCTGACACACCGGCCCCCGAATTCCAGTTCCAACCGGCCCTCGACCGGCATCACCAACTCGTCGGCCGCGTGGCGGTAATCCTCCCACACTTGCCCGGGCGGATCAACCCAAAGATCACAACTGAAGCCCCGCGCCCGCCATTCCCGGGCGACTGCCTCCTGATCGACCGTGACCTTGTTGTCCCGCATCCTGCTACACCTTCGCCCAGCGACCTTCCAACTTCTTCATGATCTGCGGCATCGTCGTGTACTCCATGTCGTCGAGGGGCAACCGGTGCGGTTCAAAGGGACCGTGCATCCGTAACACATCGGCGATCCGGTTCGCATCCCGGCGCGCTTCATCATACGACGGATCGTCGAACATATCCCGCGGCCCGACGAGTTTGCCGTCAGCCAATTGAAATCCCAAACAGGCGACGCGCGGAGGCCCATCGAAGCGGGTCGGCGTCGCCTGCTTCACCGAGACCGGCATGAGCGGACCGTAATGCGAACCACGCATCCAGCCCTCGATGATCCAGGGATACCGGAACGGATCGAGCACTTCGCCCACCGCCGGAAAGTTCTGCTGCGCGCGGACGATCATCACGGGATCGTCTTTCCCGACATACTTGCCCGCAATGAGCGAAAGCCGCTCCGTGGACGAGGCCGCCGCAATCGTCCCATCCGCCCGTGAGTACACGTACTTGATCGTGTACTTACCGGGGGAACCGATGAACATCAATATGTCGTAGAGTTCTTCGGGACAATCGAACGAGATCTTCTTGTGCTCGTAGATATCGTGCACTTCGAACCGGAATCCCTGGTGCAGCGTGGGCGCGATGACGAGACCCGCCGTATTGAAGGGATCGGCGAACATCTTATACAGAGGGAGATTCCAGGCACCCGCCGACGTCTTGTCCGCCATGAAAATCAGCACCGGATCGGACTTCCGCTCCACGAATTCCATTTCAGCCACACCCGGCCCCTGCCCGCGGACATTTCCACTGAAGGCATCGGCCAGTAGATCCTGCCCTGCGCCGTAGAGATGCAGCTCCTTCGCGACCGCAGTGCCGGCCTCGAATGTATCCCACGCAAGCCGGTGGATCCCCTCGTGATCGACGCCCTGGCGATGCGTCATGATCAACTGCAGATCATCCCCGCAAGCCGAGACGTGATAATCGACAAGCAACCCGCTGGTCTTCGCTACCGCAAGCTTCTCCTTCGCGCAATCCATCAAGGCCGGATGCATGGCCGAATGCCCGACGAACCCGCCGATGTCCGCCTTGATCACACTTAACGTGATGCTCTGTGTGCTCTCCGCTGCCTTCTGTTCAGTCGCCATAATGCACCCCTGGGTGAAGAATGGTTTGAGTTGGTCTCCTCGCCGTAGAGACTCTAGTCCTCGAAGATCTTCATCATGGAATGAGCAAAGGCAATGCCTGGGCGTGGAGAGAGTGGGAAAGTCGAATGTGCGGTGTTTGTCGCTTGAACAGCCGCCGCACGTATCAAACCCGTGGAGAGGCGCTACAATTGGGCGCCGTAGACTGTAGCAGAAGGCAGCAACGGAACAGTCAGAGGTGGCACAGTCCGAAAGGAGGCCGGGAAAGACATTATCGACGAAACGGTAGAATGGACTTTGGCATGAGGATTCTCCGTCCCCAAGATCGGAGGGCGATCGCAGTTACCAATGAGCAGAAGGTTACTGCGCTAGGATGTATGATGCTTTCTGCCGAACCTTTCAACTGCATCCGTGGCGAGTTCTCGAAGAATGTCCCTCCACTGTTGTGTTAGTGATGGTTGATCAAGAACTGGTTGCGCTACGATTGCGCCTCTCTGATCATATTTCGCGTGAACGACGGCATTCCGAAAATCATAGATTGCTGAGCCAAGGAGCTCTCCCTTTGGCTCAGCAATGAGACCTGCCTTAGCCGCACGACGTAGGAGCGAGGTACGCGCAAGTTTGCCAACTAGGCGTATGATTGGTGTTCGCTCATCTCGAGCTATCGTGTTCGCTACCTTCACCAAGAAGTCCCGGTCGGTTAGTTTTCGGTCGTGACGAAGATTGGAGATATTAGTCTCAAGATCGAAGAAGGCGTAAAACTCAAGGATTCGATAGTACTGCACACAGGCAGCCGAATCATCGGATTCGCGACTTGCATGGTATTCAAATCGTAAGGGCTCTAGATCAATCGGTACGGCAGATTGACTGGTTGGCGGCTTCTTATTTTTGTCGGAATCCCAATACTCAATAGGTTCGATACGCATAACTGATGGCTCGATTCTGTACCGGCTACTATACAGCCTCATCGCATTCAGGAAATACGCTTCGGCATACTCGGACGTCACTCCTATTAGCCGGACGCTTGCAAGATCTTGCCACTCACCATGCACATCGTCATCATAGTAACGGTCGAACAAGAATATCCCAAGCGGAGTGATTTCGCCCATGGACACTGCCACAGTTCCAAGCCGGAATGAGCAGTATTCTGGCAAACCTTGGAGAAAGAATTCATGGAATTCCTGGATTGAGTAGCCGGAGTGCCCATGAAAATAGAGCCCCGGGGTATGACGCATTGCTTCGTCGTGCGGTGGATATTCGCGCTTAGTGACCAGGAGTTCGATCCCGATCAGAGGCCATGACACCGTAACCAATCCATCTCCTTCGATTTCATTAAATATAAGATGGCTTTCATCATACGCCGGTGGATCAAACGAGGTAGGTAGGTCAACCATTGATATCACCTCTTACTGGTTCACTACAGTGATCCGTTTGCTCAATACTCGTAATCAGCCATGTATGATGTCGCTCTCAACCCACTCGGACAGTCCTTCATCGTCTAGGCTACTTGGCGATGTTCAGGTCATTCTGACAAGTTCTACTCGTTCCCCATTCTCGGCAAGCACTACACCAATCCTCGCGCATCTCATAGACGGCCAGAAACGGCGAAGGGGATGCAGCCTCAGCTGCATCCCCTTCCCGATTTCTACAGACAGCGCGCTATTTCACTCGCCAAGATTCTTTTGTCGTCCTCTGATACCGAGCTGATTAGCAGGCCTACATTGCATCAAGTTAAACTTAACGGGTTAAATTCGCCTCGGACATTAACCTCGCCACAATGCCTACACGGAACAATCCAATTGCCAGCTTCACGTTTCACATTCGGGCTAAAGCCCACTGGCTTCGCACGTAGGTTGTCCCAGCGGAGAATCGGACGACGACAGTGAAAACAAATGAAAACGCTTTCTCTAGTTCCCACGATCTATCTCCTTTTCTTCTATGAGCAACCGCTCGTTTCTCCGCAGCTCATGCACTTGAGGCAGGTTCCGTTCC
>OBID01000004.1_pt1 | contig 90027 bp, 48 predicted proteins | sample 1519781 | NCBI WGS metagenome assembly OBID01 (sample SAMEA3991478, study PRJEB22521) | metagenome | biome: anthropogenic terrestrial biome; feature: sewage plant; material: sludge | place: Sweden | collected 2012-09-26 | reverse complement strand
GCAAGGAAGAAATTCTGTTGGCAGAAATTCGCGATTTACTGAAAGACAAATAGAATTAAAAAAAGAAAGGCAACCAATCGGTTGCCTTTCTTTTTTATTCCCATTCGATAGTCGAAGGTGGTTTTGAAGATATATCGTAACATACTCTGTTTACGCCTTTCACTTTATTAATTATCTCATTAGATACTTTGGCCATAAAGTCGTAAGGAAGATGTGCCCAGTCGGCTGTCATAGCATCCATACTCGTAACGGCACGCAATGCTACAGGATGTTCATAAGTACGTTCATCACCCATAACACCTACACTGCGGATAGTAGAAAGTAGCACCGTTCCGGCTTGCCAGATTTTATCGTAAAGAGCCACACCGTCTTCACATATATAATTGTGCATTTCTTCTATATAGATGTCGTCGGCATCTTGCAGGATACGGACTTTTTCACGTGTGATATCACCGAGAATACGAACAGCAAGACCTGGACCCGGGAAAGGATGACGGTTGATAAGACGTTCTGGCATTTGCAACTGGTGCCCAACCCTGCGGACTTCATCTTTGAATAACCATTTCAGAGGTTCGCACAATTGTAGTTTCATCTCTTTTGGGAGTCCGCCTACATTATGATGACTCTTGATGGTCATACCTGTAATACTCAGACTCTCTATACGGTCAGGATAGATGGTACCCTGTGCCAGCCATCTTGCATCAGTTATTTTCTTAGCCTCAGCATTGAATACTTCTACAAAATCACGACCGATAATCTTACGTTTCTTTTCCGGATCAGTAACACCTTCGAGATCTTTGAAGAACTTCTCGCTTGCATCTACCCCAATAACATTGAGTCCTAATCCTGAATAAGCTTCCATCACCTTACTGAATTCGTTTTTGCGAAGCATTCCGTGATCAACGAATATACATGTCAGATTCTTGCCGATGGCACGATTGAGCAATGTTGCGCAAACAGAAGAATCGACACCACCGCTAAGTCCTAATATGACACGATCGTTACCAAGTTGTTGTTTCAATTCTGCAACGGTAGTATCAACGAACGAAGCAGCGCTCCAGCCCTGTTTACTACCGCAAATATCAACAACAAAATTTTTCAGCAATTGTGTTCCTTGCGACGTATGAAAGACCTCTGGATGAAACTGCACAGCCCATAGAGGATTTGTATCACTTGCATAAGCAGCAAACTTTACATCCTGTGTAGAGGCTATCACATGACAATCTTCAGGGATAGCTGTAATCGTATCACCATGACTCATCCAAACTTGTGAATTATCTGAGAATCCCTTAAACAGTGGATTCTTTGAATCAAAGCTCTGTAGATTGGCACGTCCATATTCACGTGTATTTGTCTTTTCCACCTTACCGCCACACGTATTGGAGATAAACTGGGCACCATAGCAGATTCCTAATACAGGATATTTACCTACAAACTGACTCAAATCAGTCTTGAACGCTTCCTTATCATGTACAGAATAAGGTGAACCACTAAGAATAACACCTATAATGTCAGGGTCGTTCTGTGGAAACTTGTTGTAAGGTAAAATCTCGCAGAAGGTATCCAGTTCACGTACTCTGCGACCAATAAGTTGGGTGGTCTGAGAACCGAAATCGAGAATAATAATCTTCTGTTGCATAAATACTTATATTTGTTTGTTTATAAATTCCTCAGCAATCGACAAAGTGTCGAGTTTTCCTACATCCATCAGATGTAGATCATCTTTCACATAGCCCCGGATATTGACTTTATCGCAGATTCTCAGATAAAAATCCATGATACCAAATTTTTCAGGAAACTCATGCATATATGGAAATAAGCGGGGAGAAAATATGTGTATACCGGAAAAGGCGTACATTCTGCATGCTGACGGTTTTATATCAGGATACGGACTTTTGACTTCTCCTGTTTCTATATTTGTCCATCCTACCAGTCGCATGTTATCATCGAATAACAGATAACGCTTGGTTTTTCTGTCACTTACCAGTAATGTTGCATCATTGTCTATATTGGAATCATAAAATTCCCGGATATTAACATTACTCAATATATCCACATTATGTATCAATATAGGAGCACCGTCATCAAATAGCGATGCAGCGTTCTTTATTCCTCCACCGGTATCAAGCAACATATCCGACTCGTCACTTATACGGATGTCTAGCCCGAAATTATCATGATCTTTAAGATAATCTATTATCTGATATGCAAAATGATGCACGTTTACGACAATTCTGTCGGCACCAGCATCTTTCAGTTTTGTAATAACATGTTCCAGCAGCGGTTTACCCCCTACCCTAACAAGGGCTTTTGGCATCATATCGGTAAGCGGTTTCAATCGCGTACCCAGTCCTGCTGCGAAAATCATTGTCTGCATTACTTCTTAGCTTTTAATACTGATGATATATTCTGCTCCCTATGCACAACACGTACCTCTACACCGAATTTTTCATTGAGATGTTCCGCCAGATGCTGTGCAGAATAAACACTACGATGCTGACCTCCTGTACAACCGAAACAAAACATCAAATCTGTGAATCCTCTTTGGATATATCTGCGCACATGGGCATCAGCCAATTTATATACACTGTCAAGAAACACAAGTATTTCTCCGTCGTCCTCTAAAAAACGGATGACCGGTTCATCAAGACCAGTCAGTTTCTTGTACGGTTCATATCGTCCGGGATTGTGTGTACTTCTGCAATCGAACACATATCCGCCGCCGTTACCTGATTCATCTTCGGGTATACCCTTACGGAAAGAGAAACTGAATACCCTTATAATCAAAGGACCTTTATTATCAAATTGTGAAAATGTTGCCGGTCCGTCCTGTGGGTGTGACTTATACAAAGGGTCGTCGGTCGTACGGAATCCGTCGGTACGATTCAATGCTGGTGTTTCTATATGGGCAAACTGTGGTAATTCAGTCAGCCTTTTCAGCATATTAATCATATAAGGATATGGGAAACAATTCAGTTTCAGCAATTCCCTAAGATTATCAATTGCCGGTGGTATACTGTTTATGAAATGCTTCTTGTGTTCAAAATATCCTCTGAAACCATAAGCGCCAAGTACCTGTAAGGTACGGAACAAAACGAAAAGACTAAGTCTCTCTACAAAATGGCGTACGGATGGAACTTCAGTATAATTTTTCAGAGAGTTGTAATATTCGTAAACCAAATCGCGGCGCAACTTATTTGAATATTGCGCGGAAGCCTGCCATAAAAAAGAGGCCAGATCGTAATAAAACGGTCCTTTACGTCCACCCTGAAAATCAATAAAATATGGATTGCCGACATTATCTAACATTATGTTGCGCGCTTGAAAATCACGATACATAAAACTGTCTATTTTCTCAGATGTGAGGTCTTTTGCAAATAGGCGAAAGTTAGCTTCCAACTTCAATTCATGAAAATCCAATTCAGTAGCTTTCAAGAAACAATATTTGAAATAATTAAGATCGAACAACACATTATCCGTATCAAATTCCGGTTGTGGATAACAATTAGAGAAATCAAGTCCTCTAGCCCCCCTTATCTGAATATTAGGCAATTCACGTATTGTCTTGACAAGCAGTTCCTTTTCCTTCACATTATATCGACCACCTGCCTCACGACCGCCGCTGAGAGCATCGAACAGAGAAACATTTCCCAAGTCCGACTGCAGATAACACAGTTCATCATCACTTACGGCAAGGATTCTCGGAACAGGAAGCTTACGTTTGGTAAAATGCTCTGCCAAATAAATGAAAGCATGGTCTTCATCACGACTGGTGCCAATTGCCCCAACGGTGGTACCACCATCTTGACCGGTAATTCTGTAATACTCACGATTACTTCCTGCGCCAGGAAGTTTCTGCACATTTGCCGGCTCTTCGCCACTCCATTTCTTATATAATTCTATAAGCTTCTGCATTTCGCTGCAAAGTTACTGCAAAAATCGAACAATAGAGAGTAAAAGACAAAATATTTTTGTTTCATTCTTTTGGTTCATTCTCGTTTTCTTTCTTTTTTGAGTATTCTCTCAAAAGTACGTCCACTATTACAAGTATAATCATTATACCCATAGACATAAACCATGAGTCGGTGATAAACAACAACCCAACTGCTACAATAACTAGTACTATAACATGTGAAATTTTAATTTTTTCTATCATAATGAGTGCAAAGTTAATAAAAAAAATCGATTATCTCACGATAACCGATTTTCAAAAACAAACTACTTAAAAACTAATCTACTAAAACAAATCAAAAAAATATCTTTTTTGGATTTACTCCAATACTTTCTTATCTTTTTACGAATGCAAAGATATGAAGTTTTAAAGTAAGTTCCAAATTTTTCTTTCATTTTTTCTGTTTTTTTCTATAAAAAATATAAAAAGTGGATGAATTTATCATTCATCCACTTTTTTTGTTATCTCTAGGTTACAACTTACATCATTCCACCCATACCTGGATTACCCATTGGCATCTGCGGTTTGTCTTCTGGTTTATCAACGATCAGACATTCAGTTGTAAGGAACATTCCTGCAATAGATGCAGCATTCTCAAGTGCTACGCGGGCAACCTTAGCCGGATCGATAACACCTGCCTTGCGCATATCTTCATATACATCTGTACGGGCATTATAACCGAAATCACCTTTGCCCTCGCGTACTTTCTGTACGACAACAGCACCCTCACCACCTGCATTATATACAATCTGACGAAGTGGCTCTTCTATTGCTCGTTCTACGATATTAATACCGGTCTGCTCGTCTGCATTATCACCTTTCAGGTTCTTAAGTGCATCAAGAGCACGGATATATGTTGTACCGCCACCTGCTACGACACCTTCTTCGATTGCTGCACGAGTAGCACAAAGAGCATCGTCTACGCGGTCTTTTTTCTCCTTCATTTCAACCTCGCTATTGGCGCCTACATAAAGTACGGCAACACCTCCAGCTAGTTTTGCAAGACGTTCCTGAAGTTTTTCCTTGTCATAACTACTTGTCGTATTAGCTATCTCGTTCTTAATCTGAGCGACACGGTCTTGGATAAGTTTCTTTTCACCTGCACCGTTTACGATAGTCGTATTATCTTTGCTGATGACAACCTTGTCACAAGTACCAAGCATTTCGAGTGTAGCCTGCTCAAGTTTCAGTCCCTTGTCCTCACTTACAACGAGACCGCCTGTCAATACAGCGATATCCTCAAGCATAGCTTTGCGACGGTCGCCGAAACCAGGAGCCTTCACAGCACAAATCTTCAGATTGCTACGCAGACGGTTTACCACCAATGTTGTAAGAGCCTCGGAATCCACATCCTCAGCGATTACCAACAAAGGACGACCGCTCTCAGCTGCGGGTTGCAGAATTGGTAAGAAATCTTTCAGATTACTGATCTTCTTATCATAGATAAGGATGTATGGGTTTTCCATGACACACTCCATCTTGTCTGTGTCTGTCACAAAGTAACCACTCAGATAACCGCGGTCGAACTGCATACCTTCTACGACTCCGATGTGTGTATCACGACTCTTACTTTCCTCGATAGTGATTACACCGTCTTTAGAAACTTTGCGCATAGCGTCGGCAAGCAATTTACCTATTTCAGGATCGTTGTTAGCACTTACTGTAGCAACCTGCTCTATCTTATCATAATTGTCGTCAACTTTCTCGGCATTGTTCTTGATGTAGTCTACGACACCGTTAACAGCTTTGTCAATACCTTTCTTCAGATCCAAAGGATTAGCACCTGCTGTGACATTTTTCAGCCCTTCTGTAACAATAGCCTGAGCCAGAATTGTAGCTGTAGTGGTACCATCACCGGCATCATCACCTGTTTTGCTGGCAACACTTTTAACCAACTGGGCACCAGTATTCTCCTGACGATCTTCCAGTTCCACCTCTTTGGCAACTGTAACACCATCTTTTGTAATCTGTGGTGCACCGAATTTTTTCTCTATAACTACGTTACGACCTTTTGGACCTAATGTTACCTTAACGGCATTAGCCAGTTTGTCAACACCATTTTTAAGCATGTCGCGAGCTTCTGTATCAAATACTATTTCTTTAGCCATGATTATTTTCTATTTATAATTGAATACTTCATTAAACTGATTATTTGTCAATCTTAGCGAGAACATCGCTCTGACGCATCATGATATACTTTGTGCCTTCGTATTCCAGTTCTGTACCGGAATATTTACCATAAAGCACTTCATCGCCTTCTTTTAGAATCATCTCTTCATCTTTTGTTCCATTACCTGTGGCAACAATCTGTCCGTGTAATGGTTTTTCCTTTGCAGTATCAGGAATGATGATACCGCCAACTTTCTCTTCAGCTGGTGCAGGAAGTACAAGTACTCTGTCTGCTAATGGTCTAATTTTCATAATCTATTATTTTTAATGTTTATATTAATATTATGACGTAAGCATTCAGTGACGCCTACGCCAATTAATATACCAAAACTGTGCCAAAACATATCGTTTGCCAATTATGTCAGTGTCATACTGACAAATTTGTCATATATTTAATTGCAAGTTCAAAGAATAATTATTAATTTTGCACCCGCTAAGAATAAACTAACAAGAACATTATATAAGAGAGGTAAAAGGATGCAAATACAACAGAACGATATCCATCAGAGTTTAAAGGAAACTACTATTTTTTTAGCCGAATATGCTGCTACGTTGATGGCAGTAGGTGTTCAGACATCTCGTGTATGCCGTAACACAGAACGTATAGCGGTATCTTTCGAATATCATGCCAATATTCTTATATTCCCAAGGACTCTGAGCATCACCCTCCACGACAAAAGCCATAATCATTCATACACGTATGTCAAACAGACAGCTAATATGCCATTGAGTTTCCGCACTAACATGGAACTTTCCAAATTGTCGTGGCGCGCTTTCGATGAGCACCTTTCACTTGACGCTTTATGGAATGAATATAAAAAGATTATCAGTGAGAAGAGAGAGAGTCCGTGGACAGTCTTATTTCTGGTTTCCTTTGCCAATGCATGTTTTTGTCGTCTTTTTGATGGAAATCTCACCTCTATGATTATTGTATGGATTGCTACATTTGTCGGATTCTATATTCGCCAGCAACTCACAAAGATGAAGTGGAGCGCTCTTGCAGTATTCATTATATGCGCTTTTGTCTCAACGATGATAGGTGCCACTGATTATCTGTTTGTTCACGGTGGAACAGAAGACATGTCTTTGGGTACTAGTATGTTATATCTTATACCCGGTGTGCCGTTGATAAACGGAGTAATGGATATCATTGACCATCATGTACTAAATGGCATTGCACGTCTTACCAACGCTTGTTTACTTATTATATGTATAGCGTTGGGACTCTCCATCACATTACTTATCACTGGTATTGATGCTACAACCTTTACGAAGGTGGTACGACCTAATCTGCTTTTGGCAAGCGTTGCAGACGGACTGTTTGCAGCCATCGCCGGTACTGGATTCGCCATTATAAGCAATCCTCCTCGTAAAGCTTTATTTATATCAGCCCTACTGGCTTGTGTTGGCCATGCGATTCGATATTTTCTGATGCACAACAGTAACATTATGATGGATCAGGCAATGGCTTCAACAATAGCTGCATTTGCCATCGGCCTCCTTGCTGTCCAGTTTGGCACTCATATTCATTGTCCATCGGAATGTTTTGCATTCCCATCATTACTGCCTATGGTACCTGGTATGTTTGCTTATAAATCTGTTATTGCCCTGATCAATATGGTAAGGACATCTGAAAATTATACAGCAGAATATGTCAATCAGTTTTTCCATTTCGGCATGTTGACTGTCTTGGTCATGTTCGGGATGGTAGTAGGATGTGTCATACCAATATTCATATTTCACAGACAGTCGTTCTCGGTTACCAGAATGAAATCTACCCACATACTTCGATAGATATACATTCTACTATGTGACAGGATGATACCAATTATCTGATAAATACGCTGTGATTTTTGTCTGAAAAACGATAAAATCGCAGATATTCAGATATTTTTTACTATTTTTGCGCCAAACTTTACATAAAATGCCTACGAAAATCATTAAAACGTCACTGATATCCATACTTTGCGTTTTCTCCGTGCCGCTATTCGCATCCGTTTCATACGAGAGCAAAAGAATATCGACAACAGACGGACTCACTTGCAATACCATCAATGATATTGCTCAGGACGATTATGGATATATCTGGATGGGAACATCTAATGGATTGTGCCGCTATGACGGTTATTCATTTATGAATTTCCATAAAATAGGCAGTCAGACTTCCGAGAATGCAGATTCACACGTGGCGTTATTATTCAATGATGACAAGAACAAGTTGCTGTGGATATACACATCTCAACATTCCCTTGCCTGTTATGACTTGAAAAAAGCCAAGTTTGTAGACTACACAGGATGTAAAGATGAATCCAGGGAATTCAAGAACCGTTTTCTGTCATCCGATGGTATGTGGTTATACGACAGCAGTTTCGGCGCCCGACATGTGAAATACGAAAACGGGAATTATATAAAAAGGGATTATACAAAGGAAAACCGATCCCTGCCCACCGATGAAATACACTCCATCAGGGAAGACGGCAATAAGAACATTTGGATGTTCACCACCAAAGGAGCAATGATGATTGACAGACATGGACGACAGAGAATGTTTTCGAAAGGTGAAGATATTATAGGCAGTAGAATTCAAGACAAATATATTACTTTTATCACTGCAAAGAATGAAGCCTTTGTTTTAGATAACAATTATCAACTTGTCACGAAAGGTACATTACCTTCCATGATGGGATATATAAACAACATAACCAGCAGTTTAATACTAAAGGGGAAATGGTATATTTTCACTGATGGGGAAACTTATACAATGGATATCAAAACCGGTGTTTTTTCAAAACCGTCGGATATCCAGATCAAGAACGGTAGAGAACGCTGGTCTGCCATCGGATATCGTTTTATTTCCGATGACAATGGAAATCTATGGATTTTTTCTGATAACGGAACGTTTAAGAAATTTAATCTCATTCCAAACAACAAATACACCAAGGCCAGAGATGGTATGTTCAATATTGTAAAAGACCAATATGGTCTTCTGTATATAGCCACTTATGGCAATGGCCTTTTCGTCTATAATCCGAAAGACGGGACTATGACTCATCATACTCCGAGCGATGCCCGACCTATCATTTATTCTAACTTTCTATTGGATATTATGATAGACAGGAGCGGATGTATATGGGTAAGTACTGAAACAGCCGGTGTATCTTGTATTTCTTCTGTAGGCAGTGCATCAGCCAACTTCATTTATCCTGAATCTCAGCACAAAGATGACTGGGCCAACTACGTACGTCACATTTATAAAAACGATGACAATAGTTTTATTATTAGCACCAAGGAAAACAAGTTGTACGAATACAGGCCTTCAAGTATATCGATCACATTCAGAAAGGAGATGGATGCCTGCGTATATGCATATATGAAAGACAGCAAAGGTCATACATGGATTGGCACACGCGGAGGCGGTCTGTATGTTGATGGTGTCAAATATTCAAAGAAGGATAAGACATACAACGTTCCTGTAAATGATTTTTATGATTTTGCAGAAGACAAATATGGTCGTATATGGATAGCCACTTGGGACGGCGGTCTGCTAATGACAAAATATAAATCTGGCAAACCGCTTCATTTCAACCATTATCTTAACCGCAGTTTTAAAGAACGGCGTATACATGATATTGAACTGAGTGATAACGGCGAACTATTGGCTGCAACAAATAACGGTCTGTATTATGTTGATGTCAACAAACGTAACATCAGCGATCGGTCTTTTATCTGTTACAACAGGGCGAATCGACAACTCCCTAATGACGAGATTATATGTCTTGAACATACTAGCAAAGGTGTATTATGGATTGGTGCGTTGGGATCAGGAGCTGTAGAATGCACATTCAGTAAAGATTATAAATCATTAAGATATAGAGCCATAACAACCAACGAGGGACTGGTGAACAACAATGTCAATTCAATCATTGAGGACAACAACGGAGATATCTGGGCAGGTACAGAGGAAGGTATCTCAAGAATCAACGGTCGTGACTATAGCATCAAGACATATCAGTTCAGCAATGTATTACAGGGTAATGTATACAGTGAAGACTGTGCCGTCAAACTGAAAAACGGGAATCTGCTTTTCGGAACTAATTACGGACTTACCGAAATCACACCAGAGAAGGAAATTCAGCCACATAAGCAAAACGAGTCGAAAGCTTGTGTCACAGACGTAAAGATTAACGGGAAATCACTTTATGACAAAGAAGATGGCGATGAGCGCATAGATGAAGCTCTAAATTATATGAGCAGTATCACACTCAATCACAAAGAGAATACGATAGAAATAAATTTCTCCAATTTCAATTACAATAGTATAAGGACATCTTTATATCAATACTATCTGGAAGGTCTGTCGTCAGAATGGCGTCCTGCTACGACTGCCAACAAAGTCAACTACAACAGTTTATCACCCGGTCATTATGTTTTTCATCTACGGACATTAAAAGGGAATAACAAATGGAGCGATGAGACGACACTTGATATTATTATAGATGAACCATGGTATAACACTTGGTGGGCTTGGACTATTTATATGATCATCGCTTATGCGATAGGTTATTATTTCTACAAAGGATGGAAAGAACGATTCAGACTGCACCAACAACTTGAAGTAGACAGACAGCTCACTGATTTCCGCCTTAATTTCTTCACCCATATCGCCCATGAGTTCCGTACTCCTCTTGCCATTATTCAAGGTGCTGTGGATAAACTGAGCAACAGCGATGCCCAAAATGTATCAAGGAGTGCCATACAGACAGCCAACAGAGGCACCAAACGTCTGTTGCGTCTGGTCAACCAGCTGATGGAATTCAGAAAGGTAAGTACAAAGAATGTCAAACTGAATGTGGAACGTGCAGATATTATATCATTCGTACGTGATATATATCAGGATTTCTGGGCTATTACAAAACAAAAAGACATATCCATCACATTTGTCCCATTCGACAAGAAATACGAGATGCTGTTTGACAAACATCTGGTCGAAACGATTGTATACAATATTATAAGCAATGCTGTAAAATACGCCCCTGAAAAAGGTTGCGTGAGTGTTAAGATTATCAAAGACGAGCAGTACCGTAAAATCTGTTTCCTCTGTGAAGACAATGGTCCAGGTATTGGTGAAAATCAGATGAAAAACTTATTTGAACCGTTCATGCATGGTTATGTGTCAAGTGGTGGCATGGGCATTGGGCTATATACCGCCTACAATATGGCTAAAACACACAAAGGTTCTTTATCTTATCAACGTGTCAACACCCGTGGAGGTTCTATTTTCTCTTTTGTTTTGCCTGATGATGAAAGCGTCTACGAACAGGAAGATTACAAGAGTAATATGGCAGTAGAATCGAGTGAGGTCATGGATGATAAAACAGATATACAGATACGTGAAATGATGCCTCTGTCCATCAATGATTACACGGTCGCTGTCATAGAAGACGACCCTGATATGATGGAACAGATCAAAAACGAACTGAGCATATACTTCAATGTTGACACTTACATGAACGGCAAGGACGGATATGAAGGTATACTAAGTAAACATCCGGTATTGCTTATATGCGACGTCATGTTACCAGATATGAGCGGTTATGATATTGTCAAGAAAATCAGACAAGATGACCTGACACGTCATATACCTGTCATCATGCTTACGGCCCTCGATGATGAGAACCATCAAATCAAGGGATATGAAGCAGGTGCAGACGACTACATGGTTAAACCATGCAATTTCCGTGTCTTAATCGTAAGGGCCATTCAACTAATAAAATGGTCTATTAAGTTACAAACTGACAACAATCTGACTGCTGATAAGCCTAAAGATATCGTACGGCAACAACCCGCTACTGATATCATCATCACGAGTAAGGCTGACAAGGTCTTTAAAGACAAAGTGCAACATATCATTTCCCAACATATCAGCGATACCGAGTTTAATGTTGATACATTGGCATCAATGATGAATATGGGACGCACCAAATTTTACGGTAAGATGCGTGAACTGACTGGAGTTTCTCCTAATAAGTATTTATCCAACGAACGTATGCGCATTGCTGCGGAACTATTATTGGAAAGTGAATTGTCAGTGTCCGAAATCAGTTACAAAGTAGGAATACAGGATGCCTCGTATTTCAACAAATGCTTCAAAACAAAATATGGTGTGGTGCCCAGTAAATACGGTAAAGAATAAATATCATTTTAATATGGTTTTCTTCACAGTACCATTGCCGTATTTCACAATATTAATACCTTGCTGCATTGTTTGCAATTGTGTACCATTAATTGAATATATAGAAGATATAGTGGCATTCGTGTCTGAAGAACTGTTCACCGTTTCTATACCTGTCGTATATGTATTCATGCAATTCTCAACCCATGATATGAAATTATCGGAAGCCGTGCCGGTATCTTCAGCCTCTGTATGTCCTAGTCCCCATATTGTTTCGAAATCAACACTTTTCACACCATTATAATTCTGTAAAGCCAAAGCCAGATTAGTCTCTGTGCCCAAAGAGGTATCACCTTGATCTATACCTGTTCGAATACGCCAATAAGAGGCCACATCGCTGGAGCCACTACCACCACCGGAATAGTATGTAGAGTTATCAATCAAATAGTAGAGCGGAGTATACATCATAAGTCGGTAATCTACTGTTTTACCCACAGCATCTACATTGTTTGATGACAAATCAGAAATGAACGATGAATAATAACTGGATGCGTATGTATTAATTAAAAGTGCCAAATATTTATCGAAATGGCCTGCAGTCCCAGCTACACCCATCAATGTATTTTCCGCCTGTCCTTTCGTATCATAATCATCAAAGGCACCAAGTCCTTTACTTGCATTTTTGTATGTCGAACTAAATGAATTAAGAGCTGAAGCATCCGTCGTAGAATAAGTGGAAACACTCGCACTGTTATACTTATTATATCTAGTTACCGCATCATTGATAACAGCCATTATATATTGGTAATAAGAACCACCTTGATAATAACCGTCAGATGTTGATTCCAGTGTAAGTTTATTACCAGTAGAAGGATCTTTCAGACCAATCGCATTGATATAATCTGCATATTCAGAAGTTAGACCTTTACTGATACTTTGATCGGCAGAACTTAGTCCGCTACGTGTTAGTCCCATATTCCATTCATAAGCAGCATCAGCCTGATCAAGATTCGTTATAGGACACCAACATTGACTACCCAATACATTATCTTTATAACCTGTCAAGGCACCAATGGCATTCAAATAATCGTTATACAGGGAGCTGTTGCCGGAAGCGCCTAACAAAGAACTTTGCGCTCCACCACCGCTATGTCCGAAAGAGAATATACAATTTACATTCCCAGGCACAGCATTCTGTTCTGCCTGTAAATATCGATAATATCTTATGGCTGCTTTCAAGTCGGTAACACCTAAAGGTGCACCAGCATCTCTACCACGGCAACCTGCCCACAAATAGATAAATCCTTTTGCTGTATATGTTGCCGCATCGCTTGAATATCCGCTGGGAGCGGATTGGGCTGAATAACCAGGCGTGTTGACAGGAACAACTATTGGAGCTGTACTGGCTGAATAACCATTGACTGTGTTACCTATGTTTAATGTACATGTATATGTACCATCGGAATTGCTTGTTGCATCCATATATTTAGCTGGAACAAATATGCCCATCTGTTCATAAGACGAACTGGCTGGACTAGAACAGTATTGAATACCAACAATATAATAGACATCTGCACTGGAATTATACTGCCACAAACCATTAATTGCCTTTTTGAAGGTGTAAGGTGAAGATACTCCACTAGTTGAACTTCCTCCCGAAGGACCACCACTTGGTTGAGCAGACAAATTCATCACTCCCCAAACAAACAAAAGTGTAAATAATAAATACTTCATAATTCTATAGATTTTAAATTTTCTTTTTTGTTTTACGTTGCGAAATTAACGAACTTAGTTTTTACTTGATCTAAAAAATCAACGAATAGCATTTTTTTAATAACTAAAAAGATAATATGTTAGCAATGGAATTGCTTATATTGATATATTTTTGTACATTTGCGACCATAACAAAGATCTACTAAACTAATGTTATAATCAAAGAATAAATTGATGAAAACAATTGTATTTGCATGCATAAGCTTTTTGGTGTCTGTCAACGTCATGGCTCAAAACGACAGTCGTCCACTTCAGTATTTTCCTGAAGGAGATTCGTTCGTAAGTGTAAACGGCAATAACAGATTCACCCGTGCGTTGTATGGCGGTCACACTCTTTTCAGAATAGAGACAAGCGACCGTCCTGTTTTCGCCGCTTATAACAAAACAGATAACAAAAATATACGTTTTTGCCTTACATACAATGGGAACAGAACCGTTCTTGACTCAACAGCTTATTGCAAGGCGGAATATATCGGCGGAAGGCGCGATTATACATTGAGCGACAGCAGATGGAAAGGTGGCAAACTACATATTTCTGTTCTCGCTTATTATAATAAGGATGGCGCGATATGGAAATTCCACACAGAAGGTTTTGTAGGTAATGTGAAACTGGAAGGACTGATCTGTGAGATTACCAACTCCAAACTGAGACGGATGGGGGATATGGGGGTAGAGAATCCTGGCAGTTTTGAGGCACCTGCCAATCCCAAACGACTGAAATCAATCGTATGGGATGCTACTAACAATGTTTCTTATATATCACTGGAAAATCAGGACATCAATGTGGAAGCCAATGGGGAACGGTCATTCGATAAAACGGAAGAAGAGAGAAAATCAATTGTTGGAAGTATCGTTTTCCATACGCCCGATCCCTATATCAATACGCTAGGTGGTGCCCTATGTGCAGCTGCCGATGGCGTATGGGACGGACAGACATGGTTGCACGGTGCCATCGGATGGCGAATGCCACTACCAGGTTGGAGAGCCGGTTTTCTGGGTGATGTGATAGGGAAGAACGACAGAGCGGTAACCCACTTCGACGCTTATGCTGCCAGTCAGGTAACAAACGTGGAACCGATTATACCCCACCCTTCACAGGATTCTGCCAATGCTCTTTCAAGAGGTGTCTACAAATGGGGCACTCAGATGTACAGCAACGGATATATATGCCGCAATCCTTACAACAATCATCAGTTCAATCACTATGATATGAATCTCAATTATATTGATGAACTGCTTTGGCATTTCTGTTATGATGCCGATATTACATATATGCGAAAGATGTGGCCAACCATCAAACTGCATCTGGAATGGGAAAAGCGCAATTGGGACCCTGATGATGACGGACTATATGATGCCTATTGCTGTATCTGGGCAAGCGATGCACTATATTATAACAGCGGTGGCGGCACCCATTCATCGGCGTATAATTATCGTGGTAATCTGCTGGCTGCACGTATTGCAGAACTGATTGGTGAAGACCCAAGACCATATCGCAAAGAAGCTGATAAGATATTAAAAGCCATGGATAGTCAACTGTGGCTGAAAGACAAAGGTCATTGGGCTGAATACAAGGATTTCATGGGACTGAAACGCAGACACGAAAGTGCTGCCCTTTGGAGTATCTACACGCCTATCGACTGTAGTGCATGCACACCCGAACAAGCATATCAGGCTACACAATATGTAGACAACCATATACCTCACATCCCTGTTGCCATCAACAATGATACCATTCCCGACGAACATTTATATACGATAGCCACTTCCAACTGGATGCCTTACGACTGGAGTATCAATAATGTGGCTCAGGCTGAGGTGATGCATACGGCACTGGCTTATTATGAGGCAGGACGCAACGATGAGGGATTCAGACTGATGAAAGGAATGATCATGGACGGGATGTATCTCGGACAGAGTCCTGCCAACTTCGGACAAATTTCTGAATATGATGCTGCTCTTGGTGAATGTTATAGGGATTTCGGGGATATGGTAGGCATTTCCTCGCGCACATTGCTCTGCGGACTGTTTGGGGTAAGACCAGATGCGCTCTACGGGAAATGTATTCTGCAACCGGGATTTCCTAGCCACTGGAGAGAGGCTTCTCTGTCCACGCCCTATATCAATTACTCTTTTCACAGAAAAGACAAAAAAGACCTTTACGTGATTGATCAGAACTTCAAGCAGTTGCTCAGTATGAACTTGCGCATTCACTTGCCTTATTCACAGGTTAAGGATGTATGTGTCAATGGTCAGTATATATCTTGGAGAATAATAAGATTGTCCGATACAGACGCTTATGTGGATTTTGATACGCCTGTCGAAAGACATCTGGATGTGATGATAGAATGGCAGGGCGATACCATTGTACATCAGATCCCGGCATTCAATCAAAGACAGGAAACTATTTGCGCTCATTCATTTGATATTTTCGAAAAAGGAAACAAGTTTACTACTGTCAATATCAAGAAATATAATGCGGACGTAACGGATATTTTCAAGAATAAATATCTCACGCCCCGTTCTCCTTATACCACACTGAGCATTCCTGTGAATGGCGTAGGCCAATGGTGCAGCCCGAACGTCAAACCGGTTATCAACGATTCTGTATTCCGTTCAATGATAAAGAACGAAATATTCTATGCAGGCAACATTCCCTTCCGCACACCTGCCGAGGGGAGAAACATTTTATATACTTCTCTTTGGGACAATTATCCCGACAGCATAGTCGTACCGTTGAAAGGCAAGGCATCTGCCGCATATCTGCTTATGGCTGGCAGCACGAACCCCATGCAGAGCCGTATTGCCAACGGGGTGATAACGGTAACATATACGGATGGTACCACAGATAGTCTGCAACTGGTTAATCCTGACAACTGGTGTCCCATCGAACAGGATTATTTTGTTGACGGCAAGGCTTTCTACACATCCGTGCCTCGTCCTTACCGCATAGGACTCAGCACAGGTATCATAAGTCGTGACCTCAGTGATAGTTTGGGTATCAAAGGTGCCAACCGCATCATACCCGGAGGTGCCGCGGAGGTTATCAAGATGAATCTAAATCCTGATAAGAAACTACGGAATATGTGTCTTCGTACCCTGTCTAATGATGTGGTAATCGGATTGATGGCTGTCACACTACAATGATTTCCGAATCATTCTATTGTCAGTTGATCCACGACAATATGGTTATCCAATGCCTTGATTACAACATGATGAAGACCTTTTGTCCATCTCACCTTTATTTCTTTCACAGCCTGTCCACTAAGTACATTCCGTTTCCATTGCTCCGAGCGGAATGGTTCCTTGATAGAGAATATTGTTGATTCGCCCCCATCGATACTAACACTGAATCTGATATCACCTTTATCATTCGGTTGGGTAGGTATCAGGGCTATCTTCAGGGATGCATCTTGATTAGCAGGGTAATCTATGAGATATGACAATTCTCCATTTTTAGGTAAGGATACGGCATTCATACTGTATCCCAGCATCTGTATGGGTTGAACGCCTGTGCTAGCCGATGCATAGTTGGATGCGTTTATAATCTTATAATAAGGGGAATGTTCTTTTACTGTCTGTACCGTATCCTTTAATGCTGGCATATCAGCCGGGGAATCAAATACTGGCAAATCTCTTGGTGAAGCACATAAGATGTTTTCCCATTTACCGCCGGCCAACTGATGATTATAATAATCCGTCATACTCATAATCTCATTGTATGCAGTCATCGCATTTTTGCTGTCAAGCAGTTTGATACTCATATCGGCTGCCGCAAATACCGGATACTTGATTGCTGCGAAATAAGCATCACGCAATTGCGGACTGATGCATCTCTCTATATCAGCAACTGCATCCTTCAGTTTACGATAAGAAGACAAATAGTCATTGATCTCTGACGGAGTAAAGTCCGACTTCTGTACAGGTGACAACCCACGTGGATACTTTTTCTTGTCGAGTTCGGTTTGCGACCATCCCATAAATTCGGGTTTCCTTATACCGCACAGACGATAATATTCAGTCATAACCGGCAACAGACGTGTTCCGGCTTCTTTACCAAACTGCGAACACAACCAATTGTCGAGATGCCTGTCTATCGTTGTTGGCGATACACTGTTTATATTCCATGCCATATCCAGAAACAGTTGCAGATCATAAGCAGCCACCTTGGGGTCGTGCACATTCACAATCCACAATTTACGGGCGTTGTTGTCGTAAGCCTGTTTCATCTCACTGTATATCAGTCCCGGTTGGGTAGTGGTCAACCATAAATAATCGTGGGGGCGTCCCCAGTAACTCAGATGATAATACACACCCGCGCCACCACTACGTTTCTGTTGCAGACTGTCGCTGAGACGTGTCAGATATCCGTAATTGTCATCACACCACATCAGTGTCACATCGTCAGGTACACGAAGCCCGTTTTCCATAATCTCCAATACTTCCTTATATGGCACGAAAACTTGCGGTACTTGGGTTATATCTTTTTTCAGGTATTTGGCTAATAATATACGTTGCGCATCTATGGCCGCCTGCAAACCGTCGGTCTTCTCTTTCATCGTTTTCACGCCCTCCATCGAACCGTCGTGTATGCCACGCATACCTATCGTATAGAGGTAGTCGCCATGACTGGTCTCTCGCAACCGTTCTGTCCAATAAGCCAATACAGAATCACGGTTGGTGATAAAGTTATAAGCCCCACGCTGTTTTACATCCCATTCACCCACATTGTTGCGCAACAGAGGTTCGCAATGGGAAGAACCTACGATAATGCCACAACTGTCAGCCATCTCCTTTGCACCAGGAGTCATAAAAAACGGAATGGTGCCCGTATGCATACCCGGCCATATAGCATTGGCACGAAGGCGTAACAACAATTTGAATATCTCCTTGTAGGTTTTTGCACCAATCATACCTTCTCTATTCCCTTTTTCGAATGTTTTGTAACTCCATGGACGTACGCTCCAATCCTCATCATTAAGGAAAATGCCTCTATATTCAACCGATGGGCACTGCAGCGTAGTGAAGTCGGAATCAATAGTCAGACGTCGTTTACGCTCCGGTTTTACATCTCCCCACCATATCCAAGGTGATACCCCTGCCATACGCGACAACTCCAACAAGCCATAAGCTGTACCTCTGCCGTTACTTCCGGTTATCATGATTTGATGATTGAACACACAAATATAAAAAGCATCAGATTTCCCTTGCAGTTTGTCTAGCGGCACATGACACTTGAGCAGTTTACTCTTGGTTCTTGGCGACATTTTATCCATCTCATAGATTAGAATGTCAGCTTTACCATTTTCAATTTCCTTAGGACTGTTGCCGGTTACTGCATAAATATCGCCCTTAAACATATCCAAGGCCGTATTCACCACCAACGAACGCCCACTGCATAACGAGTAGGTTACAGGGGTAGCGCCATCGTACCATACTACATCCGATGCACTCATGGCAACTGATGATAAAAGAACAAGCAGAAAGATGATTTGATTCTTATTCATATTATTTCTTAATTACATTTTTACCATTGACTATATAAATTCCGGCAGGAAGATTATCCAAAGCCTTGTCTTTTGCCACATTTGAACGGAGAAGAATACCACTTACCGTATACACATTAACGTTTATATCAGCACTGATATTATGAATATCTGTAGAAATCATTTTCAAGACTCCCCGTGAAAGCAGTTCGTCATCATTCCATACATACCCATTTCCATCGACAGTATATGTACCAGTGATCGTACCGGACGTATTGAACATCTTATATTCGTAATCTGTACTGACACTGCCCGACAGTTCAGGACGAAGGACAGCATGGTCGAGAGTTACATTTCCACAACTGATAGTACCTGCGAACACCGCTGATTTATCAACAGTAACAGTACCTGTCGTCTTCGCATTCTTAGAATACAGCGTACCTTCTTCCACATATAGAGGACTCGTGCTTTCAGTGCCTGTAATAGTCCATGAACCTGTACCATACTTACTGACCTTCTGAGCAGTAAGTTTACCGGCAAAGAGTGTATCCGTATTATTATAACCGATTTCATAATAACCGTTAGTCAATTCGGCATCAGACGCACTTGATGCCAACGCTCCTATTTTTCTGATCTGCGTAGTAAGTGCTGTAGCCGACTGAGCTTTATAATGACCTACCTTTGTTCCCGATGCTATCACGAGAGTGGTATTCGGCATATCACTTGTAGCAGGCACCAGTCTGAAGTTTTCACCGGTGGCATGCAGTGTACCCCTAAATCCTGTAAAATCAGACTGGACATCACATCTGTCTCCGCCCGACTGGATAACGAGTGAGCCTTGACCTGAAAAACTACCGCCAATTTTAGAACGGAAACTACCTATAATTGTGCTTTCGGTTGCAGAATCGACCACCGTGACATAATCATAAACAGGTATAGTTGTCATTCCTTTATTGGCTACAAGCAACAACTTTCCTCCCTGCATACGCATGACTGACCCGGATTTCCCGAAAGTTGTCTGCCAGTTGCCTTGGGCTATGGTACCTGCGCGTAATATCGTACCCGAATAGGTATTTTCACCTGCGTATGTCAGGTTCAGTTGACCTGGTCCGTCCTTGATCAGATAGCCCTGCCCGGTAAGTTGTCCGGTAAGCGACAAAGCTCCCTTCTCATTACCAACATTGATTGTAGCCGAGTCGGTCAATAAGATTTCATGATCCGTTGCCATGTTCAACGCCAATGTTTTCAAGGTTCCTTTGGCTATTGTAAAGTTCGAAGCCGCATCAGTTGCAGCACCTATGTCACTGGCAGAACCCGCATTGGACAATGTGTTTACAGTCAATATACCATCTTCTATGACTGTTTTCCCAAAATAATTATTTTTAGCAAGGTCCAGAGTCAGCTCACCCTTACCTCTCTTATATAAGACTGTCGAATCACTGATCAAGCCAGTGCCTGAAAGATTGTAATTCCCTTGGTCGAAATCAAATATCACCGATTTGGCTATAATCTGTTCATTCAATAGGATATTGCGTTGCTTGGCCTCATCGCCGAAAGTGATTATATCGCCCGAAACGAAAGGAGTAGCAGTCGTACCCAGTACGAAATTGTTTGTATGGAAGTCCCATAATGTACTTACGTTTCCTATCCAACGTACATAATCGGAAGCCTTACGAGTCTCATTAACGACCAACAGCAGTTTATTACCATCTGCTTTTACGGTATACGGAATTCCGACAAGTCCACGTATCGTGATACTGTCTGTATTAACAGTCATACTACCTGTGCATTGAGCCAGAATATACGATCCTTGTGTCATGGCACTACCCTTATTGACAATCGTGAAAGTGTTATTACCCTTATATACGAGGTCGCCTTGCACAGTCAGAAAGTCTTGTTGCCCCGTAGTGGCATTGACTTTCAACTGCGTATATACATTACCTGGCATCGTTACTGATCTGGATATTGTAATCTTGCCATAATTGGTATCGTCGCCCGGCATCAGTCTACACCCTTCATAATTAAGTCCACCTTCGAATGCAATATCATTTACTACTGCATTGCCACTTAGCGAACCTTTCGCCATCAGTCGTACACGACCGGCAATGGAACCGTTCACATCAAGAGTACCCTCACTTATTACGGTACTGCCCGTATAATCCAGATTCCCGTTAATCGTAGCCGTACCCTGCATAGACTTATAAAGATTCATCGTACCTGACAATTTCCCTGATATGGTGAATGCATAATCATGGTTTTTAGGTGTCATCAGATAGACTGATGACGGTTTAAGTTCGTCGGATATATTTATAGTCTGTGAATTATCACCGGATATATCGAACATCAGACTCTTCCCGTCTGCAAAGTTTTCATCGCTACCCATATCAAAAGAGGTAAAACCTGACGAAGATTTCGATATGTTCGCACCTTTTTTCCATCTCAGGTCTGTAACCACAGAAGGAGGCAATGGCGGTGCAGGCATATCATATCCCAGATAGAAATCCGTATTAGGACTCTGATAATAACCTCTTGTCGTACAGTCAAGACGATAATGAGCATCTTGTTGCAGACAATACAAATTGTAATCGGTAGCTATGTCGGTGGAATACCCCACAAATCCGGTACTTGAAGAAGCATCTTGCTTAAACAGGATTACCTCTTCTCTCCAGTCTCCCGTCATATCGCCTATAAATCCAGGTCTGGCTCCGTTTGTACCATGAATATCCCAACTGCTTTCTTTAGAAAATTCGATCATGCGATTATAACTTTTCACCTCATCATAATTGGATACAAGCATATTCGTGGCATAACCGCTGCCACCGTTAGAAGCAAGAGTCTCCCTACCCAGGTCGCCGTCCCACCATATTCCTTCATAAGGGAATGCACCGGCACCTGCATCGTAAGATTTAACTACATTGCCCTCGCAGTCGTACAAATTAGCCATCGTACTGTATATCTCATATCCCTTATGGGACGGATCCACATCCATACATTCTCCACGCCCTACATCGGTAACACTGGGCAGATACCACTCTTTAATATGTTTACCTGTGGCGGATTCGTACAACAACTGTCCTAACAGATCGCTCTGCTGTATGGCATAGGTTTCAAGTCCAGGACGGTTCGGATCTATGTCGCTCACACGGAAACGGTCTCCATGACCTATGCCCGCACTGAACACCATACCCTCTTTCGCATTGACGCCATACCCACCCTGCAGCATCTCATCTATACCGTTGCCGTCGACATCACACACTCTCAACTGATGAAATTCTGCCGGCCACGGTGTCTTGTCATTACGGCTCCACGTATAATAATGGTGGAAATTTGAAGGCGTATTACCATCCCAGTCATATCCGAAAGCAAATACATAATTATGGTGTACTTGGTCTGATTTGGTACGATCCAAACATTCCATGACCAGAGAAGGATGTATGCCATCAAAATAACAAATGGCGAAATGTCCGCCCATGGTATAATAATCATCGTCCATATAGTCTGCGCGGTTGTCACGTGTATATTGGTCTGCACCGTCATGCACCTGAGAATAGTCCAGTTCCGATGAGACCATCTCTTCTCCTGTCATACCATTAATCACTGAAATATAAAACGGAGGATTTCGTTTCAGACCACTGACCGTATAATCGGTTATTCCATCATTATCTATATCAGGGATCGTCTTGCCAAAAACATAAGTGCCCCAATCCTTTGTAGACGAGTTCCAGAATCTGGTACCATCACTGCTCTTTACCATCACTTCCGCCTTACCGTCACAATTGATATCATAAACCTCGACCATGTCATTCTGACCGGTATCTATATTTACATTCGGTCCCATATCCACCGTCCACAGACAAGTGCCGTCTGCGGAATATGCCTGTAGCATCGAATTTTTATTATCCGTCGCTATCGAATCTCGATACTTACGGTCTACTACATATTCATTCATCAGACCATCTCCGTTCAGATCGGCGGGCCACACGTATGATGCCCTGTACTTATCCGGAGTCAACACTTTGGTCTCAAAGTTGATATCCACAAAAGCATTGTTATATGTTTGCTGTTTGAACAGGAACGGGGCACTTTTCACATTTTCGGTTCCGTCCTTATTGACAGTAGATACCGACAATTCAGAATTATATGGAATAACGGACAAGTTGGATACAAGATTGGTACCTTTCAGTGGAGATGCGTTTACTTTCGTATAATCAGAACCTCCCACATTCCTTATAAACAGATTGTACGTACAACTGTCAGGGTCTTGTATCAGTTTCCGCCATGTAACCGTCACATTTGTTCCTCTGTGTACAGCCACTACACTGCGGTCCATTGCTTGTTGGAGTCGCTGAGCTGCATTATGCAAAGGTATTACGGCAAGAAGGATTAGTAGAATTCTTTTCATGATAGCATATAGTATTAAAAATAGTTTTATCGATTTCTGTATTCAGATTATTAATCTGCTACAAAAGTATGATGATTACCCCTATAATACTTGGTAAATTTGTCCTATTAATAAAACATTTGTTCGAAAAGTTATTGTTTTACTCTACTTTAGGTCATCGCCTCAGAAGGATTGAAAGATATATCTTATTTTTGCTTCACCACTTCAGATGGATTAATCCCGAATTCAGACTTAAAACAAGCACGGAAATATGCCAAATCACCAAAGCCCGTCATATAAGCGGCCTCGGTCACGTTATTGGACGTTCGTTCCAACAATTCCATAGCCCTGTGTAGACGAACCTTTCGTATATATTCATTTGCAGATTTACCTGTCATGGATTTTACTTTGCGATAGAAGGCAGAATGACTCATACACATCTTGTCTGCTAGGAAATCCACTTTGAGTTTATCACTTGCCAAATTCTCTTTTATAACTGATGTCAACTTGGTTATGAACTCACTATCAAGTTTATTTATCCCAAGATTTGTTTGTTGAATGGAAGCAGAGAATGACTCTCCATTATCCGCGTCATGCCTGTCATTCACAGCAGACTCTATATATTTACGCATTATAAGAAGTCTCTGCTCCATAATATTTCTAACTCGGACCTTTAACAATTTCGCACTAAAGGGTTTCGTAAGATATGAATCCGCGCCACTTTCATAACCCTCTTCTTTATCTGCTATCGTATCCTTAGCCGTAAGAAGAATCACTGGTATATGCGATGTGTATACATTTCTTTTTATCTTTCTGCATAATTCCACACCATTCATCAGTGGCATCATAATATCACTGATAATAATATCGGGGACATTATTTTCAATAATATCCCATCCTTTTTCTCCATCCGGTGCCTCAATGATGATAAAATCATCTTGAAGCGACTCCTTAATATAATTACGTATATCCGTATTATCCTCTACTATAGCCAATATAGGTTTAGTATTGGTATCCTTATCCGGAATATGATCCTGACACATAACAACATCCTCTTTTACTATAGCATCGTCATGCAGTGCATTGATATATTGGTTTTCTTTATATAAGGAAAAATGGAATATTGTTCCCTTGCCTGGTTCACTGTCGACGGTTATAACGCCTTCGTGAAGAGTAACGAGCGACTTGACGAGAGAAAGACCGATACCGGAGCCTGATACCTGATGCTTACCGCCTACCTGATAATACCTGTCGAAGATTAACGGCAATGCATCTTTTTGAATACCATACCCTGTGTCTTCTACTGTGATTTCATACATTTCCTGATGATCGGCATCATATACATCTGTAAGTTTGATGGATATGGTCCCGTATGGGGTATATTTTAACGCATTAGATATCAGATTATCTAAAATAATAGTAACGACCTCCGGATCAAAAAGACAAACGGCATAATCATCTTCTATCTTCAGAATTACGTTCACATTTTCATTATTATTCATGTCCGAATAATGTGAAACGACATCTGTTACCAGTCTAGAAAGATTTCCCCGACGCACGGTTATCTGCCTGTTATGTGTTTCTGATTTTCTGAATTCCATCAATTGATTAATAAGAGTCGACAAGCGTAGGGCACTGTTGTAAATCAACTTTATTTTGCGTTGTAACTTACCACCAATTTCCGAATCATCTTTGATGTCTTCCAGAGGACCTAGAATAAGCGTAAGCGGTGTACGTAGTTCATGGGCGATATTTGTGTAAAAGTTCATTTTTTCCTCATGAAGCTGCTGTCGTATACGATTTTCATCTATTTCCTTCTGCAGAGAATCCTCCAATCGAACTTTCTTAAGATAAAATTTAAAAACAAAATAAACAACAAATATAACAACGACTACATACAACAGCCAAGAATACCAGGCATACCACCATGGAGGAGAAACAATTATGCGAACAGATGTCGTTCTGACATTATTCCAAGACTGACCATTCAACCGAGCCCTCACATATAATGTATATTCACCAAATCGAAGGTTGCGGAAAACGACACTGTTCTCATTATGTATATTTGTCCATAAGTCGCCCAACCCTTCCATCTTATATGCATATTCAACTCCATTCTTCTGCGAAAAGTCTGACATATTAAATGAAATCTTAATAGTATTTTCATTGTAATCCAATTTTATAACTGGACTGTCACCTATTTCCATATTTGGTATGATACTATATTCTCCATCTTTCAGATTCATTATACGACAATCTGTAATAAAGAAAGGTGAAATATTATTCTTCACACCTAACACAATATCAGGGTTGAAACTAACAACGGCGTCACGCAATCCGAAATATATTTTTCCATCCGATGTGATACACGACTTTACGTTACCATCTACATAACTGCTCTGCGGTATGCCATAACGCCGATCATAATTCACGACTTTACCTTTACGTATATCAACTGACGAAATACCATCTGCTGTGCTCACCCACATCACGCCGTTCATGTCTTCCTGAATCCCATAGACATGGTTGCTACTTAGCGAATTCCTGAGATTATAGACATGTATCCGATGCAAATTTCTAAAACAATCGAGTCCCTTGTCGGTACAAGCCCACATCCTACCATATCTGTCTTGACTTAAATTGAATATTTTATTGTCCGAGAGACCTCTACCGGCAGTTTTGTGTTCCAGAATTGTACCATTCTTATCGAATATATATATACCATTCTGCAATGTTGCGACCCATAGTCTGTCGGTCTTGTCGCATTGAATTCCAAATACGGCTGTATTACCTAATATTTTATTTATATAAACCTCTTTATTCTGTCTACCTTGACGATACGATATGATGCCATATTCATGTCCTATCCATATCACGCCTCGCCTGTCTTTACTAATACAATTGACATCAAGATTGGACTTCGGCATTCCCATACGAGATATTTTATGTGTCGGCAGATTCATCTTCAGCAGTCCGTCGTCATATAGTCCTATCCATAAATTTCCTTCCCCATCATCCAATAAAGTCCTCACCTGTGCAAAACTACGAGAAAGATAATTCGACAAATCTATAGTCTGTTTTAAACGGTCAAAAGAAAACATGGATATGACATTCTCACCGCCCACCCATACATTATTATTTGCATCTCTGCACAAACTCCAAATATCACCTTTCATTTGTGCGCCAGACCTATTTCCTTGTGTACCAAGATAATCAAAAGGACTCATCTGATGTCTGATGACATCAAGACCTGTGCCAAAATTGCCGACCCATGTATTACCAAAGTTATCTATAAACAATCTATGGATATTACGGGAAGATAAACATTTGTTACCTATGCCCGCTGTTATATTATTAAAAATGGCCTTTTGCGGATTTCGCCACACCCCGTTGCGCATATCCAGTACACTTACGCCACCTATATCAGAGCCTATCCAGAGTTTGCCGTCAGCAGACTGTGATATACTGAAAATATGATCGGACATAATCGAGAATGGCATTGTTTCATGATGTATGTATGTCATAAAGCGTTGGGATCCGCTTAAAAAAAGCGCAAGACCGTGATTTGTTCCCAACCATATATTACCCGATTTATCTTTGAATATTGTATAGACATTGTCACCAGGCAGACTACCCGCTTCCAACTTGTTATGACGATATCTCAGGACACGGCCTGATTTAATATTTACGACACAAAGTCCTCCCAACTTTCCATATCCAATCCACAAATGTCCCTTTCCATCATCCAAAATACTTTGTTTAAATCCTTTGAATACCTTCTTATTTTCAATAGACAGAGATTTAAACGCCCCCGTTCGCAAATCATAATGGACAGGAGAATCTGATGTTCGTAAAAACCACAATCCACCATCAGATGCAGGGGATATCTTAATGAAAGACGGTTTCCCGCCTAGTCCAAACTGCCACTTGGGTATAACAATCTTCATGGTCTTATTATCATAATAACACAATAGTCCCTTCTCCGTACACATCCATAGGCGTCCCGTCTTGTCTGGACAGATATTTAATATATAATTTTCAGGTATATTGGAATTATCAGTATTAAAACTGGTAAAAGTATGTCCATCAAATCTATTCAATCCCATGACTGTTGCCACCCAAATCTGTCCTCTGTCATCCTGGGCGATGGAGGTGACATAACCATTAGAGAGTCCATCTTCCATTCCCAGATGTTCGAACTGATAAGCATTGACAGGGACGACAAATATCATCAATAAAAATAATACTAAATATGATTGCGCTACAAGTCTTCTCATTTCGTATAAAAGTTTGAAAACAAAGATAGGTATAAAATCTTTTCGTAGGAAACAAAAACGCCCAAAATGTCTATCCTAACCTGTCTTTTTCATAAAAAAGCCGAATTTACCCATCCCCGCAGACCGATTTTCCACCCATTATAATAAATCAAAAGATGTAATTTTGCACAGTTTAATAAACGTACAATATGAAAAGAACACTTTTAGCTGCACTATTCCTTTTTGCTGTTATAGGAATAAAAGCGCGAACTACTTTCAATTTCAACAGCGGATGGGTTATTGACAACAAGAAGGAAGTAACCTTACCACATGCATGGAACGAAGATGAATCGTTCAAAGTAAGAATAAATGAGATGTCAGACTCCATTGTCTGGTATCGTAAAAAATTCAAGTTGCCGAAAGCAGCCTATGGCCAAGTGGTATATATAGAATTCGAAGGCGCAAGACAAGCTGCAGAAGTATGGCTGAACGGACATCGTCTGGGAATCAGTGAAAATGGTGTAATGGCTTTCGGATTTGAACTTACTCCTTATATAAAAAAGGGGGATAACCTATTGGAAGTCCGCACAGACAACAACTGGAAATACAAATCAATTGAAACAGGTTCGGCATACCAATGGAACAATAATGCATTCAATGCCAATTACGGTGGTTTACCTAAAAACGTATGGTTGCATGTATGTCCGCCAATTCATCAGACACTTCCTCTATTTAGCAATCTAGGAACAACAGGAGTGTATGTGTATGGTACCGATTACGACATCAAAGGACACAAAGCCACAGTGCATGCCGAAAGTCAGATAAAAAACACATCCGGCAAAGACCTGAATGTTAAATATACGGTTATTATAGAAGAATATGACGGTAGACAGATTGCGAGGTTTGGAGACAACAACTATATGATTAAAGCTGGTTCGACTGTAACATTGAAGACCCAAAAGCCAATGGGCGGACTACACTTTTGGAGTTGGGGATATGGTTATCTATATCGAGTGAAAACGATAATAAACAACGACACAGTTACGACCGTAACAGGATTTCGTAAAACAGCCTTCTCTGATGGAATGTTTTATCTGAACGACCGAGTAATGATGGTTCACGGTTATGCTCAGCGCACCAGTAACGAATGGCCGGGAATAGGGATGTCTGCACCAGCATGGCTGAGTGACTATTCAAACAATTTGGAAGTTAAAAGTGGTGGCAATGTGGTAAGATGGATGCATGTCACCCCATGGAAACAAGATGTCGAAAGTTGCGACCGCGTAGGACTGATAGAAGCGATGCCTGCCGGTGACGGAGAAGGCGACGTCAAGGGGGAGCGATGGAATCAGCGTGTAGCCCTCATGCGTGACGCTATTATATATAACAGGAATAATCCCAGTGTGATATTTATTGAAAGCGGTAACGAAAGCATTACCAAGGAGCACATGGTAGAGATGAAAACTATTAGGGATATGTATGATCCTAACGGTGGACGCGCCATAGGATGCCGTGAGATGCTGGATATACCGGAAAGCGAATATGGTGGAGAAATGTTATATATTAACAAGAGCGAAACGAAGCCGATGTGGATGATGGAATACTGCCGCGACGAAGGACTGAGGAAATACTGGAATTCATGGAGTTATCCTTATCACAAAGAAGGTGACGGTCCTCTTCACAAAGGTCAGCCAGCAGATAGTTACAACCATAATTCTGATGAATTCTCTGTAGAACTGATCCGTCGTTGGTACGACTATTGGATGGAACGTCCTGGTACAGGTACTAAGGTTAACTCTGGCGGTGTGAAAATTGTATTCAGCGATACGCAAACTTACGGCCGCAGTGCTGAAAACTACAGGGTAAGTGGAGTTGTAGACCCTATGAGAATAGAGAAAGACGCATTTTTCGCTCATCAAGTGATGTGGGATGGATGGGTTGATGATTTGAAACCCCATACTTACATTTGTGGACATTGGAATTACAAAAGAGGTGAAACTATACCTAAAGTGTATGTTGTATCCAATAGCGACAGCGTCCAACTGTTTCTTAACGGCATACAAGTATACAAGAAACCTATCCATCAATATAAATTCTTATACGAATTTGATAATGTCAATTATGAGAGTGGAGAATTGACAGCTATCAGTTATAATGCGAACGGAGACGAAGTATCTCAATACACATTACACACAGCAGGTGAGCCTGATCATCTGAAACTAACAAAGATAGAGAACCCCACTGGATGGAAAGCTGATGGTGCCGATGTTGCTCTTATACAAGTAGAGGTAGTCGATAAAAATGGATATCGCTGTCCGTTAGACAATCGTCTTATCAAGTTTTCGTTGAAGGGTAACGCAGAATGGCGCGGTGGTATAGCGCAAGGGAAATGGAATCATGTCTTATGCGACACCCTACCAGTGGAATCCGGTATCAACAGAGTGATGTTGCGCTCCACAAAAAAAGCCGGTAATATCATGCTATCGGCAACAGCCGAAGGACTTCAAAAAGAGTCTATCTCCTTACACACAATTGCGGTAAAAACAATTGACGGACTTAGTCGTTCTTTCCCTGCCGACGGATTAAAATGCATTCTTGATAAAGGTGAAACTCCTAATACACCTTCATTCATACAAAGTGGAAGGGATGTTCCCATCGCGTCGGTAGAAGCTGGAAGTAATCAAGAAACTGCAAGCAATGTTTATGACGGAAACGAGCTCTCCAGTTGGAACAGTGACGGGGAAATAGAGAACGCATGGGTAACATACACATTGGCAGAAGAAAATTGTATTGATAATATATGTCTGAAAATGGTAGACTTCCGTTATCGTAGTTATCCCATAACGGTTTTGGCTGAAGGGAGAAAAATTTGGGAAGGATTTACACCTAAATCATTAGGTTACATCCATATTCCTGTCAAAGGAATAAAGGCTAGGAAATTCACCATCAAGATGTCGGGGTCATCGACAACAGGCGATGCATTCGGGACAATCACAGAAGTTGATTCGCATAACAATGACAAGATTCACAAAGGAAACTATAATCTGAGAATAACAGAGACACAGTTTATCTGCAAAACGAACAAATAAATAACATAGCATACGAATTACAGACCTTGCTAGTGGACTTACATCACTTTACAAAACTGATAGTCTATTGGCAAGGTCAACTTTTGTATTAGATGAATGCACAACCTTTTTTCGAACGAAAATACAAATCCTTGTATAAAAATGCTAATCTGAATATATATAAGGAGCTAAATTTGCACTATGAAAACGATATTTTCCTACTTTCATGAAAACGCTATACTTTTTATGATTATATTTGTCACTGAAAAGAATATCTATAAAATCTATTGATTGACATACTTACTACACATAAATACTACTGACATGAATGTAAAACGATTTTTTTTGCTGATGCTGTTTACACCTGGATTATACGTTTCCACTGTTATGTATTCCGTAACCAATCACCCCATCATGGGATGGAGTTCATGGAACACCTATAGGGTAAACATCAGTGACTCTTTAATCAGAAAGCAGGCTGATGTCATCATCAATACAGGACTGAAGGATTTTGGATATAAATACATCAATATTGATGACGGTTTTTTCGGTTGGCGCGACAGTCTTGGTATCATGCATTCACATCCGCAACGTTTTCCTGACGGAATGAAACCGGTAGCTGATTACATACATCGTCTCGGACTCAAAGCTGGCATCTATTCAGATGCGGGAAGCAATACGTGCGGCTCTATTTGGGATAAGGATAAAAACGGTGTAGGTTCCGGACTATATGGTCATGAGGAGCAGGATGCCATATTGTATTTCAAAGACTGGGGGTTCGACTTTATCAAGATAGACTATTGCGGAGCCGGTCAAGAACTAGAACTGGATGAGCAGCGCAGATATACCGAAATAAGGAATGTTATCAATAAGGTAGGATGCAATGGTGTGCAGATTAACATCTGTCGTTGGGCTTTCCCCGGAACATGGGCTAAAGACATCGCCAGTTCATGGAGAATCAGTTCAGATATAAGCAACAAATGGAGTTCTGTAAAATATATCATTGATAAGAACCTATATCTTTCCGCTTATGCCAAAGACGGGCATTATAATGATATGGATATGCTTGAGATTGGTCGCGGTCTGAGTCAGAACGAAGAAGAAGTGCATTTCGGAATGTGGTGCATCATGAGTTCTCCCCTACTCATCGGTTGCGACCTGACAAGCATTTCACCATCGTCGCTTACCCTGCTAAAGAACAATGAACTCATAGCCATCGATCAGGACACGTTGGGATTGCAAGCCAATGTCGTACAACATGTAGGAAATGGATATGTATTGGCTAAAGATATCATTCATCGGCACGGATCCATCCGCGCTATAGCCCTTTACAATCCTTCTGACACAATCTGTCATTTTTCTGTCCCTACTGACAGAATCGGCTTAGGAGGCAAAATCAAATTGCGCGACCTTATACATCATAAGAATCTGAAAACGATAAAGAAAAATCTCGTTACCGACTTACCGGCAAGAAGTGTAATGATATTGAAGGCAGAAGGTGAATATCTCATAGAACCGGTTATATACGAAGCAGAGAATGCTTATCTGCCTTGCTATAATGATATCAGTAAGAAAAAAAGACCTGTTCTATACGCACCTATCGAAGGTGCATCCGGTGGTATGGGGGTAATAAACCTGGGTGGTGAGAAAGACAATATCGCCAAATGGGACAATGTGTACAGCATAGATGGCGGTAACTATATGATGACCATCCATTATGTACCTAAAGAAGGTCGAAAACTGACCGTTTCTGTAAACGGTCGTATTTTCAAGTTCGATACTCTTCCCTATAACAAAGGCATTGCATCTGTTACGCTGAATGTAAAATTGGTCAAAGGTGATAATACGATAGAAATGGGCAGTCCTTATTGCTTCGCGCCTGATATAGACTGTTTTACACTGATAAAACAATAAAAAAAATTCCACCGTCGTGCGAGAAAAATTGCGCTCAAGGGAAATAAAATTCCCTTGAAGAATAAAAAATTTCCCTTCAAGGAAAATTCCCCCGCGCGACGGTGAAGTCAATATGTCTTATTCACTCAAAATATTATTGAATTTCAATAAGTATGTGTCATACTGAGAACGGAACGGATTGAAAACCTTTTTCACTTGTTGTGGGTTAACAAACAATCCCTTTAACTTCAGTATATCCATACTATTTATTTTACAAAGATAAAAAGAACCAGATATCTCCTTTAACTTATCTGCATAAACAGCATAATGAGTAAGACCCGATTTAGGTCCCAGACCTGAAACATAAGAATTATAAGTCAATACAATACCTTTGTCTGTCTGTTCAAAGTTAATTTTTCCATCCTTACATATTATCATGATACCGTTACCATTGTCATCTGTAATAATTGCAGCATCTACCCCCATTCTGTTACCTTCAAAGTATAAGTCTCCCTCCTGCATAGAATGGAATCCATAACTGTTCGAGCACATCTTACCAGGATATGAAGCATAAGGACCATAACCAATCCACTGTACTTTCGACAGATTTTTATCTAAAAGGAATGCCAAACCCGTTTCCAATAACAGATTCTTTGATTTTTCAGGTATTAATTTATAGTCCACTTTGACAGTCTTTTTGTACTTAGTACAATTCACGATACCACTTATTTTAATAGAATCATTCTCATACACATAATGAGATTTATCTTTGGATTTTATATCCATCAGATATTTGGTCAATCGCTTGCCTTTCGTCGTTATATCCTCAGCTATGGTACTTTTACGGCCGACTCTCATTAACGGTCCTCTTTGTATATAGTCAAATGGCGAGGCACTGCCAACACCGGAAGACAGAAGTCGCTCTGTCACAGAAGAGTTACCTGACATCATCAATACTTGATTATTGAGTTTTAGTCCATCATGATTTATAACATCAACATGTAACATCATCAATTTTTGCGAAGGTATTCTGTCAGCATTCAATTTTATATTGTATGTAACCAGGTCGTGAGGCATACAATCGGTCGTAAAAGTGCCATTCTGTATTGTATCATTATCTGCTGTCAAGAACCAATTGAATCTGATATTATTTTTCAAATTGATAAAATCATATCTGTTCCTTATCGTAATAGGTATGGAGCGATTATCAGATGCTATCGTGAAAACAGAATCTACTACCTGAGCTTGTGCATAATTACGCTGCAATTCATAATAATTAGGTAACGGTGTTCTGTCTGCATATAATATGCCATCAGTACCCTTATTTCCACACATCATAAATCCGCCTTCCGTACTAGTCCAGACGCTATCGGTCCATTGGTAAAAATCCGTTCTCTTCGCCTTGAATGGCATTCCTTGGTCAACCCATTCCCAGACACTGCCACCGGTTACCGCCGTAGCTGCATACATAGCCTCCCAACGAGGTTTGTGATCTTCAAAAGATTGTCCCAAAGAATGACTGTATTCTGTAAAGATTATTGGTTTCGTCGTCTTTTTATCATATTGTGTTATCTTATCAGCAGATGGATAATGTGGTGAATATATATCGATAAAAGAAGGCATATCAAAATTCCGTTTGGCGAAATAGCTACCTACCATCGGATAACAGATAGGACGAGAAGGATCTATTTTTTTCACATATTGTCCTGTGACTTCCGAAATCGGAGTAAGAGGGTTTTCATTACCTATGCTCCAGACGATAACGCAGGGATGATTCTTGTCTCTCTCTACCGTAGCCTTGGCACGTGTGAGCAGTATATCCTGATAGGTAGAATCAGAAAGATTCTTGTCCCCATATCCGAAAGGAACTTCATCTATCACATACATTCCAAGAGAATCGCACAAGTCATAAAATATTGGAGGCTGTGGATAATGAGATGTGCGAATATAGTTTACGTTCGCTGCTTTCATCATTTTTAAGTCTTTTTTTAGTGAAGCCTCGCTGATTACTTTACCTGTCATAGGATCTGTGGAATGGAATGTTACGCCATGTATTTTAAAAGCGATGCCATTGAGCTTGAATACTCTCCCCTCAATGGTCGTCTTCCTTATACCGAATTTCTTTGTTACCCTCTGTATGGATTTGTTGCCACTATACAGTGTAAGTTCCAGATTGTACAGATATGGTGTTTCGGCTGTCCATAAATGCGGATCTGTAAATACCAGTTCCTTATGCATTGTAACAGTATCTTTTATAGGAATATTAAAGGTCCCCACCTTTCGACCTTCTTTATCAAAAATGGAAGCTTCTACATTTGCATTGCGAATTTTCTGTTTATCAAACGAAGATATTTTCAAATCGTAAGATACCGTGGCACTGTTCCGACCGAGTTGGTCTGTGCGTATAGTGATATCACTAAAATGCAGATCAGGTATCGGAAACATCGTAACATCCCTGAAGATTCCAACTGGTGCCCAGTCATCATTACAATCAAAATCAGAACCTTTACATTTCGTATATACCCTGACGGCAAGAGTGTTAACCGTATCATAGTCAACAAAACGAGTAACATCAAACAGGCATGTATTGAAAGCGGATTCCCATTTACCGGCATATTTTCCGTTTACCCAAACATCATAACCATACAATACGCCGTCAAACCTAAGAAACGTATGTTGTCCTTTCCATTGACGAGGTACAATAAATGTAGTGCGATGTAATCCCGTCAGACTGTCAGGACTTCCATATTTAGGTTCCGTCAGTCCTATGGCATCCCAATTGGCAGGGACATGAATTGTATTCCATGAACTATCATCATAACTGTTTTGATAAAAATCCCCACAACGGCTATAGTCAAGCCCGCGTATGAGCATGAATTTCCATGTTCCGTTCAGACTGACGACATCCGACTTATCCGTTACAGGTAAGACACCTTTGAATGCATCCATTATTTGCGCATGAGTTCCCGCTATCATCAGCGCGAACAAAATCGTGATCAAATATTTCTTCATAACTTGTTTGTTTTAGTAATTTGTTTTAGTATATTATTTTAGTAAAAAGGCATTTGAAAATGCAAAGATAATAGGTTTTGTTAGAAGAAAAAAAATTATGATGTATTTTTTTTGCATTACATCCGACTGCTCCCTTTTATTAGGAAAAAGTAGAAGGAATATTACATCTACTTAGATTTTTTTTGAAAAACAACGTCACAATATCGCAGCCCTCATCTTTACTGGGGTTCTGACTGTTTATATCACCACAAAAAATGGCAGAAACGCCACCAGTTCATTCTTATTTTAACATTTATATCTCCACAATCGTCCGCCTCTATTTCAAAAGCAGTGGTTTTGAATAACAAATCCACTGTTTTCGAACAAGATTTAGGCCTAAATTTGATGCCAAACCAATGGAAATGCACTGCGAAAGCACTGAGATTGATACAAATTTAGGCCTAAATTTTGTTCAAAACCAATGGGCAGATACTTTTCATCTCTAGTAAAAGCATACAACTCTTGTGATGTTCCGATGATAATATGTGGGGTTGTCAACACCTTGAACCATCGATAAACAGACCGACCGCGATATTGTGACGTTATTTTTTAAAAAAACATCTTATTGTACATAGGTCGAATCCAGATTATGGACATCATCGGTAATTATCATCGGTCGGGCCTCGGGCTTGATTGTTGTTAGATGTATATCACGGAGACGCAGGCCATTCACATGGCGGGCATAAATGCCATAAGCTGGTGTCGGTCCAGCCCAACGGGGTTCAGGGTAATTCGTACCCTGTTCTCTGTATTTACGTGTTGACAGATCTTTTGTCCCCCCGCCACGGTATTCGACAGTAATATTACTCAACGAAATATTCCTTAATGGCTGATTCGGCATACCTGTCACAATGATTCCAGCTAGAGAATCGACATCCGTGGCCATCACATTATTGATAGATATATTCTCTGCACGGGAAACGACATCAGCAACAGGACCGCGGTTTCGGCAACCGGTCGTAATGTATATCGGATAATGATGAACGTGATTCATAGTAATATTGGATACTACGATATTCTCCATCAAACCTCCGTCTACTGTTTCAAAAGCAAGGCCACTGCTCCAAATGCAGGTACAATTACTGATGGCAATGTCCCTATATCCGCCGTTACTCTCAGTACCTAGTTTAATCCTTCCACACACCCAATTGACCGGTTCCGGTTTATAAGTCCCATCAAGAAAAGTGCCAAGCTGGTACCCTGTCACGATACAGTTGGTTACAAGGATATGTTCAGAAGGCACAGGACGGTTGAGTGCATAAGAACTTTTTATCACGATGGCATCATCATGAGGTGTATTCACTTTTGTATTGCTAACTGTCACATACTTACAACAATCAATATCTATGCCATCACGATTGGTGTCAACAATGACATTATCTATATTGACGATATCGCAACCTGTTATAATGATTCCAAAGTGTCCTCCGCGAAAAATAGTAATATCTCTGATCGTGACATTCTGACAAAGTTTCATAGCGATAGTCTTGTCACCTGTTCCGATACTGCCACCATCCACGATACCTGCATGTTCGTTATCCTTCTTTGTCAAGCCCTCGCCATCAATCATACCATGACCTGTAATAGAGATATTGCGCTGACCGTCGGCCCATATCAGACTGTTATGAAAAAACGTATGTCCTCCATCCTGATATTGCTTGCCTTCAAACTTCTCGCTTTCATCATAAACATTCATACCGGCAGGGGCAGCAAGAATTTTAGCACCTGCCTCCAGATGCAATTCTATATTGCTCTTCAGTCTGATGCTACCACAAAGAAAGGTGCCGGCAGGTATTTCCACTTTGCCACCGCCATCAGCTACACATGCGTCAATAGCTTTGTTGATAGCTTTACTGTCGAGCGCACGACCGTCACCTACAGCACCGAAGTCACGAACATTATATTCACGAGCTGTCATGCTTATACTTTGTATAATCATGATGCAGACAGCAACAATAATTTTATGTGCAGATTCCATTTTTATTAATGATTGTTTATTAGATTTTGAGCCGTTCTTCACTACATCTTATATAGCATACCCGTAACACTCATGGAGAGTGTTACGGGCGCAATAATCATACTGAATAACAATTAACTATTAACAACTAAAGTATGTTATTTATTCCCAACCGGTATTCTGGGTCAGATTCTTGTTTTTCATTATCTCAGTCTGTGGTATAGGGAACAGATACATTTTATCTGCCCACTGACGACTGACAGTTTTACGGGTGTATGTGATTGTTCCGTCATCATTCTTCGTAAGTTTCATTTCCTGTATGCTCTTGAAATACTTGTCAGCTTCCTTCCAGCGACGAACATCCCAAAAACGATGTCCTTCAAAAGCTAATTCGACCATTCGCTCATTTGTATATTTTGCCCAAAAAGCATCATTACTCAGCGTTGTCGGGAAGTTTGGCATACTAACACGTGCACGCACCTTGTTGATATATTCAATCGCGGATGTAGGGAACTCAGAACTTGTAGCCGTAGGAGAACCAAGATATTTATACAATGCCTCTGCCATATTCAGATAGAACTCACCTAGACGGAAAGTTATCCATGTATGGTTATCGGCAGCATACTTAGAATTTGCAGCTAAATTGATGGCTCCATGACAGAGTTTCTTAACATAATATCCTGTAGGAGTGGCACTGGCAACAGGTTCTCCATTAGTTCCTCCATAATAAGTCTGCAACGCAGTCTTATATACAGTAGGCCATGTATCACCGTTCTTTGCTACAGTGGCTGTAAATCTTGGATCACGGCCAGTATATGGATCACTTTCTTTATATCCACTACCAGACTCATTGATACCCAAACCTGTCTTCTGCATTTCATAAGCATCAACAAGATTCTGGGTCGGACAGTTTCCACCTGCTCCGCCTTCAATGCCTATTGGATAATTGTATTTTTCGAAAACTGCAGATGTACCACCGGTACCGGTTCCGTAAATACGGCGACCAAATATGATTTCACATGTAACAGAGGCGTTACTCCAGTTATCAGTAGCCCATAATGATGAATAATCTGCTGCCAACTTCTTACCACGTGCATCACATGCATCCAACAATTCCTTTGTATACAGGGCAGCTGTATGATAGCGTTGTTTATCATTTGAAGTATTAAACAGAGGACTCGCCCAATATAAAGCGGCACGCGCACGTAAGGCTAGTACAGCCAACTTATCCGCTCTACCTGTTTCTGCGGCACTACTTGGTAAAGCCATATTTCCAAGATTACTATAATCCGCTATGATAGAATCCTTTACGATGTCACATTCGTCCATGATAAATTTGTATATGGAATCGGACGATGTTCTTGACATACTATTGATCTCATCAGCATTCCCTCCAACGACACTCTTTGTTATCAAAGGTACAGCCCCATACTGGCGAACAAGATTAAAATAGAAATATGCTCTCCAGAAACGTGATTCCCATTTGTAGTTCTGATAGCGATATATCTGCTGTTCATAATCACTGTTAAGCGAGTCTGCAGAGAATGTCAAGCCTTGGAACTCGTGCAGCACGAGATTACAGTCGGCAATACCCGAATACATGTTAGTCCACATTGTACTATGGGCATTGGTTGGACTCCATGCACCATCATAAAGATCCTGTATAGAGTTACCTGATGTAGCAAACTCGCTCTCATCCGTAGCAGAACCTAAAATAGCTCCACCGAAATTCTGTCCGAAATCATAATCTGCATAATTATATATATCAGTCATCAAGTTGCCTACATAAGTCATACTTGAACTGACATAATCCTTATCGTATGCGTTATATTCTTTGTAGTCCATCTTGTCATTACATGAAGCAAGAGCTAAAACTCCAAGACCAACGCCTATTATTTTATTTAGTTTCATAATATTCATTATTTTGAATTTTTTCTTTCTTTATATAATCTTTCCTCATTAGAAAGTAACAGAGAGTCCTACTACAACACTACGTGTAAGCGGGTTCGTAGCTCCATAAGATTCAGGATCAGAAACATCCAGATGATCTATACAGAACAAATCTGTTCCACGAACATAAATCTTCGCAGCATTTACGACTTTCGTTTTCTGCAACAAACACTTTGCAAAATTATAGTAAACTTCCACATTGCGCAGTTTTAAGAAAGAACGGTCGGCCAACCAGATTGTATTAGTCTGATAGTTGTTCGCATTGCTTACAGAACTTAAACGTGGAAATTTTGCATTCTGGTTGTCTGATGTCCAACGATTGTCATAATAATACTGGGAAATGGTCGTATTATTAATAAGTGGCCAATACATACTCTTTGTATTCAGGATTGCTGAATAACGTCCTGTTCCCTGGAACATCATATCAATACCGAAGCCCTTCCATTCAGCACCCAGATGAATAGAATAATACAACTGAGGTGCTACTGTAGAATATCCGATTGCTACTTTGTCATTGGCATCAATTGTATTATCACCATTGACATCTTCATACTTGATATCACCCGGCTTTACTGTAGAGAATGTCTGAGTAGGACTATTGGCTATATCGGCATCGTCCTTGAAGAAACCGATTGCTTTCAGACCATATATCTGATTCAATGAGTTTCCTGTCTGTACTAAATTGCTGTATAGACGGGGCTCTTCCAACTGTTCCTTAATCTTATTTCTATTATAATTAAGATTTCCTCCTACATTGAATGTAACCTGTCCTATCTGTTTAGAATAGTCCAATCCTAATTCTGCGCCCCAACTGTCTACTATACCTGCGTTCTCATAAGGTGCATCTACACCGACGAGTGCTGTATATTTACCTGATGCTTCAACCCAAATATCAGAACGGCGCTGATAATATCCATCGATCGTAACATTAAGACCATGGAACAAGGTAGCATCTACACCGACATTATATTTGTAAGCTTTTTCATGAGATGGATTTGTCGTAGCAAGACGGTCAAGATAGGTACGTCCGAAATCTGATCCCCATCCTGAATTGAATGGATATGTACCACCGGATACCTGATACTGCTGAACGTAGTATGTCCATGTGCTGTTAGGAAGTAAGTCTTGATTGATGATACCAAAAGATGCACGAAGTTTCAAGAAATCGACCCATGAAATATTTTTCATGAAATTTTCTTTTGAGATCACCCATGCAGCTGAAACTGTTGGAGAAAAACTCCACTTCGTACTAGGAGCTAATCTACTAGAACCTGAGTATACAAGTGAAAGGTCTGCAAAATAGCGCTCTTTATATCCATAATGATTGAACCATGAGAAATTCTGGCGATAAATTGTTGTATTATAACCATTGGCTTCTTCGTATTCATAATCCCATTTTAACTGACTATATATAGAATGGTCTCCGAATTTGTTCTGATAATCGAAACCGAAATCAAAATGGAAACGGCGTGAGAATGTATTTACATCTGCTCCTGTACCCATTTCAGAGTCAGTTCCATAAGTGCTTACAGTAGCTGTAGGTTCAGTAGCATCGGCAGCCCATGTCGGAACGGTCACGTTGTATATATATGTCTTACTATGGTTTTCATATATGTTAGATGTATTATCATAACTGGCGCGAGCTTGGGCAGCCAAACCTTTTACCCATCCGGAAAGATCCTGACGGAGAGTCAAATCAGAGAACAAGCTACGGGTATGATTCTTATAATAAGCGGCTCCAACCGATTGTGCGACAGGGTTTGAAGTTCCAGCCCATGTATTACTACCACCCCAGTTTCCACTTTCCGACTTGATCGGATATGCAGCAGAAGGCGTAGAATATATCATATCCCAAAGATCTACATTAGAACCTGGACGACTTGTTTCAAGAAGTACGCCAAGGATATTGGCTGTAATTTTGGTTGTAGGTGTCAAATCTACATCAATGTTTGCACGCATGTTGCCTTTGACATACTTATTCTGTGTCGAATAACCATCATTCTCATTAGGGTTCTTGATAAAACCTTTATCTGACAAAAGGTCTATCATTGCATAATAACGGAACTTCTGACCACCACCAGTAAACTGGGCGTTAATTTTGTTCGTGGCGGCATTATCCTTGAATGTTTCATTTACCCAATCAACATTTGGATAATAATATGGGTATTGACCACTTTGGAAAGCAGATATCTCATTATCCGAATAACGATAATTATTCCCGTAACCATCGTTCGCATAAGCTTCATTCATCGCTTTCGCATAAGTTGAAGCATCAACAAACTTTGGTTTGTTGGCCATAAAATTAAAGACATGGTCTAATGTTACTGTTATCGACTTAGAATTGTATTTTCCTCGTTTTGTCGTAATAAGAACAGCACCGTTGGCACCTTTATATCCATACAGAGATACAGCTGCGGCATCTTTCAGTATCTGAACATTTTCAACTTCTTCAGGTGTAATGTTGTCTATACTACGTTCTATTCCGTCTACTAATATTAAAGGTGTACTACCAGAGAGACTCTGTAATCCACGTACATAGAAAGTGGGATTAGCAGCTGCATAATTACCTGAATTCTGCAAGGATATAAGTCCCAGACCTTGTCCCAGAATGGAATTGCCTATATTTTTTGCACTGCGCTTATCTGTTTCCTTGTTGGTTATCAGAGAAACAGATGCGGTAGATTCACTAAGCTTGAATGTCCTGTTTGCACCAACATCGATCAGTTGATCTTCAAATCGATCATTTTTAAGTGAATCTTTATATTGCTGTGCTGCAGCAGGCAGACAGAAACCTGCTAATACTGCAAACACTATGATATTATTTCTTTTCATATATTTTATCGTTTTATTGAATGTATTTCGACTTCAAACATATTATCACCAACCAGGATTCTGTATGAGTCCATATCCCTTATTCAGTTCAGTCGTAGGGAATGGTTGTAACAACCATTTATTATCATAATCCGTCCACCACGCACGGGTACCATTTGCGATTACAAATTTCTCATAATCAAAATGAGACGGTTCATAATATGAGGGTTGTCCCTGTTTTGCAGTTTTTCTGTCACCATTATACCATTGTGTCGCCGATCTTTCCCAAACACCTGTCGTCGTATTTTTGACCAAACGGTAAATACGCAATCCATGTAGTTCTTTTTTGAACAGGTCTGTACGTTTATAACGGATCATATCAAAATAGCGTGTATCTTCAAAACCTAATTCACAGGCACGTTCACGCAAGATCTCCTCTAAAAGATTTGCTTTATTGGATGTTAAATTCTTAGATGGGTTGCTGGCTGCAAGACCTTTAAGTCCTACACGGGCACGAACTGCATCTACATATTTAAGAGCTTCTGTGTTATTATCATCAGATTGTAATAAAGCTTCGGCATAGACCAGATAGAGGTCTGACAGGCGTAGTACATCCCATTGTGGATAATGCATTGATGTATACATGAGGTCGCCAACAACATATTTGTTGAGACGATAACTTGTCGCATACGCGCCGGATTCATTCTTCTGACTTGTACCACCCTGAGTACCTCCTACCCATATTTCATAATTGGCACCAGATGTGGAACCATCCGCATCATTAATAACCTGCAATGCACCATTGACATCAGCTGTTTCATATAGACGGGGATCACGGGTGTATACACGATTTTGCAAAAGTTGCTGTTTGGCAACTGTATCTCCCTTGACAAACATCTGGTCTAATTTACCAGCTTTTTCAGCCTCATCCCAATCAAATGGTGTACCATCTGCCCAAGGGAACATCTCTGCATACTCCTCAGTCAGACAATATGACAGACGGTCATTACCTCTCAAATACAACCACTGATATTTTGAATCACGGGTAGAATTGGTTACACGTACTGAATGCAGTATTTCAGAACTGTTCTCATTCCAATATGCAGAACGGTATGCATAACGATATGCCTCTTGTGTATTTGCTGTGGGTTGTACAAGACTGTAACCACCGTTTGCAGCAAGGGCGTCAAAAAAGGCTTTACATGCTGTCTTACATGCTGTCCAACGACTCTTATCATAACCTCCATACCATACAAGACTGTCTTTTTCAGCATCTGTGGTACCTCCATAATATCCTTGGTCGGCATTAAACAATGGTGAAGCGGCAAATTGAAGTATTTTACACTTTAATGCCATTGCGCCTGCCTTTGTCCAATGACCTACTTCCGAAGTAGCTTCATCACTTGTAAAGGACCAAGGTAAAGAGCTCGTCTTAGAAGCATCATCTAATAAACCAACCATAAACTTAACTGTATTCTCTACTGAAGCACGTGGCAAATTATAAGACCCATCCAAGCCAGAGAAAGAACCTGTGATAATAGGCAGACCTCCATAATGGCGGAACATATTGAAATAGGTAGAAGCTATAAGACATTTTGCCTCTGCTACCAAGCGGTCTTTCTCTGTCTGTTCCATATTAGGGACCTTACTTACATTCTCTATTAGTTTGTATGCTCTACGTACCAACTCCCATGTGTTTTCTGTCAGGAATCCATATACACCGCCGCCAGTAGACGCAGTAAACGCACCTGTATAATACTGCTTATACAAGACAGAACTCTGGAAATATAATTGGAAACAATCTGAAAGGGCTTCCACTTCACCATTCCAATAACTGGCTGTAAGAGGAGAGGAAGAAGAACTACGCCAAGGTAAACCATAATATTGTAAAGAATATACACCTGCTAGGAATTGGCGAGTATATTCTGGATTATTGAAAACAGTATCTTCTGTTACTGTTCCACCAGGAGCTTTTTCCAAGAAAGAATTTCCAAAAGCTATAGTATCTGTACAGGAACCGAGTCCAATACATGTTGCTGTAGCCATGACAGCTCCGATAAAAAATTTATTTAGTTTCATATCATATTTTATTTTAATATTCCAAATGAAAAACATCTTAGAAACCGACCTTTAGACTTATTGTGTATGTTCTCTGTAATGGATATGAAGGAGAACTACTAGATCTTGTCTCTGGATCACCCCACAAATAAGGAGTGAATGTCAAGAGGTTATAACCGCTGAGAGCAACTTGCAATTGACTCAGTCCAAGTGTTTTCATAATCGGAAGTTGGAAATCATAAGCAATCTGCAAAGTTTTAAGTCGTAAGTATTTGGAATCTTTTTCATATAATGTAGAAGCGACATAGTTCTGAGAGGCATTCGTCCATGTAGCACGTGGATATTCTGCATCTTGAGACGGATTCGCTGTAGTCCATGTATGTTCCACTTGATATTTCAGGAGTCCACCCTGTGTCGTATTTGACGCACTGAAGAACGGTTGCATAAATACGTCTGAAAGCATGCGGCTGACATTCCAAGCAGCTGTCCACTGTGTATTAAATGACCAATGGTTCCATGAGAATCCCAGATTAAAACCAGCCATATATTCAGGATCATCAGTACGTCCATAATCCTTACTCATATCATCTGGTGATATTTTACCGTCCTTGTCAAGATCCACATAAACACAATCACCTGGTTTAAGGTCTGACACAAGCTGTGTCGGCATATCGGTTCCATATTTTGCTTTGTAGCGACCTGCCGTTCCGATGTTGTTACCTGAGGCTTCTTCGTAATATTCAAAGAACAAATATTGGCTACGGGCACCTATACGATGTCCCTTATTATATTGATATTCATTGGCATACGGTCTTTCTTTCTCTTCCAACACTTTGTTCTGGTTGTATGAAATATTTGCACCTATCCAATAACGGAAATCTTTTCCTATCTTATCCTGCCACTTCAAAGACAGTTCCCATCCCCAACTATTCACAGAACCAAGATTAGCCAATGGTACAGTAAATCCGATGATGCTTGGTGCTGTATAGTCATTAAGAAGGATATCCGTACGATGTTCATGATAATAATCAAATGTGCCACGCAGACGATCATCTAAGAAATTGATATCAATACCATAATCTTGTTTGAAGGCTTTTTCCCATGTTACATTCGGGTTGTTTTTTGTTCCCTCGTAAGCACCTTTCGTAGCAGTACTGTTATTCACACCGAAGTTATAAGCGTATCCGCCACGAGATATATAACTACCGCTGTTAACATAATAAGGATCTGCCAAATACATGAAACGTGTTGAGTTGTCACTACCATATTGGTCATTACCGACAAGACCCCAGCTAGCACGCAATTTCAAGAAACTGACATATTTCTTAATCGGCTTCCAGAAAGGTTCCTCACTGGCAATCCATCCAACAGAACCAGCTGGGAATGTTCCGAAGCGTTTGCCTTCAGCAAAGTTTTCCGAACCATTATGTCCTATATTAAATTCAGCTAAATAACGGCTTTTCCAGTCATAAGTGACACGTCCAACCAATCCGACATATCCATGAGGTATATCTGAATATGCTGAAGGATAATACGTTTTACTCTGGTTGTACAATAATAAAGCGGAAACATTATGAGCTCCGAAAGAGCGGGCATAATTAAGAGATGTCTCGAAATACCAGTCACGCGCTTTACCTGTATCCTCATCACTATAATTGATCTGAGTTCCGTCTGTACCAGACTTCTTATAACCGAGCGTTCCGTTTGAAAGTAAGACAGGAGTATATGTCGCTCTTTCAAGCGTTCCACTCTTATACACATAATATGTACTGTTGTATGAACCTTTTATTTTAAAGCTCAAGCCCTTAGTAAGGAAATCTAACTTTTGTGTCAACTGCAAGTCCATCTGACTCTTATTGGTATTAGTCTGGGTAAAGCCGGCACGACTTCCAGAATACGCATAATATGTCATACCCGATCCTCCAACAAAAGGCAACTGGTCTGTACCCATATCAGTATAATCGGTGGCTGTGGTAACCAGTCTTCCATCTACCAGTCCCGGACTAGAGAAAGGTGTAGCCTGATACATCGCTTTAATAAGACCGGAAGCTCCTCCACTTGTCAATGGACGATTACCAGTGCTTACATTACCTGCGACATTGAATGAAATCGTTGTAGTTTTGGTGATGTCTATATCCAAGTTACTACGATAATTGAACCTGTTATATTGATAACCGTAATCAAATGGCAATCCAAATTCCTTAAACAGACCGCCTTGGGTAAAATAACCTAAACTAATAAAATAGCGTGTACTTTTTGTTCCTCCTGATATACTAATATCATTTTGTGTCTGCAGTGTTGATTTCTTCATGATATAATCATCCCATTTAGTATCCGGATAACGGATTGGATCTGAATGATCTTTAAATTTCTGAAGTACAACATCCGAGAATGCCGGGTTTTGACCATCATTGGCAAGCATCTGATTGTAGAATGTAGCATATTCATAAGAATTTGCCTGTTCCACCATCTTTGTAGGAGTCAATATACTAAAATTGGTCGATGCCGATATCTTGGCTTTTCCTTCCTGACCACGTTTGGTCGTTATCAGGATAACGCCATTCGCACCACGGACACCGAATACAGCAGTAGCTGAAGCATCTTTCAATACTGTAATACTTTCGATTTCGTTTGGATTGATGTCGCTCATAGAACGTTCTACACCATCAACCTGTACGAGAGGCTCTGAATTATTAAAAGTAGCTTGACCACGGACAAATATGCTGGCTGCATCATTTCCAGGTTCACCAGAATACTGTACGGAAGTGATACCACTCAACTGACCAGCCAAGATGTTATTGACTGAACTTACCGGGGTACGTGTCAGTTCTTCACCCTTAACGCTCGAAAGAGCTCCGGTGACAGTCACTTTCTTTTGTACACCATAAGCTACGACTTCTACGCCCTGTAACATCGTACTGTTTTCAGCCAACGTTACTTTCATTCCGTTGCGTGCAGATACTGTCTGTGTATCATAACCTACATACGTAATTTTTAATTTGGCACCAACTTTGGCCTTAATCTTAAAAACTCCATCAAAATCTGTAATAGTTCCTTGAGAGGCACTACCACCAACAACCGTTACGGTTGCGCCAATGACAGGATCGCCATGGCCGTCAACAACTGTTCCTGTTAAAACGCTTTGCTGTTGCAGTTCATTAGTTTCAGCCTTTGCAGACTGGATACTAAAGAAAGACAGGAACGCCACTACCATAAATAATATGGCAATCGACAGGATCGTTTTCTTAGTTAATTGTTTATTCATAATTTAAAGTTAATAGATAATATTAATATTTTAAAATTTCTCGACTTTCTTACCATTCATCTTGACATTCTTCAATGTCATATTCTGGATCGTACCTTCTTCTAATAAATCTGCTTCGTTCTGGATATTGCAGTTTTCAAAATGAAAGTCTCGCAGAATATACTTATCGGATTTGCCTACATCCATGAAATTTTCACTTTTCACCTTAATATTCTTAAAGTTGATGTTATTACACATTGACATAGGCATATCATCTCTTTTTTCCAGATTATAGAATTGAGTCCATGGACGTACTACCAAGAAACTGCTACAGTCGCCTGTTACATCTTCAACAGAAAGATATTCATAATGCTGAGGCGTATCTGGACGCATTTTCAACCAAATCACACGATTGGCATTGTGAACATCGCAACGACGAAATATGATATTACGATCATTAAGAGATTCACTACCGAATGTCAGACATCCATGAACGACACCATATTTACAATCCTCTACTATGACATTGTAATTGGGACCGTTTGTCGTATCTTTATCTGCCCAAGTTCCCTTTCCTCCTTTTAGTACAACAGCATCATCGTTCACACTCATATAACATCCATGTACCAATACATCGTGACAATAGTCTATATCAATCGCATCACTGCTTGGTGCCTTAATACCTGATGTAGGTGCATAGATATAACAATCTATGAATTTCACATGATTACTGCGATAAATATGATTCGTCCAAAATGAGCTGTTAATAAGGTGAACATCCTGTACCTGTACATTTTTACAGTTGGATATATAAGTCAGACGTGGACGCATCGCTTCCAAATTGGTACAATCCTTATTTATTCTGCGACGTATCCAGAATTCCTCCCAAAAACGGGTGCCGTTACCATTGATTGTTCCTTTACCTGAAATTGTAAAACCATCAAGTCCGTCAGCATTAACCAAAGCTGCAAAATAATCGATTGTATTACCTTCCAGTCTCGTTCGAAGTATTTTATAATATTTGATGGCATCTATTCCTTTCAATGTAGCTTCTTCTGAAAGATAGAGATGTGTGCCCTGTTTGAAGAATATAGAACCACTAAGGAATGTTCCTTTAGGTATTACGATTACACCTCCGCCATCAGCAGCAGCTGTATCAATAACTTTCTGTATTGCTTCTGTTTGTACAATAGTAGAATCGTCCTTGACTCCGTAATCGGTAATAACGTATTTTTTCCCTAGATTTGTTATATCTACCTTGGCTGTATCATTAAACCATTCAGGTACTACAGAGCCATCAGGAAACAATTGTTGTTTCTTCTTAGCATTAGCTGTACATGAAATTAACAATACAGTTAACAGTATCAGTTTTAGTTTCATAGATGTTTGAATTCGTTAATTTATGCTGCAAATTTATCGTCTTTTAATATATAAATTGTGGTAATTTCGTTCATTTTATGCGAAAATTGTACAATTATAAGTTAATTTTCCTGTTTAACATATCATTCATATAAATTATTCATCCACTAGCCTACAGAATGTATATGTTACAATATTATCAATGGATGTAAAATGATAAAAAAACAAATCAGACCCGCATAACTGCGAGTCTGATTTTAACATTAATAATAACCTAATTTAATACAATTAGTATCCTGGGTTCTGCATTGCAGCCTTTTCTTCATCTGTCAGATTAGCGCCAGATTCATTTGTTATACCGTCCAAGAACGACTGTGGTATAGGACGGAAATAATGTGTTGCGGGATCAAATGTTCCTTCACGACCATTTCCATCATTGAAAGCATTAAAACGAGCCTGTAAAGTCTTTGTTCGTGCTAAATCTTCCCAACGATATAATTCGCCACATAATTCACGGGTACGCTCATCTAGAATAAAGTTCATTACTTTATCATAAGTAACGTCACCACTCGAAGTGTAACCTGTAGCTGTCGTTAATGCATTATATATCTTATTATCGACTGCAGAATTCAGGATATCATTTATTGAATTCAAATGCATAGAAGTCTTGGTTGATGCTGTTGTCACACTTCCTTCCATATTATTGGATTCATAATATGTATTCTTTCCCCAATAGATTGCTCCGTCTGCAGAATATCCGCCACCTTTACCCGTACAATAAGTATTATTCTTATACGCCTGACCACCATCAATACTTATGCTACGATCTTCACCTTCTGTAAATGCGGCCCTATCTCGTATCTTATTAAGATATGTAATAGCGTTCGTATAATCTTTCTGACGGGCATAAGCCTCGGCTACCATCAGGACATCCTCAGCTGAACGTGCACATATAGCATCGCGGGTACCAAACTGACTGGCAATAGCTATACGATAACCATCGCGATATTTTGACAATGCGACAGAACGTTTTTGGACTCCATAATAACCTTCATTTCCATGCTGTCCTACGAAAGCGTCATTTTCACCTTTAAAATAGCGGACAAAAGTATGAGTATTTTCCATCGTTCCATTTTTCGTTACTCCTGTTGCATCTCCTGAGACAGCAGCATAACGGGTATCACCGGCATCATTTACAATATATTTTATGGCCAGTTCACTACCTGAGAAACGTTTTCCGCCTACAGTCGCTCCACTTGGCAATATACCAGCAGTTGACTGTGCAGCTGTCCATGTAGGAGCCTTTGCTGTAGAGTTACATCCATAACAAGTTATAAATGATTTCCAGAAACGGGAATCGTTAACTCTATCAAATACATCCATTGTATAATTGGTGGCGCGATCATAACTGAATTCACGTCCTCCTGATATATCACGAACAGTACCGGCTAAGTCTTGATATACCGAAGGATAATACAAATGCATTTGGTTTCCGTAACGTCCCCATGTAGTCTGATCGTCAGAGAACTGCGCAGCAAGAACGACCTCTGATACTTTTTCATTATCGCCATTAGCTTTCTGATAATCCCACAGTGCACTATAATCTGTGCATAAAGGACAAGCTGTTACCACTTCACTACCGTATTTGATCACAGCAGCCAAATCTGCATCTTTGTAACTAGAATTCCAGCTGGAATACAATTCACTTGCACGGAACAGATGTGCCTTAGCCAAATAATGGGCAGCAGCATACTTTGTAATTCGTCCTGTTTCCGCAGCCGTAGTTGGCAATAAAGTATATGCTTCTTCTAAGTCAGAAATGATTTGTGCGAAACATTCTTCTTGTGAATTCCTAGTATAATAAGTAGTCAACACGCCATTGGAAGGAGTCAGTTTCAATGGTACCCCTCCGTATTGTTTAACCAATTGGAAATAGAAGTAAGCTCTCAAAAAATAAGCTTCTCCCAAACGGGTGTTATATGTTGATGCTGTAGAACTATAGTATAATGGAATATTCTGAATAGCAGTATTTGCACTCTCTATACGATTATACATATTATCCCACAATGGTTTATTGGCACCTGTTTCATCAGAATTCAATACAGAACTGTAACCATTATATGCAGGAATCTGATTATTTGCATCTGTAAATTCATCTACACCCATTGTATACAACTCACATGCCCAAATATAATTAAACTGGAACTTCAGTCCTGAATAGGTTCCCGTTATTAAATCGTCAAGACCTGCCTGAGTCTTAAAATATTCTGTGTTGTACGCGTTAACCTGCGTTTCATCCAGAAAACTGTCACTACAGGATGTCAAGCCTATTCCTGTAGAACCGAGCAACAATGTGCCGATTATATATTTATTAATATTCATAATAATTCTTATTTAATTAAAATCCAACATTAAGTCCTATAACAAATGAACGTGAAGATGTCTCTGAACCATAGTTTGTTGTATTATTGGAATAATTCAACAAGTCAGTATCCAAATAATCACACTTAGAATATATTCTCCATGGATTCATTGCCTGAACATATACCTTCAGGTTATTTATACCAGTTCCTTTCAATTGCTTACTTGTAAACGTATATCCTAATGATACATTACGCAACTTAATGAACGAACCATCCTGATAATTCATAGAAGACTGATATGCATCTGCTGACTCACCATTGATACCTGGAGAATAATAATACGCATTCTCATTAACATTTGCAACCCAATAATCTATCTTACGTTGCATATAGCGACCGTCAAGAGTCAAAGAACCATTAGGTACGGTGAATCCCCAACGAGAATATACGAAGAATGAGAATTCCCAATTCTTATAATTCAAAGTACTTGTGATACCACCAGACCATGTTGGGCGAACTGTTCCTACAATAGCTTTATCGCTAGTCGTTATTTTACCGTCACCATCAATATCCTTCACTTTGATCTGTCCTGGTTTACGATTGTATGTAGCAGCTTCTTCAGATTCAGATGTTTTCCATATACCATCATATACATAATCATAGTAAACACCTATTTCTTCTCCTACGAACCATCTGTTAGTGAGGTCTTGCGTATTTCCATTTGACAGTTCAACGATTTCACTCTTATCCTTTGACCAAGTCAGCCCTAATGTCCATGTTAAATCTTTTGTCTGAACAGGAATCGCATTCAGTTGGAAATCGATACCCCAACCTTTTGTTTTACCAACATTGGCATAAGTACTTGTATAACCTGTCATACTTGGAATAACCATTGACATAAGCAAGTCTTTCGTCTTTGTTTTATAGATATCAATACTACCATTAATTCTACTATTCAGGAATCCATAATCTAGACCGAGGTTATACTGCGTTGTACGTTCCCAACCCAATGAATTGTTCTGCATCTTATTAGGCGATGCAGATGAAGCATCAGATCCAACATAACCAAGGGATGACGATGTCGTACCCCAATTGTAGTACAAACCTTGGATTGCACCTTTCGTACCAAATGCACTGATTGCAGAGTTACCTGTTACACCGACACCTAAACGGAGCTTTAACTGACTGAGCCATGAAACATTTCTTAAGAAGCTCTCCTGATCTGCACGCCATGCTAAAGCCATTGATGGGAAACTTGCCCATTTATGACCTTCAGCTAAGACGGAACTACCATCCCAACGAACAGAAGCTGTCAACATATATTTGTCTTTATAACCGTAATTGGCACGAATCATATATGAACTCATCTGGTTTTCAGAATATCCTGTGCCTAATGTATATGTACCAGAAGACATGTTATACCATAATTCTGTATCCATTGCCACACCAACACTTGAAGATGTACTATAATCATAATGATATCCGGAAGCAGATTGCATTAATGTAAGACCGATTTTATGATCTTTTGCTATTGTCTTATCATAATATACAAGGTTATCCAATGTCCATGCACGTGTCGTATAATGATTCCATTTAGCAGTATTATTGCCATCACCATTTATACCATCACCATCCCAGAATGTTCCTGTCTGATAGAATTTAAACTCTGGACCGAATTGTATACGATACTTCAAACCGTCTAATGGCTCCCATATCTTACCAAAATCCAATTGACCATAGAAACTTCCACTTACATTGAAATTCTTGCGGTTATTAGTTGTATAACTTAATTCACTAATCGGGTTGATGATATTGACGTCGCCTGCTGCCGGGTTACGTATATATGCGCCATTTTCATCATAAGGAACAGTCCATGGTAACATAGCCTGCAATGCACTATAATAGTCACCGGAACCTGTCGTAGACTTCTGGAAACTATAACCATAATCCTGGTCACCATAAGTAGCATTGATAGACGTTCCCATCTTAAAATATGGTTTTGGAGAGCCGTCGAATGTTACCTTGGCCGTATATCGTGTATAATTCTGACCAGGTTGTGTTCCTCTTTGTTTCAGATATCCGAAAGAACCATAACCTTGGAATTTATCCGTGCCACCTGCTGCACTAATCGTATGTTCTTGAGTGATACCTGTTTGTTTACCAAGAGATGTCCAGTCGTAACTACCCACTTTGCTGGCATCATAGTTGCCATCCGAATCATAAGCTTGTGCTATATTAGCAAAAGAAGCTGTTACAGATCCCCAAACAGACTGGTCAGCTGTCAATGACGGGACCACATAACCGTCACTACCGATTGTTGACTTGTATGTACCCATATTATATTTAGCCAGACGCGCATACTGTAACCACTCCGCTGCACTCATCTGATCTTCTACAGAATACATTTTTTCGAAAGTAACAGAACCTGAATAGTTCAAAGACATTCTGCCATCTTTACCATGTTTCGTCGTAACCAAGATTACGCCATTGGCACCACGCGAACCATATATAGCAGTAGCTGAAGCATCTTTCAACACATCAATAGACTCAATATCTTGAGGGTTCAGATTACTTATACCGTCAGAATTTTGCAATACCATACCATCTACTACATACAAAGGTCCTTGATTTGCATTCAATGAACGCACACCACGAATGTTTATTCCTCCAGTTTCACCAGGACGTTGACTTGATGTAATGTCGACACCGGCTGTTTTTCCCTGCATAGCCTGTAAAGCATCTTTAACAGGCATAGCATTCAGTTCCTTCTCACCCACGCGCGCCATAGCACCGGTTACATCCGATTTTTTCATTGTACCGTAACCTACTACTACAATTTCGTCAAGTACTTTTTTGTCCTCTTGTAGTGTAATCTTAACATCCTGGCGACCGGAAAGAGCTACAATTTCTGATTTGTAACCTACATAAGAAACGACAATTGTCGAATTCTTCTGTGCATTGGAAATAGTAAAGTTACCATTCAGATCGGTCACTGTACCATTTGACGTTCCTCTTACCAGGACACTAGCTCCGATGACAGGTTCACCTGTTGCATCTACTACGGTTCCAGTAACTTTGCCCTGCGCAAACGTACTTATTGTACAAAATGCGAACAGAACAAAAAACATTAATCGCTGGATAATACTCCTTTGATTAGATAGACTTGTTTTAACATTGTCTTCCATGTCTTTTTTCTTTTAGTTAGTAATTATGTTATTCGTTATCAGTATTTCACATCAACTTTCAATCCTTCCAGATTTATATTTTCTGTATTAGTCAATATCAGATTTTTCTCCGTTTTGATGTCACAATTCTTAAATAGGATTCCTGTGATAGGGGATTGTTCATAACCTTTTATTTCTCCCATCGAACGACAAGTTCCTTTTACATTGATAATCTGGAGGTTCTTCAATTCGGTCAATTTATCAGCAGTCGGTGCTATCGGTGGGACCATTCGCCAACGCATATTTATATCAAACACTAGCCGTGGATTATTGAGCGTTATATCCCTGAATGTGATGTTTTCAATAACCCCTCCCCTGCTTGGTTGCGATTTGATTCTGATACTCCCTGCATTGTCTTTGTCCATCAGACAATTCTGTACCAGAACATTGCGGATGTCGCCAGACACTTCACTTCCTATATCTACACCACTGTGACCGTAACCAAAACGGCAATTCTCTATGAGAATATTTTCGGATGGACGTCCTACCCTGCGACCATCATCATCCTTACCCGACTTGATTGATATACAGTCGTCATTATCTTCTATATCAGCATTTCTAACTACAACACCTTTCGATGAATCAATATCTATTCCATCTGAGCTCGGAATCGTATGTTCGGCACGTATAACGGTTCCGTCAACTGTAAAACTATCGGTATAGAGTATATGTATACACCATGAAGCCTGATCTTTAAGATTCAGTCCTCTTAATTGTCCTCCATCACAGCGTGTAAAGCAAATCAATCGTGGTCTACCACTTGTTCCAAAAGGATGTGATTTCCATTCCACTCCTTTTCCATCTATCATACCCTGACCTTCGACTCTCACTCCTTTACAATCTGTAAAATTAAGGAGTGCACTCTTCCAAACTTGTTCTATACCTTCAAAACGTGTCGGTATCAGGGGGAAATCTGTTTCAACGATAGTGGATGTCAGTCTTGAATCTTTTTCCAAGTATAGGTTGACTCCTTGCCGAAAAAACAAAGCCCCTGTTACAAAGTTACCTCTTGGTACGACCATTGTTCCACCACCATGATAATATATACTGTCAATAGTCGCTTGCAAACATTTCGTATTTACGGTCACGCCATCCCCCACAGCACCGTAATCGGTCACAAGATATTTCCTATCATTACAGGATACGCTCAGCATGACCGTCTCATATTCCTTCATTTCAAGATTCACCCATGTGCGATTATCTTTTACGAAAGATTGGATAGGCATAATCTCCCCTGTCAGCGTATTCCATTTTGACACATTGCCTATGGCATCCATTCCTATGGTTATTTTCTGATTATGGTGACCTTCATTGAAAATGAAGTAGAATTCACCTTCCGGCAATATTCTTCGGGTATATCTTATATCTAGAGTCTGATCAAAAGGCAAACGTTTGGGATCACCGCTACGCCTTGGAGCGTTGTTCGGTTCAAATTGTTGCAAATTATTTACAACAATTTCCGCATTCGGCATCGCAGCCTGTACATTCGATGTATACTCATCTGTTGGTTCGATCAAAGAATGATCTTCCAATACGAATGGTGTGAGACTGGTATAAGTCTTATCTACCAAATATCTCGGAACATTCCCCCAAAAGAGCACTTTACCCCCTTGTTTTTCAAATTGGCTGATCATACTCCAGGCTTTAACTGAAATGGCATCTGAAGAAGGTATTATCAATGTGGAATAACGTTGCCCACTTTTATTTTCAAGACGACTATATTTCACTGAAAGTGCTTCAGAAAAGGCATCGTCATCTACATAATCGAAATCACGCTGATGCTGTAATAACAGATGTGATATTTTCTTTATTCTTTCCGCAACATTATTATCATCCATCCATAATGAGCTAGTGGGATAATACATGGCTATACGAGCACCCGGCGAACCTTGGGTAAGAAGATAGGCAGTACGGTTCGTATAATCATTCAATTGTTTCATTCCCGGTTGTGACATCCAACCCTGGTCTTTACTACCAGCCATCCAGAACATAAACTCGAAGAAATTTATACCCCGTATCATCTGATAATCAACTACATATTTAGCTTCTGCAATCGTCGGCGTACTATAATAAGCGGCAAAACTCTCACTGAAAGAACGTGGCTTGCCATACACATGGGCAACAGATGAAGCAAATTTAGGAAAATCATTGACAGTATCAGGCCATATCTGATTCCATATCGCATCTACACCAGGTATCTGTACCTTACTCAAGTCTCTGAACAAATTGCCTTCCGCCTTGACACATACAGGCATGTTATGATCATTGTTTAAATGCGTAATATGTGCCAATTTGTTAGCTTCACACCAGTCTGCCACCTGTTTAAAATAGTTATTGGCAAACAGACGCGACCAAACATCCCAATAATCAGCCTTAAATCGTTTTTCGGCAATTGTCTGTATCGGTGAAAACATTGATGAAAGCATCAATGTCGGTTCATAACCTTTCATTACCTTAAAGGAATCAAGTAAAGCTTGAGTAAACGGCAGATGCGAATAATCCGGTTCATCACCTCTGAAACCTAATACAGTCTTTCCGAATTCGTTGCCGATATATTTTTTGTATTGTTCATGGGTCCATTCTATATATTGTCTTACAGCCATAGGATTAAGATAATCCATCTGTGAATTCTTAGTATCCTTTGCTCTTGTCGGATTATTTACACTTCTTGTCTGTCCTGTGCGGAAATCCGGTTTTACCAGCAGGATTGTCCAATTGTCCAGACCTGCCACAAAAGATATTTTGTGATCGACAATCTTAATATAGGTATTCTTGTTGCGTGCCGTATTGACCGCAACAGCACTAATCACTTCATTGTCAACCGGATAATCTTTCAACACATCTCCTGGCTTCACATTTATGTTATCAACATTAACAAGTGCCTTCATTCGAAGCTCCGGACGTTCTTCAGAAAATTTTCCTCCTGCAAAACCACTTGGATATTTGCCTTCATCTATGATCCAAACCTTTAATGAACGTTTCTTTGCCTCATTTACTATTTGTCTTATCAACTTAAACCATTCGTCCGACAAATACTTACAAGGAAGATTATACCCTGCTTCAAGAATCACGGCCCTGAATCCCCTGGCCTTTATAGAATCCAGATCATGTTGGATGACTTGTTTTGTTATATTGCCCTCCAATCCCCAAATCACATGACTGGCATACTCGGAAGGTGGATTCGCAAAATGTTCCTTAATCTCATATACAGAAGGAATATGTATACCTTGCCATGATTTCTTTTCGGCAGACATACATAAGGTTTTGGTTGTCACAACACACATTATCATTAATAGATATTTGTACTTCATATATAAGATTAATAGCAGTTTGATTCGAGGGCAAAATTAGGGTATTTTAGACAATTATAAATTAAATAATTGTTCAAAAGACTCGAATATTTGGCATTTATGATTAAAAATATTATATTTGCATCTTGTTAACGACAAGATATAACATAAATGTATAAGCTAAAATGAAAGAATTCTTTAAGTACACCCTTGCCACTATCACAGGAATCGTGCTATTCCTCGTAATTACCGGGATATTCGGAGTTATCAGTATTGTGGGAATGATTTCCACCAGTGAAGCCACCCAAACAGTAAAAGACAACTCGGTATTTGTCCTTAAGTTATCCGGCGTCTTGGAAGAAAGAGCTGACAATAATCTGATGTCTCAGATATCGGATGATATAAGCACTATCGGACTGGATGATATTCTAAACGCAATAGAAAAAGCAAAAAACAATGATAATATAAAAGGTATATACATAGAAGCTGGAACATTTAATCCTGATTCTCATGCTTCATTACAAGCTATACGCGATGCCTTAAAGGACTTCAAAAAAAGTGGTAAATGGATTGTCGCTTATGGGGACATCTACACACAGGGTGCTTATTATGTTTGTTCTGTGGCCGACAAGGTTTATCTTAACCCTGTTGGCATTATCGACTGGCATGGACTTGCCGCCCAACCGTATTATCTCAAAGACATGTTAGCCAAATTTGGCGTAAAAGTCCAACTGTTTAAAGTAGGAACATACAAAAGTATGCCTGATACATATACCGCTGATAAGATGAGCGATGCAAACCGTTTACAGGTGAAGGCTTATATAGGCGGTATTTGGAATACGATATGTAAAGATGTATCTGCCAGCAGAGGACTCAGTATCAGTCAACTCAATAGATACGCAGACAATTATACCTTTTTGGCTGATGCGAAAGATCTTTTAAAAGATAAGATGGTGGATGGACTGCTATATAATGATCAGATCAAAACTGAAATCAAGAAACTTCTTAAGATTGACAAAGATGAGAGTATCAATCAGTTGTCCCTTTCCCAAATGAATAATGTGGAAGAAGACAAAAAAGACGGAGATAAAATAGCTGTATATTATGCTTACGGTAATATTGTAAGTTCAAACATTGAAGATGTCAGCGGTCATACGATCAATTCAGTTGTTGTTGACAAAGATTTAGAGAGTCTTATGAACGACGATGACGTAAAAGCCGTTGTCATCAGAGTTAACTCAGGCGGAGGAAGTTCTTTTGCCTCAGAACAGTTATGGCATGCGGTAGAGATGCTTAAATCAAAGAAACCTGTCGTTGTCTCAATGGGCGGTCTGGCTGCATCCGGAGCATATTATCTCAGTTGTGTCGCCAACTGGATAGTTGCCGAACCGACTACATTGACAGGAAGCATCGGTATATTTGGCATGGTTCCTGATGTCAGTGGACTGCTGACTCAAAAATTAGGTATAAAGTTTGATGTGGAAAAGACCAACAAGTCAAGTGATTTCGGTTCATTAGGCCGTCCTTTCAATGTAGACGAAACCAATGCGTTCCAAGCTAGTGTTAACAGAGGCTATGTCCTTTTCCGCTCACGTGTAGCCGCTGGACGCAAGATGAAAGTTGAAGATGTTGAAAAGGTTGCGCAAGGCCACGTATGGTTGGGCGAAACAGCAATCAAGTTGCACCTTGTCGATCAATTGGGCGGACTGAATGTTGCTATAGAAAAAGCAGCACAGTTGGCTAAAATCAAAAAAGATCATTATTATACGGAAAGTTACCCTGCAAAAGTCAGTTGGATAGACCAAATATTGGATAAATCGCTCAGTTCTGGCAATAATTACTTAGACGATCAACTTAAAGAGACTTTAGGTGACTATTATGAGCCACTCATCCTTCTCAAGAGTATGGGCAGACAAGACAGAGTACAAGCTAGAATTCCATATTCCGTCAACATCAAATAAGCGACCGGATAGATTAACCTGAAGATATGGATGATTTTATCAAGATAAACAATAGTCTGCTTCCATTCAGTTGGTTATACGGCTTAGGGGTGGAAATACGCAATTTTCTATTTAATATAGGAATACTGAAAAGTCGAAGTTTCGATATTCCGGTAATATCTGTCGGCAACATCACAGTAGGCGGAACAGGCAAAACCCCACATGTTGAGTATCTTATCAGATTGCTTCAAGACAAATTCAACATTGCGGTACTTAGCCGAGGATACAAACGCAAAAGCAAAGGATTTGTTCTGGCTGACGAAGACACGCGAATGAGAACCATTGGTGATGAACCGTATCAGATGAAACAAAAGTTTCCCAACATCGCCGTAGCGGTAGATAAAAACAGATGTAACGGAATTGAACAAATCTGCAATAACAAAAAGACGAAATATACAGATGTTATATTACTAGACGATGCCTACCAGCATCGCTACGTAAAACCCGGAATAAATATTTTACTGGTCGACTATCACAGAATGATTAATGCCGATAAATTATTACCAGCCGGAAGACTAAGGGAACCCAAAGAAGGTAAATCACGGGCTGATATAGTAATAGTAACAAAATGTCCGAAAGACATCAAGCCCATGGAATTCAGGGTCATGATAAAAGCTATGGACTTGTATCCATATCAGCAATTGTATTTTACGACACTGGTTTATGGAAATCTTCAACCTATTTACTGTGGCGAAGAAAAGACGCTCGACTCTATCGGACAAGAAGACAACATCCTGTTACTTACAGGAATTGCATCTCCCGAACAAATAATAGAAGATCTCAAACCTCATACTCAACGAATTATACAGATGCGTTACCGCGATCATCATCAATTTACCGATGATGATATAGAGGACATCAACAACCGGTACGCCGCCTTGCCATCACCCAAATTAATCATCACAACTGAAAAAGATGCCACACGCATATTTGGACACGAAGGTCTCAGTGAAGAAGTAAGGCATAACATCTATACACTACCTGTTGAAGTAGAGTTTATGTTAGGACAAGAAGATACGTTTAACGAAAATATTATAGGATATGTACGAAAAAATTCAAGAAACAGCATCCTGGCTAAAAAAACGGATGAGCACAAGTCCCCAAACAGCAATCATACTGGGAACAGGATTGGGACAATTAGCTTCAGAAATAACTGATACATACGAATTCGCATACAAGGATATACCTAATTTCCCTGTATCTACGGTGGAAGGCCATGCCGGCAAACTGATTTTCGGTAAACTGGGCGGTAAGGATATTATGGCTATGGAAGGCCGATTCCATTTTTATGAAGGTTATTCCATGAAAGAGGTTACATTCCCTATTCGCGTCATGTACGAATTGGGCATCAAGACTCTGTTTGTATCCAACGCATCAGGTGGAATGAACCCTGAATTCAGAATCGGCGATCTGATGATCATAACAGATCATATCAATTTCTTCCCTGAACATCCTTTGAGAGGTAAGAATTTTCCCACCGGACCACGTTTCCCGGATATGCACGAAGCCTACGACAAAGCTCTTATAGCAGAAGCTGATGAAATAGCCAAAGAGAAAGACATACGTGTGGTACATGGCATATATATAGGTGTACAAGGACCGACATTCGAGACACCTGCAGAATATAGGATGTACCACCGTCTGGGTGCAGATGCCGTAGGAATGAGTACCGTACCCGAAGTCATTGTCGCTCATCATTGCGGTATTAAGACATTCGGTATCAGTATCATTACCGACCTGGGCATAGAAGGCAGTCCCGTAGAGGTAAGTCATGAAGAGGTTCAGATCGCTGCCAATAAGGCGCAACCGCTTATGACAGAAATAATGAGAGAAATGATAAAAAGAGCATAAATGACAGCAATATCAAAACTTGGCGAGTTTGGCTTGATCGACCGCCTGACAGAAGACATAAAATTAAAGAATGATTCAAGTGTTTATGGCGTAGGCGACGACTGTGCCGTCATGCATTATCCTGACAAGGAAGTACTGGTTACGAACGACCTGCTTATGGAGGGTGTGCATTTCGACCTTACTTATATCGATATGCAACATCTTGGTTATAAGGCCGCCATGGTTAATATCAGTGATATCTTTGCCATGAACGGCACCCCCCGGCAAATGGTCGTCAGCATTGCCTTGAGCAAACGGTTTACGATAGAAGACATGGATGCATTCTACGATGGTCTGAAAATGGCTTGCGAAAAATGGAATGTGGATATCGTAGGTGGAGACACCACCTCTTCATTCACAGGACTGGCCATCAGCATCACATGTATAGGTGAATGTGAAAAGGACAAGATAATATACAGGCACGGTGCCAAAGATACCGACCTGATATGCGTAAGCGGAGACCTCGGAGCCGCATACATGGGACTGCAACTTCTTGAACGGGAAAAGAGCGTCTATTATCAACAGGTAGAAGAAGCCAAAAAGAAGGGCAATCAGAAAGAACTGGATGAACTGTCACATTTCCAACCGGATTTCGCCGGTAAGGAATACCTGCTGCAACGTCAATTAAAACCGGAAGCCCGTGGTGATATTCTTGAAAAACTGAGGGGGGCTGACATTCATCCCACATCAATGATGGATATCAGTGACGGTCTGAGCAGCGAAATTCTGCACATTTGCAAACAAAGTCATTGCGGATGCCGCCTATATGAAAAGAATATCCCTATCGATTATCAGACAGCAGTGATGGCCGAAGAAATGAATATGAATGTTACGACCTGCGCACTCAATGGCGGAGAAGATTATGAACTGTTGTTTACTGTCCCCATAGGAGACCTTGATAAAATCAAGGATATGGAAGATGTAAAATTGATAGGTCATATCACTGAAGAAAAGTTCGGTTGTATGCTTACCACTCGCGACGGTAATGAATTCGAATTGAAAGCGCAAGGCTGGAATCCACTTGAAAAGTAAAGATTATATAATAATTTTAATAAAAAGTTTTGCGGGCTCAAAGATTATTTGTACCTTTGCACCCGCAAAACAAAAAATGGTGCCATAGCTCAGTTGGTAGAGCAAAGGACTGAAAATCCTTGTGTCCCCGGTTCGATTCCTGGTGGTACCACTCCTCCTTTCATTAGCCCTGTTCTCGCAAGAGGCAGGGTTTTATTTTATGTTCATTTCTTTTTCTATCTGCAAGTTCTTTAATAAATCATCCCAATCCTTTGCCTTTACCGGGTTATATAGTAACTTAGTATAATTACCAGCTATACTATCTCCAATATTTAACAAACGAATTACGGGTACGTCCTGTGTCGTATTTCTTATTGCATCAACAAAGCGACTCGCTTCTTGAAAATCAATATCCGGGGTTATAATAATAGCTGAAATATCTGTATTGAGGAATATCAGAATATCATCTTCAATTGTTTTTCCTCTTATGAGTCTGTATTTATGGTTCAAGTGTTCTTCCAGTTTACTATATTGTTCGTCATCATTACATAAAACTTCAATACTGGGCAATAACGTATTACTATCTATATCAATAGCATTTAGAATACTTCTCATCCGTTCTTCCAAATCACCATTATACTTGAACAGTTTCAGTATTTCTCCTTTTAACACATCCTCTGTGGTGGCATTTGTAAGTCGTTGGATAATATTCTCTCTTCGTTTCAAGAAGTTGCCTTTATATTCCAAACTGAGCAGTCGACGTTGTACAGATTTATATAATGTTATGTCCCGGATGCAAACCAACTGCATCTCTTCATCTTTATAATTAAACAAAGTTCCTGACACTGATACATCAATATCCATCGGTTCTTTCCTTTTGTCATAAATCGTCATGTTTGCCTCCAGGTCCATGAAATTCTTTTTGTTAACGAAAGCTCTTTTCAGACTAGCTCTGATGAGACATGACTTACAAAATGATGAAGTGCCACAGAGTCCGGCATCACAACCATTCTTGCATCCAAGAACATTACCTAATATCGAAGATGACGAATGGGGCGCATTAGGATTTAATATAAAATAATTGGTCAACACGACATTAATATCTGCATCTATCAGAAAATAGTAAAAAGGAGTTTGATTAAAAATCTTCTCGTATATATCTTTATTTTCTATATCCGCATCTTGTATTTTTCTATTATCAAGTTGTTTTTTATATACTTGCAACGATGCTATCATTATTGCGATGGCACAAACCAATAGTATAACAACTATTATTATAAGTAAGTTCATATAGGTCAACTACGTTTTATCGGGAACAAATATACATAAAAACAATGCAGTCAACAAATATGTCTATTTGAATTAATCAAATTTAACCTTGAGAGTATTTTTATATTTTATTTACGAGATATTTTTGGATTGTCTTTATTTTATATTATATTTGTCGCCGTAAATAAAAAATACTAACAATGAAACGACTATTTATTACATTGGCATCTGTTCTTTTCGTTGGAGGACTGTTTGCACAGACGGCGCCTCAGGTAAAGACAGACGGCGGAATTCTGGAAGGTATCAACGAATCTGGTATGAACATATTCAAGGGTATTCCTTTTGCGGCACCCCCTATTGGCAATCTCAGATGGAAAGCGCCTCAACCTGTACAGAAATGGGATGGTATACGCAAAGCTGACTCGTTCGGTCCGAATCCCATGCAGGAAAGACTCTTCGGTGATATGAATTTCGGCACAGACAAGATGAGCGAAGACTGCCTGTATCTTAACATCTGGACACCTGCAAAAACAATGGACGAAAAACTGCCGGTCTTTATTTACTTCAATGGAGGCGGTCTGATGGCTGGCAGCGGCAGTGAACCCAGATATGCAGGACTGTCACTTGCGCGAAGGGGTATTGTAACTGTCACCGCCAATTATCGTGAAGGTATCTTCGGATTCTTCGCACATCCACAATTAAGTAAGGAGACGCCTTATAAAGGTTCCGGTAATTACGGTTTTATGGATCAAGCTGCTGCCATCAAATGGGTAAAAGACAATATTTCTGCATTCGGCGGTGACCCCGACCGCATCACGATTATGGGCGAGTCAGCCGGTTCTATGTCTGTAAGTGCACTGATGGCTTCACCTATATCGCGTAACCTTATTCATCAGGCGATGGGGTCGAGTGGCTCGGTCCTCGGATTCAACAAAATAGCCACACTTACTGAGGCTGAAAAGGCTGGCGTTGCACTGGCAAAGAAGATCGGATGCAAATCCGTCAAGGAATTACGGAATCTTTCAGCAGAACAACTGATGAAAAAAGCAGCCGTCAACAACGTTCCCACATATAATATTGATGGATATTTCTTTACCGAGCAACCGATTGAGACTTACAAGAAAGGTGAGCAGGCAAAAGTGGCATGCCTTATCGGCAACAATTCTGCCGAGATGACACCGATGTTCGCCACACGGGGACAGGCACCGACAATAGCAAATATAAAATCTGCCGTGGAAGCAATATTCAAGACTCCGGCAGATGAATTACTGCCTCTGTATGGTATCAACACAGATGCCGACATACTCAGATCACCCGGTTATCAACTGTCAGGTGATGCTTTTATCGTTTTCTCCACATGGAAATGGATGGATATGCAACAGAAGACAGGAGGTATGCCCGTATACAGATATCAATATAATCATCCCCGTCCTGATATGGTCCTGAAAGATAAAGTTGCCGGACTGGCAGGTGGCGTACAGGACAAGAAAGACGGTGCGACCGAACCGAAGGTTCCAGGTGCCGTACATTCTGCCGATATAGAATATGCGATGGGCAACCTTTCTACCAACACCGTATTCGCATGGAATGCTGACGACTATGCCATTTCTGATATATTTGAAAGTTATTACGCCAATTTCATCAAGACAGGCAACCCTAACGGACTTGGACTTCCGGAATGGACTCCCATCAACGGACAATCGGTGGCTCCGGTCATGCAGATAGACGTGAACTCATATCTGAAAACAGATCCTACCTTACAAAAACGTTATGAACGAATCGACAAAGCTATATACGGAGACAAATAAATGTCAAATCCCCATTGCTGAATACAGGCAATGGGGATTTTTTTGTCTACATGAGTCTACATGATGACAGGAACGAGATATTTTGCCAGTGCGAAACCTCCTACCACCAGCCATATATATAATATAGATGCCAACAGGAACGGTTTGGCACCAGCCTTACGAAACTTATCAATGCTCGTCTCCGCGCCCAGTGCTGTCATAGCCATCGTAAGCAGGAAGGTATCGAAAGTATTGATAAAAGATACGACTGAGACCGGTAACAAGTTGAATGAATTGAATCCTATCACCACAAGAAACAAGATAGCAAACCATGGTATGGATATTTTTCTTCCGGTATCCTGTTTTACACCTTTACGCATCGTCGCGCGTGCCACGCTCCAACTGATGACCAGTAATACCGGCACAAGCATCATCACCCTGATCATCTTAACGATAATGGCGTAATCAGAAACAGATTTTCCCATCGCGTTGCCAGCACCTACCACATGAGCTACCTCATGTATTGTAGAACCAGTAAAAATTCCCATACCTTCAGGTGAAATGGAAAATACGCCATTACGATAGAGTATCGGATAGAGGAACATTGATATAGTTCCGAATATCACTACTGTTGATACAGCCACCGCCGTTTTGTAGGGTTTAATCTTAATAGCCGATTCGGCACCAAGGATAGCCGCAGCACCACATATACCGCTACCGACGGATGTCAGCAAGGCAATGCCTCGGTCCATTTTCAACAGACGACCTATCATGATGCCTCCGCATATTGTAGTCACGACAATAATCGCGTCTATCACAATGGCAGGCAGTCCGACGGCCGTAACATCCTGGAACGTGAGTTTAAAACCATACAGAATAATACCTATACGCAATATCCGTTTGCTACAAAACTGTATTCCGGGTACCCATGTGTCCGGTAAATTGTTGCGCAGACTATTGGCATACAACATACCCAGGATAATACCTACAATCATCGGACTGAATGATATACTTTTCGTAAATGGCATATCACCGATATAAAATGCCGCACACGAGAACAAGGTGATTAATAACACACCGTGAAGCATACTGCTTCTTTTTTCACTTAACATATTCTTCTTCGTTTTTTGATTATATTTCCGACCGCAAAGGTATGAAGAATATGATTCAGTTGTTTATACAATATAACTATCGGCTATAACCTAAGGTTATAAATCGTTTGAATATCGATTGCATTCCACCGGATTCTCCCCGTTTTTCGACAAAGTCAAAATCTCGTTCCATTTTAATATCTTCTATTTCAATGACCTTGTATTCATCCCGTAGCAGAGCTTTACTGACCGAACGGATTGAGACGATACCGATGCTTTCTGAATTGGAAATATAACCTTTTATGCTCTCGGTGCTGCCCAGATACATCACAATGTTCATATCCGATAAGGAAAGTCCCTTACTTTGCAATGTACGTTCTACGACATCCAACGTTCCCGAACCATGTTCGCGCAGCACCATCGGTATCGCCCGCAGTTCATCAAGAGACAGTTCATCCTTTTGTACCAATACATTACGATTGCTTACGATTGCCACCAATTCATCTTTCAAGAAGAATGTATATTTCAGTTGTGGTTGCCTTATTACACCTTCTACCATACCGATATCTATCTTACCATTTTGCAGAGCTGTCTCGATATCTCTCGAATTTCCACTCAAAACAGAGATGGAAGTCTGAGGATACTGTCTTACGAAGGCGGCAAGCATCTCGGGCAACACATATTGGGATATCGTAGTACTGGCACCGATACGTATCTCGCCACTATATTTCTTGCGCATGGCATTCATATCAAAATCCAGTTGCTGATATTCCTTCATGATTCTTTCACTGTGATCGAGCAACTGCTGTCCGGCATTTGTAAGAGAGATTCTGTTGCCCATACGGTCGAACAGACGTACTTTATATTCAGTTTCCAACTCCTGAATATGCTTGCTGATGGCAGGCTGACTGATAAACAGTTCTTGGGAAGCCTTCGTAAAACTGAGGTTCTGTGCAACACTGCGAAAAACTTTCAAACGGATATCTATCATAACAAAACAGGTATAATATGTCTGCAAATTTAGACAAAATATAATGAATTATCCTCGATTATTTTGATTAATTAATTTTTTATGCTAATTTTGCATTTACTAAATGACAACCCTATTCTACATTACCGACATTCTACTGCTACTAATCATATCGGCGATTCTGATATTTATGTATGGCAGAGCGCGAAGACTGAAAGATGTATCATTTCAACTTCGTCGTCGCTCTTTTATAGCGTTTTATATATTGCTGGGCATACACATAGTCTCCTCGTTCGATATCGTCACAGCCGATGGTACAGAAGTTTTAGCCACATTTGCCATCTGCACGCTTTACGCCGCCTTTACTACTTTTATGATGCTTTCATCAGCCTATTTCGGCCGTAAATACCACCGTAATACTTTTATATGGTTCTTCTTATTACAATATCCCGCCATATTGCTTATCCTTCATCTTTTTTCGAGATTTACCGGCAGGTATTCACGGGTCTATTCCATGGACGATATTTGGTACAACGGTAAGGGTCTTACACGTTTCCTCTTCGCCGGACGACTTATATGGCTGGCTATCATTATCGTCGGTTTCCTGTTTATGATTTGTATGCTGATCGATGCTTATCATTATTACATGAAAAACATCGCGGTACACACACCCACAGAAAGGAAAACGATGAGTAGAGACGAGATTCTTGACATTGCGATATATGCAGTTTTATTGGTCGGTATGATGGTGTCGTTCATGATGCCATATCTGCTACCCCATATTATCACCAACATACTGATGGCATGTATGGTGTTCCGAACCTACTACGTATACTATAACTTCCTCCGTTATTCTGAAAACATGTCGCGTAAACAGACAGTATTTGTCCATATATCCCAAAAGCTTCTCGAACTGTCAGAACAGGAGCACAACAATCCTATATACCATAGCAATTCTAATCTCGACGAAGTGGCAGATGCTTTAAAAGTTGAACATCAGGATTTCAGCGACTATCTTTACGAAAGACTTCACACCTCGTTTTCGGCATGGATGAGCGAAATGAAAATCAAGCACTTTACCCAACAACTTACTATGACCGACCGTAAAATCAGTGAACTGTCAGCGGCATGCGGCTATTCTAACGTATCTTCACTCAATCGCGCATTTAAGGCAAATTTCGGAATGACTCCGTCTAAGTATAGGGAAAAACATCTATAATCCCTAATTTCTGTTTTTTGCCACTTCCAGGGCCTCATTGATATTACTGCAAATATTCTCTTTGCCTATCAATTCATTAAAATTAGCTTTCTCCAATGCCACTTGTACACGTTCATTGACGCCGGAGAGGATTATTTTGATATTTTTTTTCCGACTCTTGGTACAAAGGTTCTTCAAATTGTGTATTCCGGTCGAATCTATAAAAGGCACCTTACGCATACGTACTATTCTCACCCTTGGTTTATCTCCCATTCTGGCAACCACATCCTCAAATTTGTTTGCGATACCGAAAAAGTAAGGACCATTTATTTCGTACACCTCCACCCCGTCAGGTATGATGAGATGTTCTTCATGCACATCGATGTCTATCTCGTTATTAGGATCTATCTCATCCGTGATAACCGATACCTGAGTCGTTTCTGCCATACGGCGCATGCAAAACAAACAAGCAATAACCAGTCCCACTTCGATAGCCACCGTAAGGTCGAATATGACCGTAAGGAAAAAGGTAATGAGCAATACCGTAATGTCCGATTTAGGATTACTGAATATTTCACGGAAACTGCGCCAACCGCTCATATTATATGAAACGACGACCAAAACCCCTGCCAGACAAGCCATCGGTATATATTGAGCCAATGGCATTAAGAACAAGAAAATAAGTAAAAGTACCGCTGCATGTACGATGCCGGCCACGGGTGTTTTACCACCATTGTTTATATTGGTCATTGTACGGGCAATGGCACCTGTCGCCGGTATTCCTCCGAATATAGGTGAACATATATTTGCTATGCCCTGTGCGATCAATTCCTGATTGGAATTATGCTTATCTCCGATTACTCCATCAGCGACAGTAGCCGAGAGTAATGATTCGATGGCTCCGAGAATTGCTATCGTCACAGCCGGCGAAATCAGTCCCTTCACATTCTCCCATGTCAGGTTAGGTACCGAAGCGTCAGGCAACTGACCACTGATACGAAAACGGTCACCTATTGTTTCTATACTATTGATATCAGCGTATGTCTTAAGCATATATGCACCTATTGTCATGACGACAATGGCGATAAGTGAACCTGGTATTTTCTTAGAAAACTTGGGTGTAACGGCTATAATGATGATACTTGAGATACCTACGACAGCCGACCATAGATCCACCGAACCGAAATGCTGAAGGTATACTCCCCATTTTTCTATAAAGTCGGCCGGCATTTGAGTCAACTGCAAACCGAGCAAATCTTTTATTTGCGTTGTGAATATTGTCAATGCTATACCGCTGGTAAAACCAACGACGATAGGATATGGGATATACTTAATGACAGTACCTAGACGGAACACGCCCAACATGATAAGAAAGAGTCCGGCGAGAACAGTTGCAATCATCAGCCCTTCCATACCGTACTGCTGTATGATACCATATATGATTACAATAAAGGCACCTGTAGGACCACCTATCTGAACTCTAGTACCGCCAAATGCAGATATAATAAACCCCGCTACAATGGCTGTGATAATACCCTTTTCTGGAGAGACTCCCGATGCAATACCGAAAGCGATAGCTAATGGTAACGCGACGATACCTACTATTACACCCGACATCAAGTCTGCTGCAAATATTGATTTGTTATAACTCTTTATTACCGAACACAATCTTGGTTTGAATACAAACGACTTCATTTAAATATACCTTTATACCTGAAAAGAAGTGCAAAGGTACGCTTTTTTCTTAATATTACCAAATTATTTCTTACTTGAAAGTATAAGGAAATATAACAAGATGTACATTTTATGCGATATATATATAAAAAGTACTACCTTTGCATCATATTAAAAAGTAAACTATATGAAATTAAAAGGTATAATGTTGTTCATGACTGCAGGATTATTTTGTTTGAACTCATGCATCAAAGACGAGGCGTTGAATACTGAAGCAGACATCACATCATGTGTCGTTGACGATGGAATCTTACTACGTAACCCCATTATAACGAACGAGAATGTGACACTCTATGTAAAAGATTCCGTAGACATCACAAGGCAAAATCCAAAATTCACTGTCACAGAAGGCGCCACGATATCACCTGAGAGTGGTACTACACTTAATTTTTCCACGCCACAGAAGTATACAGTGACATCTCAAGATGGAAATTGGAAAAAGACATATACGATAGAATATGCATATTCTAATCTGGAAACAGAATATCACTTCGAGAATATGAAGTATTATGAATATACAGAAGAAGAGGGTACCAATCCTAAACAGTTCTTTCACATTTTCTATGACAAAAGCGTAGAAGGTCAAACATTAGACTGGGGCAGTGGGAATGCTGGATTCATGATAACAAACAGCAACGTACCCGCGACAGACTACCCCACATTTCAGGACAACGATGGATATATAGGGAAATGTGTCAAGATGATCACTAGGAGTACAGGTGCACTTGGTGCCATGTTTGGAGCACCAATAGCCGCTGGCAACTTGTTTATCGGGACATTCGAAATCGACATGACAAACATGGCAAAATCCACACACTTTGGAGTACCGTTCAAACATGAGCCAACCGAATTGGTCGGTTATTATAAATACAAAGCAGGTGATAAATTTACAGATGCTAAAGGAAATGAAATAACAGGAAAGAAAGACAGTTTCGATCTGTATGCTGTACTATTCGAAGTAACCGACGATGTACAGTATTTGGACGGGACGAATTCGCTCACGAGTCCGAACATCATATCAATGGCTCGTATCAGCGATAAAAAAGAAACAGATACATGGACACGCTTTGCTTTACCTTTTATAATGAAAGATGGTAAATCAATAGATCGTGACAAACTGAATAACGGCAAATATAATATCGCTATCATCATGTCATCAAGTACAGAAGGAGCTACTTTCTATGGTGCTGTAGGAAGCACCTTGTGCGTAGACGAAATGCAATTGTTCTATAAATAATAAAGATGTGTATAATGAATAAAGTATTATCAATTCTATGTATCGCTATATCATTTGCATCTATAGCCACTGCTAAGAGTATGAAGACAGACAGTATTACGGCATTAGAATACGAAGTCAGGATAGGTGTTAACATTGGTGGTTCATCTCCCTTATCCATGCCAAGAGAGATTCGTTCTATAGATAGCTACAATCCGCGATTCAACGGGGTGGTTGAAGCCGATGTAACCAAATGGTTTAACAACAAGTCGCATTGGGGAATCTCAGCCGGTCTACGCATTGAATCCAAAAGTATGCATACAGGGGCTGATGTAAAAAACTATCAAACAGAAGTTGTGAATGAAGGGAATTATGTAAGCGGTTACTGGACTGGCTATGTCAACACCAAATACAATACTACCATGATATCCATTCCGATCATGGCTAATTACAAGCTCAACAACAAATGGAAATTCAGGGCTGGCGTATATCTCTCCTATTTGTTCCATCGGGATTTCTCGGGATACGTCACTGACGGGTATTTACGCCAAGGCACACCTGTAGGACAGAAAATACAATTTTTGGATGGCAAACGCGGAACGTATGATTTTTCTGACAATTTGCGCAGGTTACAACCAGGCGTGCAAGCAGGTGCATCATGGATGTGCTGCAAAAATATAAATATAAACGCTGACCTTCAATTCGGATTGAATGACATATTTGAAGATAGTTTCAAGACCGTCACTTTTAATATGTACCCAATATACCTCAATTTAGGCATTGGCTACAGATTCTAAAGATTCATTGAGTGAAACAAGATACAAGGTATGTGACAATCTAGAAGATACACTCCCAATAGTGCATCGGTGGAACATCTTCGTCGAATCCTTCGGCGCGATAACAAGCTTGGGCGGCAGGGTTGTCATAACGCACCTCAAGTGTCACTTTACAGCAACCGTTGTCCCGTGCTATCTCTTTCATTTTTGATATCAGACGACGACTCAGCCCTCTACCTCTATATTGAGGCATAATAAACACATCGTGAATATTAATAAACGGTTTCAACTTGAAGGTCGAGAAATTAATGAACGCATTTACCAGTCCGACCGTTTTCCCTTCCTCGATAATAAACAGTGTTATACTCGTTGGATGATTTTTCAACCCATCCACCAACATACTGTTTTGTGTCTCATCATGCTGCGGATAGTCGCCCATAGGATCAGCCATATACATATTAAGTAATTGGCACAGCGCCGCACAGTGTTCCGGATTATCAAAATCACAAAGAGAGAAATCTGGTTCTTCTATATATATCAGTGTTTTAATCATGATAACACTTTATTTTACCAGCACCCTGCACAGGTCGCGCTGAAGTACACGGGCATCGAGTACAGACATTTCACTGTCCACGATGGCGAAGGCGAGCGTGTGTCCGTTACTGCCTTGGCAATATCCGGCAAGCGAACTGATTCCGTATGGATGCGACAGAGTGCCTGTCTTACCATGTATCTTACCACGCAGTTTGGGGTCGCTCAATTCACTGCGCAACGTACCGTCCACTCCTGATATTGCAAGTTGTCTGTTGAGCAAACGATAGATAGACTTATCGTTATATCCATATCTCAGAATGGCAGTGAGAGCCAATGGCGACAAATGGTTATATGTACACAGTCCACAACCGTCGTGTATCACAAGCGCCGTATCTGTCTGTGACAAATCCTCTCTTAAAAATTTGCGCAGATAATCCACACCTGCCACAGTGGGCACACCATGAGGACTTACCCTGTGACCGATTGTATAGAGCAGTGATGTAGCCTGTGTGTTGGAACTGTTTTTCCACATGCGCCGCACTACATATTCGATGGGACGGCGGAAACGGAAAAGGCAACTGGAACCTTTGGGAATGCGTCCCAGCACCAATTGACTATCCTTTACACTGATTCCCTGATTACGCATGGCAGCCTTCATCTCCTTCTTTATTTTATCTTCACCCTTATAAAGCAGACCGTATTTTGAGAACGACAAATCCCATGGATACCAATGTTGTTCACTCTTCACAGGGTCTTTAACTACCAAGTCGAGTATCATTTTACCATCCAGTTTCTTTATACCCTTATGTTTGAGGGCCTTGAAAAACATAGCTAAATCAGGAGCATTGAGTTGTGGGTCCAGTCCACCCTTGAATGTTACATCACCATGCAGTGTACCGTCTGGCAGCACATTGCCCCTAGTATATATAGAGGTGGCATACATATAGTCAGCCCCCATGAGATGCAGCCCGGCCACACCGCTCAGCAGTTTCATACACGAAGCCACAGGTATAGCCTTGCTTTCATTGCATCCATATACAGGTTTGTCGGCTGTAAGGTCGTAAACGTAAAAGGCAAAATGTCCCTTTACCCTCGGCTTACTGGCAAATTTTGCCAACCCGCTGCACAATCCCGTATCTACAGGCAGATTGTTTACCTTTACTTCCTTGTCTGCTACTTTTTTATTATTGCTGCATCCGCATCCCGTAAGGATAGCCGCAACCATAGTTGCAATGATGCATTTATTCAGAGTATATATTGATTTCATTGTCTATCTTGTTTTCAACGGACAAAGATAAACTAAATCGAAGACAACACAAAAGAAATTATTATTTTTTATTTTACCTCCACCCTAATTATTCCTCCGAAGGGATTGAAATCAAAAAGAGCCTTACCTTTTCTGATGATAACGGCAAGCGGTTTGTCATCCTGCACAGCGGTTATCGTCTTAATATTTTTACCTGTGATGACCATGGTGAGGTTTTCCGTGAAGATTGTCTGGTCAAGATTCAGTGTAGGAGTTATCAAGAGTTGCTTCTTCACGGTAGTGACCGTAATCCGTACAGAGTCGCGTTCTTTCACATAAGCAGCTACGTCATGGAATGTGCCAACCCATATACTGTCTTCACGGGCTTTTACATGATCGAAATGGTCCCAAAGACGCTGAGGGTTACCAAAACAATCGTAACCATAAGTGAGTCCATGAGTCATCCCCACGCCCCAGTCGTGCTTCTCGATGAGTTTGTCAACCCACGAATCAAGATCTTTCAGTGAACTTTTACTGCCAATCGAGCGTTGGAAAGTACGGGTCCCCACACGATTGCGCATAGCGATGGAAAGTCCCGGTTCTCGTTTTGTATTATTAGGATACGCATAAGTGCGTGGCATGATACCTGTCACGGCTGCGATGGCTCCGTCATTACGATATATATCCTCAGCTATTTCATCCGGTGAAAATTTGGCAAGATTGCGATGCGCCCAACCATGGTTCGTCATCTCATGACCGTGGTCGGACATTTCCTTGACCTGTGACCATGTGAGACGGGTGGTATCACGTATATGGTCTTTGTCTATATTGATTTTGGAACCGTTAAGGACGAATGTTCCACGGAATCCACGTTTTTCGAGTTGCGGGGCGACAAGCGTATAGTGTTCGGCAAGACCGTCATCGAAGGTATAAGAGATAGCACAAGCCTTATCACTCTTGAATTTTGCCACATGAACTTCATAATTGGCTGCCATGACACTAATGCTATACCACAATAGCAATAATGAAATATTAATTGTCCTCATATTATTTGTTTTATTTTAAGATTTCATCTGCAAAAATACAGAATGCAACAAATGATGAACATAGAAAATCGTACGAAAAGTTTCATTATTGTACACTTTGTTTGTTTAAGCATCCAATAATAAATAAAGAAATAATACATTTCAATATAATCTTTGATACATTTAGTTATAGGAAATAAACAATTTAATTGTATCTTTGCAGATACAATGCGATTAACAATTCAATGTAAAATCAACATCCATGAAAAAGAAGAATGCTTGTCTGTTTATGTTCGTGTTTTACGTATTTCTGTTGAATGCGCAAAATGGGATGAACTTTAGAATCCTTGATGTGAAGAATGGAATAACCGACAATTATATTCAAGATATTTTACGTGATGACTACGGATTCGTATGGTTCGCCACGACAAACGGCCTCAACCGTTACGACGGATATCATTTCAAACAGTATAACACAGCACAAAGGGGATCTTATTATAATAATATTGAATCGCTAGCGGAAGATGCAGGTGGTACCATGTGGGTTAAAGCGCCATTGCATCAGTTCTATTATGACGTAGAGCACGACTGTTTGCGTAAGAATATAGAATACCGTCTAAACAAATTAGGCATACGAGACAATACAAATCAGATTATTGTAGATGAAGACCGTAATTTGTGGTGCCTTTCATCAAAAAAGTTGTATTATTATAATTTCAGAATAAAAAAATTATCCATATTGCTGTTGGGCAAAGGCTACATACTATCAGATGTAGCATGCAGGCACGGTAAAGGATTCGTCTTGTTTTCGAATGGAAAATTGGGAAAGATAGACATCAGACGTCAAAGAATATCCATCTGTGCCCAGACCACCCTCCATACCGGTTTCCATCCACGTCTTTATATGGACCAGTCGATGAATGTTTGGCTATATGTCACCCATGGTTCACAAATTGAATGTTACTCGTCAAGACAACAGAAATGGATAAAATTCCCTCATCAAAACGAAAATGCGAAAAACATGAACAACATCACAAGTGTAACAGATGATGGCAAAGGTAATGTTTGGATAGGTACAGATGACAACGGTATATTCGTTTACAACTTCAGTTCAGGTACAAGTTATCATATTTACAAAGAGACCAACGATGTCTACTCACTCCCAAGCAATCATGTAACCTGCTTTTTCAAAGATAAGTCGAACATTATGTGGGTTGGTTCGAGTAAAAAAGGCGTAGCATATACATTTCTGAACAAGATGATGTTCAGGAACAGTTCCTTTCCACACAAACAGGACGTTAGTTGTATCAATGAAGACAAAAATGGCCATATATGGTTCGGATTTGATGGAGAAGGTATTGCTATGCGCCAGGGTTCCAATTACAAATATTACACCACAACAAATAGTCAACTTCCCTCCGACTTGATAGTTAGTTCATATCTTGATACCAGCGGTCGTATGTGGTGGGGGTCTTTCGGTGGAGGAGCCTTTTATCAGGACGGGAACGCTTTCCATCGACTCAGTATTAAAAACGATATAGGTAGAATAGGATATCCATACTACATCAGACGGATAACTGAAGACAGATACGGTAATCTGTGGTTTGCAAGCTATGCTCAAGGATTATATGTTATGAACCGACAGGGGATAGTGAAAAATTTCTCTACTGGGAACAGTATCTTGCGTAATAATTATATTGCCGATATATCATGTCGTGACGGCAAATATATGTATGTCGCAACCGGTTCAGGTATGAATATCATAGACCTACAGAGTCAAAAGATATATGGTCTTCCATTATTTGGAAAGGATAGCAACTTTGCCAACTGTCTTCATCTGGATTGTCGAGGACTATTATGGATTGGAGGCAGATACGGTGTAGAAGTGCTTAATACAAAGACAAAAAAGATACAGCGACTGACCACGGCCAACGGTCTGTCGAATCCATATATACGAGCTATTACGGAAGATAAATATAATAATATTTGGTTATCAACTGACCATGGAATCACTCACATTATGGTGTCTTATAATTATAATCATAACCGATATGAATATTATTGTATGCCATACTATGAACAAGACGGGATAGACAATTATACATTCAATAATTTCTCTATATCCGACACTTCCAATGGAGACATATACATAGGCGGGTCCGGTGGATACGTATGTATAAAACCTGAACCGACAGAAGATAACACGTCTAAAAGCAAAGTTGTATTTACAGCTTTGTATGTTGCCGACAAATATGTCGATGCTGATACACCTCTCTCCGACGGCAGAATAATATTAAAAAGAAACATACAACTGCTTAATGAAATCAACTTGGATTATACTGATACTAATTTTGCACTGGAGGTCTCAGCTCTCGACTACTACAACCTGCACAAACTACAGTATTTTTACCGTCTGTCGATGAATGATAAATGGGCTTTACTCGAAGGGAACAGGATATATTTCAACAAACTGTCGCCCGGTACTTATCATCTTCAAGTGAAAATAGGTATCCAAGGTAAAGATATATCGACCATGATTATCAAAATATCACCTCCTTGGTGGTTGTCCACATGGGCACTCCTCATATATCTTCTGCTAATCACTGCCGGGGCTGTCATCACCGTCAAATATTACCAGAGAAAACACATCAGGATTCTCCATGTTCAGAGACATGAGATGGAAATTGCACAACAGCATGAGATGGATGAGGAAAAACTGAGATTTTTTACCAATGTCAGTCATGATCTGCGTACGCCCCTGTCACTCATCATCACTCCAATAGAATCCATCCTAAAATTCCTCTCACCTGGTAATATCAGAGAGACGCTGGAAATGGTATACCGAAATGCACAAACACTGCAAAATGAAATAGAACAGTTGCTCGATTTTCGTAAACTAGACCAACAGAAAGAAGGACTGTCACTCTCGTACGGTGATCTGGCAACATTTGTGGAAGAGATATGTACATCCATGCAAATATTGTCACAGAGCAACGATATATCCATATATACAAAGATAGATTCACGTCCAATAGAAACATGTTTCGACCGAAATAAAATGCAACGCATATTGCTCAATTTACTGTCCAACGCCATGAAGTATAACATAAAGGATGGTTCTATTACAGTAACTGTAGATAAAATTACAAACGATACAGGCGAATGTGCATGCATTCAGGTTGCGGATACAGGAATCGGAATAAGCAATGAAAACAAAGGAATGATTTTTAACAGGTATTTTCAAGTGCACGACAAAGAAACAAAATATAAAGGTAGCGGAATAGGTCTACATATCGTAAAAGAATATGCTAGTATGATGGGAGGCACCGTCAGCGTAAAAGACAACACGCCAAGAGGAAGCATATTCATCATCACGATACCGATCGAAAAACAAGAAAATGCAAATACCGGAGTCAGTGCCGAAGAGTCTTCTAAAGTGAAAGAAACGACTAACATTCTCATCGTTGACGATAATAACGATTTCCGCAGTTTTCTGTCAACGTGTCTGAAAGACGATTATCATATATACCAAGCATCCGACGGGAAAGAGGCTTTGAGCATATTATCTAATACCGATATCCAGTTGGTTATCAGCGATGTGATGATGCCGGTCATGGATGGTATGGAACTTTGCCGAAGGATAAAAACCGATATCAAATTTTCTCATGTCCCCGTTATTCTGCTCACGGCTCGCTCAGCAGAGAATCATATTGTGGAAGGACTCAAAGAAGGAGCCGATGACTATATCACCAAACCGTTCAAGATAGAAATACTATTGTTGCGTATCAGGAAAATTCTGGAACTGGTGAGAAACAATAAATCGAGATTTAAAGAAATCGACGTCTCACCCGAAGAAATAACCATCAGTACTCCAGATGAACAGTTTATCAAGAAAGCCATCAAACTGGTAGAGGACAATATGGAAAATACTGAATATTCGGTAGAAGAACTCAGTTCTGAACTCAATATCAGTAGAGGACACCTGTACAAAAAATTGATAGCTATAACCGGGAAGTCACCAGTTGAATTCATTCGCACAATCAGGGTTAAACGAGGACGTCAACTTCTCGACAACAAAGAGACCTCTGTTTCACAGATATCCTATAGGATAGGAATGTCACCACAACTTTTCTCTAAATATTTCAGAGAAGAATTCGGGTGCACTCCTACCGATTATATAAAAAGAACAAAAATTCTCTGATGTTACTCAGATAATTATTTCCCTGTAAGTACAATAACGATGTCTCCAAAAGGCTGAAGTTTAAACTCCGGCACTTTCATCACACCGTCAGTACCATAGACAATCTGTCCCTTGTGATTGAAACGTCCCGCCATCGTGTCATAAGCAATCATCTGTAGTGCTTTGTCGTTCGTGTTATACAAGAGAAGTTTGTCTACTGATGCGTCTTGATTTTTTTGGTTGTAAACATATAAATATGTTTTTTTGCCACATCTGACCCCTAGTGCACCGACAGAATCGGGAGCCTCAACTTTTACTTCAGAATATGATTCCCCGTTACTGTTATTCTGCATGTCATCACTGATACGGCGGACCACTGAAAAATAGGTCATCATACCACGGTTTTCGAAAAACTCCCACCACCATGACATAGGCAAAATCGGAGTGGGTGAAAACAAACCGAGCCATAATGTCCTTCGGAAGTCACGGTCGAACTCGGTTGCATATTGATTGAAGTTCAGACTCCAGTCCCAACTGTATCCTGTCTCGCCTATCACATAAGGTTTCCCATATTTGTTTTCATAATCTCTGATTGTACCTGGAATAGTGAATGCGTTACCATAAATATGCCGTTGGTTGAAATCCAACGTTTCCAATCTGTTCATGGCATCATTGTCACGATGGGACACACTGGTCGAAATGATATGATGATACGGATCGTGTGTCTTCAGATAACCAGCCATATCATTATGCCAGTCTGCTAACAATGAATCATTAAGTGACTCACCAAAAGAAGTATCATATCTCACGTGGTCCACTTCATTAAAGAACTCCCATACGGCAATACTCCGACTGTATCCGTAGCGGGCTATCATCAACCTCAATTTATTTTTATATTGTGCCCTTGATTTCGGGTTGGCAAAAAACTCTTTCGGTGTAGTTGCAAAGCCACCGTTAACAATATTATAGTTGCTGATTTTCCAACCGTCACCCATCAGTCCCACATGACTTTCCAACGTCAGCATCATATAGACGCCAAGTGAATCGCATAAGTCGACAAGATGGTCCATTCTCTTCATAGCTGAAATATTGAATGGATTTCCGCCTGATGTATAACGACTATTGTTCTGAACGGTTTTCCAATCTACAGGCAAGTTCCAGTATATCATCCAAGTACGGAAGAAGTTTCCACCTGAAGCGGCCAACTTATGCAACATATAATCATAATTGAAACGTGGATTCTGATGTAAGTCACTGAAATATTTGGAATCATCTACATCTCTCGATTCCCATCCGATGTTCTCACCGATGCCACGGAATGACTTACCGCTGTCGAAACGAAAGTTCCAATAGTTATCTCCCGGATGCAGGAAACCGTCATTGTCGGATGCCACGCAAGTGAAAGTCCGTTTCCGAGATTCTGACATCATATTTTTCGCCTTCAATGCAAACCATATTTTATAAGTTCCTCTGTGCAGAGGAGCGAAACGGGCTTTCCACAAAGAAGGCTTTCCACTCTCCCCGCTGACGTAGAAACATGGCAGACTGTCTGTTTTGCCGTCGGGTGCCTGAAAACACATATCCAATGCCACTTGCGAAGCGTCATAAGGATTACCCCATTCGCATTTCAGCGTTATATCCCATTCCGATTTTTCATATTGAGACATATTCCCTTTGAATACAGGGGTGACACTCTGAATCTGCGCAACAGCATAAACCGGCAATGCCAGCAATACCGCAATCAAAAATTTACCAATCATTATATCCTTATTTATCATATATTTCATTATTAATAGAGTGCCTTATCATTATTCATCACATTCAAGATTTTCTCAATCTTATTTAATTCCTCATCGGAGAAAAAAGGATTCTTCAAAGCGGCGACATTCTCTTCCAACTGTTTCACACTGCTTGCGCCGACCAATACAGAGGTTATTTGTTTCTTTTTCAACAACCATACTAGCGCCATCTGTGCTAGTGTCTGACCACGTTCGGCTGCTCTAAGATCAAGAAGACGGACACCGTTGAGTATAGTTGTGTTCAACTGAGATTCTTTCAGTGCACCCACACCTTTATGTATGCGCGAATCATCGGGGATGGTACCATTTAAATATTTATTGGTCAAAAGACCTTGGGCCAGTGGCTGAAAGGCTACACATCCCATTTTCTTCTCAGTCAATACTTTCAGTAGTCCTTTCTCAGGTTCACGGTTCAACATTGAATATTGTGGTTGATGAACCAGACATCTCACTCCATACTCCTGCAGTAAAGTCACAGCTTTTCTCGTCATCTCAGGCGGATAATTTGACAAGCCTACATATAAAGCCTTACCCTGTTTGACAATATGAGCGAGGGTTTCCATCGTTTCTTCCAGAGGTGTACTTTCGTCAGGTCTGTGTGAATAAAAGATATCCACATAGTCTAATCCCATTCGACGAAGACTTTGGTCAAGACTAGCGATGAGATATTTGCGACTTCCCCACTCTCCGTAAGGACCCGGCCACATATCATAACCCGCCTTTGTGGTAATGATCATCTCATCCCGGTAATGACCCAGGTCTTCCTTGAGTATTCTTCCGAAATTCGTTTCGGTACTACCAGCCGGTTGTCCATAATTATTGGCTAGATCAAAGTGAGTGATACCCATGTCAAAAGCTCTCAATATTATTTTTCTGCAATCAGCATACACATCGATGTCACTGAAATGCTGCCACAATCCCAGTGATATTTCCGGCAACAGCAAACCACTGTTACCACATCTCCTATATCTCATGCGGTTATATCGGCTACCGTCTGCCACATATCTTTCGTTTATCATTTTTCTATCGTATTTGAATAATCACTACATCCAGCCTCATTTACTCCTTTAAGGCGGTAAAAATAAGTTTTTCCGGTCTCACGGGATTCATCATAATAAAGGACTAGGGGATTGGAAGCCTCCGCTGAAGGTTCAAATGTTTTTACATCCGCTATGACTGAATCATCCAGTCCAGTAGCGATGACCGTCCACGGACCGAGTGCAGACTGCGCACGTTCCATCGTATAAGAGGAACTGCCCGTAGCCCCACGCCATGTAAATCCGTTACCTTGTATCATCAACACCGGTGCGGGAGAAGGTCTGTCGACTCCGGGGACTGTCTGCTCACCGCGTATCTCGTATGCTTCCGACCGAACCAAGTCGAGAAGTCGTTTTTCCTCATAAACATAACCTGCTGCGAATCCTGGCACATGGAATGAATTGACATCCGTTCCACCCTCGTTGTGATAATACCAGCCACCGTCACGTCGATGTCCGCGCATACTCCACATCAGACCGCCAACGATATTGTCATTTGCAATGATCGTCTTCATCAGTTGTCTTACATTATCAGTTGTTGCCAATCCGAACTCGTCTATCACCAGTGGTTTCTTGCCTTTACACTCATTTGCCGATTTCTGTGCCATAGGTGCCAACTGTGTCCCCTTTCCACTCCAATATTCATATAAATGATCGCTCACAATGTCTATATAAGGAGAGGCCAAAACAGAATCCCGGTTCACTCCTCCGGCTTCTATCAACAGATGATGAGGGTCTTGTTTCTTGATAAACTTAGACATTTCCTTGCACCACTTCCAGATAATCGGCGACCAAACCTTACCATCCAGTCCACGATCGCCGTAATAACTTCCGAACTCATTGCCCAACTGCCATCCAAGAATAGCTGGATCATCTTTATAATATTTACCACTTACCGTATTGCGGCGGTTCAACAGAAATGTAAGAAAGTCCTTAAAATCGTTTTTCACCGATTTATCCGTCCAGAACGCACCTGTTTCCGTCTTTTCCGACAGGGCGGCGAACTCATCCACACCTCTGATTCCGCCAAAACGCTGTGATGCAATAAACGGTATAATAACACGCACATCATATTCAGGAGCATAAGCAAGTATACGGTCTAAACATTTGAAAGCATCTTCGTTGTATTCTCTGCGCCCTTGTATATAGACGGGCATACCTCCATCTTCAGGACTAAATATTGACAAGGAGAATGTGCGGGTGGCACGTGCTCCAACACGGTGCAGTCCATCCAACAAATCACGAACCTCATATTCGTCTGGGAAACGGTTTGTCTTGTCTGTCCTTATCTGCGATTCGTTCTGTTGAATATTTGGTGCAGCAAAACCCATAAACCTGAATTCATGGCCATTTTCATATAGTTTATCCCCTCTTCTAGTTATAATCGGCCAATCCGATTTTTGTTTTGTCGACTGTGCGGCAGCATCGCTGCCAAAAAACATGGCAGCTAAATATATGACCGCCGCTAAAATGATGTGCTTATTCATTTGATATTGATGTATTTATTGTTCGAATTATAAGTATGATACTCCAGCATCGGTATATCCGTCAAGTCATCATCTGAAATGGTGACATGCAGTACACGGTGCTCATTAGGCAAGAGAGTTATATAATTATCATCCCACAGTGACGGAAGCAGTTCTGTTTTTGACTTGGTGCCGATCAACCGTAAGACAAACATGTAGGCGGGCCATCTGTCACCATTTGTCACATCTACTCCGACAGTCATCTTGCCGTCATGCCTTTCCACTTTCACTATATTCACTTTCACATCGGCTGGATTTAATTTCTTAAGATATCTGTAATCATTGTCTGCATCCAACCAATAAGTATTACTGCTGACGAGCATACCGTCAGCGTTTTTGAGCGAAAGTCTGGCAAACTGAATGACGGTGTCCGTTTCTATTTTCAATTTACATTTTACCACTTGGTCTATATCTGCATTTACCGATTCATGCTCGGAATGTATCCAGTTGGTGACAGGATTATAATAATCGATTGAAAGCGATAGGTTGTTCAACTTGCGACCGGACACATTCACCACACTGACAGAATTGTCATCACGGTTCCATTGCGCATGCACAGGTTCTGCTGCCTTTTTCGTTCCGTAATAGCCTGCATGGGCCTGTAGATACCAGTCATAGACTTGCCAGGCCAGACTGGGCCAACTGGAATTGGACTTCCACAACAGCATTCCACTCGAATGGCTCCATAATCCACGATTAATCGCTTCTATACTGGCTCTGTAAACATCATAATTCACCGACTGAGCCTTACGTATGTAATCTTCAAATCCAGTCTGAACATCTGTTGTATCTACATCCCCATAATAATGTCTGAGCATTGTGTCGTAGGCAGTAAACTTACGAGTATCGTCACCGGGCCAGTTGTTGGCGTCATGATATGCCCACACACCATCTAGCGGGAACTTTCCGGGAAGCCAAGTTCTGCCATATCGGGGCATAAATTTCATCACGCTCTCCAATTCAGGTATTCCGCTAGGACCTATTTCACTACTGAAACCCATCATCTTGGTATGGGTGAAATAATCCTTCGGTTCCAATGTGTGGTATGGACCGCCGCCATGCAAGCCGTCTCCATTCGAACTTTTGAGATAAAAACGGGAATCGCGCCCGTCGTAAATAGGCAATATATCATGGGTAATCATCTCTTCATGAGGATTCACACCTTCGTTACCACCGCACCACATCACCAAAGAAGGATGATTACGGCATTTGCGGACGATGTCTTCAGTCGCTTCTTTGTAAATATTGATATTGGGTTGATATCCCGGCGTGTTTCTGAATGTCCCCCAATAATCATTGAGAAAATCCTGCCACATCATTACGCCGTATTTATCTGCAGCTCTGTAGAGTGCTTTAGGTGCCACACCCGTAGGTCCCCATACACGTAACATATTGAGATTGGCATTACGAGTGAGCAATATCTCTTTTTCATAACGCGATGCATTCCAGTTTAAGGTCATATCTATAACCCAGTTGCCGCCTCTCGGATAAATCCGTCTACCGTTTATTTTGATCACACGTTCATTCTCACCTATATAGGTTTCCACCTTGCGGATACCAAATGTATCAACTACTTCCGATAACTTCTTAGAACCTTGAAGAGCTGTCATCTGAACGGAATATAAGTTTTGGTCCCCGTATCCGAACGGCCACCACAATTTTGGATTCAACAGATGCATCTTTTTAATCACGGTCTTGTCCAGTCGTATTTCCTTCATTGCATTCGGTTGCAACTCACAAGGAATATCAAACGAGAACGAACTGCCTTTCCCGCTTATCACCGTTCTGATTTTGAATATCTGATTATTGTACGACAGATTCTTTACATCGGCAGATACAGTGATGTCGGCAGATGTCGTATCCGGCAGATTCATATCAGAAGTAACATATAAATTACCCAGTTCCACATCATCCGAAGCAGAAAGGTACACGTCTTCTGTTATTCCCATGTCACGGTCGCGCACTGCCGGTTGCCAGTCCCATCCCATCGTATCCCATTTGGTATAGCAATGACTGATCATTCCGTCACCCATATTGCAACCGGGGTCACCGAGAGGAGTCAACGGTTCTATGGCCGGTTTACCCGATGGTTCCGGAGCATAGATGGCTACAGCCAATACATTTGTGGCATTTCTCCTGATATACGGAGAGATGTCAAATCTGAAAGTGCGTTCCATACCGACTACCTGAGTCGTATCTGCCACCCGATTCCCGTTTAACCAGATTTCGGCCTGATAGTTCAGTTCACCGAAATTGAGCCAAATATGTCGACCGTTCAATTGCTTCGAACAGACAAACTCTGTACGATACCAATAAGGAGCCTTCCATGGATTTTTTCCTTTGATATGACTATATTTCAGTAGGTCGTAATCTTTATTATAATCGTCATTCAGGTCAGGAATAAGCATATTGTTTGTCCCTACATAAGGATTGGGATAGATTCCATTACGGACCAGAGACGTAAGCACAGTTGCCGGAATCGTCGTCTTCGCCCACTGACTCACATCGACATTGGCAGAGGACAGTCGCTTACCGTCATGCCCCACTGTCCATGACGATACCACTGACCATCCATAGCGCAAGAGTTGCGACCGTTCAGGCATTTCTGTCAGAGGTTTGTCTTCAATAGTAAATGAACCTACAGCGGATTTTTCAATTTCAGTGCCATTCACAGCACAAATCTGCCATCTGTGTTTGCCGAATGAAAGAGGAAATGTCGTATAGCATGTATGGTTTGAAGGTAATGATTCCATAAGAACACCGTCAATCCATACTTCATATTGATTGCATTTCACTCGGTTCCATGACAATGTTGGCATATTATTGCCCGAAACATATCCATCTGATGGGGCGAGTAGGTCTATCGCACAGACTCTGCCGTTTGATAAACACATAAGGAATGCCATAATAGTCCAAAATCGAAATAATCTTATTTTCTTGTTCATTTGTAACAATATTTTATTTATTCAAGTTTTCGTCATAAAGGAAATCCAGATATGCCAGATTAGCTCCTTTATTGTATTTCAGTGTCAACAGATTAATACCTGACTTGGAAAACGTTATTTTTCCGACTGTCGCCTGTGTCCAATAATGCCAGTTGCCTGTGTCTTGGGGCAATCGTATCTTTGTAGCGAATCTGTTATTAATCCACAATTCCGAACCATTATCCTTATTTCCATACACCGTAATGATACGGTATGTTCCTGGTTTTGTCACATTCACCGTGTAGTTGGTCCACTCACCGTCTTCCTCCCAACCGATGTACAGTTGATTCACTTTGGGATCAACTGTATTCACATGATTGAAATCAGCCCAGTCTTTTGTGTATGCGATGTCTACCCCTTCGTTTTCACGGAAGAAAGCTATATAAGCTGTCACTCCCGGACGCCAATGTCCGGATGTATGGTTTAATACCGCACCGTCGTTTGTAGGAGTTGTGTCATGATAGGCGACACCTTCGCCACCCAAATCATAGTAAGCCAGTTCTACGCGTCCAGGTATCAATTGCGGACCAGACTGGTATACACTGTCCCTGAACGGTTTCCCCTTATAGTCTGATGGTACTTGTGCCGACAATGTCAAAGATATTGTAGCAAAGATAATCAAAAATATTAATTTCGGTTTCATATCTAGAGATATTTTTATTATTTATACATTGATGGTAAATCTTTTTCGTAAAAGTACGAACTTGTCATTACAGAATCATTTCGTTATTGATAATACATTTTTGTTCGTGTACACATCACGTATATGATCTGTAGTGTTATTAGAATAAAGCAGTTCGTTCCATGGCACGAAATACGCCCATGGCGCACCAGTATTGAGGCAGTCGTCGATATTGGGTATAGCTCCATTTTCGGACATTGCCAGAATTTTCTGACCTTTACTTATCGTATAAAGTCGATTCCATGCAAAATATTGTGGCGAATAATTAAATTCACCGGGATAAGAATCATAACCGAACACATCCACTTTCGTATTGCCAGGATACCAATTTTCCTCAGGTGTAGACCACACCCATAACAAATTGTGCAACTGATGTTGATTCATCAGTCTGTCCTGCAGAATGTCATATAAGGCAAGGCAAGGTTCAGCACCTTTGGCTCCCCACCAGAACCAAGCACCACCTGCTTCATGCAAAGGACGAAAAAGCACGGGAATATCTTTATCGGCAAGTTTCTTCAACTGGCGGGCGATATCGTCAATATCTCTCAAAATCAGTTTGTTCGCCTCTGTACCGCTCTTCACGGCCTCTCTTACATCGAAAGTCGTGTTATCTGTATAGAACGTGTTCTGTCCGGGACTGGCACCCGACGGTGGACACCAATGCCACTGGAAAGAGACGATGCCCTTGCCACCAGTGGATGTATACCAATCAATGGCTTTCTCCACATCACCGTTTTCTACGATGCCGAACACATGTTTACCTGTGGCATTGTCCCATTTATACGGATAGCCCTCCGTGTAAGACATAAACTCCCAACTGTAGAGCATCGGAAGTCTGTCCGAAACCCCATTGACGGGCGACCCGTTGAGATAACCGGAAATAATCTTTTGACCAAAATTGGTGCACAGAAAATCATACAGTTTGCGTGTATTGGCAGACGCGTTTTTGTCTATCGGTTCTTTGTCTACATTAAATTCGCTCTTAGGTACAGTGTAAACTTTGAAGTTGTCTACCCACACATCGCCCCAGTCGCCCTGATAAGTAATGACATTCTCGCCCGCTTTGAGCGGATAACTACCCATATTCAGGTCGCTGAAACCGTTGTTCACAGGCAATGCGAGTTGATTGGACGGTTCGTTGTTAATGCTCAGATATTGCGAATTTCCTCCTGCGCCATGATAGCGCATCACGATGCGGTAAAGTGCATGTTTAGACACGGTCACCTTCACGGTCAGTTTACTGTTCTTAGTCCAGAACCCTTTTAGATAACCTGCGCCCTCGTATCCGCTTACATCAGTCTGGTAACTTACACCACCCGAATACTGACCTTGTTCCGCCTCCACCTTACTGACCAGTTCTATTTTGTTCCAAGAATACAGTTCGTTGGGATCGGTTTTCACCTCACTACTGTCTTTTGTCCCACCTCCGATGACCGTCGGTGATTTTTCTGTCCGCTCGTCATTGCCTCCGCACGAAACAGATAGTACCAGTACAAGGAATAATAAATGTATATATATTATTAATTTCATCTTTGTTTTTTGATTTAAAATTGATATAAAGATACAAATATCTCTTGGATTTTCGGCTCAAATTGAGCCGAAAAATACATTATTT
>OBID01000003.1_pt1 | contig 96472 bp, 88 predicted proteins | sample 1519781 | NCBI WGS metagenome assembly OBID01 (sample SAMEA3991478, study PRJEB22521) | metagenome | biome: anthropogenic terrestrial biome; feature: sewage plant; material: sludge | place: Sweden | collected 2012-09-26 | reverse complement strand
CAGCGGGCTAATGAATTCAGGAGCACTAGCGGGGATTACAGGAATGCCGAATTTGTATGGTGAGTCGGCTGGGATTCGAACCCAGGACCCTCGCCTTAAAAGGGCGATGCTCTACCAGCTGAGCTACCGACTCTCCCAAACACAACGACGGCACATCGTCACGCGTGGCGCGGGACGGAGGGGGATCATACCACCGACACGTGATGGTTCGCTACGGCTGGGGCTGCGTTCCACGGACAATCCGGCCCCTACCGTGACCGTTGCGGACGCACACGGCGACCGGCCTTGAGCGGATTGTTCAGAATGATGGTTTCATCCCGGCGTGAACCGGTCGAAATCATATCGATCCGGCACTCAGCGAGTTCCTCGATCCTGGTGAGGTACCGCTTCGCTTCCGCAGGCAAATTCTTGTAGGTCGTGACACCGGTGGTCGGAGCACTCCAGCCACGCACCCGCTCATACACCGGCTCACAATTGGTCAACGCCAGCAGATCGGACGGCATCTCACGGTGGATTTTGGCGTTCACGCGATACCCCGTACAGACTTTCAGTTCTTTGCAGCCGTCCAGCACGTCCAACTTCGTCACGGCTAACGACGAGAGCCCGTTCACTCGCGTGGCATGACGGACCACCACACTGTCGAACCACCCGCAGCGGCGAGCCCGCCCGGTGGTCGCGCCGAATTCTTTCCCACGCTCCTGCAACCAGTTACCCACTTCGTCGGTCAATTCAGTCGGGAACGGTCCACTGCCGACTCGCGTGGTATAGGCCTTGGTGATGCCCATCACGGAGTCGATTTTCGTCGGCCCCACTCCGGTGCCGGTACAGGCGCCGCCGGCCGATGAACTCGAGGAGGTCACATAGGGATAGGTGCCGAAATCGACGTCTAAGTGCGTGCCCTGCGCACCCTCGAACAGCACGGTCTTGCCGGCATCGACGGCTTTATTCACGACGAGGGCCGTATCGATGATGTAGCTTTTCAAACGATCGGCATACCCCATGTACTGCTGGTAGACCTTTTCCAATTCGAAACAGTCGACTTTGTGCAGCTGCTCGAGCAGCCAATTGATATCGACCAGATTTTCTTCCAGCTTCTGTTTGAAGAGCGGGGGATTGAGCAAATCGCCCATGCGAATGCCGATCCGCGCCATCTTGTCGCCATACGACGGCCCGATCCCGCGCCCCGTGGTGCCGATCCGACGAACGCCCTTCGACTGTTCAGACGCCTTATCGATGGCCTTATGGTAAGGCAGGATCAGATGGGCCCGGTCGCTGACCGCAAAATTCTTCCCGATCTTCACGCCCTGCCCCTGCAGATGATCCATTTCTTCAATCAACGCCCCGGGATCGACCACGACGCCGTTGCCGATCAGGCAGCGGGTGCCGCGATACAGAATGCCGGAGGGGATGAGATGGAAAATGAACGTATCCCGCTTATTGATGACCGTATGGCCGGCATTGGACCCACCCTGATACCGCACGACCATATCGGCATCCTTCGCGAGGATATCGACTATCTTCCCTTTGCCTTCGTCGCCCCATTGGGAGCCGATGATGACGAGATTCGCCATTGTTCGCTGCCTACGCTCCTTCTGCCCTTGCTGAACTCGAAAAAAAAGCCCTGACCTCGTACTGATCAGAGCCGGAAGGGCATCATGGTAGGATTCGCCTCGCGGTTTGTCAAGCAAGCTTTTCAGCGAGGATCTACTATCCGTCGGCAGACACGAGGTGCTCGCCCTCCTTTTCGTGCCCCCCATCCCACGGAGTTTTTGCAGCCGCCCGGCGCACGAGCAAAAAAATGAGGACAGGCCAGGGCCTCACTCCAATGCTTTTCTTGACTGACAAAAACCGCCCATGCTAGATTGCAGAGTTACGTCTGCACGTTGATTCTTTTTCCCGTGCCTGTGCACATGTACATACAAGCTTGCGTGGGGCTGTGGCGCAGTTGGGAGCGCGCGTGAATGGCATTCACGAGGTCGCCGGTTCAATCCCGGCCAGCTCCACCAAATAAAGCTTGTCCGACCAACGCTTCGAATGTGTGCGGGGATATCCGAACTCTACGAGTCATACGCTTGGCCGGCCGCCGGTGCACACACGGACGCTGACACTCCGCCGCGGGTACCTCACCGAACGTTTCACCCCTTACACCGAGTCTTACTGATCCATGCTGCAGCTTGAATCTGTCCATAAACAATTTGCTACCAAAGTGCTGCTCGAAGGTGCCACGGCACACCTGCGTCCCGGTGCCCGTGTCGGCCTCGTGGGCCCGAACGGCGCTGGAAAAACGACGCTCTTCCGGATGATTCTGGGCGAGGAGTCTCCCGATAAAGGCACCATCCGCAAACGCCCGCGCCTCCGTGTCGGCTACCTTCCGCAGGAACTCGAAACCATTGTCGGAAAAACCGTCCTGGATGCCACACACCGCGACCTGTATCCAGAACATGAAGCCGAACGGATTCTCGCCGGCCTGGGCTTCTCGGAAGCCGATTTTTCGCGACCGATTGAGAACCTTTCCGGCGGATACCGCATGCGTGTCGCGCTCGCGCACTTGCTGCTGTCGAACCCCGACGTGCTCATGCTGGACGAGCCGACGAACCACTTGGACAAGCCGACCCAGCGGTGGTTCGAGCGATTTCTCCTCGACTCGAATCTCACGCTCCTCGTCATCTCGCACGACACCAAATTCCTCGACGGCATCGCCACGCATATCTGGGAACTCCGCGATCGCACCATTCAGGAGTTCCGTGGCAACTATACGAAGTTCCAGGAACTCCGGGCGGCGCGGGACGCCCAGATCGAATCGGCCGCCAACCGGCAGAGCAAAGAAGTGGCTCGCGTCCAGAACTTCATCGATCGTTTTCGCTATCAGGCCAACAAAGCCAAGCAGGTGCAGTCGCGCATCAAGCAGTTGGATAAGGTCAAGTTAATCGAGCGACAACGCGACACCAAACGCGTGCGCTTCAAATTCCCCCTTCCGTCGGCCAGCGGTCGGCACGTGCTGGAACTCAAAAGCATCGCGAAGAGCTACGGCGAAAAGGTGATTTACCGCTCGCTGGACTTCACAGTGGAGCGAGGCCAACGGATCGCGCTGGTGGGTGAGAATGGCGCCGGGAAAAGCACGCTGCTGAAAATATTGGCCGGGGTGCTGCCGTTCGAAAAGGGCACGCGCCAGGTCGGGCACGGAGTCACGCTTCACTATTTTGCCCAACATCAGGCGGAGTCATTGGACCCGGACGACACGATTCTGGAGTCGCTGGCCGAGGTCTCTGCGCAGGCCGAAACGAACTTTCTCCGCGGTATTGCCGGTGCCTTCCTGTTTTCCGGTGACGACCAGAAAAAGCCGATCAAAGCCCTCAGCGGCGGCGAGCGCAATCGCGTGGCCTTGGCCCGCATGCTGGTGGAGCCGGCAAACACGTTGCTGCTCGACGAACCGACCAACCACCTGGACCCGGCCTCGGTGGACATGCTGACCGACGCTCTGACGGACTTTCCGGGAACGATCATCTTCATTTCCCACGATCCGACGTTTCTGACGCGCGTCGCCACGCTGATCGTTGAAGTGGATGAAGGCCAGGCGAAGAATTATCTCGGCGACTATGAGTACTTTTTGTGGAAGAAGGCGCAGGAGTTCGAATCGATCAAGGAAAGCAGCGCGGAGCTCGCCGCCGCCCAAGCAGGCAAATCAGACGGCCCCACCAAGGCCATGGCCTCGCAGGTGCAACAAAAATCTCAGGGTGGGGAACGACGGGATCTGAACAAGACGCAGGCGCGCCTTGAAAAGCAGGTCTCGCGGGCGGAGTCCGAGATCGCCTCGATGGAAGCCAAAGTGAAAGCGCGAGAGCTTGAGCTGGCCGACCCGGCCCTCTATCAGGAACTTGGCCGATGGAGCGAATTGCAGCGAGAGCAGGAAGGTTGGAAAAAAGAACTGGAGCGACTCACTGCGCGTTGGGAATCGTTGTCCGATGAATTGCAGGGCGTGCGGGAAAAACTGACGGCAATCGGTTAATCGGTCGACTTCAGCGTCTCTTCAAGATAGTAGTACAACCAGCGGTTCTTCTCTTTCGTCACCAGATCATCCCACACCACCCCCAGCAATATTCCCTTCTCCCACGGTTTGGCCCAAGCCACGGTGGCGTTTAGTTTCTCCTGTTGCTCCACGCGATCCGGATCCAGGAAGGCCAGCGACACGGTAATCTTTGCGCCGATGGGCAGGGTCTCTTTGGAATGAAGGCCGGCGCCGATTTTATTCACGTTATTCAGCACCGCCGTAAAACCCTTGGCTCCGCTTTGCGGCGACACCAGGGCCGACCCGACGAGCGTGGCCCGGACATACTTCCGGCGCTCGCTCACACTCTCCGCTGAACTGGATTGACGTGCCATGATGACCTCGGCCCTAAGTATAACCGTCTGTCCAGGTTTGTCCAGCCCCTTTCTTCATCGAATTAGGGGGTTCTGGGGCGGTAATACCGTGTGCCACGAAGCGGCTCCGGGAGGTGATTCTGATCGGTTTTGGCGGCTGGATCGTCATGCACATACCGATACCCCTTCCCGTACCCGATGTCTTTCATGAGAGACGTCACGGCATTGCGCAGGTGCAACGGCACGCCGAGATTGCCATGTTGGCGCGCATCCCGCACCGCCTCCTGCAGGCCCACATAGGAGGCATTATCCTTAGGCCGCGAGGCCAGGTACGTCGTCCCGTGCGCCAGGTTGATTTGAGCCTCCGGCAGCCCGACGAACTCCACCGCCTGCGCTACCGCGTTGGCCATCACCAGGGCCATCGGATCGGCATTGCCGATATCTTCTGACGCAAAAATCACCATCCGTCGAGCAATGAATCGAGGATTCTCCCCACCTTCCAACATACGGGCCAGCCAATAGAGGGCGCCGTCCGGGTCGGAGTCGCGCAGGCTCTTGATATACGCCGACACCAGGTTGTAGTGCTCCTCGCCCGACTTGTCGTAACGAAGCGCCTTTTTGAGCAGCGCAGACTCCAACACCCGTTCATCGATGATCCGTGATCCATCCGGCCCGACAGGCGCCTGGCCGGCCACAAACTCCACTGTCGTCAACAGGCTTCTGGCATCACCGTTGCCGAAGGCAATCAGCCGCTCGCGGGCAGTGGGGTGCAACGTGATCTGGAGCGACCCGAGTCCCCGCTCCGAATCGGCCACTGCCCGGTCCAGAATGGAACCGAGCGACTCCTCTGTCAGCGGCTTCAACAGCACCACGATGGAGCGAGAGAGTAAGGGCGCGATCAGTTCGAAGGAAGGATTTTCTGTGGTCGCCCCGATGAGCACCACCGTCCCCCGTTCGACATGCGGCAAAAAGGCATCCTGCTGGGCTTTATTGAACCGGTGAATTTCGTCGACGAACAGCGTGGTCGCACGACCCATCGCCCGACGATGCTCCGCAGCCTTAATAATCTCGCGCAACTCGGGAATGCCGCCGGTGACGGCTGAAAACGGCACGAACTGGGATTCGGTGTGCTGCGCGACCAGCCCGGCCAGGGTTGTTTTCCCGCAACCCGGCGGTCCCCAGAAAATAACGGAGGAGAGTTGATCCCGCTCAATGGCATTTCTGAGCGGGCATCCCGGCCCCACCACCTCATCCTGCCCGACGAGGTCATCGAAGCTTCGCGGACGCATCCGCTCGGCCAGCGGAACTTTTCCCGGACGGGTGGCCCTCTGAGCCGGCGCGAAGAGATCGCCTGTGGAATCATGAGAGGACATGGTCGTGCTCTACCTGAATACTGTCCTGCATTCTAGCTGTCGCAGGGAATCATCGCAAACGACTCTCGTCCCCACCTGCCGATCCTCCCCTTGATTCCCGCGCGCGACAATGCTACCACCCATCCATCGGCTTTTCACAAAGGATGGGCTCATGTTTTGCGACACGAAGGGCATTCGGTTGGCCTACGATGAGCAGGGCACAGGACTTCCTCTCGTCTTTCTCCACGCCTTCCCGCTGAATCGTTCGATGTGGACGCCACAGACAACCGCGCTGTCCAGACAATTCAGGACCATCGCTGTGGATCTGGCGGGCATGGTGAGTCGGATGCCCCGCTGTGGGCATTTTCACTCGAAGACTACGCCGATGATGTCTGCGCACTGCTTGACCACTTGGCTATTCCCCAGGCTGTGTTGGTGGGATTATCGATGGGCGGCTATGTCGGCTTTGCGATTTCCAGAAAATACGGGAACCGCCTGAAGGGATTGGTGCTGGCTGATACTCGAGCGCAGGCGGATAGTCCGGAGGGGAGAACAGGACGTTTCAATCTGGCCCAGACTGCCTACGGGAAAGGAACCGACGCCGTGGCGGACATCATGCTCCCAAAACTACTGGGCGCAACATCACTGCAACAGAAACCTGAACTCGTTGATTACGTCCGGCGCACAATCCGGGACACACCGGTGAGCGGCATCCTCGTCGATCTGATGGCCATGGCGAACCGCCCCGATTCCGTCGCCCATCTCCGCGCGCTCACCTGCCCAACTCTGGTGGTAGTCGGCCAGGAAGACCACACCACGCCCCTCGCCGACGCGCAAGTGATGGCGACAGAGATACCCGGTGCCCGGCTGGCCGTGATCCCTGCGGCCGGGCACTTGAGTAATCTTGAACAACCTGAGGTCTTTAACGATCTGGTGAGAAACTTCGTCGAGGAACTACGGGCGGCGGGCGATTAGTTTCCGTCCCTGACGCTACTGCCTCGAATCAACTTCAAGAACTCTTCGCGGGTCTGTTGTTGCGTGCGGAACACGCCCAGCATGGAACTGCTCACGGCCACGGTGTTCTGTTTTTCGACGCCCCGCATCATCATGCAGAGATGTCGCGCTTCCATCACCACCGCCACACCATGCGCATTCAGCTTTTTCTTCAGCGTTTCGGCGATCTGAAGCGTCAATCGTTCCTGAACCTGCAGGCGTCGGCTGAACGCATCTACCACCCGAGGAATCTTGCTGAGCCCCACGACTTTCTTGTTCGGCAAGTACCCCACATGGCACTTCCCAAAAAACGGCAGCAAATGGTGCTCGCACATGCTAAAAAAATCGATGTCTTTCACGATCACCATTTCGTCGTACTCGATCGGGAACAAAGCCCCGTTGAGCAGATGATCGATATCCTGCCGATATCCTTGAGTCATAAAGCGCATGGCCTTCGCGACCCGCTTCGGCGTATTGAGGAGGCCGTTACGGTCAGGGTCCTCTCCCAATTCCAGCAAAAGATTCGTCATCAGCCCTTCAATCGGGTCCTCGTCGGTCGGTCCCGCAGAGACACGCGACCGTCTGGCTCGGGCCCCAGAAACCACTTTAGCCATGCCTCACTCCCTCTTCTCTCCGCTTGCTCTCCACGGAGCCGGAATACTCGAAGTAGTTATCCCGTGTTTCAATCACACCGACCTTTACTAGCCGTCCCGCAGGAAGCTTATCCACCAACAAATCCCAAATGAGCAGCACCAGATTCTCTCCGGTCGTAGTCTGGGTCGCGAACTCCGGATCCAGGTTCAAATCCTGATGATCGAAACGTTGCACCACGATTCGCTCGACCACGGCATCAAGCCGTGACACATCGAGCACCTGATGCGTGACCGGATCGATATCGCCCTTCACAGACACAAACACCACATAGTTGTGACCGTGCCCGTTGGGATTATTGCACTTCCCGAAAGTGGCCCAATTCTCCTCAGCCGACAGCTGATCGGTATGCAGCCGATGGGCAGCGCAGAAACGATAGCGCCGGGTGATGGTGGCCTGAGACATCGAGACAACTCTCCAGAAAGATCGGCAGAACGAACAAGCCGGGAGGGCCCCCCGATAGAGAGGGAGCCACTCCCGGCTTGCTGCTACTCAACGGACCATTCGCAATCCGGTTGGGGGTCAACCGGAAGGCTCTTACGCACTGAAAGAACTGCCGCACCCGCAGGTCGTCTTGGCTTGCGGATTCTTGATCGAGAATCCGGACCCCTGCAAGCTGTCGACATAATCGACTTCCGCGCCCTGAAGCAGCGGTGCGCTTTGAGAGTCCATGATGACCTTCACGTCGCCTTTTTCAATGACCGTATCATCATCGGCCATTTTGGATTCGAAGGCCATGCCGTACTGATAGCCGTGGCATCCTCCGCCGCGAACATAAATCCGCAGACCGATCACATCTTTTTCCTCGGTCATGAGTTCTTTTATTTTCTGCTCGGCCAATTGCGTAATCGTTACCATCGTTGGTCCTCCTTCTGGTCTACCTGTTCAGCACGTTACGATACTCTACCATCTCACGGGAGCTTACGGAAGTCCTGTCCCTCTTTTTCCAACTTCGCCTGATGAGGCTGATGTGGGTTGCACCCATTTGGTTTCCGGCACACGCACCACTACATCCCCTAACACTCTTGCCTGGCAACCTAGCCGATGCCAAGGCTCCGACAAGGCTTCACGATCCAACAGATCCTGTTCGTCGAAATCAATCTCCGACAGATTGTCCCCACCCATCTGCACTTCAACGCGGCACGTGGTACAGGACGCGTTGCCGCCGCAATCATGATTCAGTTCAAACCCAAGCGTCTTGGCGGCCTCTAACAGGGTGAGATTCAATTCGACCTCACCGCTCCGACCCTGGGGATGAAGAAAACTCACACGCGGCATCCGACCATTCCTCTAGGCGCTCGCACCGGCCCCTGTGCGGGCCGGCTGAAAGGGACAGCGTTGCAAACGAATATGCTCTTCGAATTCATGTTGGAACAATCGCAAACTGCTCTGCACCAGGACTGCGGCACCGGTGATAAGGGTGCAATACCCGGTGCCCTTCACAAATCCACACAGTTGCAGCAACGAATCGAGGTCCTTCTGGCTCCCTTCCCCGCGCTCGATCTTGTCCATCAACGTCGCCAGATTGATCGTGCCCATCCGGCACGGAGGACATTGGCCGCAACTTTCATTCTTGAAGAAATTGGAGTACTTGAGGGTCGCGGCCACCATGCATGTGGCATCATCGATCACAATCGTCCCGGCGGAACCGAGTCCGGTCCCGGCCTTCTTCAGCGAATCAAAATCCATCGGCAGATCCAGCTGATCCGCCGTGACCATTGAGAACGCAGGCCCGCCTGGGAATACTGCCTTGATCTTGCGCCCGTTCGGGACACCCCCGCCGCACGTCTCGATGAGGTCCCTGATCGTCACGCCCATCGGCATTTCATACACTCCGGGCCGATTCACCGATCCGCTAAGAGAGAAGAGCATGGTCCCGGGACACTTCTCCGTCCCCACCTGAGTGAACCATGCGGCGCCGTTTTTAAGAATCAGGGGAATGTTGCACAACGTTTCAACGTTGTTCACCAGGGTCGGCTTCCCATACAGTCCGAAATCGGTGGGGTAAAACGGCGGCTTCTGACGCGGCATGGCCGGACGTCCCTGCATGGACTCCAACATGGCCGTCTCTTCACCCGCTACGTAACTGCCATGACCGGAGTAGACTTCAAGGTCGAGGTCCACGCCAGTTCCGAGGATATTCTTCCCCAATAGGCCACGTTCCCGGGCTTGGGCGATGGCTTTCCTGAGATTCGCCTCTTCTTCCGCATACTCATGGTTGACGTAAATATAGGAGGCTTTGGCATTCACGGTTCGAGAGGCAATGAGACAGCCCTCGATCAGTTGATGCGGGATATGTTTCAGGAGATGACGGTCTTTGAAGGTACCCGGCTCATGTTCCCCGGCATTGCAGACAAAGTAACGCTCCTGAACTCGATGGTTGAGGACCTTGTCCCACTTCGTACCGGTCGGAAAGCCGGCGCCGCCACGCCCGCGCAATCCGGCTTTCTTAATTTCGCCGACGATGTCGTTGGGGGTCAGCTCTTTCAGACACTTCCGCCAAGCTTCATACCCGCCGGTCTTGAGGTAGGGGTCGATTTCCCAGGGAGCCCCTTCAAGCTTCTGCAATACCCTTGGTTGAGGTAGGGTCACGTTATTCCCTTTCGGGGGTAGCACCCCCAGGTTAGCAGGAATGTACTATACGGCTGCTCTTTGGGGGCCGTCAAGCCAAGTTCGCCTGATTAGGCCTGAATCTCAATCAGTTAGGCCTGATAGGCCTACCGCGAATCAGTCCAAAGACTCGCCGACATTCGATTACGGTACCCGGCATCGATCGGCCCAAGAAAAAGGGGACTGGCCACCCTCATCGGATGACCAATCCCCGTGATTCTGCTCACCCGACGGTCTACTTCAAATGGCTCCCCGCTCCCATGAAGAACAACATGGGAATAGACAGCAAGAAGTTGATACGGGATGCGATCAAGGCCGTTTTTCCCCACTGAGCCATCTCCGGCGGAGCGGGCGTGCCCTGGGCAGCCGCAGCCACCGCTGCAATGACTTTCTTCTGATTGGGCCAAATAATTCCGTGCACATTCCCCATCATGATGATACCGAGCAAACCACCGATCCCCAGCGCAAGCGCCCCCGTTCCACCTTTTGAATAGAGGTAGCCGTAGAGCACGATCCCCGCGAGGACGGTGACCGTGGCGCCATGGCGGAACCAATTCAGCGCGGCAGGCATCAGCTTGGGAATGACGATGTTCTTCGTCGGCCCATCCAGGCTCTTGAGAAAGCCGGCATTGATGAGGTTAAAGAAGTACAACAGCCCGATCCAGGTAATGCCGGCCAGGAAATGGATCCAGCGCACGATCAAACCGAACCAGTCGGCATCGCCCGCCCCCACTCCCGCCATACCCAGATAGACGACTATCAATCCGACAGCGAGCGCAAATCCTGCGCCCAATGTCTGATATGGATCTTCCAAAAATTTCATACGCCCCCCAACTGTAACGGTTTAGTGCCAGCCCCGTTCTCTACTGCAGGCTGCTGAGCCTTGTCAAGCAACCTGCCTCCACACACCCTAGTCAGCCGGCTAGGCAGTCAGCAGGCGGTCGACCACCGCACATAGGTCCCGCACCGCGTCCGCAGACGCCTGCAGTGCGGTGCGTTCCTCAGCGGTCAGCTCATATTCAACGATGGATTCTCCTCCGCTGCGCCCCAAGGTCACGGGCACACCGACGATGACATCCTTCAGCCCGTATTCCCCCTCGCAGAACATGGCGCAGGGCATCACGCGCTTCTGGTCGTTCATGATCGCTTCGACCATATCCACCGCAGAGGCGGACGGCGCATAAAACGCGCTGCCGGTTTTGAGGAGCCCCACGATTTCGGCCCCGCCGTCCTGCGTGCGCTTAATCAAGGCTGCCAGCCGCACCGGAGACAATCGATCCGTAATCGCCTTTCCGGCCACCGTCGTTTGCCGAACCAGCGGCACCATCGTATCCCCGTGCCCTCCCAACACCATCGCTTGCACCTCCGTGCCCGGCACATTCAATTCTTCGGCTACGAACGACCGCAAGCGCGCCGTATCCAGGACACCCGCCATCCCGAGGACTCGTGATTTCGGCAGTCCGCTGACCTGTCGCGCCACATGCACCATGGCATCCAACGGATTCGTCACCAAAATAAGGATGATGTTCGGCGAACGCGATACCAGTTCCCGCACCACGGTTTTCACGATTTTGGCGTTCGTCGCCAGGAGTTCGTCCCGGCTCATGCCCGGTTTCCTGGGAATTCCCGACGTGATGACGGCAATGGAGGACCCGGCGGTCTCGTCATACCCATTCGTCCCGACGACGCGGGTGCTGTACCCGCACACCGGCCCGGCCTGTGTGATATCCAAGGCCTTGCCCTGCGGGATGCCCGGCACAATGTCGACCAGTACGACATCGTACGCATTTTTCTCCGCCAGCCGCTGCGCGACCGTTCCGCCGACATTCCCCGCGCCCACTACCGTAATCTTTGGTCGTCCCATCATCCCACCTCGTGAAGCGTGAAACGTGAAGCGTCAAGTGCAAGAGGTCCCTTACACTCACCGTTTACCCTTCACGCGTGTTCGTGACCCGTCCAGCCGCCGACCTTAAAATTGATCGTGCAGACAAAATTATCGCCGTCATAAAAATTCACTTTGATTTTCTTCTTCCCGTAGTGTGCCGCGAGAAACTCTTCGGGCGCATCCACCAATCCCTGGTACCCGCCGGCGGGATACTCGCCCAGTTCGTGGAATACCACGATCATGCCGGCTTTGACTTCCTGCAATATCTTCGCGGTACAACGCGGATAAATCTCCCAAAACTTGGCGTCGATCTCCTCCCGCGTCGGTTCCGGCCGTTCCTCTCCCGGCTTGGTATCACGATTCGCAAATTTGGCCTGCCGTCTCACATAGGGATATTGATGGCCGGTAAATAACTTGTAAAGCCACGGTGGCACAGTCGGTCGTGTCGGCTGCTCAATCATCGTTCGTATGCTCCAGTGCTGAAAAGGCCTCGCGCACGACCATTCAGGCCGTCAGCCGATGGTAAATCCTCGGAAGCTTCTCCGGCAACCCCTCCACCCGATCAATCACCACATAACGCACATCCCCGTACATTCGACGCAGATAAGGATCCGCCTGCTTGTCGATCGTAATGCAGACCGGGTCAATACCGCTGGCACGGGCTTCCCGTAGCGCCATGCGTGTATCTTCCAGGGAATAGTCATCCTTGTAGCCGTCGTCCAATGGGCGGCCGTCGCTGATGACCACCAGAATCCGCGTCTTCGCCTGACGGGCGAGCAACTTGCTCGTCGCATGCCGGATGGCCGCGCCGTCGCGATTCTGTTGCAGGGGCACAATCCCCCCCAACTTAGCTCCCGCACGCCCGGTCACGAGTTCGTCGAACCCCTTCACGACTACAAAATCCACCTGGTTCCGACCCTGCCCTGAATAGCCGTACACGGCGAATTGATCGCCGATCGCCGTCAGCGCTTCGCACAGGAGCACGAGCCCCTGCTTTTCAATGTCAATAATCCGCCGCCCCTGCTCGACCTGACGACTGGTCGATCCGCTGAGATCCACCAAAAATGCAGCGGCGACCTCGCGTTCCCGCTTTTCACGCCGCACATAAATCCGCTCCGACGGCTCGATGCCCGCCGACAGATCAGCCATCCGACCGATCACGGCATCCATGTCCAGATCTTCTCCATCCAACTGACCGGGAATGCGCCGGAGCCCGGGTGGGCGCAGACTCTCGAAATAGCGACGCAACAGCGTGACCGTTCCCCGTTGGGCCGCGAGGGTCTCCTCCACAAAGTCCGATGTCCCTTCAATCGCCTCGCGCTCAACCACCCGGCACCAATTCATTCGGTAGTCCTGAATGGCAGCATCCCACTCACGGTAACGAACCGCCTTGACCGCGCCGACCGTTTCATCCTCAGGACGAGCCCCCTCGCCTTCAACCGCCAGAACCTCCTCCACGAGCGAGGGCTGTCGGCGGCCGGGGACAAGCACATCTTGCGACATCTGCTGCGAACGCGCGGTGCCCGCGCCTGACGAACCTCCGGCATCACCGGCCAAACCCGCGCCGCCTTCGCTATCACCCTGGCCGGATGCCGCACTCGGTTCGGGAGACGATTCCGTTCGGTCGCGCACCAGATTGGGATCCATCGCGCCGCGATAGTCCCAATTATCCATCGGCCGGTACGTATCGGACAGGTCTTCCGACGACTTGGGCGCCGGGATGGATTGTTCCGGAGCCTCCGCTTCGTCCTGGCTGGGAATGGCCTCGCGACGAACGGCTAATAACTCGTCCATCCGCGCATAGAGGCGGTCCGCCAGGCGCACCGCATCCTCGGCGGTGGCCCGAGGATGGTAGATCGTCCGGCAAAGCGACCAGAGCTGATCGACTTCGCTTTTGACGGCGTCCGGAACGATGACCGATCCGCCATCCGTCGTGGTGAACAGCAGGAGTTGATCGACCACTAATTCGCGCACCGTCATGCCATGCGCAAGACTTCGAACGTTCACCGCGTCTTTGGCAACGGATGCCAGGTCACGGCTCAAGCCGGGATACTCGGCGCGCAACAGGTACTCAACCCTGGCATCCTCCACCAGAGCCCAGAGGTCGCGGATCAGGCCGGGCTGCGGATACCGCGTAAACACATTCCCCAAAGTCCGGGCTTCATTCGGCACAGCCCGCCCATAACGCTGCGCAAGGTCCTCAACCAGGTCCTGCAACCTGACAATAGGCAAGTCGAACGTGCCGAACTCGAGGTGTCCGGCCTCATGCGCCGCCATGACCATATAGAGACGCACGTTTTCATCGTAGGTCGGATACCGCCTGACGAGGGACGGCAGGCCGATGCTCTGCCCGTCTTCACTCACCGTGGCACGAGCCATCGGCTGGGTCGATTCGAGAGAGTCGGGGAGATCGTGAATGCGCACATCGCGACCACAGAGCGCCTGCGCGAACAATTTGACGCGCCGGGCGATCTGCCGCAGCGGCACGCCGCTCATGGCCTGAGACACGGCGCCCAAGGCCTTCTCCGTTTCCATCGCGAAGTAGGCCCGCCCCCCCTCCAGGCTGTACTCCAGCACTTCCATGCCGGAAGCAAACCAGGACTGGAACTTCTCCTGCGCTCCCTCACCGGATCCGATCAAGGCGATCAATTCAGGGCAGCGTCGAAGATAGGCCAGCGCCGTCTCAGCGTCACGCTCGGCGACCAGCAGCCCGTAACGGAGCACCTGAGTCCGCCATTCCTCCGAAAGAAGACGGCGGAGCATCGCAGGCGCCTCCGCCAATACCGCAATACCCGATGCCGGCGAACGCTCGGCCATCTGCGCTCCGATGCCGATCACCTGATTGCGGTGTGACGGCCCGGGGATATCTTCCAATATGGCCGGACTCGTTCTGAAGAATTCCAAGACTCCCAGGTAGTCCGGCTTGCCGAGACTATTCTCGACGATGAGCTTCATGCCGAACCGCACCCAGGCACGAACGGCGTCGAGTGACAACACGCGTGCAATCGAGGGAATCTGCCGGATATATTCCACCGCCAGGGCAAAATCGGTTTCCGTGAGTTCACAGGCCAGGTCCATCCACACGGGCCAATCCGCCGGAGATAAGACACCGACCGCTTCCGGAGCAATCCGGATAAATTCCACCGCCACATTGGCCTGACGGTCTGCGAGTTCTAACCCGGCAGCCAGCACAATCGCTCTGCTGGAGGGCTCGAGGAGACCGAGCAGCAGCGGACTCTCCTTAAAAAATCTCAGGGCCAACGCACCGGAATCTGCCGCGATGGCCACCCCGAGATCGACCCATGGCAGCACATCCGCCAGCAGGCCGCGACGCTGCATATCGGCCAACGCATCGATCGCAGCCTTGGCCGCTTTCGGCGCCTCTTCCGTGAGCTCGTCCAACAACACCAGGACACCATCAAGGGCATCCGGCCTGGCAGCCGAGTCGGCAATAGCCTTCACCACGGCAGCAGCCGCGTCAGGCCCGAGTTGTTCGGCCAGCAGGTCACACAGTTGTTCAGAGGAGCGCCCAGACGCCATAGTGCCAGAATCCGTTTTGGGGGAAGTTGTGGATTGTAAAGGACACAATTTCGCTTGTAAACTGTGTCTTCGCGGCGGGCAGGGACCGATGGCGCACAGGCAACGATTCACCGGGCAGTGGTAACGCGGGGGACAGGATGGCTGAACCGAGCAAAGAAAGCCTCGACAAGATGTGGAAGTATGTAAAGGGCTTCGCCGAGAAGAGCGGGACCGCCATGCACCCGAATGAAGCCGTCACCAACGCAGTGGTCCTCGGTCTCGCCGCCCACGTCGACGAGTTGGGGAAGCCGTTATGCCCCTGCAACTTCTACCCCGACAAGCAGGCCGAAGCCAAGCTGCGGCGCTGGATGTGCGCCTGTGACGAAATGCAGATGTACAAATACTGCCACTGCCTGCTCTTCGTCCGTGAAGACGGCATGCCGATCACCGAATATCTGCCGGAAGACCACGAAGGCCGCCAGTGTTACGGGCTCATCACCGATCCGACTCCGGAGAAAGGCCGCGCGCTCCGGCACAAGGCACTGCCGATGGCGCCGAAAGAAACCACTCCACCGACCACCCCGGAATCCGCCCCGCAACCGTGATCGAGTCTATGCCTCCCGGCCGGAATCCTGCCGTTGCCCTCATGCTCTCCGCCCTGTCTCTCCTGCTCGGCCTGACTACTACCGGATGCCTCCGTACGATGGAGGCGATCGACCCGAGGAGCTTGCCGATTACCTCGACCTCCGGCCAACGCTTGCAGCACCACGTGTCGTTTCTCGCAAGCCCCGAGCTGTCAGGACGGCAGCCGGGCTCACCCGGGAATCGCCAGGCTGCCCGCTATATCGAGGACCAGTTTCGAGCCGTCGGACTCGAACCCCTGCCGTCACTCGGCGGCTACCGGCAAGCCATCTCGCCCACGATCGGCGACAATCTCCTCGGCTTCATCCCGCCGACCGCCGGCTCCGCCCCCGCGCAATGGATGGTGATCGGCGCCCACTACGATCATCTTGGTTATCCATTCCTGGGTGCGGACGATAATGCTTCCTCGGTCGCCATCCTCATTGAAACCGCACGACACATGGCAGGACTCCCCCAGCACGGCATCCTATTTGTGGCCTTCAACAGCGAGGAATCCCCGTATTTCGGTAAGGCTGAGATGGGGTCGCAGTTCTTGTTTCACCACCTGCCGCCGGAAATCGGCCGTGCCGAGAATCTCCAAGCCGTCGTGATCATGGACCTCATGGGTGGCGTACAGTGGCCCCCTATCAAGGATGCGATTTTTGCCGCCGGCGCGGAAAAAAGTCCGGCGTTGTACCAGCGCGTCAAACAAGCCTCGGCACCATCGCTGACGGTCTTCCCTGTGGGGATGCACCTGGTCGAAGAGATTCCCGAAATCGGCCACAAAGCCTTCAGCGACTACGACGTCTTCCGCAACCATGGACTGCCGTTTCTGTTTCTCTCCGCCGGACGCACCCCGCGGTACCACACGGCCGGAGACGTCACCAGCACCCTGCATTACGACCGCATGGCCGCCACCGTCGAATGGCTGCGACACTTGATTGCCCTGATCGGTCAGGATGAGGCGCCCTACGGATTTCAGGCCGATCGTGTGGAGTGGGCCGATGAAGTGGTGTCGTTCCGAGAGATCGTCAACCGGGCGGTTCAAGACGAGACGCGGATTCCAGGCACGTCGCGATGGTCGTTGCGTAAATTGAGGCAGGATGCGGAGTGGCTGCGGGATGCCGATCGTTCAGCGCCGACGCCGCAGGACCGTGATCGACTGGAGCGGATCTCGATCCGTGTGCAATGCCTGATGGCCGACTACTCCGGCTGTTTCACCTTTTGATCGATCCGGCCTGTGCACGCGCAGAACATCAGATGCATCGCTATTGCCAGCCGGTCGTCTCATATCCTTTTTCTTTGAGACAACGTTCAACGAAGGCCGCATAGTCCGGCTGCGGTTGCAGTGGTTTGTAGGTCCCGGCAAGGAAACCCAACACCCCCCCGACCGCGCCACCAGCCGCCGCCCCGATGGCGATACCCGTCGGCCCGCCGATCAACCCTGCGGACGCTCCCACCGCCGCCCCGCCGACAATCCCCAACGTGGCGCCGGCGCCGGCGTTTCCGCTCCGATTGGTCCCGTGCTGCAAACCGGCGCGTTCCGCTTTCTCTCCGCACACCGCCGCGTCACGTGCCGCCTGGTCTTTGCCATACAGCTGTACTCGAGTGTTGGATTTCAGGATGGGCTCTGGCCCGGCACAGGCCACGAGACCGATCGTGACCAGGAAAATCAGGCAGAATGACGATCGCGACGCCTTCACATCCGCACCTCTCTGCGTGCCGAACAACCGGTTTGTACCCGCCCAATTGAACCTGTCTGCCCTGTCCTAGTCATCGGATTACCTCGGATGCTTTTCCCCGGGCGACGCCTCCGGACAGCAAGGCTCGCGATCTACCCGCCGCTCATGTCATTCCAGGTGGAGTTGTGCGCGCACCTGTTCTACCGATCGCCCCTTGACCAAGACGCGTTTCTGGCGACTTCCCGCGCCGCTCAGGATGTGAACCGCGCTTAACGGCACATCGCAGAGACGGGCGAGAAATCGGCACAATTCGTCGTTCGCCGCGCCGTCAGCCGGCGGCGCGGCGATGCGAATCTTCACCGCGTGCCCATGCAGACCTGCACATTCACTGCGGGAGGCTTTCGGCTGAACATGGACTGAAATGGTCACGCCCTCGGATGTGGCGCGAACGGCCTGTTCGCGTTCAGTGGCCTGACGCTCTCGCATGGGGGTGCGGCTGGTCGCCGAGCTCCTGCAACCACCGCCTCACCGCGTCGCAGTGGGCGGATGCCTCAGAATATCGCCTTCACGACTTCGATGATGCTGCGCAACATGTCCGGATCATCGGTAATAGGACGGGCAATGGCGACATCGCAGGCTTGATCGGCCGGTACGCCCTGCCTGATCAATGTGGCCGCATAAATCAGCAGTCTGGTGCTCACGCCCTCTTCCAGTCCGTGATTCTTGAGATTGCGAACTTTCTCCGCAATCTTGACGAGACGCTGCGCAACCTCGAGGCTCACGCCGGCTTCATGCGCCACCACCCGGCTCTCGACATCGGGCAAGGGGTAGTCGAACTCGATCGCCATGAACCGTTGCTTGGTGCTCTGTTTGAGATCTTTCAGAATACTTTGGTAGCCGGGGTTATAGGAAATCACGAGCATGAAGTCATCGACCGCTTCAATGACCTGCCCCTTCTTCTCGATCGGCAGCAGGCGCCGGTCGTCACTCAAGGGATGGATAATGACAGTGGTGTCTTTCCTGGCTTCGACGATCTCGTCCAGGTACACGATGGCCCCCTGCTTGACGCCGAGGGTCAGCGGGCCGTCCATCCAGACCGTTTCCTGCCCCTTCAACAGATACCGGCCGACGAGATCGGAAGCCGTGAGATCTTCATGGCAGGCCACGGTAATGAGCGGGCGCCCCAGGCGATAGGCCATGTGCTGGACGAACCGCGTCTTCCCGCATCCCGTCGGCCCCTTCAGCATCACCGGCATGCGACTCTGGGCTGCAATCGTGAACAACCCGACCTCGCCCCGCACTTCGGCATAAAACGGCTCGCGCGCGATCCGATACCGATCGATCTCCTGTTCCTGCCCTTTCGGCACCGATGCCGTTCGCCCTTCGCTCATTCCGACACTCCTACATTGAATTGAATAACCTGCATGGTGCGCCACGATAAACGGAAACGAGCGGGAAGTTCAAGCAGCCGACTGAAGACAGGGAAAGCCCCGCGCTCTTGCGCGGTACGGTCAGGCGACTTTCGATCCATCGAGCACTTCTCGAACCTTTTGCGCCAGGGTCGTGGGTGTGAAGGGCTTCTGCAGGAAGGAATGCTCGGTATCGATCCCTCCCTTGGAAAAGGCCGGGTGATCCGGATAACCGGACATGTACAGCACTTTCACCTCCGGACGAACCGTCGCGAGTTTTTCGGCGACTTCCGGTCCGCTCATCTGCGGCATGACCACATCCGTGAGCAGCAAATGAATCGGACCGGCATGTTTCGCGCCGGTGAGCAACGCTTCAATCCCGTGCCGGGCCTCGAGCACCGTATATCCATGCAAGCGCAGCGTTTCATTGACCAACCGTCGGACACCCGGCTCGTCCTCCACCAACAACACCGTCTCGCGCCCTCTGACCGAGTCCCCTCCGACCGCGACGGATTCGGTCTCCGTTGTGGCCGATTCCACACGCGGGAAGTAAATCTTAAAGGTCGCCCCACGTCCCGGCTTGCTCTCGACCTCGATACAGCCGCCACTTTGCTTGACGATGCCATAGACCGTCGAAAGACCGAGCCCCGTGCCCTTGCCCTTCTCTTTGGTCGTAAAAAACGGCTCGAAGACGTGCGACTGCGTATCCTCGTCCATGCCATGGCCGGTATCGCGCACGATCAACGCCACATAGGAACCGGGCTCGGCGCCCATCGGCGGACGGTTCCTGCGTTGCCCGAACTGCACATTGCTGGTTTCCACCGTGAGGCGGCCACCGTTCGGCATGGCATCGCGGGCATTCACCGCAAGATTCATGATGACCTGCTCCACCTGACCGGGATCCGCCTTCAGCTGCCCCAACCCCGGATCCAGCACCGTGCAGAGCTCGACGATGTCCTCGCCGAGCAACCGTCGCAACATGCCTTCCATATTGTGGATCACCGAATTCAAATCCAGCACTTTCGGCGCAATGAATTGGCGGCGACTGAACGCCAACAGCTGTCCGGTGAGACCGGAGGCGCGATCCGCCGCCTTCTTCACTTCCTCCAGTTCCTTCCGGAATCCATCCGTGGGCGCCAGGCGGCTCAACACCAGTTCGCTGTATCCACGAATCACCGTCAGCATGTTGTTGAAGTCGTGCGCCACGCCGCCGGCCAGCCGTCCGACGGCTTCCATTTTTTGCGACTGCTGGAGCTGCGCTTCCGTGCGCCGCAACGCATCCTCGGCCCGCGCGCGTTCACCGAACTGGCCGATTTTCAGTCCGACATCGGCCACCATCTTCAATAGCTGCTCGTCCGGCTGCTTGATCTCGCGTCGGAACAACTCGATCACACCCTCCACTTCGGTGCCGACCCGAACGGGAAATCCGAAGGCCCCGTGTAACCCCACTCTGGCAGCGGCACCACCGCGAGGGAAATTGGCCTCCTGCACCACGTCTTTGATCCACGTCGGTTCCCCGGCCTGCCAAATCCGTCCGGGGAGTCCCTTGCCGATCGTAAAGGTATGTCGCCAGGTGTCCAACACAAACTCTTCGGCGTTTAATGCGGGCGACTGCCAGACATCCAGACAACGCAGCACACTTCCCTGCCGATCGAGCCGCCAGAATACTCCCAACTCCCATTCGAGACTTTCGCAGATGGCCTGCAGGATCTTCGGCCCCGCTTCTTCCAGCGTCCGCGATTCCGCCAAGACGCGCGTGACCGCGTACTGAGACGCGAGTTGGCGCTCGGTACGTTTCCGAGCCGTAATATCCCGGATGAACGCGCTGAAAATATAGGCATCGCCCAGCCGGGCAGGAGAAATGGTGATTTCGACGGGAAACTCATGGCCGTCGCGGTGGGATCCCATCATCTCAATCCGTCGATTGAGGAGTGCGCCCTGCCCGGTATCCAGGAAATGGCGCAGTCCGCGCTCATGCTCGTCCCGATCGCGCACAGGAATCACCGTCTCGGACACGCGGCGGCCGAGCGCTTCCTCCCGCTCCCACCCGAAAATATTGACCGCCTGCGCATTCCAATCCGTAATGATGCCGCCCGCATCCATAGAAATGACGGCGTCCAGCGCCGTATCGACGATGACCCGGTTGCGTTCCTGACTCTGCAGCAACGCGGCCTCCGCCGCACGCGCCCATTCACTTTCCTGCTGCGCCTGACGATGCTGTTCACGCAATCGACCGGTGGCCCAGAGCAACAGGCCGACCATCGGAAGCCAGACGACGACACCGGCCATGCCCAGTTTCCACATCATGGCGCGAATCGGCAGAAGAATGAGGTCACGATCCATCCGCAGCAGGATCGTCCACTGCAATCCGGAATAGTCGCTATACCCCTTGGTTTGAGAATAACCCGTGACGACCGGGACGTGACGGCGAACATGCATCTCTTCGACGTAGCCCGCCTTGCCGGACCGGCTCAACAGCACCGATGGTAACCCGAGTTCTGTGAGATTCACCCGATCGATACCGGAGGAAGCTGAGTCCACAAACACGACACCGGCTTTCGTCAGGAATTGATACTCGAAGGGGCCGGCGGAGCCATCGGTTTGTTGAATTTCACGGACCGTTTCAATGAGGACATCCTCCAGCATCGGCAGCCCGATGCGGGTCGTCACGGCACCGAGAAACTGGCCGCCGACACTCAGAATGGGGGCCGTAAAGGCCACGGACTCGATCTTATGATTCGATTCATGGATCTCGACTTCATCCACCTGCACGGTTCCGGTCTGCCGCACCCGGTCGAACCAGCCGCTTCGACTATAGTCCTGGCCGATCACGGAGGAGTCCGTCGCCGCCACCATACGCCCATGGGCGTCCGTCACGCCCAGCCAGAGATAGACCGGCGCATAGGTTTCCTTCATCCACTGCAGATATTCGTTGATGTATTTTTTATCGAGGGCGCGATCGGAAAAGGCTCGAGCCATCATGCGAACATCCGCATGACGTTCGAACAACAACCGATCGAGTTTGTCCGCGATTTCAGCGGAGGCCAGCGTCAGATTTTCTCCGGTCGCCTCGACCATTCGCACTTCAATGGAGCGGAGCATCACCACGCCGATCACAAGCGCCACAATGGTCACGCCGACGATCAGGACCGGCAACCAGGGATAGGACCGACGCGGGGAACCGGCTGGAAGCGAGGCGGCCATACTCAGGACTCCGTCACAATGTAGTTTGGTAACAATCGTGCGGGATGATACCACTGCTTGGAACGGGCCAGACTCGGCAGGCCGGAATCATCCATCGTGTTGATCCAACATGCCCCTTTCGCGCGAGCTTGGCGACAGAATTCACGAAACACAAACGGCCCGAGCCCCACAATATCCCGATCGGCGACTTCCAGCAACACACAAAACACCGACGGGTTGAGCCACAGGCCCATCGTATAGGCCCGAATACGGCCTCCAACCCGAACCACTGCGCCGATCAGCCCGAGTTCGGCAGCGTCAGACAATGCCGTCTCATGCGCGCCGGCGGCATCCTCCAACAGCGCACAGGCCCAGTCATCAGAACCGGCCTGCTGCTTCTGTTCCCGCCATTCATGAAACAAGCTGACACAGGCTCTTTCGTCCCGCGGCTCATAGGGCTCAAGCATCCCGCCCCGTTCCCTGATAAATCGATTGCACGCGGCCCGCGGGGATTTAAACGACTCGCCGGACAAGTCGGACAGAGCTGACGCGTCGTAGAGATAGTCGGGCTCTTTCGCAGTCGCACGGTAGCCCAGTGCGCGAACCTCATCGACACAGGCCTCCGGCACATTCTCGACCCGCGTGACCCGGGAATCGCCGTTCCGCTCACGCATGAAACGCAAGGCCTCGGCCAACGGCTGCGCGAGAGGACCAGGCCCAAGCGGGGGCAGGGCCATGAACAGGCCATCGGGACAGTCGGCGAACAAACAGAGATGGTCGTGGAGAACAGCCCAGGAATAGGTCACGCGATGTCGCCAGATGTAATGGTAGGCGAAGGAAGCGGCTGCGAGCGGCGTTCCCTGAACACCGGCGCTGACGGCGAGCGCCGCGTCCATGCGCCCCCGATCCCCGAGCGTGAAGGCCTGCGTCCTCACCCGCATTCGCCCCTGCTGCAGCCGTTCGGTCACGCGTTCGAGCGGCCGCAACACGATCACGTCCTCCTGGAATCGCCCAATGAGCCTGGGATACCGCACAAGCGTCTCCACCCTGGCATCCTGCTCGATCCATCCGGCAATTTCGTCGGCAGCCTGAGCCACGAGCGGTGAAGACTGGTCCCTCATATACGGACACTTCGTGTCCCATCCCAACAGCACCTGCTCATGCCTGGCATCCCACATCAAGGCAAACGGGTAGAGTCGGCAATCGAGGGGACGGACCTCATAGATGCGACACCGCGAGGTTGCGCAATCGAAGGCCGGACAGACGTACCCGTCCCCTTCCGGATTCGGCACCAGATCGATTTGTGAGCCATCGGGGTTTGGGAACAACGCAGGGGCAAGCCCGGCCGCGATTGCGGTCCCGATTTCGTCAGCGGTAAAGAAGGGCCGCAGGAAACTGTCCCGCTCCGGGAACCGGCAACAGACATCGCAACTGAGGCAGGCGGAACTCGGCACGATCTGCAGGAGAGCATCACCCCCGGGACGAGAAGGATTTGTCGGGACAATTGGCACGAATGAACTCGTCATGAGCTGTGGGCGCATTGTAGCACTAACAAGTGGAGCGTCCTACTATTCGAAACGTTTCACCCCCGCGTTGCCGCGCTCTCACGGGGCGGTAACGAGTCGTTCTTCGAACAGCTCCGGCGCTCCGCCGACTTGTACCGGTGTCAGAGGCCATGGTACGATTTGCTCACCTCGAATCCAAACGCGAGTGCGAGGCATGCGACTGCGCTGCGAGTCTCGAGGATATTGCATTGGCACTGGCACAACATTCACGTGAGCCATTGAACTCCGACGAAGCCCGCCGACGTTGTCTCGCAATTCGTGATGTTCTCGTTCGCGCCGGGGTCTACGGCCCGGCCGAAACCGGCGACGGCGCGGCAACGACCGACTCCTCAATTCCGACGCCACGGTTCCGCCTGGCGCCAACGCCATTTCCGCTCTCCTCCTCGGACGTCACGTTTTTTCAGGAACTGGGACAGGACCTCCTCTCCTTCTATCGGGCTCTGAACCGTCTGTATCAGGACAGCACCCGCGGAACTCAGCCCGCCTGGGTGGCGGCCTATCTCGACCAGGGCAAGCCGGAATCGCTGATCACCTATAGCCGGATGAACCGTTTCCGCAACCTCATTCCCGGCATCATCCGCCCCGACGTGATTCCGACCACCGATGGGATGGTGATCACAGAGCTCGATTCGGTACCGGGGGGGATCGGCCTGACCGGTTGCCTGACTCGCGCCTATGATGATCAGTTCACCATCGAGCGCCAGTCCCCCGGTCTGCCGCCTGAGCGTTCTCCTCTGATCGCGGGGCGTGACGGGATGTTACAAGGATTCGCCGCCATGCTGCGCGCCCAGCAAGGCGACCAGGAAGGGTGCCTCGCGATTGTCGTTTCCGATGAGGCCAAGGAATACCGGGCAGAGATGGAATGGATGGCCCAACGATTGCGTGAGATCGGGTACCAGGCCTTCTGTGTCGAACCACGGGCGGTTCATTTCTCGGAAGAGGGCCTGTTTCTTCAGGAAGAAACCGGACCACGGCCGATCGGTTTGCTGTACCGCTTTTTCGAACTGTTCGACTTGAAGAACATCCCCAAGGCTGAACTCGTGATGTATGCCGCCAAGAAGGGGCAGGTGACGGTCACGCCACCCTACAAACCCGCGCTTGAAGAAAAGCTGGCGTTCGGCCTGTTTCACCATCCGGAACTGGCTCCGTTTTGGGAACAGGCATTACGTCCCGAAACCGCCATCAACTTGCGACGATTGCTGCCGAGAACCTGGATCCTCGACCCACAACCGGTGCCTCCTTCCGCGGTCATCCCGCACCTCACGATCAGCGGTCGCGCGGTGTCGGACTTCAGGCGCTTAGCCCAGACCACCCAAAAGGAACGCCAGTTAGTGCTCAAACCATCAGGATTCTCTGAGCTGGCCTGGGGCAGCCGTGGCGTGTCCATCGGGCACGACCTGCCGCAGGTCGAGTGGGCCACGGCATTGGAGCAGGCGCTCCAGGCATTCCCGACGACGCCCTATGTCCTTCAGGAATTCCACAAGGGCCGCCTGTTCGAGTTGTCCTATTTCGACGAGCGGAGCGACACGGTGGTCCCGATGTCCGGGAGAGTCCGCCTGTCACCCTATTATTTCGTCGTCGGCGATAAGGCCGAACTCGGCGGGATTCTCGCGACCCTCTGCCCTGCCAACAAGAAAATCATCCACGGTATGGTCGACGCGATCATGGCGCCCTGTGCCATCGCGCCAAACCTCGCGTCATAAGGTGACCTGATGATCGCTGCAGCAGAACCGGTTCATTTGCAGATATCTACTCAACCTTTTTCCCCATAGGTACTCATGGCCCTGACGCTCTATCATGTCCAATGGTGCCCGGATTGTGCGGTCGTTCGGGACCGTCTGGACGAACTGAAACTCTCTTACGAAGACGTGGTGGTTCCGGACTTTCGTCCGATGCGCACACAAGTCTTCGAGGTGTCGGGCCAATACTATGTCCCGGTCCTGAAAGACGGAGACACCGTTCTGACGGAAACCCACGACATTCTTGCTCACCTGCACACACAGTACGACAAGGCACGCCCGTGAGGATCTCGCCCGGATCTCCAGCGCGAGCGCCGATCACGGACCGACCCCGATCCCTCGGGCAGGCGCCGGCCTGCACGGCTCGGCCACTTAGCAATTTTTTGACAAACAGTCGTCGCCCATGTGCTTTTCAGAGCCGGCTGCGATCACGTATTTCCATACGCATCACCTACAGGCCGTTCCAAAAGGCCGCCCAGCAAGGCCGCAGCGAGCGAAACGGCGAATCGTACTCGTGCCGTACGGTGAGCCGCTGTGCGGTGCGAGAACGCCGCTGGCGGACTTTTTCAACAGCCTGTTAGAAAGGATAGAGACGTGGAGGACTGGAGACGCATCCTGGCTCAGAGCGTGGTCAAGCCGAAGGATTTGGCGGATCGGCTCGGTGTCGATCCGAAGGAAATCGAGGACATCGTGGGGGACTACCCCATGCGGATTACGCCGACCGTGCTGGCCACCATCAAGGAAAAGGGCGATGCGATCTGGAAACAAGTCGTGCCCGATCGCGCGGAGATGGCCGATGCGGATGCGGAAGACGATCCGCTCGAAGAAGATCTGATGAGCCCCGTGCCCCACCTGGTTCACCGGTACCCCGACCGCGTCCTCTTGATGGTCACAAATCAGTGTCCGATTTATTGCCGGTTTTGCACGCGCAAACGGCTGGTGGGCAAACCGGGCTTCCTCAAGAAAGGGGAGCTGGACCGGGCGATCGCCTATCTGCGCGACCATCAGGAAGTGCGGGATGTGATTTTGTCAGGAGGCGACCCGCTCCTGCTGCCCGATCACCTGCTGGAACGGATTCTCAAATCCCTCCGGACCATTCCCCACTTGGAACTAATCCGGATCGGCACACGCGTACCGGGCAGCCTGCCGGAGCGCATCACACCGAAGCTCTGCGAGATCATCAAGAAATATCATCCATTCTATATGAACCTGCACTTCAACCACCCGGACGAACTGACCCCGGAGGTGAAACGCGCCTGCGGGATGCTGGCCGATGCCGGGGTTCCCCTCGGTGCTCAGACTGTGTTACTGAAGGGGGTCAACGACGACCCCGAGATCATGAAACGTCTGATGCATCAATTGCTACTGGCACGCGTGAAGCCCTATTACCTGTATCAAGCCGACCTGACGAAGGGGACGAATCATTTCCGGACGTCGGTGGAAACCGGCCTCAAGATCATCAAGTCCCTGCAGGGCCACACCAGCGGCATGGGCGTCCCCCACTTTGTAATCGATGCTCCCGGCGGCGGAGGCAAAATTCCACTGTTGCCCGCGGACTACCTGGTCAACCTGGACGAAGACAGCGCCGTGTTGAGAAATTACGAAAACAGGACCTTCCACTACCCCCAGCCCAGCTCCACTCCAGGACGTGAACTGCCGATGGTCGGCGCCCATCCCTCCTGGGCCTCCACAGGAAACGGCTGCGACGGAGGGGGGGAACACCTGTGACCCGTGCCGCTTCTTCAAAAGGGATTCTGCCGTATCAGCACATCACGCAGCTGATTGCCCGTGAGTCCATCACATCGGACCATCCGATCGAAGACCGGCAAATCCAGCCGGCCAGTCTGGACTTGCGGCTCGGAAAGAAAGCGTACCGGCTGATCAGCAGCTTCCTGCCGGAATTGTCGGCTATCAGCAGCCGCCTCAATGCGCTCGACTTTTATCAGTCCGACCTCGTGATGTATGAGATGGACCTCACGCAGGGTGCCATCCTCGAGAAGGGACATGTGTATCTGGTTCCGCTCCTCGAACAACTGGACCTGCCGGCCACGCTCCGGGCACGCGCCAATCCCAAAAGCACCACCGGACGGCTGGATGTCTTCACCCGCGTCGTCACCGACCTGAATGCCGGCTTCGATGAAATCCGGGCCGGCTACCGGGGCCCGCTCTATCTGGAAGTGGTGCCACGCTCCTTCGCCATCAAGGTGCGCACGGGTGACTCCCTGAATCAGATTCGTTTCGTGCGCGGCGATGCCACGGTCTCCGACAGCGCCCTGCAGAAGCTGCATGGGACCGATCCGCTGCTCTTTCGTAATGCCTCACCCCCGAAGCCGCTGCCGCAGAAGGAGTTCCGTACGGAGCGCGGCCTCTTCCTGCGGATCGACCTCACCGGAAGTGCGCGGGAAGATGCGGTCATCGGCTACCGGGCCAAGAAGAACAGCCATGTCATCGATCTGGCCAAAATCGGACATTATGCGGCCCTGGACTTCTGGGAACCGCTGAAACGGCACCGGCAAGACAGCCTCCTCCTGGAACCGGAGGAGTTTTATATCCTGGCGTCGAAAGAACGCATTCGGGTCCCGCCTGGGTATGCCGCCGAAATGGTCGCCTACGAAGCGGCCTGCGGCGAACTGCGCACCCACTATGCCGGCTTCTTCGACCCGGGCTTCGGGTACGGAGACGGCAAGATGCGGGGCACTCAGGTCGTCCTGGAAGTCCGCCCACACGATGTGCCGTTCCTCATTCATGACGGGCAAACCTTCTTCAAAGTAGTGTATGATCGAATGCTCACGGTGCCGACACAGGTATATGGAACGGCACTCGGCTCGTCATATCAACGACAAGCCCTCACCCTCAGCAAGCATTTTAAGGCCTAGACATGGCACCACCCAGCGACCTTCCAGATCCTTCGACCCGTCCGTCCAGGCCCCCGTTGCACCGCCCGGACGACGAAAGCAATGTAGACCGCCAGACGCATGTCGTCGGGATGATGGTCGGCACGGCCTTGATGTTCATCGGCTTTTTGGACGTGTTCCTCTCTATCAGCGGTGGATTCGAGATCAACGTCGTGCCCCTGCTGATCTACTTCAGCGGCATTGCGGTCTGGGCCAATGCCGTGGTCGAAAATCCGACGATCCGGTACTCCTTGATGGCGGGATCGGTTCTGATCAGCCTGGCATTTTTTCACTATGGCGAAGTGCTGTTCTGGCATAAGCAGGTGGTGTTCTGGTCCACCGTCGTCGTGGTCATGTATTTCATGTTCAACGAGCCGAAACAGGCAACCTGAAGACTCCGTGCCCTGCCCATCTTGAGATCGGGCCGGTGAATTCATCGCTCTTCCTCCCGCACCGATGACCATTGCCGTCATCATCCCGGTTCTCAACGAAGCCTGCGGTATCGGGCAGACCCTCTCACACACGGCCACGCTCGGATTCGACGAGCTCATCGTCGTGGACGGCGGCAGTTCGGATCAGACCTGCGCCGTTGTGGAGTCGTGTGCCGGCCGCCTTCAGAACAGGCCTTGCTCAGGCCCCGCACCAGCCTCGCCGACTATCCGTCTTCTGAAGGCGGCCGCGGGGCGCGCGCGCCAGCTCAACGCCGGTGTAGCCGGCAGCCGCTGCGAGGTGCTCCTGTTCCTTCACGCCGATACGTACCTCCCCACCGACGCCCGGCAGGCCATCTCCACCGCGCTGTCCGACGAGGCTTGCGTCGGCGGACGCTTCGACGTCCGCTTCGACTCCCCTCGTCCGATAGCCCGACTCGTCGGACACATGATGAATCTGCGCTCCCGCTGGAGCGGCATTGCCACAGGCGACCAGGCCCTCTTCGTCAGACGGGATGTCTTCGAGCGGACCGGACGGTTTGCGGAGATTCCGCTGATGGAAGACATCGAGTTCTCCCGTCGCCTCAAACGAGCAGGACGCCTTGCTCCATTGCGTAGTCAGGTCGTCACCGCCTTCCGTCGATGGGAACGGAACGGCCCCGTCCGAACAATTCTGTTGATGTGGACCCTCCGCTTCCTGTACTGGATCGGAGTCAGCCCCTATCGACTCCAACATTTTTATAGCATTGTGAGATAAACCCATGAGTGCTCTCCCGTCGGACCGCAAACAGCCCGCATCGGCCGCCCTGGTGATCTTCGCCAAAGCCCCGATCCCGGGACAGGTCAAAACACGCCTCTGCCCGGGCCTGACCGAAGACGAAGCCGCCACACTTCACGGCAGCTTCGTCCTCGACACCCTCGAACGCACCAAGGCGGCGGTGCATAAGTTCAAGCTTCCTGTCGATCGCTTTCTGGCCTGTGCGCCCTCAAGCACCCATGTCTTTTTCAGAATCATGGAAGCGCGCCACGGCGTCACGCTCCTCGATCAACAAGGCGACAACCTGGGGGACAGGATGGCGCAGGCGTTCAGCACGCTCTTTGCCCGTGGGTACCGGCACGTTTTCCTGGTGGGAACCGACGTACCCTCTCTGCCCCTGACACATTATCGCGATGCCGTGCAGTCACTCACCCGGCACGATCTGATCCTCGGTCCGGCAAAAGACGGCGGCTACTATCTGATCGGCATGACGGCCCCACACCCAGACCTGTTCTCGGATATTCCCTGGTCGACGGACCAGGTCATGGGACTCACGCAGCAGAAAGCTGCGGCCGCGGGATTGAAGACCGCCCTCCTACCGGCCTGGAGCGACGTGGACACCCTCGACGACCTTCACGCCTTGATCGATGATTGTGCAGCGGACAAAAAACGCCCCAAACAGGAACGAGTGTATTCGCAACGAACGGCCGGCACGCTGGAGTTGCTCGCGAAACGCCTGCGCACGCGTGAGGCCTAATAGTTTGTCGACAAACTAAATAACGACCCCGAAAATGGAGTTGTGCCCCTCATGCACAGACAGAACCGGAATACCCCGCAGGCTGTTCAGAAAGGCCGTCCAGCAAGGCCGCAGCAAGCGAAGAGGCGAATCGTACTCGTGCCGTACGGTGAGCCTCGGCGCGATGCGAGAACGCCGCTGGCGGACTTTCTCAACAGCCTGCTCACGGAGTCCCTATGACGAATAAAGTTGCCCTCATCACCGGCGGCGCCAAGGGAATCGGCCGCGCCATCGCGCTCGATCTCGCCGCGCAACAATGGTCCGTGGCGATCTGCTACCGCACCAGCAACGCAGCCGCGGATGAAACCAGCGCGGCCATCAGGGCACGCGGCGGGCAAGCCCTGGCCGTGCAGTGCGACGTCTCAGACCCGAAGGCCGCCGGCGACGTGGTCTCACAGGTCGAAAGCCGGTGGGGAAGAATCGACGCACTGATCAACGGCGCCGGCCCCTATCACCGCGTCAATCTCTTCGACGAGACGCCGGCGGGCTGGCGTGAAATGTTCGAGGGAAACTTACACCCGATTTTTTATCTTGGGCAGGCGGTCGCACCCGGGATGAAGGCACGGAAGCAGGGACGCATCATCAACTTCAGCATGGCCAACGCGGACCAGATGGTAGCCCAGCCGGAGGTGACGGGGCACTATATCGCCAAAGCCGGCGTGTTAATTCTCACCAGGACACTGGCAAAACTGCTCGCCCCCTACGGCATTACCGTCAACGCCATCTCCCCCGGATTCATCGATTCGGGCAGCGCGCCGCCCGATGAACTGGCCGGTGTGGTCAAACGAATTCCCGCCGGATACATCGGGAGCGTGGGGGATACAGTCGCGGCCGTGCGATACCTGCTCAGCGAGGAGGCGCGCTACGTTAACGGCGCCAACCTGCACCTCAGCGGCGGATGGGGCATCTGACTCGACGGTTTACCTGGCAAAGAAGAGAATGGCTCCGATGATCGCCGCCATGAGATAACTTTTTGAATCCTTGACCGCGAACACCACCGGATCGTCGTCCATTCGATTCCGGTAGGCCAGCATCCAGACCCGACTGATCCAGTAGAGCATCACCGGACAGACCAGCCATAATACGTCCGCATGCGTGTACAGCAGCAGCACTTCTTTACTACTGATGTAGAGTGCCAACACCAACACCGCCAGCAATCCGCTCGCCGTGCCGATACTCGACACATGTTCCAGATCCGTCACCCAATACCCTCGCCCGTGCAGTTCCTTGCCTTCGGCCTCACCGGTGAGCCGCAGTTCGGTAAACCGCTTCACCAAAGCAAGGCTCAGGAAGAGAAACAACGAGAACGTCAGCAGCCAATGGGAGGGAGCCACCCCCGTCGCAGCCCCGCCTCCGTATACCCGCACGGTGTAGAGTTGGGCCAACACAATCACATCCAGCAGCACGAACTGTTTCAGATAGAACGAATACCCCGTCGTCAGAACCAGGTAGCCGGCCAGCACGAGCAGAAATGGCGAGGGCAGTGCCAGCGCCAGCAAAATACCCCCCACAAGACACCCGGCAGCCAAGAGGAGCCCGAACGGAATCGAGAGGCTGCCGGAAGCAAAGGGACGGTATTTTTTCCGGGGATGCCGGCGGTCGGACGCGAGGTCGAGACAGTCATTGACGATATAGACGGCAGACGCTGAGAAACTGAATGACAGGAATGCCAGGGTGGCCTGCAGCATCAGGGCTCGGTTGGTGATTTGATGCGAGGCGACCACCGGGATAAACACCAGCACATTCTTCGCCCACTGATGTACGCGCAAGGCCTTGGCCACCTGCTTCAGCCATTTCACCGGCTCGCTGAACACACGACTCACCGGGGTCAGCGTTTGCGCGCGGCTCACCAATCCGGCAGAGGCATTCACGATGATCGCTTCGTTAGCCTCGGCCCACACGGGCAAATCGGCGGTCGAATTTCCCGCATAGGCAAAGCGGCGAGCCCCGTATCGCTCAACCAGGAGGGCAACCTTGCGTGCGCCTTTGAGATTGGTCGAAGCATCGCTCCCGAACACCCGCTCATCGAACAACCCGAGATGAGCCGCTACGGCACGGGCAAAACTCTCATGACTGGCTGTGGCCAGCACCAGCTCACGCCCAGCCCGGCGTTCGTTGGAGAGAAACTCGACCAGAGCCTGGTCGTAGGGGAGCGCGCTGGCATCGAGCGTCACACGGCGGGCAATTTCATGCTTGAAAGAGGCTTTGCCTTTCAGCAACCAGAAGGGAAGCTGAAAGACCGAGAGCGGACTCTGCTTCAGCAGCGCCAGCAGCGATTCCCACAGCAGATCGGTCCTGATGAGCGTGCCATCAAGATCGACACACAAGGGACTTTTGGGGTGGAGATCCTCACTCATGGGACGCAGGAGGGATTCTATCGGCAAGGGGGAATCTGGGCAAGCACATACGACGAACTTCGAGGGAGTGAAGATCTGGTATGCCGGACGGGGATCGAACCGACTGCCCCTGAAAGCCGGCTACGGATTGGAGAGAGGAGTGGACGACGGCTCAGCGCGCTTATTCAGCTCCGAACGCCTTCTTCAGCAACGGCACCACTTCGCCCTTGGCTTCCATGGGGTCCAGAATATCCGTGTCGCCGTAAAACTGTCCGTCGATGAACACCTTCGGCAAAGTCGGCCAGTTCGTCAGCTTCGTCAACGCCTCGCGTTTGGCGGGCTGGGACAACACGTCGATAAGCTCGTAGGGATACCCGTATTTTTCGAAAAAGTGCATGGTCTCCCTCGTAAACCCGCACATCGGCATGGCTTTGGTGCCCTTGCCGTAAATCAAAATCTTGTTCGCCTTGATTTCTTGCTGAATCTCTTCTTCGATCGGGTCAGCCATCTGTCCCTCCTCTACTATTACTATGTGTTCACTTCTTCCGGTGTCTTGGCGGTAATCTCCAAGGCATGGATACGTCCGTCTTTCATCGGAGCGGCCAAGGCCTGGTATACCATCCGATGTCGGTCCAGAAGATTCTTGCCGAGAAACCCGCCTGAAGTCACCCGTACAATCAAATGGTCCTGCGTGCCGGTCTTGTCGATCACGGTCACGGCAGCATCAGGAAACACCTGACGAATGAATGCGGTCACAGCCTCTGCGGTAATCATCTTTCTGGAGAATAACGCATACGGGAAGCCGAAGGCAATCTGAACCACCGACGATTTCATTGCTGAGCAGGACAACCTGGGTGTCGAACGCATGGATATTTGATGGACAGCCCGCTACACTGCGCTATTGCGCAAACATATCCGGACCTCGCACTCATCCAGGATGAAAGGAGAAGACTCATGGCCCAGCCACATTCACGTCGCCCCCGCCGCCTGACACGGATCACTCTGTGCGCCGTACTGCTTGTCCTCGGATGCCAGTCGACCCTGTCCGTGCGAACAGCCGCAGCCGCAGGTTCCGGGTCGGAAGCCATTCAAGGATTGGGAAGTTACTTCCTGACACTGCCCTATGGCGGCATCAAAATGGCCGTCGCCGTGCTCGGCGCGGTCGCCGGAGGAATGGGGTTTATCTTCACCGGCGGGGACAAAGTGACGGCTGAAAAAATCTGGAGCCCGGCCCTGGGCGGAGAATATGTCGTCACCCCTGCACATCTCCGGGGCGAGAAAGACTTACATTTCTTCGGCAACACCCCGGCTAAATAGCGCCTCTTTATCGGAACCGGTCTCGACCGGTCCGCTCCACAGCCACGGCCTGCTGAATCGTTCCAGTTCCAAATCTGATCGACAAGCCGGTGGTGCATTTCACCCGGCCTGGTGGTTCTCAACCACCAGGCCGGAACCCCTCCTCACTTACTTTTCCTAACATACTGAAATCACGATCTTCTTCAGGCTTCCTTCATTGGCATGTGTGTTGCTGTTACTCAGCAGCAAGTACGGCAGATGCAAACAACAAACGACACAACCATCAAGGAGGGGATCATGGGAGAATTTAAATCGGGTTTCTTCATGAGTGAGTCCGCCTGCAACGGTCGAGTGCTCGTCGTCGATGATGAACCGGACATTCGCAAAGTCGTCCGAATGACCTTGCAGAAGGCCGGGTATGAGGTCATCGAGGCGGAGAACGGGGAAAAAGCCATCGAGGCCATCAACACCGGAGAAAACCGGCTGCTGCTGGACGTCCTCATCTGCGACATCCGCATGCCGAAGATCAACGGGGTTGAGGCCATTGCCTACTTCCAGCAGGAATGGCCGCGTGTGCCGATCATTGTCCTGACCGGCTTCCCCGACACCGATATGGCAACCTCGTTCTTACGAAGCGGCGTCGTCGACTACCTCGTGAAACCGGTCGAAGGAGAAAAGCTACGCACGGCCGTGGCCAGAGCCATGGAACAGCGGGAGCTTGCCCAGCTCTAGTGACGCCCATGCCGACAGACGGCGGCACACCCTCCACGTCGGGGAGGCATATCAGGCCTCCCCGACGGCAAGGTGCGAGTGGGTGAGGCTCGCCTCGGACCGGACCTCTTGACACATCACGGGAAGCGACTATGAAACTTTGTGCGACGAGAATTGCCATCATCGGCGCCGGAAAAGGCGGAACCGCGATCCTGGATCTCCTTCATCAAATCCCGGACGTGGAGATCATCGGCATTGCGGACAAGGATCCGACGGCTCCCGGACTCAAGCGGGCGCGAGATCTGAATGTGCTGGTCGCGGAACGGGTGCAGGATCTCATCCAGAATCATGGCGTCAATCTGATCATGGATGTGACCGGCGACCCATCCATGGAACCGCTCATCCACACCATGAAGCGTCCCGGCTCCGAGGTCCTCGGCGGAGCCGCCACCAGACTGCTCTGGAAACTCGTTCAACACCAGTCGAAATTGGAAGCTGAATTGTTCCAGGCCGACAAACTGGCCGGACTGGGCTCTTTTGCGGCCGGTATCGCGCACGACATCAACAATCCGCTGCAGTTGATTCTCGGACTGGCCGAAAATCTGGAAGAGGAGCAGGACCTCGCGGTCGTCCATGAACAGGCCCGCGACATCACCGAGGCCGTCAAACGCACCAGCGCCATCTGTCGCGACCTGACCCGATACGCAAGACGCAACGGCTCCAGGGAAGAGGTCATGGTCAACCTCAACACCAAGCTGGACGAAGCGCTGAGAATCGCCCGTTATGCGGTGACGCTCCAGGACGTGACCGTCGTCAAACGGTATGCGGAAGAAGCGAGCGTGATGGGCAATCCCGACGAACTCCTTCATGTCTTCGTCAATTTGATCACGAACGCGGTCCAAGCCATCAAGGATCACGGCACATTGACGCTCCAAACCGCTGTCGGGCCGGACGGACTGGTCAGCGCTTCGGTCAGCGATACGGGGTGCGGCATCCCCAAGGAAGCCTTCTCGAAAATCTTTGAACCACTCTACACCACCAAACCTCCCGGGAAAGGCACGGGGTTGGGGTTGTACAATGTGATGTCGGTGATCTCGAAAATGGACGGTCACATTTGCGTCGAAAGCGACGTGGGCGTGGGCACGACCTTCCGCATCGAATTTCCACAGGTGCAGCCGACCATATCATGCGCGCCTCTATGACAAGTACATCGCGCTCCTTCTCGAAGGCCCTCGGGTGGGGCCTGAAACGTAAGCTCATCGTCTCCATGCTGATGGTCGGCGTGGTTCCCCTCCTGCTCGGCCTCAGCCTGGCCTTCCTCCAAGGATCGAAAGAAATCCAGGTCGTCAGCGGGGAAAGCTTTCAGGCGCTGGCCACGGAGGCGGCCCGCAAATTAGACCTCCTCGTGGCGGAGGAGGTGGCCAGGACCTCCCGCATCGCGGTCCACCCGGATATCGTGCGTGCGCTGGAACACCGTCGCGACGCGCTCCACGCCTCCGATCAGAACGCTACGTTGCCGACTCTCGTGCAACAACGGGCCCGCTGGGCGGCAAGAGACCCGGCTGCGATCAAAGCGATCACGGGAAATTCCACCGCCCTTCTCTTGCAAGGTTTTTACGCCGGCTCGCAGAGCGAACCGGACCAACTCCTGCCGCAGGTCGTGCGCGCCGCCACCAAGAAGCTGTTCATCACGGATGTGCAGGGAAACCTCTTTGCCGCCCTGACGACCAAACCCGGCTTCTCCCATGCCGACAGTCCCTGGTGGAAAGGCTCGTTCAACAGAGGAGTCGGCCAGCTCTACATCGAAGATCTTCACTTCGACGAACAGGCCAATGCCTATGTCTTCAGCATTTCCCTGCCGGTCATGGACAGCCTTCGGTATGAAGTGGTGGGCGTGCTCCACCGGGTCATCGATGCCAAGGAGTTCTTCTCTCCCTCGACCCACCCCATCCGGTTCGGCAAGACCGGCCATGTGATGCTCATCGATAGCCGAGGCATGGTCCTCAGCTGCCCGATCCTGCCGACCGGCGTTCAGCTCTCAGGCGCATCGCTGATTCCCCAGGTGACGGTCCGTCAACCGGGCTGGGTCACGGCCGACAGTGACGGGCACGGCGGCCAGGGCACCGCCATCATCGGATTCGCTCCCCTCCCCGAAACCAGTCGGGCCACAAACGGGGCACTGGAAAACGGCGCCTGGCATACCTTTGTCTGGCAATCCTCCGATGAGCTGTTCGCCCCGATCCGGCACCTCATGATGTGGATGATGATTCTCGCCGGGATCGCGCTCGGCTTGCTCGCCACATTAGGGTATTTCGCGGCCAGCCGGATTGTGACGCCCGTCAGACGACTGCAGGAGGCCGCGCGCCTCATCGGGCGAGGAGAATTGCAGGAGCCGATCCAGATTCACACGGGAGATGAACTGGAAGAGCTGGCGGTCGAATTCAACCGCATGAACACGCAACTCGAAGCCGCCTTTGCCGGATTGAGCACCCAGGTGGAAGAAAAAACACAGGAGGTGCAGTACCTCCAAAAATCGACGGATCAGGTGCTCGACGCCGTCCCGACCCCGATCATCATGATCGACCAGCAAGGCTTCGTCCAATACATGAACCGCGCGTCCCGGGATGCCATTCAGCCACAGGAACAAAGCTGGTCGGGCCGTCTGCTCTTTGATCTTCTCCCTCTGGACGACGATCACCTTCAGGCCTTGCGGCGAGACCTACGACTCGTTGAAGAGAATAAGTCGACCGCGCCCTTCCGCCAGGACCAGGAGCCCGTCCTGAAAGAGGCGCGCGACCCGCTCAATCAAACCCTCAGCCAGGCGTCCCCCTCAGCCAGACGGGAATTACGGATCGACGCGCACCTGTACCACTATGAATGGTTTCCGCTGGAAAGTCGCAGCGGGGCAGGCAAGCGCTTCGGCCTCGTGCTGCGCGATACCACCGACGAAAGCCGGCTGCAGGACCAGCTGATCCAAGCTGAAAAATCAGGCAGCCTCGATGTGCTGACCGCCGGCATCGGCCACGAACTCAACAACCCGCTGTTTGGAATTCTGGGCCTCGGGGAGGCGATCCAGGAGGAAGCGGACCTGGCTCGCGCCAAGGGTTATGCGCAAGACATCGTCGGGCACGGCCGAAAGATGGCGGCCATCATTCGGGACTTCACCGGAGTGGCCGCCCGTGAATCGAAAAGCCAACGTGTGCCGGTGGATGTGACCGCCCAGTTGGAACAGGCCCTGGCCATTGTACAGACCTCGCACGACTGCCTCGGCCTGAACGTCCAGAAACACTATGTGGCGGTGTCGCCGGTGACGGCGCTGCCCGACCAGCTTCGCCTGGCATTTATCAACGTCCTCACCAATGCCATTCAGGCCATGAGCGGGCGGGGCGACCTGTGGCTGACCACCGAAGAACAGGACGACCTGATTACGATCACGATACGGGACAACGGTCCCGGCATTTCCAAACACCATCTCGGCAAAGTCTTCGACCCGTTCTACACCACCAAGGGACAGGGAGAAGGATCGGGACTCGGCCTCACCGTCGCGCAACGGCTGATCAAGAAATTCGGCGGCGAGATTCGGCTGGAGAGTCCGGAAGGCCAGGGCACGACCTGCGTCATCACCCTGCCGGCGGACAAGGCCGGGGTTCGAAAGGAGGAGCCATGCGTCTCACCCTGACAGTCATTCGGGCACGGCCGCTGTGGCTCGCACTGGCGCTGGCCTGCGTCTCGAGCTATTCGTTGCAGGCCAAAGATGTCGCGCCGCCGCCTGGCATTCATCCGGAAAAGGTCGCGGACTTCGTGCACGCGGTTCTGGATGCCGATCGAACCATCTACACGAACCAGGTCGTCAACCGGATGCAGGCCAAAGGCATCGTGTCTGCCGCGGAACATTGGGAACACGAAAATGCCCTGCCGCTGCCTGCCCAGTTCCTTCAACATTCGGGCAAACTCGTGGCCGAGTCCGGACGAGGCATTCGCTATCGTCTCATCAGCCTCTGGCCCATCTACCAGCGGAATGCCCCCGCCACCGACTTGGAACGCCGGGCGCTGGAGAGTTTTTCGCAGACCCCCGACCGGCCCTTTACGGGCATCGTGACCAGCGGCCGCAAACAATACTTTCAGGCCATCTATTCCGATCGGGCCATCTCAGCCGCCTGCGTGAAGTGTCACAACAGCCACCCGCTGAGCCCCAAACGTGACTTTGCGTTGAATGACGTGATGGGGGGCATGACGATTACCATTCCCCTCGACTGACAGACCGGCGGTTGAGCGGCTGATTACGATGCGGCCGGCGGGGCCGGAAGGTGCTGCTGGTAGTCGTCCCGGTAGATCTGCAGGGCGGTCAAGAACAGTCCGACGAGAATCGGTCCCAGGAACAATCCGAGGATCCCGTAGACCGCCAGACCTCCGAGCACACTGAAGGTCAGGAGCAACACGGGAATCTCCGCGCCCTGCCCGATGAACAGCGGCTTGAGGATCTGATCGATCGTAGACACGACCCCGATTCCCCAGGCCAGCATGACCAGTCCCTTCCCCACCGTACCGGCCCAGAGGAGATACAAGGCCACAGGCCCCCAGATGAGCGCCGTTCCGCCGAACGGGAGCGGAGCCAGGAGAATCGTCAGGGCCATCAACACCATGGGAAACGGCACGCCCAGTACCGCATAGGCCGCTCCGGCGAGTAGCCCCTGCGCAATGGCCGTCAGCACAATCCCTTTCACCACGGCGCGAATGGTCTGATCCAGGCGAGCCAGGATCTTGTCCTTGTGCGAGGCTTCCAGGGGGATCAACGCATACAGCGACGCCAGCCAGTGGCGGCCATCTTTGAAGAAGAAAAACAGCGTAAACATCATGACGAGAAAGTCGGCGACCAACATAAAGACGTCCCGCACAAGGTCGCTCAACTCGCCCACGATGAATCTACTGAAGGTCTTCGCGCTTGAGAGCACGAATTGTTCGAGATCACTTTCCCTGCCGGTGAACCGCTCCAGCCACTCCCTCACCACAGGGCCTCCCGGTAGCCCGGACAACCGATCGGGCAACTGCTGAACGCCTCCTGAGGCAATCCATTCCCGCACCGCGCGGTCAGCGGATCCGGCCTCCTTCACCAGCATTACACTCAGCACCACCAGCGGCACCACGACCAGGGCCAGCGCAGCCAATGTCAGGAGCACAGCCGAATGCAACTCCCGTCCTCCCAACCAGGCGGTGAGCCGGATGTGCAGGGGGAAACACAGATGCGCAAGAATCACCGCCCAGAGGACCGGAAACACGAAGGGGCGAAACATCAGCCCCATCTGATACAGCAGCGCCAGCAGCACGCCGAAAAAGCAGAGCGCAAAAATCTGTTGTCGATTCATAGTCGTGAAGAGTACCTGCGATTGCAGCCGTTGATAGCAGAACCTGTCCAGGATGTCACGCGTCGGTCTGACGACCGCTGTGCCTGAACAGAGGACTGCCGCCAGGCTGAGAGGAGACCCTACGATGCCATAGGGCGCACGGGGTGCGCAGCGTGAGGGCGGGAACGCGAGCCGTCAGGCGTTTTCACCGAGCATGGCGACGGCCTTGGGACGCTGCGAGGAAATATCCCGAACATTGCCGGGGAGTTTCTGGGCTTCGTCACCCCAGGAGGCAACGCCCATATCCGACATCCCTTGAAACTTCGCCCCGTCTTCCATGGAGAAGGCGGGCGCGTGGACTTCGCCGACGAGCAGACCGGTCTTGAGTAATTGGAGCCGTTCCGTCGCCCGCACCGTCGCCTTGATCTTTCCACTGCTGATGATGATCCCGGCTGTGATGGTTCCCTGCACGATGCCGTCTTCGCCGATCACGACGGTCCCCGTGGTGTGAAGATCGCCTTCCAACCGCCCGTCGATGCGGACTGTGCCTTCAACGCGAATCTCGCCTCTGAGCAAGACACCTTTGGCCAACAGGGTGATATTGTCGTTTTCCACAAAGCCGGACTTCTTCATCATCACGCGCTCCTTCTCCCAGGCAATGTCCGATGAACTTGAACTGGAGGACCATCCCAACATGAGCCGAGCCTACACCAGCTTGTGCATCGTACCTAGGAAAAACCAAAACTGCGCTTGACCCGTTCCCAGAAGCCGCTGCCGTGTACTTCGCAGTAGATCGAAGGCTCCGTACCTTCGATAAACAACTCCGCCGACCGCTGCGGACACTTCGAAGTCGCCAACTGGGCCGACTGGGGATCGATGTCGCGCGTGACCACGGCAGGCGGCAACGCAAACTCGCGCGTCGCAGCCGGCGAGATCCGGCGCACGAACTCCACCCACATCGGTAGCGCCGCCTGTGCTCCGGTCAGATGCAGCGCCTCCTCGTCGTCGAATCCCACCCACACACCGACCACCACATCCGGCGTGTACCCGACGAACCAGGCGTCGCGATACCCATCCGTCGTCCCGGTTTTTCCCGCCACAGTCCCGCGCAGGCCCATCGCCTTCGCCTTGGCCGCCGTGCCGCGCTCGACGACACCCCTGAGCAACGAGGTCATGACATAGGCCGCTTGCGGGGACACCGCTTGATGCCGCACTGGCGTACGATGCCAGGCGGGATCCCCTTCCGGAGTCATCACGGCCTGCAACGCCGAGGGAGCCACATAGAGCCCCCCTTGTGCCAGGGCTCCGTAGGCCGAGGTGATCTCCAACAGCGAGACGCCGGAAGTCCCCAAGGCAATGGACAGATTATCGGCCAGCGGGCTGCGAATCCCCAGCTTCTCTGCCATCTGGAGAATTCGCTTCGTCCCCACGGCCTGTGCGATCTTCACGGCGGGAATATTCAGCGATTGTTCGATCGCCGTCCGCACGGACACCGTGCCGTGGAACCGATGGTCGTAATTCTGCGGTGCCCACACCCCGGCTGCCGACTCAAACGTCACCGGTTCATCGACGATCGAGGTGGCTGCAGTAATCGGTTGCCCACCAGTCAATTCACGGCGGGCTTCCAATGCCGCGAGATACACCAACGGCTTAAACAACGAGCCGGGCTGGCGTTTCGACTGCACGGCCCGGTTGAACTGACTGGTGCGATAATCACGACTGCCCACCATCGCAAGAATGCCGCCCGTTGCGGGATCGAGCGCCACCAGCGCGGCTTGCACCGGACTGCTGTGGCCGGTCAGCGCCGGATAGGCCGCTTCCAGTTTACCCAGTTCACTCTCCAGCGTCTGAGTGGCCAGCCGTTGCAACACAGGGTCGAGCGTCGTGTAGGCCCTGACACCGTCCGGCAAGGGCGCCCCGGTCGTCTCTTCCACCTGTCTCAACAGATGGTCGACAAAAAACGGCGCATCGGCCAAGGTGTCCTGCGGCGGCATGACCCGGACGGGCGTCATCACCGCCTGCTTCCACGCGTCGTCGCTCACGAGCCCCTGTTCGTGCAACCGGCCCAGTACCACATCGCGACGCTGCTTGGCCAGCGCCGGATTCCTCAGGGGTGAATAGGTATTCGGCCCCTTGATCATCCCGACCAGCAGCGCGGTCTCCTCCAAGCTCAATGCATCCACGCGTTTGCCGAAATACCGGTGCGCGGCCTCCCCGACTCCATAAATCGACACAGACCCGACCTGCCCGAGATAAATCTCGTTCGCATAACTTTCGAGGATCGCCTGTTTGCGGTATTTCGCCTCCAGGACCAACGCGGCAATCGACTCCTTGAGCTTCCGCCCGAACGTGCGTTGCGGAGAATAAAACAGGTTCTTCGCCAACTGCTGCGTGATCGTACTGCCGCCCTGGATGACCGTGCCCCGGGTCACATTCGTCCAGACCGCGCGGCCCACGGCAATGGGATCGATGCCGGGATGGCTGAAGAATCGCCGGTCTTCGATCGCCAGCAACACATCGAGAAACCGCGCCGGCAGATCGTCGTACGACACCCATTCCCGCACCTGCCGCGAGGCGCCGCGCAACCCGCTGATCAATTGTGGTTCCAGATAGGCGGGGAATAATTCGTCGCCCCCCGGAATCGACAGGACCTTCGTCACTCGCCCCTGGTCGAGCGCCAAACGGGCCGGAACCGGTCGCAGGTGAAAATCGGCAAACTCGTGCAAGTAAATATCGATCTCTGCAGGAGTGACACGATACTCGCCGGGGGTGCGCACGGCCGTCTCGACCGAGCGATAACCGAGCCGGTTGAGGCGCTCGATCAGATGAGCGGAGGCAATATCCAGATCGGGCTTCAACAGAAACGGGGCGCCGTAGATCAGGCGGGGGGGATGCTCGTCGCCGGCCGGCAACGCCAGACTGGCCGAGAGGTAGAGCCCGTAGGCCACCGCACTTCCTGCGGCAAGGACCGCGACGCCGGCCAATACCAGAAGCCCCCGCACGATCCAGCGTCTGACGAATATCACCACCACGTCCCCATCTGCCGAGCATACGCGATCCAGCGAACGAAATCACATGCGTGCACACCGCTTTAGGAAGATCCTCCGGGGCACCCAAGCTTGACAAAGCACCGTGCCTTCTCTTAGATGAGCGCCACATTGCCGAATTTCTACGCCCTTGCACCCATCGGGACGTCCGAAATACGCGTCGGCTCTGCGCGTCACACCCGTACAACGTTACTCGCAAACGCCACGCGCCCGGACAGGCTGATTGCGTTACTGACAGACTCATCCACACGAGGAATATGACCGTGAGTACTCTACGCTTTCTTGATGCCGGTGATTCACAGGAACCCTGCGTGCCCGCGACACGGCCGTCGCACCACGAGAGAACCCGACGGCAGCGCCGGTGGAAGCGACACGATGACGCCTTCCCCCGGCTGCTCATCGCCTGTTGCGCGCTGATTGCCATGACCGCGTTCCTCCCACCGGCAGCCCGGGCGGGAAGTTTTCGCATCTACGATCACAGTGCCTCGGCAACCGGCCAGGCGTCGGCATTCACGGCGCAAGCCGACGATGCTTCCGCCGGGTACTATAATCCGGCCGGCATGACACAACTCCGCGGGGTTCAGTTCTCAGCCGGCACCACTCTTATCGCCGGCGGCTTCTCGTTTCAGAATGGCGCGGGCACCCAGGCCAACGGCGATCTTCGCGGGAGTGTGGCGGTTCCGCCTCCGTCGAACGTCTACATTACGGCCAATCTCAAGGACCTCGGCATCGGCTCCTCCGACAGCACCACTATCGGCTTGGCCGTCTTCAGCCCGTTCGGCACCTTGACGCGCTGGCCGGACAACAGTCCCTTTTCCACGGCGACCACGAAAGCCGCGTTCGAATTGATCGACATTCGCCCCTCCATCGCCTTCCGGCCGCTGCCGGATCTGGCAATCGGGTTGGGAGCGGATATCTACACCTTTTCCGGAGCCTTCGGAGAAGGGCAGGTTGAGCGACAATTTCGCTGGCCCGGCGGGCTCGGCATCCCGGCCGGCACCGGCATGGAATTAAATGGGCGCGACACAGCCGCGGGCTTCAATGCCAGCCTGCTCTACACGCCGCTGCGTAATGGGGACGGGCGTCCGCTCGTCAACATCGGCCTCATCTACCGCAGTCAGGCGACGCTGCATCTCGACGGGCAATTGCTCGCCGGCGGCACGCGTGTGGCAGACGCCCGCACGACCTTTGTGGTTCCGCAGGTTCTCACCGGCGGCATCGCGCTCTGGCCCGTCCGGGATAACGAGCGGGAATGGAAGCTGGAATTGGACGTGGATTACACCGGCTGGAAATCAGTCCGCAATCTGGATACGACCCTGTCGAACGGTCTCACCATCGCCACCCCCGCCAACTGGACCAGCGGCTACACCGTCATGGTCGGCACCGAATACAAGTGGCTCAACCCCGCACCGCTGCCCGATTGGGACGTCGCCCTACGCGCCGGCTACTGGCATTCCCAGAAGGCGATTCCCGATCAGACCTTCAACCCTGCCATTCCCGACGGCGACAACCATGCCGTCTCCACCGGCTTCGGGTTCATGTGCCGGGAACACGGCAAGTTTCTCGGGGTCATCCCCTGCGGAGGATCCGACAAAGCCCTCAGCCCCAAAGGCCTCGGAATCGATCTGGCCTACCAGGCCATTCTGTACGAAGGCAGAACCGTCGCCGGGAACGTGAATCCCACCGTCAACGGAACGTATCGCACGACCTTGCATGTGGGCTCCATCAATCTCCGTGTGAATTTTTGATGCCCGGCCTTCCAACGATCATGGTAGAGTAGGCTTACTTACGAGACACGCGCACATCGTGATGCTGCCATCGGTGCTCTGTGCGCGGTGAACCTGCTTCAGAGCGAGGCCTTCGTATGGATCGCCCATCCCACACCGATCCGGCCCCGGATCTGCACACCCTACAAGTTCAGGTCTTGTACCGCAATATGCCTACCGGCGTGTTGGCGAGCGCCATCAATGCCGCCGTTCTCGCGGCGGTGGAATGGTCCGTCGTTCCGCATACGCCCCTGCTCCTCTGGGTCGTCGGTCTGTGGATGGTCGCCGCCGCGCGGGCACTCCTGATCGTCAATTATCGGCGAGCGCTGCCGGTCTGCTGGAGCAGCGCAGACTGGCACCGCTGGATGCTGGTGACCACCAGCATGGCGGGATTCGGATGGGGCAGCAGCGTGTATTTTCTGACGCTGGACATTCCCCTCCCCTATGAATTGGTCCAACTGTTCGTGCTCGGCGGCATGACGGCCGGCGCGGTGTCCGTGCTCTCTGTCTCGTTTCCCCTGTTTCTGTGGTACGCGGTTCCGTTGACACTTCCAATCCTCGGACACCTCTTTCTCAGCGGACACGAGTTCCATCTGATCATGGGAGGCATGGGCGTCCTGTTTCTCCTGGCCACCATCCATTCGGCCTGGAACTTCAACCGCGTGCTGCTCTCCTCGATGCGCCTGCAACTGGAGAAGGTGGCCCTGGCACGGTCGCTGACGACCCGCACCGAAGCGGTGGAACGGCTGAATCAGGACATCACCAAAGAGATCCACGACCGGCGCGTCATCGAAGAGCAACTACGCACCGCGCAGACCGATCTGGAACAGCGCATCACCGAACGCACGGCCGACCTGGCCCAAGCCAACGCGCGGCTGCAGAATGAGGTCCGGGAACACCGGCGGACGGAAGGCGCGCGACTTTCGAGCGAAAAGCGATTCAACTATCTCACCGACAATCTCAACCAGGGCGTGTGGTTTGCGCAGGCGAATCCGCCGCAGGTCCTGTACGTCAATCCGGCCTTCGAGCGGATCTGGGGATTGCCTGCCGCGCGATTCTATGAAAATCCGAAGCTCTGGCGGGACTTTATCCACCCGGACCACCAACAGGTCGTCAGCGAGGTCTACGATGCGGAGATTGCGAATCCCACCGGACGCGACCTGCACCTGCTGTATCGGATCGTACGTCCGGACGGGCAGGTCCGATGGATTCACGACCGGATGGTCATCCACCATACCGCGACGGGGGAAGTCGATAGTCTGAGCGGGATCACTGAAGACATTACGGAAGCCCGCGAACTGGAAGACCAGTTGCGACAGGCTCAAAAAATGGAGGCCGTCGGGCGATTGGCGGGAGGCGTGGCGCACGACTTCAACAATGTGATGACCGTCATCCTCGGCTATAGCGCGGTGCTGCTCCAGGAACTGAGCCAGAACTCTTCGGCCCGCTACTTTGTTCAGGAAATTCAACGCGCGGGGGAACGCTGTGCGGCACTGACCGGCCAGTTACTGGCCTTCAGCAGGAAACAAATGCTCCACCCGGTCTCGCTGGACCTTCACCGGGTGATTCGTGACCTCATGGCGCTGCTGAAGAGCCTGATCGGGGAGCACATCTCGATCGTCCTGCAACTCGACCCTCTTCCGCTCTGGGTCAAAGCCGACGCCGTCCAACTCGAACAGGTCCTGCTCAACCTGGCCGTGAATGCCCGCGACGCCATGCCGCATGGAGGCACGCTGACCATCGATACGCGCCAGGTTTCCCGGGAAGCGGTCTGGGGATCGGATCATGACACGCGCACCGCCCGCACCTATGTGCGTCTGCGGGTGCACGATACGGGAACCGGCATCGACCCGGCCACGAAGGCCAAGATTTTCGAGCCCTTTTTCACGACCAAACCGCCGGGCCGCGGAACCGGTCTCGGCCTCTCCACGGTGTATGGCATCGTGCACCAAAGCGGCGGGACCATTACGGTCGAGAGCGCGGTGGGCCAGGGCACCACCATGACCGTGTTTCTGCCGGAAGTCGTCCCCCCACTGACAGCCCTCCCGCCGGTTCAATCTGAACCGGCCCACACGACGGGGACAGAAATCATCCTGCTGGTGGAAGACGAGCCGGCGGTGCGCCTGCTGACGCAGCATATTCTTCGCACACATGGCTACACGGTGCACGAAGCGGAGGACGGCTTCCAGGCCCTGGATCTAATCCGACGAAACGCGCTGCACATCGACCTGCTGCTGACGGATCTCGTGATGCCCGGCATGAACGGCAAAGAGTTGGCCATGCGCCTCCGCAGTCACTTCGCGGAGCTGAAAGTGCTCTACATGTCCGGGTACAGCGATAACCCGCCTGTCACAGGAGATGAAGCTCAGGGCCACACGACATTTTTGCAAAAGCCCTTCTCGCCCGAGGATTTGATCCGCATGGTGCGCGAGATTCTTCACTCAGTCTCGCCCGCCTAGGAGCCTGTCCGACATGGCCTTCGTAGCGAGGCGAAGAAGGCGCGACCAGATGCGAGGCCGCAGGCCTGGAAAAACCGGAAGCGTATTCGCTGAAATACGTTGAGGATTTTTTCAGGCCGAGAACGACGCAAATGATCGTGGATCGTTTGCCGCAGTCGAACGGTCAATGCCGGACAGGCTCCTAGCTCACTCGACGGGCGAGGAAAGGGACGGCCGGTTCCCGGACGCGCTCAATCCAGCCGGATGCTCGATCCATTGCGGCAGCAAGGACCCGGCCACCATCCCCACGGCGGCGGCCAGCAGGCCCACGAGCTGCGGCGGCCAGATCTGATCGAGCGTGACGGTCAGCTCCGATCCACACCAGGATCCGAGCCCGACAGTGATAGCCAGCACCGCCCCTTGCGTCGTGGCTCTTGCCCAGTACAATCCGGCCAGCAACGGTACGAAGGCGGCCACCAGCGTGACCTTGTACGCACTCTCGACCATCTTAAAAATACTGGCCTCTGAATTGAGCGCAAACAGCAGGACCGTGGCCGCAAACCCGACGAGGACGATTCGCATCACCCGCAACAACCCTTGATCGCTGATCGTGGGCACCCAGCCCTTCACGATATTTTCACTGAACGCAACCGACGGCGCGAGTAGCGTGGCGGACGAGCAACTCATGATGGCGGACAGCAGCGCGCCGAAAAAGATGATCTGCGCCACGATCGGAGTATGCTGCACGATCAGATTGGGAAGGATGAGTTGGGAATCCCGTTCCAGCAACTGCGCCACCTGCGCCGGATCGACCAATGTGGCCGAATAGGCGAGGAACATCGGCACAAACGCGAAGAAGAAATAGAGCGTTCCCCCCAGCACCGATCCTCGCACCGCCGTCCGTTCGTCCCGCGCCGATGTGATGCGCTGAAACACATCCTGCTGCGGAATCGATCCGAACATCATCGTGACCCAGGCGCCGAGAAACGGAATCCACGCCTCCATCCGCGCCGGCGGGAAAAAATCCAGTTTCCCCGCCATGGCCGCATGCGTCACCACCCGCTCCACCCCGCCGGCTAATCCGCTGATGACCGAGCCGATGTAGAGCATGCCGCCCATGATGATGGTGATCTGCACAAAATCCAGAATCGCCACCGAGAACATGCCTCCGAACGTGGTGTACGTCAGGACGATGATGGCTCCCAGCACCATGCCCACCGACTGGCTCATCGCCCCGTCCGTGACCACGTTGAAGACCAGCCCGAGGGCCTTGATCTGGGCCGACACCCAACCAAGGTATGACGCGACGATGCAGAGGGTGCAGAGGACTTCGACCGTGCGATTGTACCGGAGCCGGTAAAAGTCTCCGATGGTGAGAAGGTTCAATCGATACAGTCGACGGGCAAATAACAACCCGGCGAGAATCAAACAGAGGCTCGATCCGAAGGGATCGGCCACGACCGCTCGCAACCCGTCTTTGACAAAGGTGGCGGAGATGCCGAGCACAGTCTCGGCGCCGAACCAGGTCGCAAACACCGTGGCGGTCACCACCGGCAGCGGCAGACAGCGCCCGGCGACGGCGAAGTCTTTGGAGGTATGCACGCGGGTCGCCGCGTAGAGCCCGATCCCGACCGAGCAGGCAAGATAGAGAATCACGAAGGATAGGAGCATGGAGTCATTCGCGCGTCGGTGAGACCACACCCATCGGCGGGTGACGAGCGAGGGGGATTGTACCGGCAGCGAAGCGTCTGCGCAATGGCAGGTGGAGCACGACAGGCGCTCACGCGGTCGGTTACGGGCCGGCCTGCGCATGCGTCATCCCCTTGCGCAGGCCGCTCGCACCGCATCGGAGGATCGAACTTATTCCGTCTTCGCTTTCAGTTCCTTGACCTTGCCCTTGGCCTTCTCCATCGCCGCGTTCCCCTTGCCTTTGGCGCGCTCCACTTCCGCCTGAACCTTATTGCCCTTGGCTTCTTCGACGGCGGCTTTGGCCTCCCCCTTCATTTCTTCAACCTTCGCCTTTGTGTCGCCCTTCATCTCTTCCATCTTGGCCTTCATCTCACCGGCCCAGCCGACAGACATGAGGCCGAACAAAGCCAATGCGATAGTCGCGGCGGAAATCGACATCCTGTTCATAGAGAGTCCTCCTTGTGAGACTGGTGAGTGACAGCGGAATCCGATGCCCACCACAACAGTGTCTACCAATGACCACACCGGAGCAATTCCTGAAACCGACTACGGAAACTTCCGGAACAGACCCCTCCGTCCTGAGCGACAGGAACAGACGGTAAAAAACAACGGTTTCGTTGACATCTCATGTCGCTATGGTACGAATAGGCCATGCGATATTCATTCTACTTCGCATGGGTGGTGGCCGTCCTTTCGATCTGCGTCCTGACGACGCTGGCCTCGTTTCCGTTGCTCGTGAACGGCGAGCGCCCTCCCGAGCCGAGAATCACGGCAGGAGCGGAGAAGCTTCGGACGATCAAGATCCACCGCCTGCGCTGCAATCCCTTCACGCCCTCGTGTCAGCTTTCCAAGCACAAGCCGTCACATAAAGTGCCGGCTTAGCAGTTAGGAACCTGGCTCCGTCTACGACAGGGGAATTCGCCCCTTGTTCGCCTCCAACCACTGCGCAAAGGTCTGCAGCCCGGGATTCAGCGCCCGGGCGATCGCCGGCTCGCGTGCGCCACAGAACAGCGCATTGAAGTCACGTTTGAACTGAAACATGTTGCCCAGATCATCCGCTCCGGGGAACCCGAATGTCCGGTACACCTCCGGCGGCACCGCGTTGTAGCGCACCTCCTGGCCCAGGGCCTTCGTCAACGCAACGGCCATTTGTGATCCGGTGAGATGCTCCCCCGCGATTCCGACGGTCTTCCCCAGATACGCATCCCGTTTTTTCAACAGCCCCAAGGCGCACTTCCCGATATCCTCAGCCGCGATACCGGGCAATCTCGCCTCGCCCATGGGAAGCGTGAACGCCAGTGTCCCGTCCGGGCCCTTCTTCGGACCCATGCCGAAGTGGATGAGATTGTCCCAGTAGAACGACGTCAGTAAGAAGGTCGTCGGCACACCGAGTTGCCTGAACACCTGATCCGCTTCGCCCTTGGCATCGAAATGCGGCACCTTGTACTTGCCCATCAGTGTCGGCATCCGGTTATCCGAGAGCGGAACCCATCGACGCGTATCTTCGAGGGTCGACCAGATCACATGTGGGACCCCTGCCGACTTGGCGGCCTTGGCCATCGCCTCGGCTTCAGCAAATTCCTTTTCGGGAGAAAAATGCGACCAGAAAAAGGTCACGCAAAACACCCCGGCAGCCCCCGCAAACGCCCGCTTCAAACTCTCGCCATCGTGCACGTCGGCCGCGACCACCTCGGCGCCCAGTCGCGCGAGCTCCCTGGCCTTGTCCGAATTCACATCCCTGGTCAATGCCCGCACCGTCATGCCGCTGCTTGGATCGGCCAGAATCGCCCGCACCAGCCCGCCCCCCTGCATCCCCGTCGCCCCGACCACCGCAATCACCTGCTTCTGTCCCATTTCTCCCCCTCTCCTTTCCACAACCGGTTGCCGCCGCTGAGCATCCTTCCCCTGCAGCCGGTTGTCAACCGATCAGCGCGTGGTTCGTTTCAGAAGGTTAGCCCCAGACCTGGTCTTCGCCGACACGGGGATGGTAGGCTATAGCCAGCTAGCCAGGGAGGAACCTCATGGTACGTCTCACGACTGATCGAATGAAATCTCCTCGGCATTGGGTCACGTTTCTCACAGTCGGTTTCTGCACCGTCCTCTTCACGCCTCCCCTCCATGCCGCCGACTCTTCCGGCCCCTGGGAATGTTCAAGCTACACGGGTGATGCGCACACGCGATGCCTGCAGGCGTTTATCGAAATCCAGCGCGACAAAATTTCGAAGCTGGAAGCAGAGGTCCATGTCCAGCAAAACGCCGTCGGCCAGTTGAAAGAGCAGGCTGATCGGCAAAGTGCCATGACCGCCGACCTTCAACGTCAGATGGCCGAGCAGTCCTCTTCCGTATCGACCTACAATTATGTTGCGCCCGGATTGCTCTATGGATATCCGTCTGTGGGTTTTGGCCTGTACCTCGGACGTCCATGGCTCTATGGCTCACCGTTCTATGGCCGGCCCTACGCCTGGGGACCACGGTACTATCGGCCCTACTATGGACGCTGGCATAGACGTTGGTAATCCCGGACCATAGGCGCCACAGCTGCTGAAACGTGATCCTCTCAGTGCTCTTCCAACCGGAGGGTCCGCCCCTGGCAAGGTCTCACCGCGTTATCCCTTCTCTGCCGCTCCCACCTCTTCCTGAAGACTGACCCGACCATCAATTCATTGCCCATCCAACGGCCCATGCAAGACCGAGCGGCGGCTTCGCTAATCACATTGTTCCACCCCGGTCGCACACTCAGGTGACGCCAATGCGGACTGTATGCTAAACCATACACCGGCCGAGAACCTCTTGAATTGCCTTGTTGGGGACCCGTGTTTCGCTTGCACCACAGCACCGGCGTTACCTGCGCCTTCCTGCTTCTCATTTTCGGACTCCCGTCCGTCAGTCACGCGCGTCCCGATAAGCCGCAACCCAAACCGAACGCCTCGCTCATCCATTCCGACCACTCGATCCACAGGGCGCTCACCGAAGGAACCGCGGCCCAAGCCAAACGGCTGCTTGACCAGGGAGCGAATATCGAGGCACGAGACGCCCAGGGCGCGACGCCACTGATCACAGCGGCAGGCAGGGGCAATCTGGCGCTGGTCACTCTACTCCTCAACCGGCATGCGGAGGTTGAGACAACGGATCGAGCCGGCAATACCGCGTTACATCAGGCGAGTTTTTATGGGCAGGTGCCCTGCGTGGAGGCACTCCTGGCCACAGAGGCGCAGACCTCGGCACGGAACGCCCTCGCATTCACGCCGCTCCATCAGGCCGTCAGGCGATTTTGGGAACTCTCCGGTGAATCCCGGGCGGACCGGCTGACCCGGCAAGCCAACGTGATCGACATACTCCTTCGCTATGGAGCCGATCCTGAGCTCAGAGATGCGAGCGGAAGAACTCCGATCACTCTGGCAACCGAAAGTAGCAATGGTTCACTCCGGCACGCATTTAACAGAACACCCGTGCGGGCCATACCAGCCGCCGAGATACCGCCGACGCCCCAATCGTCCGCCGCGACGGCAGAAAGTCCACAGACAGCTCCCGGCATGGCGGCTCCGGATCTGGGGACACTCTCAAGCGCGGTCCAGAGTAACCCTCCGGCGCCGTCTCGAAGCGCGGCCCCGCTTCCAGCCGTACCGTCGCTCAATCCGCCGACAGACATGTCGGCGCAGGACGACAGGCAACCGGATATCGCAGTCATCCCCACCCCATCCACTCCAGCGACGGAATCCTCCACCGGTTCGACCGCTGCGGAATCCCTCTCTCCCGCACCTGAGGGGACTTCGGCGGCCACTTCGCCCGCTGTTGCCACTTCCAGGCCGCACACAGGTCCGGTACCGGCGCCGCCGATCGCGACCGGTCCCACAAGAGATCCCGAAGCCAGTAAGGCAATCGCCTCGCAACCTCTGCCCACTGAATCCCAACCACCCGCTGACACGGTGACACCGTTGTCCCCGCAGGTATCCGACATGCCGCCGACCAAGTCGCTCACACCGCAGAACACGGTACATCCTCCAACTACGCCATCACCGACGCCGACACCACTGATCGCCGCCGTCGATACCCAGGTGGAGACCAAACCTGCGGCTTCACCGTCGGCGGATCAACAGCGTCGTACCTGGACACCAGCGATCGAGCCTGCGGAGGAAAGACGAAGACCGCGGCAACCGCCCCAGCTCACTCCATCCACTGATTCGACGCGCCCTCACTCCGCTCCGCTTGTCGCTTCAGCCGACTCCTCCTCTGCGGCAGCTCTTGCTCCGCAGACAGGCGCGACCGGTCCCTCGACTGACCGCACACCGCTGCCGACCCTGGCTCCCGCCACGGACAAGAAGGAGAATCCGCCGGACACGGACGCTGAACGTCCATGGATGTTTCAGCGCCTCGGCTTCGGGCTCGGCCTCGGATGGACACATAACCTTGGCCCGAGACGGGTGGATTCCGTCACAGTCGTCAACCGTATCGTCCGCATCGACAATGAACGAAACGATCTGGTGCGCTTCATGCCGGAAATGCACCTCTGGATCGACCGGTGGGACGAGCAACGTTGGAGTTGGGGGCCGTTTCTCACGGTCGCGCCGGGGTCGCGGATCATCGACGCCGTGGGGTTCGGCCTGATGATGGGATACCGGCCGCATCGACAGGACCAATACAGTTTCAATGTCGGTATCGGCGGCACGCTCGATCTCGATGCTCGAGTCCTGGGCGACGGCCTCATCGCGAACGAGCCCCTGCCGGCTCGGGAAACCACGGCCCGCACGAAGCAGACCACCGCCGCCGGTCTCCTCGTACTCTTTTCCGTCGGATGGGACCTCGCAGCGCCCCACCACCCAGCACACACCGAACGACAATGACCTTACATTCGAGGCACCACGACATCGCGCGACCCTATCGACAATTGACGAGCCCCCTTGATTCTGACTAAGGTAGAACTCCCAAGGAGAATCGTGCAATGAGGGCACAACCCCAGTTTCCGAATGAACAGACCGGCACGGGCGAATTCAAACGGCAGTCCGACGCGTTTCGCCACTGGGTCACCGAGGACGGCCGCTCCGGATATCCGGCCGCAGCCGGGCGGTATCATCTCTACGTCTCCCTCGCCTGCCCCTGGGCGCATCGCACCATCATCGTCCGCGCGCTCAAAGGGCTCACCGAGGTGATCGGCATGACCGTGGTCGACCCGATCCGGGACGACCAGGGATGGGCCTTTCACAACGGCCCCGGTCACTCCCTGGATACGACCAATGGGTTTCACTTCCTCAGCGAGGCCTATCGTGCCACCGACCCCAATTACCACGGCCGCGTGACGGTTCCGGTGTTGTGGGACACGGTCACAAAACGAATCGTGACCAATTCCGACGATGACCTCATGCGAATCTTCAACGGTGAGTTCAATCGCTTCACCACCAGCCGGCTGGACCTGTACCCGGCAGCTCTCCGTCCGCAGATCGACGAGATGAACGACTTTGTATACGAGCGCGTGAACGACGGGGTCTACCGCGCCGGTTTTGCGACCTCCCAACAGGTGTATGAACGCGCCGCGCGCTCAGTCTTCGTTGCGCTGGATCAACTCGACACGAGGCTCCGCGACCGGCGCTACCTCTTCGGTGCCCAATTCGTCGAGTCCGATTGGCGGTTGTTTGTCACGCTGCTCCGGTTCGATGCCGTCTACCACGGGCATTTCAAATGCAACCTCCGGCGCATCGTCGACTACCCCCATCTCTATGGCTACCTTCGGGACCTCTACCAGGTGAAGGGTATCGCGGAGACCGTGGATTTCGACCATATCAAGCGGCACTACTACGTGACCCATGACGACATCAACCCGACCCGCATCGTCCCCATCGGACCGCAACTGGATCTGGAGAGCCCGCACGGACGTGATACGCTCTCCTGACCGCACCTCACGGCAAGACTGCTGAAACAGACGACATACTTACCCATCCTGGACGCCAGACAGGCCGTCCATTCGGCAAGGCTACAGACAAGTCTGCGTAATCTTCGCAGGCTGCTCAAAACGACGTCCCGCTAGGCCGCAGGCGAGTCAAAACCGGAGGCGTACCCGCAGGGGTACGTCGAGGATTTTGACGAGCCGAGAACGACGCGGGAGGCCGTTTTCAGCAGCCTGCCCAAGAATTATCTTGAGCCGCACAGGCTCCCTGGCATATGGTGAGCAGAGTCATGCTTTCCATCAGAAAGGATCGTCTATGCGTCATGTGACCGGTGCCGTCTCCGCAGTGGTGCTCCTCATATCCTCGCTCAGCTGGGCGGCCGCCCCTGAGCCGGCCAACGACGAGCAGAAAACGCTCTACGCCCTCGGTGCGGCCATCAGCCAATCGCTCGGCCCGTTTACTTTGAACGAATCCGAACTGGAATTCGTGAAAGCCGGTTTGGTCGATGGTGTCTTGAAACATCCCCAAAAGGTCGATTTGCAAGTGTACGGTCCGAAGATTCAACAGATGCAGCAGGTACGCGCCACGGCGCTGGCCGAGGTCGAAAAGAAAGCCGGAGTAGGATTCCTGGCCAAGGCCGCGGCGGAGTCGGGCGCGAAGAAAACGGAATCGGGTGCGATCGTCACGACGATCAAGGAAGGCAAGGGCGCGACCCCGAAGGCCACCGATACGGTGAAAGTCCACTACCACGGGACGCTGATCGACGGAACGGTGTTCGACAGCTCGGTCAAACGCGGCGAACCGGCCACCTTCCCGCTGAACCAGGTCATCAAATGCTGGACCGAAGCAGTACAGCTGATCAAGGTCGGCGGCAAGAGCAAACTGGTCTGCCCGTCGGGCATCGCCTACGGGGACCGTGGATCACCCCCGGTCATCAAGCCCGGCGCCACCCTGATTTTCGAAGTGGAATTGCTGGACATCGTCAAGCAGTAGCCCCTTCCGAAAGGACTCTGCCGGGGCTCATCCCCCGGCGAGTCCTTCGATTTCCCCCTCTTTCAGCCCTCACTTAAGTATTCTCCGTCGACTTCCGATAGGGCTATCAGTGCCTTGTATTCCGATGCGAGGCCCACGACTTCTGCCCTAGACCTCGACGGCCAAGCCGGCAACCGGAGGTGCCACGGATCATGCTGTTCCCGCAAACACAGTTATTGCTCGTGGATGATTCTCCACTCAACCTCAATATCCTGCTCGAATTCCTACGCGAGAAGGAATATTCGTGCACCACGGCACAAAGCGGCGTCCAAGCCTGGAACATGCTGGAACGAGAACCGGACCGATTCCACGCCGTCCTCCTGGACCGTATCATGCCCGAGATGGACGGAATGGAAGTCCTCCACAGGATGAAGCATCATACCGTCTTGAGCCAGATTCCCGTGATCATGCAGACGGCGGCCTCCACACATCAGCAGACCCTGGAAGGACTCCAGGCAGGAGCCTACTATTACCTGGCAAAGCCGTTCGACAAAGCGACCCTGCAAGCCATCGTCGATGCGGCAGTCCGCGATCACATCAGCTACCTGGACGTACGACAGGACCTGCGCCGGACCACCACGACCATGCGCCTGCTGAACTCGGGAACGTTCCGGTTCAAAACGCCTGAAGAGGCGAAAAACCTGGCGATGCTGCTCGCGCATGCCTATCCCGATGCCAATCGGGTGGTCACCGGCATCCTCGAACTCACCTTGAACGCGATCGAACACGGCAACTTGAATATCGGCTATAAAGAGAAATCACGCCTCATCGAAGAGGAACGGCTGGACAATGAAATCGAGCGACGGCTGAGCGATCCCCTCTACTCGTCCCGCGAGGCCACGGCACACTTTGTCCGCCATCCAGACAAACTCTCCCTGCACATTACCGATCAGGGCAAGGGATTCGAGTGGCGGAAGTATTTGAACTTCGACCCCGAGCGAGCCTTCGACACCCATGGCCGCGGGATCGCCATGGCCAACAAAGTCAGCTTCGATCGGATCGAGTATCGCGGGAACGGCAACCAGGTGATCACGGCGCTTCAGCTTGGGACTGTCGCGCCGGCACTGGTCGCGTAACGACGCCTCCCACCACAACGATCCGCCTCTCATAACACCGATACCGGACGAACAGACTCACACCAGGCCGAGCAATCAACGAATCTCCACGCGTGACAGCGCATACCACCGGTCTGCTCGTTTCCCCTCGATTGCCAACTCGACATGGGCGGAGAGGGCATCTTCAGAGAGAATCGCCACATCCAACGCATAGGAACCGGCGGACAGGGTCTCCGGCACCACCACCGTATCCTCGACCCGGGGCGAAGGTCCCGGCAGCCATTGCTTGAGATCGGCAGGACTGGTCCACTGCGCCACAACCTGATCCGAGCTCGATCGTAGCCGATAGGCCAGCGGCCAGGCGTGGTAGATCGGCGCCACCCCCTTATTCTCCCAACGCGACTGAAGGACGAGCGGCCCGCCGGGGTGACTCTCCGCTGAATGCGTCAGTTCGCGCAAGACGAAGCGATACCCGATCCTTTTCAAAAATTCATTGAACCGCGGTCGCCAGGCGGCAGGCACCGGATTCGACTTCGCATTCAGCACCGAGAGATGCCACTCCAAGCCCTGATTCAGAATACGGTCGAGATCGAACCCGCGATCGTACCACTCGTGAATGTACCCGCAGACCTCCATCTGAACCGGCCCACGCTTCCAGGCATTCGCAATAACCGCCTCTTCGAGTACCGGAGGGTAGGCGTGTTCCATATGATTCCAGTCAGGACTGAAATAGCCGTAATCGCCGAAACAATCCCCGCGCCAACCGGCGCCGTGCGAGGCCGCATACTTCAGTTGTCCGCCGTGGAGCATCACCAACGGAGTGCCTGCGAAATATTTCAGGTACCAGTCCGTGATGGCGATCTGATTCGCCTCGGTCGGAAAGAATGCCTTACACTGGGCTTCCACACCTTCGCAACACACCGTATTCCACTCGCCCCAACATCCGATGGACCCGATGTCGACATGATCGATATCGACGGAGCGGCCGTAGCGTTCACCGAATGCGCGGATCAGCCGCTCATGGTAGTCGAGAAAAACGGGATGGTTGTAGTCGGGGAAAATGCCGTCGGACTCCTTCACACTCCCGACCCCCTTGTCGAGCAACCATTGGGGCGAGCCGGTTTTGTATTCGGACACGATGCGGATGGCGAGTGTCTCTCCCTTGGCTTTGGCCTGCTCGATCACACGATCCACGAGGGCGAAGTTGTACTGACCTTCCTTCGGTTCGAGTTCCGCCCAGGGCCAACGAAAATAGGCGACGGTCGTATGGGGATACTCTTCCGGTGCCGGCGGATGTCCGAACCCGAAATGAAAATCGGCAAAGCCCATTCCAGGGTTGTCCAGCACCTCATCGATTTCACGGGGATGAACAGTAACGGTCTGCCCGGTCCCCTTCGCCACCCCCGACCCCGACAGGCCGCTCAGTGAATCGGCACAGCCGGCTGTGCCCAGCAAGAGCATCACCAACGTCGCGGCACGCCACATTAGTCCTCGCATATGTCCTCCTTGGACGAAACCCCGACCGCCACTCAGGCGACCTCCGCCCTGCGGCCCTGCTTATTGGTCATCCCCGCCGGATGAAACCGGGAGTAGGGTCGCGCCGTAAATTATGATAGGGTACGCGACCGGCCGGAAAGAACCGGCCTCGATATGCTGAATTGGTTTTCACAATCGCCGCAATCCGACTCCGTCGTCATCACCGGCGCCTCGACCGGCATCGGGGCCGCGTGTGCGTTGGCGCTCGACAAGCTGGGGTACCGTGTCTTCGCAGGCGTTCGTCATTCCGCTGACGGAGAACGGCTCCAGCAACAAGCCGGACCGCGACTCATGCCGATTCGCCTCGATGTCACCGATGCGGCCTCGATCTCGGCAGCCAGTCATACCGTGGCAGCCATGGTTGGAGAACGCGGCCTCGCCGGTCTGGTGAACAATGCCGGAATCGGCGTCGCGGGGCCGATCGAACTCCTGCCCCTCGCCGACTGGCGGCGGCAATTCGAAGTCAACGTGTTCGGCCTCATCGCGGTCACGCAAACGTTCCTCCCATTGATCCGCACCGGGCGAGGACGCATCATCAATATGGGTTCCATCGCCGGACGGGCCTCCATGCCGTTCATGGCCCCCTACGCCGCGTCGAAACATGCGCTGGAAGCGATCACCGATGCATTGCGCCTGGAACTCCAACCCTGGGGCATCCGCGTCGCACTCATCGCGCCCGGCGCCATCGCCACGCCCATTTGGAAAAAGACCAGAAAAGAAGTCGATGCCTGGGAGGCAGCCTGGGGGCAGGACCTCAAGGGCATGTACCGGGAAGGCTTCACTCGCATCAAGGACGCGGCCACTGCGGCCGGTGAACAGGCACAACCGGCGAGCGTCGTGGCCGAAACCGTGGCGCATGCCTTGCGTTCGAGGTGGCCGAAAACACGCTATCTCGTCGGCTCGGACGCCGCCATCCGTGCCTACCTGGCGCTGCTCCTGCCGGATCGCCTGAATGACTGGCTGCTCACCCGGATCGTGAAGCTTCCCCCGCGCCGCTGACGTCGTTCAACGCCGGGTCGCTCTGACCATATCGATCACCTGCCCCTGCGCATCGAGATAGACCGATACCAGTTCGTTGGGAGCGAGCTGTTCAATCGCGGGCTGCAGCAACGGCCGAACGGGAAAGGACTGAATGTCATCGATCTTCATCCTGAGGCGCATCCGTCCGTCACCGATCGTCACGAATGCGCCTTGCAGGCGATGGTGCGGCGCGCGTGACGAAGACTCAGGGGCCAATTCACGGGGCTTGCCCAACGAAAACACATCGACGAGGAGATACGCTCGATCCACGGCAAAATCGGCCGTCTCGCCGACCTCAAGAGCCGCCAGTTTCTCCATGGCGACCCTGCGCGCATAGAACCCCACATCCCGCCCCGTATCGAGGCGAATCGTCACTCGTTCCTTCTGAGGGTTGAACGATCTCCCCAGCGAGCCGCGGAAGACTTTCGTGGGCGGCTGATCGGCAGGTCGCTGATAGGCCACAATCTCGTCGCGATCGTTGACCATGATCTCCACGGCCCCACCCGGCTGCAGTCCACGCGCCTCGTCCCCGCCGGCTTCGAGTGACAGGTAGCGCGGAGCCCGTTCCCCGGTCTCAACCTCCACACGATCGCCGGAGAAACTGCTGATCGTGCCCCTGATCAACCTCGCGCTGGGCAGGATGCCCGGCACCGGCTTCAACTCCTCGATACTGAGCCCGGACATGAGTTTTGCCGAGCTTCCGCAACCGGCAACCCAGCCAACCAGCATGATCGCACCGATCAAAACTCCCAGCCTCATGTGCGTCGCGTCCATCGTCCCTCCGGCTTTCTTCCGTCGGATGATAAAACAAACCCCTGCCCGGAGGCGAGCGTCCGTCTTCCACAGTTAACCTGATCTTAATCCGGCTCACAGCGAGGTGTAACGACATCCTGCCAGACTCTCAGGCCGTTAACGGTTCGGCAGCGGCTCTCCGCAGAAAGGAACCCTGAATGACACCGCCCCCCATCGAAACCGCCGCTGTCGATTCCTTCGAGACCACTCTCGAAGGAGGAACTTCGCAAATCGGCCTCTTCCTCATCCTGATCCTGCTCACGATCGGCGGAATCTACGTCGCCGGTGAATTGACCTCGGATCTCTCCGATGTTCGCGCCTCCTCAGTCTGGCCGTTTATCCTGCTCGGGTTTGCCCTGCTGATCGCGCTCGGCTTCGAATTCGTCAACGGGTTTCATGACACGGCGAACGCTGTCGCGACCGTCATCTATACGCATTCCATGCCGCCGCATCTCGCCGTGGCCTGGTCCGGCATGTGGAACTTTATCGGCGTCATGCTTGCATCCGGGGCAGTCGCATTCGGAATCGTCGCCCTGCTGCCGGTCGAGCTGATTCTCCAAGTGAGCGCCGGGGCCGGTTTCGCCATGGTGTTTGCGCTGCTGATCGCCGCCATTCTCTGGAACCTGGGGACCTGGCATTTGGGTCTGCCTTCTTCCAGTTCGCATGCACTGATCGGCTCCGTGATCGGCGTCGGAATCACCAACCAGCTGATGGCAGCCGGCGGGACGAATACCAGCGGCGTCGATTGGACACAGGCCCTCAACGTGGGCAAATCCCTTCTGCTTTCGCCGCTCATCGGATTCTCCGCCGCCGCGTTCCTTCTCCTGATCGCCATGAAGGCCGTCCCCGTCGAGAAGTTATACAAACCGCCGCGCGGCAAAACGCCGCCGCCCCTGTGGATCCGGGGTCTGCTCATTCTCACCTGCACGGGTGTGAGCTTTGCCCACGGGTCCAACGACGGACAAAAGGGCATGGGTCTCATCATGCTGATCCTCATCGGAACCGTGCCGACGGTCTATGCGCTCAATCGCACCGTGGACATTTCATACACACCTGCCTTCGTGGAAGCGTCGAGTAAATCGGAAGCCGTGTTCCAGCGCTACAGCAAGGCGACCACCACTCCGGCCGACCCGCGGCAAATCGTCGCAGAATACCTTCGCACCCACGAGGTTCGCCCGGACACCTTGCCGGCTCTTCGCGCATTGAGCGGCATAGTCCGCACACAGATTGCCTCCTATGCCACCGTTGCCCAGATCCCGACGGAACAGACCTCCAACGTGCGAAACGACATGTACCTGTTGGGCGAATCCCTGCGTTGGATGGACAAAACCCGTGAGCCTGCCTTTGCGCGAGCGGACCGAGACATCTTGCTCCACTATAAATCCATGTTGGATAGCGCCACCAAGTACATCCCCGTGTGGGTCAAAGCCGCCGTGGCCATCGCGCTGGGGCTGGGCACGATGATCGGCTGGAAACGCATTGTGGTTACGGTCGGAGAGAAGATCGGGAAAACGCATCTGTCGTACGGCCAGGGCGCCAGCGCGGAATTGGTCGCGATGACGACCATCGGCGCGGCAGATCTCTTCGGGCTGCCGGTCAGCACGACGCAGGTGTTGTCCTCCGGCGTGGCGGGAACCATGGCCGCTAATCGGTCGGGATTACAGTGGCAGACCGTCCGGCATCTGGCATTGGCATGGGTCCTGACTCTCCCTGCGTCCATCGTACTGGCAGGATCCCTGTTTTGGGTTTTTCGCCATTTTGCGTGACCCGCGCGGCGGTTTATGGCCAAACATTCGGCACAGGCACTCATCTAGGAAGCCGGCGCCAACCGGCCGTTCGGTCTTCGACTGCCGAGGGATCGATCAGGAAGAGAGAAGCGCCTTCAGCAATCGTTCTGCTTCCGGCCGGAATCTGCGTTTCCAGGCGTAGGGATAATGTGGATGTTCGACCTGAAGCACGGCGTCGAGATGGGCGCGCGCTTCGCCGGATCGGCCCTGTTTGATGAGGAGTCGAGCCAGGATGAGATGGGCATTGGTATAACGTCCGTCCGCCGCAATCGCGCGCCGCAGATACGATTCGGCCTCTTTCTCGCTACCGCCCAACAGCCAGGGCAACTCCGCATAGAGGCCTCCCATCATTTGCAGCGCCTGCGCATGGCCCGGATCGAGTTCGATCGCCCGACGGACATGTTCCTTGATTTCCCCCAACACCAGCCCGGCATTGGCGATGCCCTTCAATCGCTCCGCGCTTCCGCGAGCCGCAGCATACAGAAAATGGGCCTGAGCGTTCCGTTCCTCCAGCTGTAAGGCGCGCCTCGCCATCTCCGCTGCCGCCTCATAGGCGAGACGCTTCTGCACGTCGTCCCCGAACAGGTCATCGGCAATGTCCAGGTACAGGTCAGCCCCTGCGATCAGCCGCTCGAGCCTGACACCCTCTGTGGCAATCTTCGCTTGCAGGGCGGCCAGCTCACGCTCCAGGGAATTCGGATAGTCGGGCGGCAGGGATTCGTGCTCCGCCCGCACGGGAGCAATCAACAACAGACAGGCGAGGACGAGGACGGCAACCAGACGATATCCTGACGGTCGCCAAGCAATCAAATCCGATCCTTCACGACATGCATCGACAGTGTTGCCGTCGTGACCCGACTTCGGCCGGTGAAAAAAAACAAGCCGAGCCACAGACCTTGCAGGCATAGAATCACGCCGGGGTGCCACAGAAGTCGGATCCCGCGCAGCGCGTCCGGCGGCACGGACGGCACGTCCGTCAGCCAGAAAGCCAGGAAGGCAGCATAGGCTATACCGGCGAGCGACAGGACCTGGTACCACGACACCCTCCTGCCGCCCAGATAATCGGCGCGTAAACATTCCGATCCGACCCGCCACATCTGCGTGACCACGACGGTGAACAAAAATGCCGCCGCCATCCGGCCACGAAAGAATAACCAGAGACCGGCCATACCTGCCGCGACCGAAACCACCGCCGTCATCGCTTGAATGGGAACCAGCGGCACCGATTCCAGGCCGCTTTCATACGCAGCCTTCCTGGTCTCGCCCGCAAACGCCGTGTGGTGATGCACAAACAATCCGGCAATCCACGGATGACTCCGGTTCAGCGGAGCGCCATAACAACAGCCGAAGCTTAGGCAAGCCAGACGTCCCGTCCCTTCCCCGAACGCATATGCAATCGCGACCGTCGCCAACACGGCGGTCACCGGCAATACGGCGTCCTCCCTCGGCAGGAATCCGGCATTCATCGCCGCCACAATCCACGGCGCAAGAAACAAGCCGAACATGGACGCGCCGCCGATCGTGAAGGTATTGGTCTTTCCCTCGATAAGCCGGGCCAGAATTTTGGCCGCCGGCACACAGGCGCCCAACAGCGTCACGGACAGCCCCAGAATGGCGTCGAACGGCACCGCCACACTCCCCAGGAGCACGATGGCCAGCGCCACGGCCAGCACGACCGCACTGGCCGTGAACGCTCCATAATAGGTCAGATTGAGGCCCATCCACCGGCCGTCCGGACGTCGCGCCTGCGGCACCGTCGCAAGCACCTGCCACCCTTCACGCGGCAACACACGAAAGGCCCAACGGAACAGTGCCGCATACAGCAGGATCAGCAGGGCGGCAGCCACATCATGAACGGCCATCAGATGATCCTTCGCGCTTCCAACCGATCGTGGAGCGCACCCGTACATCCGTCTCGACGAGCGCCCGACCAAATCCTTGAGAAAACCGGCTCTCCACCCCGGGACGAAACCGATTCCGGACAAGGTCTTCACAGAACGCCACCCGGCCCGGCTCAAACAGCAACACATCGGTTGAGCTTCCCGGACGATAGAGACTTTTCGGACGTCCTTTTTCGATCATCATCCCGACCTGGATGGGCCTGGGATCGTCATAGGCGACCGCGGAGTAGCATTGATCGATGTGGCCGATCATCAACGCCACGATTTCGATCATGGCCACCACCCCCACGCGCGACCCGCCCGGCACCTCCGTATCGATGATCGTCACCACCCGTTTGTTCTTCGAGTACGGTGTGGCCGCCACCACCACCGGGCCGGGATTGCAGGAATGGTAGCGGCCTGAAATGTCATAGCAGTCCAGCACCCGCCCTGACACCGGACTGTGGTTGTAATGATACTTATCCGGGGTCAGCCGGAAGATCGCCCAGTCCCCCTGCCGAAACAGACGCAGCCATCGGGACCGGTCGATGCCGAGCAGTTCGTCATAGTCGAAAAATTTCCCCTTGAGAAAGAGCGAAGAGTCGTCGGCAAACGACCCGAGCAACAATCGGGCATCGGCCGGAGACACGATGGCCCGCGGATCCTCATCCATCGGGCGTACCTGCCAGTAGCGCAACCGCCGCTGGAAGAGACGTCGCAGAGTATTCAGGCGATCGCGAGACTCGAGGCATTCCGAGAGATCGATCTCCATGGCCCGGGCACACCTGGATACCGCCGCCTGGGTGGCGGTAAACGGCCGGTCGTAGTTAAAGAACCCCAACACCTGTGTCGTACGTTGGGAGGTTAAGGCCTTCATCAACCAGCCCGCATCCTCCCAGAGGGCGCGATACGCCCAATTGAGCCACCGATCGCCGCAGAACCGCTCGGTCTTGATCAGGCGGGTCTCACGCTCGATGTATTGATGCGGCGCAATCATGAGGCCAGCGACCGGCCACCCCGGCTGAGGGATGCCGCCCCGGCCCGGGTAATCGTAAGGAGACAAAGGGCCAGACAGCGGCGCAGGGCTGGGATGTCCGCCGTCTCGGACAACAATTCCTGTTCGGTTTCCGCGAGGACATCCGCAGCTGACCGGGGGCCGATCACCGCCGTCGCAATCCCGCGATACCGCCTGTCGCACCCGGACTCGCCCCCGTCGATCGCCTGCAAATCCTCCCGAACACAGCCGAGTCCCTCTCGAACATACTGGGTGCGTAACTGACGGCGGTAATAGGCCTCCGCTGCCTGCGCGAACTCCTCACCGGACAACTGCATCGGATTTTCCGCACCGATAGAATCCACAATGCCCCTGGTCAACTTTCCGGCGGTACTGTGGCTCTCCGGTTCGAGCAGTCGTTGACGCAGGCGACCCAGATGCCCAGAAAACTGAAATGCCTCGATCAATTCGGCACCATCTTCTTCAAGCGTCGCCAGAAGCGCCAGGCGGTAATCATCGACGCGGACCCGCAGGTTCCCTGCATACCGGCGGCTGACTCTGGTTTTCTGGGTCCTGCTCAAGATGCGCGCCAGGAACCGGTTCGGTCCGCCTTCGCGCACATTCACCGTCCCGACGCCGATGGCCGACGCGAAGATGCACTGTCGCCGCTCACTTTCGGTGAATGGATCGTCTGGAATATCGTCGTGCGTCACCGAACCGGCGGCAATGTAGCGAAAGGCCAGCGCCGTCACCAGTGCCTGCAGGCTTGCCGCATCGGCGAAATCGTCCAGGTGATTCGAGAACAGACTGTGCTGCCGCCCCTCGAATCCGGAGAATCCCATCACCGACTCCTCGCGCAGCTTATAGAACAGATAGAGCGACATACGTTCGTCGAAGACCCCGAGTTGCCCCAGATCGCGTTTGAGCCGGAGATCATTTCCCTGGATCCCGTTGAGGGCCGGACTCTGATCGGTCGACAACAGGGACACGAGGTAGTCGATCAACCTAAAATCGGGAAGAAAATCGCCGCGCAAATGAAAGAGCGCGCTGAGGGCACGATCCACCCACAACGGACCGACCGGCGTGATGGAGCGCCCGAACACCGAGAGACCGGCCTTCTTTTTCCAACGGCGCCACAACATACGCAAATGGGTAAAGTCCAATTCGTGCGGCAGGAAACCCAAGGCCGTTTCCGGATGGAAATCACGAAAGTTCATGCGGTAGGGCGCCGCGCTATAGGTGCCGGCAAACAGCGGCAGAAAATGCTCCACGATCTTGATCACCAAGTCGCCCACGACCTTTTCATGCACAGCCGAAAACGCGTTCCCGCCGGATTGCAGCGCCTGCGTCAGAATGCGACTCCCCAAACTAAGGTGCGTGCCGTTGTTGGCCAGGCTGATATTCGAGGTGGACGGCAACACGACGAGGTTGCGCGTGATGATGCCCGCATCCTTCAACCGGACGACGGCGTTCAGTTGACTGCGCGACAGCACCTCATGACAGAGCCCCATGTACTGAGACTTCTCTTCGCCTCGCTCCCATCCCGACAAGCACGGGTTCATGAACAATTCGCGGTAGAAGGCATCGGACACCAGTCCGTTGAGGCGGCGCTGCCGCAACGGCGGATGGGGTGACGCATAGACCAACACCTGTTGTCCGCTCTCCTGCAAACCGAATTGCCGATTGGCATACAACGCCAGCAGATGCGTGAACAGAAACCGGACCGCCGTTTCCCGCGCGATGCCGGTTCCCATCCCCTGAGCCCGATCCATCGGAGACACGTAGAAGGAGAAGGTTTCGGGTGAGCTGTTGTCGTTCAGGAAGTGATTCAGCAACCGTCGGCCCTCAATCGCGAGCAGCGGCGCATCCCGCTCGATTTCTTCGATCACCTGGGCCAGCGTGAGCTTCAGCAGGTAACTGATCGGAAGGCGGACCCACTCCTCGCCCTGCTCCGTCAGCAGATACCGATGAGCATCGGCCCGAAGCGGCCCCTTGGCATGACGCTTGTCGGCTGCGAGATCGCCCTCGAAGAGTTGATCGGCGGTTCGATTCAGGAGCCGCCGGGGAAAACGCACCCACGAATTTTCCCAGACGGTCGCATCCGGCGAAGCGAGGAACTCCTGCAGCTGCCTGATGACGATTCTCGGACTCTCGCCGGCCGCCGTCCGTTCTCGAATATTGTGCAGATAATTGGAACTCTGAATCGTGCGCGCCAGATCGACATCTTCGGAGATGCCGCAGACCGCCGCCTGCAACTCACTCTCGGAACCAGCCGTGATGTCATCGTGGGAGAACGGCAAAACGGGGAGACCGGTAAGGAATTGCGCCGCCTCCTTTTCGAGCACACCACGGGGCTCGGCCGGGCGCAGAGGGGAATTCGAGGAGATGGTCGTCGTTCGGCTCATGCTCAACCTCCCGATGATCACCCGGAGAAATCTACGGCTGATACGGATCGAGCCTACCGCCGGTCTGTTACGAGCGCCTCATCCCCATAGAAATGTTATGTAACATTACAGCAGCGGTGAGGCGATTCGTTAGCCCGGACTACTCATGAATGCCGTCGCGAGGCGTGCGAGACCGAAGCCCGCCGGGGCTGCTCCCACGCGAGGCCGACGCAGGCGTACGTGCAGTCCGTCGAGGAGGGCGAACGAGAACAGCTCCGCCGGGCGAGAGGATCGGACGACGCAGCAGGCATTCATGAATAGTCCGGGGGAGATTCAGGGAGAGAGATGAGCGAGTACCTGGCTTAAGGGCAATGCGTGAAGCGACGGGACGACAAGATCGGCCTGCACCAGACGACTCTCTGGCAAGGTCGTCGCCACTCCGACGCAGCGCATCCCGGCCTTGCGGGCCGCTTCGATCCCGTGCGGCGTATCCTCGAACGCCACGCATTCGTGGGCTCTTAGCGGCGACCGCCGATTCAGCGCGTCGAGCGCATGCAGATATAGGGCGGGATCGGGTTTGCCCTGACCAACATCCTGCGCCGCCGAGACATGCTCGAACATCGACGTCATCCCGGCCAGTTCCAAACACAAGGCAATTTCCTGGCGCAACGCGCCGGATGCAATGGCCGTACGGCAGGTCTCCGTCACGGCTGCGACAAATTCCCTGACGCCGGACAGAACAGGCAACGTCTTGCGTAGCGCCTCCTGCATGAGACCGGTTTTGCGTTGCACGAGTCGGTCGAGAGTCTCGGCCGGTACCGCGGTCCAACCGGAGTCGGTCAAGACCGCGCGGAAGCAGGCCTGATCCGTCAACCCGACATAGCGCGCATGGTATCGGTCCGGAGCAAGCGACACCCCTTCCATTCGCAGCACCTGGCGGAACATCTCGAAATGCAGCGGCTCGGTGTCGAACAACACCCCGTCGAAATCGAACATGACTGCTTTGATCGTGGCCATGTGTTTCCACCCATACCTGGTTACGGCTAATCGACACAACCGGCCTGCGCATGGTTCATAAGAACTTAATCATCTCCTTACCTGGTTGTAATCCTGTGCCGATACGATGGTCCGACTGATACCTCCGGCCTGGCCCCTGACAGCCGCCGCGTGGCCGGCCTCGCAGCCCGCTTGCAGTCTGCGTACACATCGCCCATCATCATAGGAATCCTCCGGGAGAACCCCCATGGCACCCCTCGATGCTCCTCCGCTCTCGATCGAACAGGGGACCTGTTATGCCCTGTTCGCCTATGACATTGGATTGGCGATCAATCTCGATGAGGCGGAACGGCACGTCACCGCCATCAAAGAACGCGGGCGCATCCGTCACAAAGCGCGAGCTCCGCACTATTTTGAATACCGTCCGGCGCCGCTTCGACTGACACAGGAGACCGTCGCTCTGGCTTTCAGCGACTACCGGTCGAGCGAAGCCGTGGAGGTGATGCTGTACGACTTCGGCGCGGTCACCGTCATCTACCGCATTCCGATCGACGGTCCCTTTGACGGCCTGCTGAGCTTAAGTGAGTCGCTGTACGAGAACGAGACGCTGCTGGCGGAATCGCGCCACCGCCTGGATCAACTGGTGCGCGACATCTTTCCGGCCATCGAGCGGCCGTCCACGTCGAAGGAGGTCGAGGACTATTTGATTTTTTCCATTGAGCACTGCACACCCTCGGCCATCCAAACCTTCGGCGCTCCCTACGATCCGTTATTCGCCCACGTGCTTCGTAGCGAGCGCACGCGACTCTCCGACCAGGAAATCCATGAAGCGACGTCCTGCCGGATTTCATTCAGTCGCGATGACACCGCCCTGATCGACTGGAATGCCGCCCTCGTCTTCGGACAGGACATGGATGACGTGCGGGCGGTGCTGGAGTTTGTGAACGTCGAACTGCTTGAAATGCGCGCCCTGGATGAGCAACTCGATACGGCGCTCGACCAGGGGTATGACGCGCTGACGCGAAAGACCGGCCTGACATCATGGCTGCCCGGTTCGCACGAAGTCGCATTGACGCACATCGGGCAATTGCAGGTCGACAGCGCCGTGCTCTTCGAACGCGTGGCCAACACGCTGAAGCTGCTCGGCGATCAATACCTGGCCCGCGTCTATCGATTGGCCTCCCAACGCTTTCACCTGGAAGCCTGGGACGCCAGCATCATCAGAAAACTCCAGACACTCGAAAGCATTTACGGAAAAATGACCGACCGCGCCACGACTCGACGGATGGAAGTGCTCGAATGGATCATCATCGTGCTCATCGCAATTTCGATTGCCATCTCCTTTCTCCCGTTCACCAGCCACTAAGCGCAGGGGCTCAGGCCATAGCAGGATGCGGAAACAGTCCGCCAGCGGCGTTCTCGCATCGCGTAGCAATCGAGTTTTTCCGCAGCCCGCTAGGCTCCAGTGAAGAGATATGGTAGAACCCCTGCTGATGAACGACCAACGCCGATCTGATCCAGTGCGCGGCACGATTCACGTCGGGTGGCTCCGCAGCCTGGTCGGCCTGCTGGCCGCTCTCAGCCTCGCAGGCTGCCTGTCGCCGCCGACACTCAACCGCGCCGTCCTCGCCTATGACGAGGCCATCACCGACGCGATCTCCAAACAGCTCCTCATCAATATCGCGCGGGCGCACCATCATGAGCCGATTCACTTCACCGGCGTCGCCAACGTGGCGGCTACCTTCGATTTCCGTATCAGCGCGGGCGCCACACCGGCCCTCACCGGAGAACACGGCCGGACATTGGTTCCCTTATTCGGAGGATCAATCGCCGAAAATCCCACCATCAGCATTACGCCGATCGAGGGAGAAGAATTCACTAAGCGCATCCTGGCGCCGTTCCAGGAAAGCAAACTCACCCTGCTGCTCCGGCAAGGAGTCGACATCGACCTCCTCCTGCGGCTTATGGCCAAAGAACTCCGTCTGAAACACAAGGGCGAAGAAGTCGCTTACCGCAACAGTCCCTCCGACAAAGACGGCTATGACATGTTCCGAAAAGTCGTCCTGCACTTGTCGGCCATTCAAGATGCCAATCACCTCTATGCGGAAGCCTTGACGTTCGAACGCACCTGGACCATCCCGGCTGAGTCCGTAACCGCCGAAGGCTTTGCTGCGCTGGAACAGCAATACCTCATCACGTACCAGAGCGAGACGCGCACCTACACCCTGCGCAAGCCGGTCTCCGGACGCATTCTCATTACGAATTATGATCCCGCCACGCTTCCAGCCGCAGAACGGGTCCGGTTACACGAAACGGCAGACCAGCGCCCGGTCAACGATGTCTCCTTCGACATTCGGGCAGGCCATTTCGGAGGAGAGTGGCCGTTGCAGGGCGATTTCAGGCTGCGCAGCTTTAACGCGATGTTGAATTTTTTGGGGCACGCCGCGGACGAAGACCGCGAGTATGCCGTGGAAAAGGATGCGCGGACGCCCCCCGTGGCCGAAAATCCTGTGCACACGATGGACCTGCTCATCCTCGATCACACGCCGGACGAACCAGACCTGGCCGTGAAATCCCATGGCCGCTATTATGCGATCAATGCCGCGGGACCCCAGGCGCGCTGGAACCGTGAAGCGTTCAAATTGCTCTCCCAACTGTTTCAGATGACCGTCACCGACGTGCCGCGAACCGGCGTGCCGAGCATCACCATCGCCAAATAGGCCTCAGTCGGCAGATCACCCGTGCGCGGTTTTTTGTTCCCGCTCTCTTGCAACTCCGATGGCACTCCAGTAGGGTTGGACCATCGACAGAACGCGGGCCGCCCGACTCTCGCCACGAGTGACGTACCCGTCCGTCCCTGATTCACATCCATGCACCGCAATGTCATCAGTCGCTCCCTGCTGTGGCAGTGGACAGCATTCTTCATCAGCCTGTGTCTCGCCCTGCCGTCCTGGGCCGACGAAGTACACCTGCAGAATGGAGATCGACTGACCGGCACGATTCTCAAAATGGAAGAGCGCGTCCTCACCCTGCAGACCGACTACGGGGGTGAGGTGAAAATCGATTGGGGCAAAGTCGAGAGCCTGAAGTCCGACGGCCCACTGAAGATTCTGGTGCCGGGCAAATCACATGATGCACTTCGCGATTTTCTGTACGGCGCACAAGCCCTGCGTGAGGCTAGAGAACTGGGTCCCGAGAGTCCCGTGCCCTTGGCCGATATTACCGCCATTAATCTCGAACCGCTTCGACTCACGGGAACCGTCACAGTCGGCGGCAACAGCACCTCAGGCAACAGCAGCACGAAAGCCTTCAACAGTGCCGCCCGCTTGACGATTCAAGCGTACCGCCAGCGACTGTTACTCGAAGGGAAATACAACTACGGGCAGGCCGGCGAGCTCGTGACGGCTAGAAATTCACTGGCCAGCGTGAAGCACAACTACTTCCTCAGCAAGCAGATTTTCATCGAATCCTTCGGCATGCTTGAAAAGGACACCCTGCAGAACCTCCAACTCCGATCCACGATCGGTAGCGGTTTGGGATATCAGTTTTACGAGAGTGCCCGAACCACCCTCTCGCTCTCCCTCGGCCTTGCTCATGTGAGCGAGCACTTCACCAACAGTCCGAACACGCAAACCCCATCAGGCCGATGGAGTCTCCGCTGGGAACATGCCGTATGGCCGGACCGCGTCAAAGTCTTCCATCGCCATGAAGGCTTCTACGACGTCAATGCCGGCAATGCCTTCCGCATCAATGCGGACCAGGGAGTCCGGATCACCGTCTACAAGAATCTGTTCTTCAACGTGGAATACGACCTTCGATTGAATACGCAACCCGCCCCAGGACGGGAGAAAATCGACGAATCCCTCATTTTTGGCGTAGGCTACGAATTCAAGTGACGGCCGAGGCAATACCTAGCGGCGTTCCTATTTGCCCGCGGCCCGCTCGCCCTGTTCGCTGCTTCCGGCACTAGCCCGCATTATTCATGACGGTTCGTCGCGAAATCGCCGAGTCACGTTGCGAGACCGGCGCGCGTAGCCGGGAGGACCCAAGGCGTACTCATGCAGTACGTTGAGGGGCCGAGGGGCGAGCCCGCCGGTCGAAGGCTCGTCGCAGCAGTGAATCGGCGATTGCAGCAGAAGTGCTCACGAATAATGCGGGCTAGGATTCACGGCTGCCGCTCGACCGGCCAGCCGTCCGGTCGCCCAGGCCCACTGAAAATTGAACCCGCCGATCCGCCCGTCGCAATCGAGCACCTCCCCGACCAAATACAGGCCGGGGACCACCTTTGACTCCATCGTGCGGAAGTTGACCTCTTCGAGCGGAATCCCCCCGGCCGTCACCTCGGCAAAGTTCCACCCTCGATCGCGCAGGACAGGAAACCGAAACCGGGTGAGAGCCGACAGGAGACGATCACGAATGTTGCGTGACACCTGGGCACAGGCCTGTTGCGGGGCGCCCTCCGCATGACGACAGAGGGCCTCGGCGCATCGCTCTGGCAAGACCTCCATCAACAGCTTTAGCAACGACCGCCGAGGATACTGAGCAGCCTGTGCCAGAAACCATTCACGCGCCTGTTCCGTCGTGCGCCCGGGCAAGAAGTTTCCGTAGAGTTCGACCGCCTCCCCCTGTTCCCGGGCCAAACACCAGAAGCGACTGGCATCCATCACCACCGGGCCGCTGATCCCGAAATGCGTCCAGAGTAAGCTGCCGATCCGGCGATCGACGGGTCTCCCCTGTACCAAAGTCTGAATCTCGACTTCCTGTGAAAGCCCGGACAGTCCCTTGTGAAAACAGCGGTCGTCGAGGACCAGGGCCACCAGTCCCGGGACAGTCGGCGTCACCTGGTGGCCCAGGCGTCGCGCGAGTCCGTAGCCCGATCCATCGCTCCCCGTACGTGGCAGCGACCGCCCGCCGGTGGCCAGGATGACGCGCCTCGCAACGGTCTCGCCTTCTCGGTGTCGAATCACGAACCGGGCAGGCTCCGGCTTGCCTGCGACTTCTGTGCCGTCAAGGCGGACAATATCGGTGACTCGATGACCGGAACGAAGGACTATCCCGAGCGCCCGGCTGCGAGCGAGGAGCGCCTCCAACACGGTCCGCGCCTTGTCGGTCACCGGAAACAGTTTACCGGTCTCCTCGCACTTGAGGTCCACACCGAGCGAAGCAAACCACCGGACCGTTTCCTCCACCGGAAAGGCGGCGAGCACATTGCGAACCAGATGGCGGGTGCCGAAAAAATCATCCGGCGTCACCACATCATGGGTGACATTGCAGCGGCCGCCGCCGGAAACCAGGATCTTGGCGCCGATAGTCTTTGCCCCGTCCAGCAATTCGATTCTCAGATGCGGGTTCTGCTCGGCGGCAAAAATACCGGCCGCCAACCCGGCCGCTCCGGCGCCTACGATACAGAGATCGATCGATGCCACTGCCATTCCCCCCTGCATAATTTCGCTCAGCGCAGCGCATGATGCCCGTTGCGCTATGCGCTCGCAATCACAAACTCCGACGTGGAAAAAGAGCGTTTCGCTATGCCAAGATCGACGCACGGTCCGCACTCATCACCTGAATACCGGGAGCCCTATGCCTCGATTTCACACGCTGCGCTATCTGTTGCTGCTCTTGTGTCTGACTGCCGGATGCCTATTGCCCATAGGTACAATACCACCGGATGCCCCGAAAGATAGTGTGATCACTCAGCAGGTGGAAACCCAGCTGGCGGAGGATCGCTCAGGCGATCTCGATGGTATCGTCGTAGCCACGGAAGGTGGAACCGTCACCCTGACGGGGACAGTACCCAAGGCTGAGCGAAAGGCGAGAGCGGCAGAATTGGCTCGACAGGTCAAAGGTGTGAAGCGGGTCAAGAACGATCTCGAGATTCGCCCCGACCTCTCCCGGTGAGACTCCGGTATCCTGTCGTCGGCTCAAAACTCCTCGTCTTCGTCTCCAGTGATTCCCTCTTCGATCATCGAGTAGGCCTTTTGCGGCAGGGTCACCGCATTGACGAGAATGTCAAAGGCCAATTGAGCCGTCCCCTTTAGCCCCGTCATTAGTGATTCCGTGGGCAGATACCGCAAGTCCGGATTGTTCGCCGAGCCCTTCAGTTCAAAGATTGCCGTATCGAATCCCTGTCGATCCCCGGCCAGGAGGTGGCCGAACAATGGAATGCGTTTGAGCACCGCGGAATAGGACCCGAGCGGGCTGGTAGCCAGCACCATATCGAACCGGTCCGCCTGGATGTCGTACCGCCCTGTCCCGCTGATCTTGAGGACGGGACTGTCGAGCAGGAATTCTTTGGCCTGGACGACGCCGTTGCTGATGGACAGCACCATCTTGAGCCGATCAAGCGGCAACCCGTCCTTAGCGAGATTCACTTGCCCCTGCAGTACCGCCGGCAGGTTCATGACCGAGAGCAATGCGGAAATCACGGGCACCTGATACAGTCGTCCGTCCTCGATCAGAATCTGAATCGGCTGACGGCTGGTCAAGGCATCCAGAGTGAAGCCCGTGCGCTCGAATTCCGCCTGCAGTTTGCCCGACGTCGTGAGCCACCCCGACAGTGCAGGTTCCTCCCGGACGAGAGATAAGACGCGCTCGATCGGAATGCCGCTCGCATGAAACGTGCTCCTGGCCTGCTCAACCCTCCGTCCTGTCGACCGGACCTTGATCTGACCGCCGACATGCCCCTCGTTGGTATCGCCGCTGATCCGCTCGACCGTCAACAGACCATGGTCCCACACGACCCGGCCGGACAAGTCCGTGACTAGAAATTTTTTGTAATAGAGATGATCGGCGAAGAAGAACGCGTCAACCCTGCCCTCAGACCACCAGGACTTCCCGTCAAATCGGCCCCTACGTGATTCGGATGATGGCTGAGGTGAGGGAAGGAACGCGGCGATGTCGACTTGAGATGATTCAATCACCAGACGGGCCTTCGGCGATTCCGCCCATTGCGCAATGGAACCGGAGATCCGGAGGTCGCTCTCACCCACATGAAACGCCAAACGCGGGATCAGAATCTTGTCTTGATCGAACCGGAGCGTCACAAAGGCTTCGTGAATCGGATCACGCAACGCGTCCAGAACGATCGTGCCGCGATCGAACCGAATTTCTCCCGACGTCCGCCAGGACGCCCGGTCCCGTATCTGTCCTTCCATATGGAGTTTCGTGCTGATCGTCCCGGCCTTCATCGGCCCAAGCGTAATGCCGGCCGGCAATTTATTCAGCGCGATCGCACCGGACGAGACATTCCCAGCAAAGGCCATGCCCTCCGAGAGGCTGAGGGTTCCGTCGCCGATGATTTGCACCGGCGGCAATACGAGTCCGACGTGCCGGATCGCCAAGAGGCTGCCGCCGGACAGGCGGGTATCAAAATCGATGGAGGCGGGTGCGTGCAGCGGCTTGGTGAGGATGGTGGGAATGCGCATTCCGACGGACTTGAGTTGAATCTGACCCGCGAAACGCGGTTCATCGACCCTGCCGGTTACGGTAGCCTGCATGCGGACGACCCCCTCCACATCCGGCCTGGGGCCGACTTCGACAGCATTCGCGATCCACGACCAGGCGTTAGCGGCGTCTGCAACCATGCTTATTGTCACATCGGAAGAAAATTCGCTTCCTGTCCAGGTCAGCTCCCCTCCGGCATCGAACGCGGCAGGCCCCACTTGGCCTTCCAGGCGTTCGATGCGCACCACCGTCGGCGACACATGGATGTGCGCCTGAACCTCCCGGACATCGAGCGGAAGCAGGGCGCTGCGAAAACCGGCGTGGCGGAGTCTGAGATCGACGTCGACCAGCGAAAGGCCTGTCTTCTCATCCGGATTCCCGACCACGTGGGCGACTCCTTCAACATCGCCTGTCGCCCCCTGCACCCGGGACAATAGGGCGTGCAGAATCGGCACGTCTTCGATTTGCCGTGCGACCTCCACCAATCCTGCCAGGGAACCGGCTCCGGAAATCTTAAGGTCGACCTGCGGATCGCCGTGCCACTGCCTGATGAGCAAATCGTCCCCCGTCAGGCGCAACGGGCCCACAGTCGCACGAAGAGCCGTGACGCGGACCTGTGAGCTATCGAATACAAGACCGGCTGACAAGTCTTCAATGGAAGGATACCGGGAATGGAGCGTCATACGGCCGTTTCGTAGACCGATGCTTCCACTGAGATCCGGTCGCGCACCGGATCCGACTTCGCCGGAAACAGACAGGGTCTGCAATGTCACCAGCCCATCCACACCGTACTCCACAAGCCGGTCTCGAATCTGTGCAGGAATCCAGGCAGAGGGGAGATGACTCATCAACCGAGTGACCATGACCGGCGCGGCGGACAGGGTTGCCGAATAGCGAGGCCGATCGGCTCCCCGGCCGGATACTGTCGCGGTCCCCTGTATCGACAGGTCCGCGAGCTGGGCTTTCCAGTTGTCCGCGGCCATCTCATAGCCATCGGTTCCGGCGGTCACTCGCACGTGGGCATCGAGTTGCGCCGCGCCCGTCAGACCATCGAAAATCGAGTCCTGACCTCCCCATACCGATAGGGCCTGTCGTACATGGATGTGGTGCAATCGGAGATCTCCCTCCGCCTGCATCCCGCCGCTTTCATGATTTCCGATCAGGAATCCACCGAAGGTAAAGGCCGCTCTGTCCGCCGCTTGCGGAATCTCGCCGGATAACTGCACCTTCGCGTGACGCCCCATCATCTCATTCGACAGAGTTCCCTGGCTCACCACAATGTGAACGGGAACGCGAGGAGCGGAGTTCGACTCGTCGACGACCGTGATCGCGCCATCGATTACGAGGAGATTCCTGACCATCTGTACCATCGGAGTGAGCGAATCCGACTCGCCGGGTGATGCCGCAGGAGCGGTTCCGCCCAGAGACCAGGTGCCGTCGGTCGCCCGGCTGACCGTGAGGCGAGGCCGATCGATGACCAGATCATGGGCGACGACTCGTCCCTCCAATAGCGGCAGCCATTGGAGCGTAATCTCCAGGCGATCGGCACTCAATAACGGCCTGGTGGAACCGGGTGCGTGGAGCTGCGTCTGCAGCAATTCAACCCGAATGGACGGAAGGATTCGAACATGCCAGGCCTTGACCGACAATGCGTGGCCCGTGCGCCGTTCAAACTGCTGCAGCAACGCCGCCCCGATTGACGGACGATTGAGCATCCAGGGTAACGCCAGCAACCCACCGATACACAGCATCACCAGCAACAAAAGGACAAGCGCGGTGCGTCCTCTTTTCCTGGCGGAAGGAATTGTTGTGGATTGGTCCATCGCGCAATTGGCCTCTGGTTCACTGTACGCAACAGAAGCGGCAGGCACAAGCCGCGGAGATGAGCCGATCGTGACGAGCCTCTACGTATGATGAGAATGCCCTGTCCATCGAGCCGGCCATGCTTAGTCGATATCAACGGCTTGCTATGCTACAGTCCGGCCTGATCAGAACAATCAGGCACGCGTATGCCGTACAGGTGACCGATGGCCGACATCCGATTACGAATCGCGTTCCTGCATCTGGCTCCGATACCCGGCGCTCTGGCGAAAAATCGTCACCTGATCGCGCACGCGATCACGAAAGCCGCGTGCCTCGGAGCCGCCTGGATCATCACGCCGGAACTCGCGGTCGGCGGCTACACCTTCGCCGATACACTCGGCACGGACTGGATCGCCCCGCAGCCGGATCCCTGGATGGAGAAGGTCCGCCTATTTGCCGCCAGGAAGCGCGTCGCCATCTTCCTCTCACATCCTGAGCGGGACCCGCAATCCGGCCGACTCTACAACACCGTCTTCGCCATCGCCCCCGACGGACGCCTGGCAGGATCACATCGCAAGATCAATGCGCTGCGCGTCGGGTCCGAAGCCTGGTCGACTCCCGGCACGGAAACGACGGTCTTTCCGATGGAGCCACTCGGGAACGTCGGGATGCTCATCTGCGCCGACGCCTTCTCCCCAGGCATTGCCAATAGCTTGAAAGCGAAAGGCGCGCAGATCCTGGTCTCGTCGGCGGCCTGGGCTCCTGGACTGCACGGCCCGAACGGCGAGTGGGAACGTTGCACAAAAGACACCGGACTGCCCCTCTTCGTGTGCAACCGCACCGGAGCCGATCGCACCCTCGATTTCAGGAAGGCGGACAGTGTGGTGGCTCAGGACGGGCGGCGACTCCTCTCGATGTCCTCGGAACGGTCTGCCATTTTCCTCATCGACTGGGATCTGAAAGCAGGAACACTCGCCTCGCCGGAATATCGACAGATCCTGCTCTAGCGACATGCGCGGTGAAGCGCATCGAACGCAGACCGTATCCCGTCGCTCGTATCTCGTCCTGACGAGATACGCTTCACGTTTCACGAGATACGAACGCAGACGGCGAGGGGTCACAACGACTTCAAGAAGCCATCGAATAACGCAAGCCCGGCCGGCCAGTCACTGAGACCGCTGTCCGCGTTGATGTGGCCGACGGCACCAACCTCCACAAAGTCACTGCCCCAATCAGCAGCACAACGCCGCGCATAGGCGACGGAACCGAACGGATCGTTGCTGCTCGCCACCACCAGACTGGGAAACCGAAGTTTCTCCGAAGGGACCGGCTGAAAACCCTGCGCAGCAGGCGGAAACATGGGGCCGGCAGGATCCGGGACTGCGACCAGAAACGCAGCACGAACACGAAGCGAGGAACGTTTCGCCCAGTGCGCGACCAACAGACAACCCATGCTATGCGCGATCAGCACAGGCGGAGCAGAAAGACGAGCCATGGCGGCATCAAGCCCGCGCAGCCATTCCGCACAGACCGGACGATCCCAGTCACGCTGCTGCACTCGCTGCCAGCCAGGGTGCCGCTCCTCCCACAAGGTTTGCCAATGGCCGGGTCCCGAATTGCCGATGCCAGGGACGATCAGGGCCACAACCCCGTCGTTGGTCGTGTTATGCCTTAGCACGCCCTGCACGCTCCGTGAGCCAGGCGACCGCACCAACACCGGCTGTGCGCCCGCTGGCGAAACAGGCCGTGAGCAGATACCCGCCCGTCGGCGCCTCCCAATCCACCATTTCTCCTGCGCAGAACACTCCAGGCAACGCTTTAAGCATCAACCGCTTGTCGAGCGCCTCACAGGTCACACCGCCTGCCGTGCTGATCGCCTCCTCCAAGGGGCGAGGCGCCGTCAGTGTAAGCGGCAAGGCTTTGATCGCGGCCGCCAGACGGGTCGGGTCTGCAAAATCTTCCTTGGGAACAATCTCACGAAGCAGCCCGGCCTTCACCCCGTCGATATGGGCGCGCCGCTGCAAATGCGTGGCTATCGTCTTTTTTCCGCGCGGCTGAGAGAGATCCTTGATCAAACGCGGCAGTTCACGGTCCGGCGCCAGATCCAACCGCAGCGTGCCACGGCCGGTGGCTTCAATTTCATCGCGGAGGCAAGAGGCCACGGCATAAATCACACCACCTTCAACACCGGTCTCAGTGATCACGAACTCCCCCATGCGGCGCATCACGGCGCCGGTCGGTGATTTCGCCACCACGCCCACCGTTTTCACCGGATGCCCCGCGAACTTGGTCCGGAAGTGTTCGGTCCACCCCACATCAAACCCGCAATTCGCCGGTCGCAACGGAGCGATCGAAATGGAACGCCCCGCGAGCAACGGCACCCATGCGCCATTCGAGCCGAGTTTGGGCCAGCTGCCTCCACCCAACGCCAGGATGACCGCATCCGCCCGTACGGAGGTCGTACCTTGCGGCGTTTCGAAACAGAGGGCCTTCTTTTCATCCCAGCCATGCCAACGATGCCGCACATGAATCATCATTCCCGCCTGACGCAACCGCCGTAACCAGGCGCGCAGCAGCGGTGCAGCCTTCATATCCGTCGGAAACACACGACCGGAGGAGCCGACATACGTCTCGACACCAAGCCCGCGCGCCCACGTGCGAATCGCGTCGGCCCCGAACTCGGCCAACCAGGGCGCGACCTGCGCGCGGCGCTCGCCATACCGGCTGAGGAAAAGATCGGGCGGATCGGAGTGAGTCAGGTTCAGCCCGCCTTTTCCGGCCAACAGAAACTTGCGCCCCACGGACGCCATCGAATCGTACAGCGCGACCTGCGCCCCGCCGGCCAATGCCGCCTCAGCGGCCATGAGCCCGGCCGGCCCGCCACCGATAATCGCGATCTTCACCTGTTACCTCTTCATCGTCACAGTCAGAAACCACACCGGCCTCATACGCCCGAAGTCGGTCCGAAGGGAATCCTTCAATGTCGGGTTGGAATCTACCACGTACGACCGGTCGTTCTCTCGCACGAACAGGACCCAGTGCCAGAACGGTCGTCCCTGCTCCAGATGCCACTTGATGGCCAGCAACGCGCAATCCGGCAAACCGGTCCAGGAGCGAAACGGTTTGGTCGCCCGCGAGGGACGCAGACCGAATTGTGTCAGCAGCCGCCGCACCGATGCCGTTTCGGACCACAGCTTCGGATCTTGAGCAGAGATGCCCAACGAAGCGGCGACGGCCTTCGCGCGCGCATAGGACACACCTGCCAACGCGGCCGCTGCCGCAATGCCACAGCCGGTTCGCTCTTCTTGAACAACGGGCCGGATCACAGAGACAGTTTCATTTTCCGTCCGCCGGAAATGCTGAATCCCTGTCGTTCATAAAACGCCAGGGTCCGGTCGAACTGCGGGAGTGGAGGTGTCGTCACCTCCAGCCTGGTCCATCCTTTCGACCGGGCAACCTGCTTCGCCTCTGCCACGAGCATGGTGCCCAACTTGCGGGAACGGAATGCCGGACGCACATACAATTCCGGGATGATCCCGAATTCCCCCTCTGCATAAAGCGCTCGACACTCGGATAAGGCCAGAAATCCCGCTGCTGTCTCGTCCTCATGGGCCAGGAGCACGGTATAGCTCCCATCAGTCACCCAGCCACGAGCCCGAATCTCCGTATCGGTCAAAGAAAACTCAAACGCCCTCGTCTCAATGGCCGCCATGATCTCCCGCAACAAGTCTCCGACCAGTCCGGCAATGAGCGGCGCATCGGACGGTTGTGCCTGAGTAATACGAATCGACATGGGGCGAACCTACCCGCAGCAGGCGCGCGCGTCAAGCGGGGTGGCTTCCGCTGTCGGTACGGTGGACTCACCGACAGCGGAGGTCGCCGAAAGAGAATCGGATGAAGGACAGCAGAACAAGGCGGGATAAGCACATCCGGCATTCCTGCGGAACGATCGCCGGAGCGAGCGTCAGAACATATATCGAATACCGACCAAGCCAAGGACAGACGTGGCATCGAACCGGCCGGTCATACCCATTTGCGTCCAGTCTCCCTTATTGAGCCGCCACGCCAGTTCCGTATTGAGGCTCCAGTGAGGCGTCAACGGAATGTCGAGTCCGCCTGCGATTCGCGCCGCAAACGTATTGCCGTAATCCAGCGGAAGCACCCGCGTGGCCGTAGAGAACATGTTGAAATTCATGCCAAGGCCGACTGAGAGGTAGGGAATCGCGGTGGTGGTTTGAAACGGACACATTTCGATCGTCGGCATGACGGCGACGGTCAACAGATCACCGAACGTGCCCGCGCCATTCTTCACATCGACTGCTTGCTGCTGGCCATCAACGGTCAGACCAAAACGAAAATACGGAGAAAATTGATAGAGGAATTGGAGGCTGCCCGCGCCGCCCAACGATGCGACCGCATTGGAGACATGCTCCTGAGTCGTCTGAGCCACGCCTCCTCGAATAGAGATCACCCAATGCGGCTCTTCCGTTTTCGCGTCTGGATTCGCACCGCTTTCCTCAGCATGGGCGGGTCCCCACCCCATGCCACACAACACTCCAACCAGGAACAAAACAATCACGACCTTCGAACGCCTTGCGCCAGCCATCCTCACACTCCTTACTCGCCGTGCCCGGGCTCATGAAGCGGGCACGAGCACATGTGTTCAGTGAACCCCCTGCCTATTGCCGAGGGCGCACTATCCATTAGTCGCCGGAAGGGAGCAAAGTCCTCTGAAGTGTTACTGCGAAGGGGGGAACGAAAGTGGCAGTCGCGCAACCACCGGTCTATGAACGAGGGAACGAGGTGGCGAAGTCGACGAGGGAAGAGGAGTTGCGGCCGGTTGTCACGCCTTTACGCCCGCGGTGTTCCTGATCAAGAGGAAGTCATCCAAACAGACCTTGCTCACCTGTGGGTTCTGCCGGGACGTCGCTCTCCAACGCCCAGGTGGAGCGCGGCCACATCGAGTTCCTGCTCTAAGCGGTGAAGGACTTCGTCGCTGATCGTGCCGTTATCTCGAAGATCGATCAGCGCCATGCGCTCAGCCGTTAACGTTTCATATTGCAGGCGCTGGACGGATTCGGTGGTCGAACTCAAAGTCGTCTCCTCCGCCAGACTGGCCTTGGTGAGCCGCTCCAGCCGTTGGAGATACCGCAGGCGCACCCGCTCCACCTGCTCCAGCGACACCCAGTTTTCCGTGGCTACTTGATCCAGCCGATTCAAGGCCGCCGTCGCCGCATGTTCCCGTGCCAGCGTTTCTTCCTGTTCCAACCCATCGTCTTCTCTGAGGTGCAACAGCCTGATGATCGGCGGCAACGAGAGGCCCTGCAGGACCAGGGTCGCAAGAATCACGGTGAAGCTGATCAGAATAATTTCAGCGCGAAATGGAAATGGCACACCGGTGCTGGTTGCCACCGGCAACGCCAATGCGGCAGCCAGAGTCACAATCCCGCGCATGCCGGTCCAGGAAATGAGGAACAGGCCCGACCATGGTGGCATGGGGTCACGTGCACGTAATTTCGCGCTCAACCATCGCGGGATGAGAGCGGCCAACGGCACCCACAGAAGCCGAACCAGGATAGCTGTCGCGCTCACCCAGGCCCCGGCAATGAGCACCGGGCCGAACTGGCCCGGCGGCACCGAATCGCGTAACGCGCCCAACTGCAGGCCGATCAGGATAAAAATGACTCCATTCAAGATAAAGATCAGGAGATCCCACACCGCACGCGCCTGCAATCTGGTAGCCGGGGACACCGCGCCGCTGAACGACTGACGAAGGTACAGCCCACCCGCCACACAAGCCAGGACCGCAGAGGCATGCACCGACTCCCCACACACCCAGGCGATGTACGGCGCCAGCAACGTCACGCCGATCTGCGTAAACCCGTCGTCCGTCGCGCAGAGCGCCCACCGCGTGAGCCAGGCCACCCCGATGCCGATGACCACTCCCACCAGCGCGGCGAATACGAACTCGAACAGCGTATGGCCGAGTGCAAATGAACCGCTCATTGCGGCGCCCACAGCCGCCCGATACAACACCAGCGCCGTGGCGTCGTTGACCAGACTTTCCCCCTCCAGGATCGTGACGATCCGGCGGGGGATTCTCAGCCGTTTCCCAATGGCCGTCGCAGACACGGCGTCGGGCGGCGAGACGATTGCACCCAGCGCGATGGCCTCCGCCCACCCGATACCGGGCAAGAGCGCATGGGCCACAAACGCCACCCCGGCGGAGGTCGCCAGGACCAACCCGACCGCCAGAAGCGAAATCGGCCGGAGATTCTGGCGAAACTCGCGCAGGGACGTGAAATAGGCGGCGGCCCATAAGATCGGCGGCAGGAAGACCAGGAACACGAGGTCAGGATGGAGTGTCACTGCGGGCAAGCCGGGCACCAGACCCAGCGCCAGACCTCCCAACACCAGAAAGATCGGATACGGGATACGGATCTTCTGCGCGATGGTCGTCAGCGCGAGCACCACCGCAAGCAACATGATGATCACTTCGAGTTGATGCAGGCTTTCCATCAATGCACAAGACCGTTTCTGAGGCGATCGCGCGGGCCGGACCAATCGCCGCGGCTACAGGCAACCGGTTACATCCCGATGATTTCCAGTCGCTGGAGATCGTCGGGCGCGATCGCGAATTGGTCGGAGCGCAGATCCTCCTGCATGTGTTGTGGATCGGTCGTACCAGTCAGCGGCAACATGCCGGTCTGCATGGCAAATCGGAACACCAGTTGCGCCAGCCCCATGCCGTACTTGGCGGCCATGGCCCGTACCTCAGGATCGGCGAACAGCTCACGGTTGGCCGTCAGCAGCGAGAACCCTTGGTAGATGATACCGTGAGTCCGGCAGACGGTCCGCACGTCCTGATCCCAGCCCAGCGCCGCATAACAGCGATTCTGTACTACCATCGGCTTATGAACCGCCCGCGCACAGAGCAGCGTGAGTTGATCCGCCGAAACGTTGCTGATGCCGATCATCTTCGTCTTCCCCGCACCGTACAGGGATTCGATGGCGGCCCAGACCTCCCAGTCGGCATCGCTCAACCCGCGGCGCCCATAGGGGCCGTGCAAGACATAGGAATCGAGATAGTCGGTGTGGAGATGGGCGAGGGAACTGTCGAAGGATTGTTTCACCTGGGTGGTGAGATCGGCTTGGGCATCGTAGGGCCTGCGATGGTCCTGGCCGTTGAGCGGCGTGAACTTGGTCTGCACGAACAACCGCTCACGCGGCGTGCCCTGCTTCGCCAGATCCAGCAACGCCTCCCCGACCAGCGCTTCCTGATAGTGGATCAACTGATTGGCCGTATCGATCGCCGTGAACCCGGCGGCCACGGCCTTCAGTACCAACTGAGTCGTGGCCTCTTTTTTCCAAGCGGTTCCGTACATGAACGAGGGAATCGGCACCTGATTGTAGGCAGTCAGCATGACGTGAAGTCCTCCACGCCGTACCTTACACAGATCCTCACGACGGTCTCAATGTTCCAATGATCGAAGGTCGTGCCAGTCGGAGCGTGCCTGTCCTGCCGCACGCGGGATCGGCGGCGCTGCCATGGTCCGGCCACGCGACCCGGCACGTTCGGCCACAGGGTCGCCGTGGTGCTGGGCTGGGTGAGAGACTGCAGGCACTTGTCAGGCCCCTGCTCGTGTGACGGAAACACCGGCACGACCCTGAGTCCACCGGCACTCCTACCATCCCGATCTCATCGACAGCCCTTCCGTTTGTATGATATATAGCATCTATATATCGCGCTCGAGGGAGGCTCACATGGCATCTACAATGATTCAAGTTCCAGTCCTCATGAGCCCCAGCCAGAAACGTCGGCTCGCGCAAAAGGCGAAAGCCGCCAACCTCACTATGGCGGAACTCCTGCGAGAGGGCGGCGAACGCTATGCTCCGGCCGACGATCCAGCGCTGTTGGATCACATGGCCAAGCGAGTCATCCTGGAGACGAAGAAAACCATTCGCTCGATCGACAAAACCCTCGCCTTGGTGGCGGAGTCGGAAGCGCGCATGCAGGCGCTCGCCAGGACTTCCAAGAAAGGATAACGATGGGGCTCACCGAGCGCGTATGGGATGCTTTTGCCAACACCATCAAACTGAACGACAAAGTGGACCGACTCAGCACCACGGTAGCCAAACAGCAATCGCATATCGAAGACCTCAACGCGCGTGTGATTCGCCTCGAAGCCGCGCTGGAATTCGCACTCGGCGCCCAACGGTCCCGGCGCCTGCCTAAACCACCCCGCTAACCCTCATCCGGACCCAACTGGCTCACTTCATGCGCAGGCCTTCGCCAGGTCATAAGTCATGGTCAGTACGCTATCCGGATCGGTCACGGTGGTCACGTTGCCGGAGAGATCATAGAGGTAGCTCGTGACCTGTCTGCCCGGCAGGGTCTTGCTGAGTAATTGGTTTACGGCGTCCTAGGCGAAGCTGATGGTCTCGTTCTTGGGCGTGATTCTCGTGAGCAAATTGCCGTTCCCGTCATAGGTGTAGGTCGTCCGCCCGTCGTTCGTATCTCGTATCTCGACCAGGCGGTTTTTTGCATCATAGGTGAACGTGGTCGTCCGGTTCAGGGCGTCGGTGCTGGTCGCGACGTTGCCCGCCGCATCGTAGGTCAGCGTGGTCGTGCGGTTCAGCGGATCGGTCGTGGTCAGCAGTCGGCCCAGCGCGTCGTAGGTGAACGTGGTGGTCTGATTGAGGGCATCCTTGGTGGTGAGGAGCAGGCCCTGAGGGTTGTAGGTGAACGTGGTCACCTGGTTCAGCGCGTCGGTGATGGTGAGCGGGTTGCCCTTGGCATCATAGGCGATCTGCGTGAGATTGCCTTTGGGGTCTCGGATGCGTCCAAAGGATCGATCAAGCCACCTCTGGAAGTGATCTATTTGCTGAAGCCATTCCATAGACCAAAGCACGAGAAGGCAATGAACGCAAAGCCCAGCACAGGGGTAGGTGGCTGTCACTTCATCGATGGAAAGGTTGGGGAATGAGGGGCAGTTGATTTGCGTTTGCTTTTTGGTGGAATGGTAAATTGTCCACCGCTCCCTTCTTGGCACTGAAACGCCACCGTCTTTGATCTGCAGGCCCACTCAACAGTAACTCCAAACCTCCTTATCTCTTCTGCGAGAGTTGGGAACACCACGTTCAAATCGATTGCACCGCGAATCGTTTGACCTGGGTCCAATACGTGTGGAACATGCATATAGTCCGCCATAGGCCCAAACTTTGCCAACGGCGTGTGTGCCTTATCCAATCGGTATGCCTTGTTCACAAAAATCATTTCATTGGGAGGAATCCATGGAAGATCCAAATTTTGTACGGTCGCCTTTTGATCGGAGGTGTTTTTCAATTGAATTTCTATCGAATACCGTTCGCTCCCTTTCTTCGAGAGGAAGACGGACAGGCTCAAAGAACTAGGCTCCTGTGCATATATAGCCGCGGAGACTAACACATGGAAAACGCTGAGCAGACCAACGAAGGAAAGCCTCATAACTTCTTGAAAGCCTTCTTGATAGCGTCAATGCGGAAGTTTGAGAGAGATGGGGCCAGCAACTGTCTTAAAAATCAAGCGGGCTGACTGACCGATTCACGCCACGGGGTTCGGTTTTTTATCATGGCATTGAGAATCGTGAGCAGTTTCCGCATGCAGGCCGTGAGCGCCAGCTTCTTTGCTTTCCCGGCCTGACAGAGGCGCTGATAGAACGTGCGAATCACCGGGTTCCTTCGTGTGGCCACCAAGGCCGCCATGTAGAGGGCCGCTCGCACGTGGGCGCGGCCGCCCCCAATCGCGTGCCGCCCTTTGAGCGTCCCACTGTCACGTGGGAACGGCGCGACGCCCGCTAACGCGGCCACTTCTTTGCGCGTCAAGGTACTCAACTCAGGGAGGTTGGCGAAGAGCGTGGTGGTGAGGACTGGGCCCACACCCGGCACACTCCGCAACACCTCGTCTTTCTCGCGCCACACGGGACTCTCGCACATCGTCGCCGTGAGATCGGTATTGGTGGCGGCGAGTTCCTTCTCCAGCCAGGTGATGTGCGCCTGCACTCGTTGCTGGATGGGCCGGGCCGCCAGGCGCAGCCGATTCTTTTCGGCGGTGAGCATCTCGATCAGCTGCCGACGACGCGCCACAAGGGCCGCCAAGGCCTGGGTCTGTTCATCCGGTACGGGACGAACCGGAGGCCGAATGGCCTCGGCGAACCGCGCAAGGATCTGGGCATCAAGCCGATCGGTCTTGGCGAGCTGCCCGGTGGCCCGGGCAAAGTCCCGCACCTGCCGAGGATTGACCACGACGACCGGTAAGGCGGCGGCCGCGAGCGCTCCCGCCAGCGGCACTTCGAGGCCACCCGTCGCTTCGAGCACAATCAACGTGGGCTGCACCGCGTAAAGTCGCTCCACCGCCTCTGCAATTCCTCGTTCGTCATGCGAAATCTGGAAGGCGGTCCCGGGGTGGACCGCTACATCGACACAGGCTTGCGAGATATCCATGCCGACAAAGATGGCTGCGCTCATGGTGCACCTCCGTGTCGCCCGTCCTTGCACAATGCGGGCTCGAGGCCCTCTCAACTGTTCGGGTTGGTGACCGGAGGAACGGGACGACCCGAGCTGACCCACGGTCTTCCGACTTCCAGACCCGGATCTTTGCGATCTGTCCCGCTCCCGTCGTGCCATGATGCAAGACCTCCTTTACAGATACAAGGTCTTGCCATCGCACAGTCCCCTCGTGAACCACCCCGGTTACCCCGCATCACGCTGTGGCGCATTGTACCGATTGTGCCCGTGAACACACCAGGACACCAGCGGCGAGCGCTTAGAATGCGCAGAACCCAGCCGGCCACTGACTCACAGAGTCCGACGGGAATTGCGGCATGTGCGATCGCAAGACCTGATTCCCTTTGGGTTCGTACTCCATTGTATTCAACGCCCCAGCTCTACCACGGATCCACGTCTCTGCCAATACGGCTGAACGGCCGTGACCACTAAGGTCTTGACGCCCGCAACGATCCGCGCGATGGATCGGGCCGCTTCAGGCAAGCAGTGACATACCAGGAAAAGATCCTCCTAAATTTGTTAGAGTGCGCCGTCACCTTCAGCGAGGAGCACCGCCCACATGGATGCAGAGCCAGTCAATCAGGTCGTAGAACTTCAACTCACCTACCGATATATCAAAGACCATCCCTGGACCGTGCAGGCCATCAACGGATTTCTCTCCGCCTATTTCATGGAGAAACCCGGGTTTTCCGTCCAGCGACACTTCGACGATCTCGAATCGGGCATGCACGTGTGGCTCTGCGAGGTTCCGTCCAACATGAAAATCACCGTGCTCTTGCGACGCCTACAGGCGGACATTCCCCCTTGCCGCCACATTCAGCCGGCCACAGAATCCTCGGCCAGAGCGCAATACGTCATCGACAGTCCCGAGTAAACGACTCTTGCGCCGCACAGAGCCCCATGACTACACTCGGTCATTCATGAACAAGGGAGGTTCGGGATGCGGGTGATTGTGATCGGAGGAACGGGTACCATCGGATCCGCCGTCGTAAGGCTACTCTCGACGCGGCACGATGTGGTGACGGTGGGACACAAGAGGGGAACGTATCAGGTGGATCTGGCCTCGCCGGACTCCATCACCAGCCTCTTCAAAACCATCGGTACCTGCGACGCAGTCGTGAGCACCGCCGGGATCGCCAAGTTCGCGAGTCTGGACGACCTGACCTACGACGACTATTTCATCGGCCTGAAGAACAAACTGATGGGCCAGGCGAATCTCGTGCGGATCGGCAGACCGTTCGTGACCAACCATGGATCATTCACGCTCACCAGCGGCGTGCTCAGCCAGGAACCCATGAAAGGCAGCTGCGCGATCAGCATGGCCAATGCCGGATTGGAAGGGTTCGTCCGCGCCGCCGCCATCGACCTGCCGCGAAGCCTGCGCGTGAATGTCGTCAGCCCTCCCTGGGTGACGGAAACACTGATTGCCAGAGGCATGGACCCGTCGATCGGCCTGCCGGCTGAGACGGTCGCGCAATGTTATCTCGCCAGTGTGGAAGGCACGATGACGGGGCAGGTGATCGATCCGAGGAAACACGCGGGCAGGTAAACACGACTGCGGTTGTTATCGATCCGTGAGCTCGAACGTTCCCAGCGGATACGCCTGGCCATTGATCAACACCTCAACCGCGTGTCGCCCGGGATAATGCGTTCTTGTCGTCAATTGCGCGAGCGAGAGGCGTTTGCTGAACGGCACTACGCCGCGCGGAGCCAGATCGACCGCCTTCAACTTGAACACTTTTGGACCGGTCGCGCCGTGTGCCTTCACATAGTGGACGCGCAGATCCACCAGGAGCCGTTGCGCACGAACGGCGCGGCCGGCGATGTCGAAGGTCAATGTCACAGCGGAACCGATCGCGGGGCGACGCGGCGTGATGCGCACCCTCTCCAGCGAGACACGTGGCGCCTCCCCGAATCCCAATAGTCCGAGCGCGCCGGAATCACCTCGCTTCACCGCCGACCGCAACGCATGGCGGATGATCCACCGACGCTCTTCCGTCGCGTCCCGCATCCACCGCTTGGATGTCTCCACAAGCAAGGCCGGATGGTCCTTGCCGATGTCGTTTAGACTATTCGCCACACTTCGACGCACATAGAGCGACGGGTCATCTTTCAGTCGCTCCAGCAAGGCGAGCACGGGACGCGGATCGGCCTGAAAGGCGCGTAACCGGGAAGCCCAGGGCAGCCGGGGGCGCGTGCCTTCCGACACCAGGCGACGCACATCCTCGCTGGGGTCAGTCGTCCATTCAGCGAGGCGCGCCAGCGTCGCCGCCTGGTGCCGCTCCAGATACCGGCGAATGCTGAATTCGGCCGTGAAGCGCTGCGTCAGCACATATTGTGCACGCATGGAGGCTTCGAAGTGGTCGAGTCCGTAGTCGGCCACAAAAAACACGTGCGGAAGAAACAAAAAGCCACCCATCCCCTGGGCAACGGTTCGCTCCGGTTTCCGGTCGAGCGACGCCAACAGAATCTCGACCGCCTTCTCATAGTCGTCCGGCATGAAGCGGCGCAGTTCCTGCGCGATCTTCCGGCCACGCGGCATGAGTTCGAGCGCGTCATACCCGTCCAGCACCGACCGGACGAACGCCGGCTCGTCGAATCGAGGAAAGACGGCGGCAATCATCCTGGCGATGGTGCGCGGAACATCGGCCCCGAAACTATTCTTGAGCGGTTCAGCCATGAGATCTCACCCGCCGGCAAAGACCGGCCGGAAGCCGGCTTTCGTCAGAATGCGCGCCACGTCATTGCGCCTATCGCCTTGGATTTCGATCCGCCCTTCCTTCACCGTGCCCCCGACGCCGCAGGCCTTCTGCATTTCTTTCGCCAGTTGCTCTTTCTCCTCCTGACCGATACCGGCAAATCCCGTGACGACCGTCACCGTCTTGCCGCCGCGATGCGCGGTTTGCCGGATGATATCTACCCGGCCACGGTTCTTCGCTTGGCTTGAGGAAGCCATGGCGGGGCGTTCCGTCTTGTCTCGCGGTGGAGTCGGCGGCAGCTCCACATTCTTCAACGCCGCAAACGGACTCTTCCACGGGACCGGCTCACCGTCTGTGGGAATACGTTTCTTGTTCATGTCATCAGGCTCCAGAACTTGTCGTTCGTCTCTCGTTCGCAGAAAAGCGCCTATGGCGTATAGCTCATAGCAGGAGTCAGAAGCGAAGAGCGAATGGTTGATTGCTGAGAGCGAGGAGCCAGGGCCGCAGATCTCATCCTCCCGTCATCAGCCAGACGCTATAGGCTCATATTCCCCCACGCCATACGCCAGACGCTCTTGTCCACAACGAGATACGCTTCACGTTTTACGTTTCACCTTTCACGCTTCCTTCAGGGTCATCAATTCAATCTGCACGGCATTCGTCCCGTCGCCGATCAACAGCTGCCCGTCTTGAATGGTGCAATGCAGTTCCATGTTGCGCTGCGCAAGCTCGGCCAGAGCCCGGCTTCCCTCCAGCGAGAGGTTCATCACGGTGAGATTCTTCAACCGCTCAAGCGCAGCCAGATTCTCTTTCCACCATTGGTCCGCAGCACGACCGCCATAGCTGTAGACGCAGACCTGTTTGGCGCGACCGCAGGCCTGGCGGAGAGCCTTTTCATCCGGCAGGCCCACCTCGATCCACAACTCGATGAGACCGGTCAAATCCTTTTGCCAGAGCGCGGGCTCATCTTCAGTGCTGAGCCCGCGACCGAACGACAAGGCCTCATGTGCATGCATTGCAAAGGCCAGCAAACGCACCATCATCCGCTCGTCGGTTTCCGACGGATGCTGCGCAAGGGTCACTGTATGATCTTCGTAATAGTGGCGCTCCACATCGGCGATGTGGAGGAGGGCCTTGAAGATCGTCGCGTTCGGGGCCATGTGGACGGCGATGTCCTTCTGTGGAGCGTTCAGATTGAAGAAACCAGGTTATTGGACCGGTGGAAGCGGACAGTTCAAGGTCAGGGCAGTTCCGCGATATACATCCCCTCCACCCGCTCGCGCGCCCAAGGCGTCTTGCGGAGAAATGTGAGGCTCGATTTGACGCTCGGATTGTTGAGGAAACAACGTACCGGAAGACGACGCGCTAACTCAGGCCACCCGTGGCGTTCAACCAGGGTCGTCACAATGGTCTCCAGCGTCACACCGTGTAAAGGATCGCGGGGATGGGAAGTAGTCATAGGCGTATGTCAGACCATCTTAGAAGGTTCAGCAGCATTTCTATGCGGAGAGGGGTCCCTAATTTCAACTCGTCAAGTATCCAGGCATTCCTCTGCTTCGGCCTCAAAGTGAAATTGTGCCATTTTTAAGCTACTGTCAAATTCCAGACCTAACTCAGCCTCTCTCGCTGCCAGATGCATAAGATCCGTCAACACATCAACCAAGTTGCTTCTTGGATCATGAGGGTCACCAAACCGCATCGCATACATTGCAAGAACCTCCCTGCCGCGTTCTGCCCTTTCGCCATTAGTTGGCATGTACCCTCCACATTATTAAGAAAAGCCAATCTGGGAGAAAACACTTCCGCTCTCTCCAGCTATTCAAAGTGCGTATTACTGCTCCCTGAGGATGCTGAATTCTTGAAACAGATGGACCGGAAGCAGTACCCCGAGTTTCCATTCTATGGACATCGGTTTTTCTCCTTCTGCCTTCTCGATCATCACCGGACCACAAGCCCGATAGGGATCCCCTTTGCTTCGACGGACGAAGAGTTGGAATGACCAGCCATTTCCGGGGCTCTCAAGATAACGCCGACCGGCTGGCGTATCAGGCCCGGCTGAATTCTGGCTTTGCCAGTGAAATCGTTCACTGCTGATGGCGTAATCACGGTAGGCGATTCGATCGTGGAAACCCTCTGACTTGTCGAGAGTAACAAACAGCAGTTCCACCTTCCGGTTTTGCAGGGGAAGTACACCCGCTTGGAAGGGAATTCTCTTTTCTGCGGTCAGCCAACCGACTGCGGTTAGTATTTCACGAATGCCGTAGCTTGCGTGAAGGCACAACGGCACATCGGTTAGCCCCGGTACCGGGCGGAAGCGTAGAGTGCCTTTCGCCCGAAGAACCCCACCCAGTTCGCCAAGTTCAGCGTGGATTTCTGGCGCCTGTGAGAGTCTGGCGAGGAAGGCTTCGCCAGTACCTGCCTGGTGATGCTGGCCGTCGATCTGATATGCGAGCATTTGAAGTCGACAACGCTCGCGGTCACTGAGGGTATGATATTGCACGGTAGGTTCGCTGATGCGAACAACAAGGTCCGTTTGTTCGGGGTCATTGCAGTGCAACAGTTCCGAGAAGCGGCGGCCCAAATATTCGTCCTCTGGACCTTCAGGTGTGGTTATTAGCTCCGCGTCGCGCCGCAAGGCAGTCCAGCCACTACGGCCATGGCTGCGATAAATTTCATGGAGCTGTACTGTCTGCTCGCGCAGGAAATCCCCGAGATTGACAGCCGTCCGTCCACGGAGGGCAGCATAACTCTGAAGCTCCCCGCGAAGTCGTCGCCACGATTGGTTCATGGCGGTCCGCAGATTCCGAAGGATCTGCTCTTTAGTGAATTGTTGCAGCTGAATGAGGCAGCCAGGTGAAAGCGAACTAAATCCCTTCTCCACTGATTCACTCAACTGGCCGCGCGATAGTCCGGTAATCGCCGAAAGCAAACGGTCGAACCGAAACTCTTCGCGGTATCGGCCGACAAAGTCCAAGATAAGACAGCTTTGCTTGCCCTCATGAAGACGCAATCCACGTCCAATCTGCTGCTGAAAGAGCACGGGGCTTTGTGTGGGGCGAAGCAACAACAGTGTGTCAACCGAAGGCAGGTCTACGCCCTCGTTGTAGAGGTCGCACGTCACGAGTGCACAGAGTTCTCCACGCGCTAACCGTTCTGGCCCTTGGCGGCGGGCATCTGCATCGGTCGAGCCAACGATACAGAGCGAAGGCAGCCCGGCCTCGTTAAACTTGCGCGCCATGAATTCAGCATGTGCCACGCTCACGCAGAAGACAAGGGCCTTGCTCCGTCTGGGGTTGCCAGTCAGTCGCTGCCATTCGTTAACGATGAGTCTCGCACGGGTGTCATTCCCCGTCACGAGGTTATCAATGACTTCTCGCTCACCAGGTTTGTCCCAAGGCACTTCCGAAAAGTCGGTGTCATCGTCGCAGCCGTAATACTCGAACGGGCTGAGTAGTTGGAGGTCCAGCGCATGCCAGAGGCGTAACTCAACGGCAGGCGAACCATCGGGGCGATTGTCGAAGTAGGAAAAGATTGGTTTCCCATCTGAACGTTCCGGTGTGGCAGTTAGGCCGAGCATCACCTTGGGGAAAACCGCTTTCGCGAACATATCGAAACGGTCCGCCGCCAACCGGTGACATTCATCAACCACGACTGTGTTCCAATAATCGGGTCCGCATCTTGCGACCAGGTCGCGTGCACACACACTGTCGATGGTGGCGAATAGGTGGTCGTAGCTCTGCGGCTCAGAACCACCCCCCAACATCTCACCAAAGGAATGGTCACGCAGCACCTCGCGATAAGTTCGCCGAGCTTGCATCAGAATCTCTTGACGATGGGCGACGAATAACAACCGGGGACGTCCGCCCATAGCTTGGCATGCTGCACGGTAGTCAAACGCCGCAACTACTGTCTTGCCTGTGCCCGTCGCGGCAACAATGAGGTTGCGAAACCTACCATGCTCCCTCTCCAGCGTGAGTTGCTCCAGCATGTCCTTCTGATAGTCCTTGGGCTGAAGGTCGAAGAATGTAGTTGAGGCACAAATCTGGTCACCCGCCTCCCGCTTAAGGGCGCGCGAGAGTTCAGAGCGATGCTCCGGGTTTGCCGCATCGTATTGCTGGAATTCACCGTCGTTCCAAAGTGTCTCGAAGTGCGCCTTCGCGCGAGCAAATAGCCCAGCCTGCCCTTGCTCCGTGAATTTGACCGTCCACTCCAGTCCTCCGAGCAGCGCCGAGCCTGATAGATTGGCACTGCCGACATAGGCCGAGCCAAACCTCGTTTTGCGATGAAATATCCATGCTTTTGCGTGGAGACGTGTCCGTCTTCCATCGAGGGAAACCTTGATTTCGCAGCCTGGCAAGCGTGCGAAATAATCCAGCGCTTCCATCTCAGTCGCACCAGTGTATGTGGTCGTGAGGATTCGGAGTCGCGTTCGGGGCTGGCCCACAGCGCTCACGGCTGTAGCCGTCTGGAGAATGTCGAACAACTTTCGAACTCCCGCCACTGTGATGAAGCTCACCAAGATGTCCACTTGGTCGCAGCAAGCGATCTCACGGCGAAGCTCTGTCAGAAGGGATGGGTAACCTTTGCCCGCAGTAAACAGCCAAGGGATAGCGAGTCCGGTCGCTGGAGCTTCCGGTGCAGCTCCGATGCTATGAATGGCTCGGAGTATCTGAGGTGGCTCGACCAGCGGGTCCACACCTCCTGCGGCCTGCTGCCTAAGGTGAACCAGCAGTGCGTTCACGAGATCGAGCTGTCGTTTTGCCTTCTCTGCCCCCTGCCCGCCGAGTTCATCCAGCAACCGCGTCACTTGTCTGGCGAGAGCGTCCGCGATTCGCTCTGATACTTCTTCCAAAGGTAGTATTGAACAGGTGTGCCCAGACGAGTCTGGAAGGCCAGCAATTAACTGCGCCACCGATTCAGTAATTAGCTGGTCGTAGAGCCCATCGGGTAATTGCATTGCTGATAGCAGTCTTGCGGAACACTATGGATACGCCATGAGCTGATCAAAAATGTTTCTGCAAGAGATTTGATCGCGCTTCCTATTCAAAATGCCCATTGATCCATCGCCGGATGAATGAACGGTGGCATTCTATGTTTCCGGAGACGGCAGGTCCATGCTTTACCTGCCTAAATAAGGTCGCGAAACAAAACTTCGGCTATCCTGTTATAGTGCCCGCACGAAAGCCTGGCATTGGCTTAAACATGCCGACCATGTGCACACTTCCCGAATCCCCCATGCCGTGAATGATCTCCACAAACCAAGGAGGGTTGTCATGCAGAAATCATTGATCGTCGCCATCGCAGTCGCCGCCGGTCTCGGGGCAAGCTCGGTTTTGTCGTTTCTGCCATCAGCCCTCGCCGATGGCCTTGTAGCCGAAGGCAAAGAGGCGATGAAAGGCACGGGCAAGTCGCTGACGGAAGCCACAGGCAAACTCAAGACCGATGCGACCCAAACGAAAGAAGACGCCAAGAAGCTGGACATCGACAAGACCAAGCAGGGCGTGGGTCAGGTGAAAGAAGACGTCAAAGGGGTCAAGGAAGGCGCGAAAGGCGCGCTGA